>WNFC01010775.1_pt1 | contig 10164 bp, 6 predicted proteins | sample 5400541 | NCBI WGS metagenome assembly WNFC01 (sample SAMN13153342, study PRJNA577476) | soil metagenome | isolation source: 120 cm saprolite under Douglas fir tree site 2 hole 2 replicate 1 | place: USA:California | collected 2015-04-18 | reverse complement strand
TTTATAATGGGAATGGCATCCCAGTCAACCCATTACCACCTGGCACACCACCGCTCGTAGTCAGCATCCCGGCGCCAGGAGGTGGGCCTGGTGGAACCCCAACCGGCATTGTCTTCAACAGCGTGTTCACCACGAATCCAGATGATTTTGTCGTCGGTGCAGGCGGCAAGTTTGGCCCAAGCATTTTCATGTTTGCGACCGAAGACGGCACGATCTCCGGGTGGAATCCTGGAGTGGATGTGACCCATGCGATCCTCGCCGTGGATCGCTCGGCAGTGAGTATAGGTCAATTCACGGGTGCCGTCTATAAAGGGCTTGCAACTGGTCGAGACGACGGGCATGACTTTATCTACGCTACCGATTTCCGCTTCGGAACCGTAGAACAGTTTGATGCGCATTTCAAGCTGGTCAAATCTTTCACCGACAAGCAGCTATCGAATGATTGTCCTTTCCCAAATCAATGTTTCGCTCCCTTCGGCATCCGAAACATTGGGGGCAGACTTTATGTCACCTATGCGCTGCAGAACGCGGCCCATCACGACGACGTATCGGGTCTCGGCAATGGGTTCGTCGATGTCTTTAACACCCAGGGCAAGTTGCTGCACCGTTTCGCTTCCCAGGGCACTCTCAACTCTCCTTGGGGCCTCACCCTCACTCCCAGAGATTTTGGTCCATTCAGTAACGACTTGCTGGTGGGCAATTTCGGAGATGGGCACATCAATGTCTTCAATCCGAAAACGGGTGCCTTCCTCGGTCAACTCCCAGATCAGGCGGGTGATCCTATCGCCATTAACGGCCTGTGGGGCATAGACTTCGGCAATGGCGTGAATGCAGGAGAACGCGACGAACTGTTCTTTGCATCTGGGCTTAACGATGAGGCGAATGGCCTCTTTGGGAAGATCCAGTTTGTCAGGGATGATTCATGAATAATCCGGAAGGCTTTTAACTCAAGCAAAGGACGAGAATAATTATCGCTTCTTCTACTTTGTGTCTACCAGGGCATCCACAAGGAATGCCCTGGTAATCCCTCCCTCCAATTCTGGCTCCCTACATGAATCCTCTTTGGCTCTTGACTCCCTGCACCTGCTTGTTGCACAGTAAAGTATATTCATGAGTAGAAGTGTGTACTGAAAGGATGCAGTATGTCCCCCAAAATGTCAGTCCAAAGCGAAGACAGCAGAAAACTCCGCACGGTATATGGCGCCTGTCCGCATGATTGCCCCGACTGCTGTGCGCTGGAAACGCAGGTGGACGAGCAGGGACGCGCGGTCACTGTGCGTGGTCGCAGTGACCATCCAGTAACAAGGGGATGGCTTTGCGCCAAAGTCAATCGTTACCTGGAGCGAGTTTATCATCCTGAACGTTTGCTCTACCCAATGCATCGTGTTGGGCCAAAAGGCAGCGGCGTGTTCGAGCGCATCTCATGGGATGAAGCTATTGCTGAGATCACATCGCGTTGGCATGACATTATCGCACAACATGGGGCGCAATGTATCCTTCCATACAGTTATGCAGGCACTTTGGGATTGGTCAATAATGCCGTCGCCAATAGCCGCTTTTGGAATCGCCTGGGCGCTTCCCAGCTCGAAAGAACTATCTGTGGTGCTGCAGCTGAAGAAGCTGTCATGCTCACAATTGGTGCTCGCCTGGCTCCTTCCCCTCAAATGCTGCTTCATAGTAAACTGATCTTGATCTGGGGCAGCAATCCTGCCAGTACCGCACCTCATATAATGCCCTTTTTACGCGAAGCTCAACGTAAGGGTACACGCATCATCGTAATTGATCCCATTCGGACCCTGACCGCACGTTCAGCCGACCAGCATATCCAGCCCTTTCCCGGCACTGATGCCGCGCTTGCGCTCTCCATGATGTATGTCATGGTGACTGAGGAACTACACCAGCCTGAGTGGATTGCGGCGCATACCGTTGGCTGGGAGTCGCTGCTTGAGCGGATCATGCAGTTTCCACCGCAGCGTGCAGCTCAGATAACAGGCCTTGACCTTGACACGATTCTAGACCTTGCTCGTACCTATGCAACCACTCCCCCGGCTTTGCTACGTGTGACCGATGGTATCAATCGCCATACAAATGGGGGCCAGACTGTGCGCACGCTGGCCAGTCTGCCTGCTATTACAGGACAGTATGGTCTGCCTGGTGGCGGACTCATGTACAGTGCCAGCGATTGGTTGCAATGGGATAATGAAGCAGTAACACATGCGCATGATCCGGCGTGCCCGCGTCCGCCACGTTCATTGAATATGAATCGCCTGGGAGCTTTACTTACTGGAGAAGCCGCTCCGCCTGTGTACTCACTTTTCGTCTATAATGCCAATCCTGTTGCCTCTACTCCCAATGCTGGTAAGATCGTAGAAGGTTTACTGCGTGATGATCTGTTCACTGTTGTGCATGAACTCTTCGAGACAGATACAGCGCGCTACGCGGATATACTATTACCTGCTACCAGCCAGCTTGAACATGTAGACTTGCACAAACCATACGGACATGTGTCATTGCAATACAACATGTCTGCAATTGCGCCGCAAGGGGAGGCACGCAGTAATTGGGATGTCATGCGCAGCCTATCCTCAGCGATGGGTTTCAATGAGCCCTGGTTGCTACAGGATGCGAATGAAGTGATACAGGAGATCGTGAATACAACGTCACAACACAATCCAAGACTGGAAGGCATCACGTTGGAACGTCTGCAGGCAGAAGGCTCAATCCCACTTGCTATCTCTACCAGAGAAGAGGTTCCATTTGCTGATGGTATCTTCTTTACACCATCAGGGAAGGTAGAGTTTTATTCAGAGACTGCCGCGGCCAGAGGATATGATCCTGTCCCTGGTTGGGAGCCTGAAGTCGAAACAAGAACGAGGCGGGATACTTCACCGTCTGCCAGCGCCACACTTCCTCTTTTGTGCCCTGCAGCTCACCACTTTGTCAGTTCGACCTTTGGCAATCAAGAGCGAATGATTACCAAAGAAGGCGCTCCTACGCTGCGTATTCACCCGAGCGATGCCGCTGTTCGAAATATTCAAAGTGGGCAACTGGTGCGCGTAGGTAACGAACGAGGATGGTGCAGGTTGGTCGCCGAAGTGACAGATGTTGTTCGCCCAGGTGTCCTGGCAACCACGACAGTCTGGTGGCCAAAGTTCAGCCCCGATCAACGCAACGTTAACTGGACAACCTCCGATCGCCTGGCAGACCTCGGGGGTGGTAGTACATTCTATACCAATCTTGTAACAGTGACAACTCCCCACAGCTAAAGCTGGGGGCTTCTCAGTTCGACCGGACTCCCATTGGAGACCGTCCCTGATGGCGGTGCCCCCGCCTTAGACAAAATGTTTTTGGCCGCATTCACATCACGGTCTGCAACATAGCCGCAGTAAGGACAGATATGGGTACGCACAGAGAGCGATTTCTGTACAACTTCGCCACACCTATGACACTTCTGACTCGTGAAGCGCGGGTTCACTCGAATGACCTGATGTCCAGCGTTTGCAGCTTTGGCCTCAAGGATGTCAAGAAACGCGCCCCAACTGGCGTCCATGATGCTCTTGGCAAGATGATGGTTCTTGACCATGTTACAGATAGCCAGGTTTTCCACTGCAATATGCTGGTACCGTTCAGTGTAACGTCTGGCTGTTTTGAAATGGAAATCGCGGCGTTGCCGGTTAATCTCCAGGTGCGTCTTAGCAACGTTCTTGGCGGCCTTTCGCCTGCGATGAGAACCCTTTTTACGACGGGAAAGCGTGCGTTGCTTGCGCCTGAGTGTCTTTTGAGACGTGCGATAGAAACGAGGATTGTCTACCTTATTGCCATCAGAGTCTGTGAGGAAGGACTTCAATCCTACATCAATGCCGATGTCTGGATGTTCACACGTGGAGGGAGAATGCTCAGTCTGGGGAATAGTCTCGCAGACCATCAAGGCATACCAATGTCCATCAGCACGCAAGACGAGATAGACTGTCTTGGGCTTTCCCTCAAGTGGGCGATGGAGCTTGATCTTGAGCGACTTACCCAACTTGGCAGGGACGATGAGGTGTTTCTTATGCTCATGCAAATAGCAGTCTTTGCCGTACTGTCTGAGTTGGATGGAATGCCACTGATTGCCTTTCTTGAAGCGCGGGAACCCAACTTTCTGCTCCAATGTCTTGAAAGCAAGAAACCGCTTGAGGGCTTTGGAAAGGCGGTCTGCAAGGCATTGTACCGTGGTGGCTGGGACATGCTCGCCTCCGCGTCCTTTGAAACGAGCGGTAAGATCATACTTGCCAGGAAATGTACCCTTGTCCTCGTACTGTGCTTTGACCGTTTCAAGCATCTCGTTATAGATGTACCGTGACTCGATCAAGCACTGCATGAGCAACTGGGACTGTTCTTTATTCGGATACAGGCGATATTCATATGTTCTCATGGCAGTATTCTATTAGACTCATTTGAATATGTCAAAAGAACGTTTCCGCTTGCGGGCGGGCGGCAATTCACCCCCCATAGCTGAAGCCAGGGGCACTCTTGCCGCTTCTTGGTAGAGCCTGCCGAAACTGACCAGTAACTAACAATTTGACGTGCGCTATGTGCTATGTTACCATAAGCTCCAGGGAAAGGATGCCCACAACAACGAGGAGACAGCTTAATGAACTTATATGAGCAATTAATAGTAGTGCGCGAACGACTTGAAGGCATTGGTGCTCATGACGATAGCATGGATTTAGTGGAGACACTCCTGAAAAGGGCGGAGCCTGCCAGGGGAGATAAAACGAACATTGGCCAGGTGCAAGTATTGCGGCATATGCTGCGTATGCGCGAAGTCAGCGATAACTACAATATTTACAACGACCTGCAAGAGTTGCTCAGCGAGCGTGACGAATTTGAAGTTTCCGCTCGCGAAGATGCGGCTCCTGCGGCATATGTCGATACTGAACGCCATCCGAGGCCGAAATCGTTCTACAAAGCAAAGAAAGAAAGAGAAAAAAAGAAAAACTAGCTCAGGGTTATGATGCAGGTCCTTCAGTACTTCCTTTCACTCTTCCTGAGCGTAGCTAGATGCGCTAGCATCGTTGGATGAGTGGCTTTCAAGACGTTTCTGTTGAGCGTTTGGACCGCCGAGTTGCAATTGTTGTTTCATTGCTTGCAACTGGGCTTCTACATTCTGCTCGGTTGAGATCTTTTGCAGTTCGCGCTCGAGCGTATCACCTGAACCCGCTCCAAGCATTCCTTGTTCGCTGAGCGTGCCCTGATCTATCAACTCCTCCATCGCATTTGCGCGAGCTTGCATAGTCAATACCTTGTCTTGCGCTCGCTGCATCGCCAGATTCATCTCTGTCATTTCTTCAGAGATGCCTGTAACTGTTTCGTTGATCTTCACTTGCGCCTGTGCCGCGCTATACTGTGCCTTCACCATCTCTTTTTGCGTGCGGAACGCTTCCACACGAGCAGAGATTGTGCGCTCCATATTAAGCAACTTCTCTTCTTGTGCTTTTAATTGTGCCAACTGTTGTTCATAACTGTTGATTTGTACCAGCAACGTTTCTTTGCGTTGTAAAGCCATACGCGCCAGGTCTTCTCGGTTTGCCTGCAATGCCTGCATAGCCTGTTGGTCCAATCTACTGATCTTCTCGATAAGTTGTGACTGTTGCATTTCAAGGCGTTTTTCATTCGTTACAACATCTGCAATCGAGCGACGAAGTTGCTGTAGTTGCTCGATTTGTTTGCTATACGAATAATCCATAACCTGCCCTGGGTCTTCAGCTTTATCTAGCGCTGCATTGGCACGTATATTAAAAAAGGTTGCGAGACGTGAAAAAAAGCCCATAGAGTCCTCCTCTTAAGCAAGCGATATATGTGATTTTTTTACATAATGTCATAACAAACCTGCTCATTATTTGCATGATACCATACTTATAGCAAAAAAGATAACCAAAACTGACATCATCTCATCCATGGGATTGCAAGGGCGCAGCCCTTGCAATCCCATGGATGAGATGATGTCAACCCACAAACTATTGACTTTTGCTCCTCAGTCGGCTATACTCCACGTTGTCAGCAGAATGCTGCGCGCGGGTTTGGTGTAGTGGTAACATGCAACTTTCCCAAAGTTGAGATCACGGGTTCGACCCCCGTAACCCGCTCTTTAAACGACCTCTCTCCTAACGAGAGAGGTCGTTTTATTTCTCCACTTCACGCAACTGCACTTGCATGCGATTCATATCACGTGCGACCGTTCTCAATCCAACGAGACAGGCCAGTCCTGCAAGAAACAGAAATGTTGGAGCCGTAGCGGTGAGCGCAAAACCAAGTGAAGCATTATTTGCAATTGCACCAATCACAAATGGCGCTGCTGCGTCTCCAAGTAAATGCGCAAGTAGCAGAGACAGGCCAATTGCGGTGGCTCGCAACGCGGGAGCAATCACATCCTGAATCACAGCATTCAACGGCCCGGTACAGAAGCTGAGCAAAATGGCGGCTATAATAAACACAGAGACGAAGAGTGGTAAGGTGTGGATCAACAGAGCAATCAATACCAGGGGTGCTCCGACTAGAAATCCAAATGCTGCAACCAACAAACGTCCTTCGGGTCGACGCCTCTGAGCGAAGTCAGCTAACCAGCCTCCAGCTACTGTTCCGATCAGTCCACCGCCCACCAGTACTGCGCCGGTGATTAACCCGGCGCGGCCTAGACTCAGGTGAAATGCATGAACAAAGTAAAATGGCAGCCAGTACGAGGTGCCGCCAATCGTGAAGAAACTAAACACAAGTGCGGCTACTAAAGTCCAGTAGGTTGAAATGTGACGCAGTTTTTTCAACGAGCCCTGGAAATCTTTTCCGAAGCTCCCATGTGCTTGAACAGAATCGGCTTCATTTTCGTCGCCCTCCGCGTTTTCGAATGCGCCGCGTCTGGGTTCAAACATACGCCATGCGAGAAAAGCAGCGATCAATCCAGGAACACCAACAATAAAAAATGCGTACCGCCAGCCAAAAGCGTCTGCAACGAGGCCGCCAAGGGCAAGGCCTATAGCTGTGCCGAGTAATGTGCCTGCCGACCAGTAAGACAGGATGCGGGCGCGTTTCTCTTTAGAGAAAAAGTCGCCAAGTAGCGAGAGAGACGCTGGAGCATAACCGGCTTCACCAATACCTAACACAGAGCGGACACTGAGCAATTGCAAGAAATTACGTGTGAAACCTGCCAGAACAGTCGCCACACTCCAGATTCCTACACAAAGCGCAACAATGTTCTTGCGAATACTCCTGTCTGCCCAGACTCCCAGCGGCAATGTCGCAATCGCGTAAACGAATAGGAACGATGATCCAAGCAAGCCTGCTTGGGTTAGTGTCAACCCCATCTCTGCCTGGATTTTCGGCAGTACAGCAGGAAGTACGTAGCGGTCCGCGTAGTTGAGCACATTGATGATAAACAAAATGGTAAAACCAAAACGGGCCTGTCCTCTTGTGGGCCTGAAGTGAAGCTTATCTTTGGCCTGCAATGGCGTGGTTATTTTCATTAATATCTACACTTTCACTAAAGTCACGCCAAAGATATCCCCCGTACCCTTGATCTCTTCAATTGCCCAGTTGGGGATGGGGTCATCTACAGAAATGATCATCAGCGCAGTATCAGGAGAACTTTTAGGGTCTCTCGCATGGGGAGCGCGTACACTGGGACCCACGTCCATGTGGCGAATATTCACGTGGGCTTTACCCAGGATGGTGCCAACACGTCCGATCATGCCAGGTTGATCAGGGTTGCGACAAAAGAGAATGTAGCCCTCTGGTACAAATTCAGGCCAATAACGGCCAATACGCACGATGCGTGGTTCATGATGCATCACCGTTCCGCTTATCACCTCGACATAGTCGTCACCGGAGCCGGGCTTTCCCGCGAGGGAAGAGCTATAGCCATTAGCATTCATGAGGCGTATGGTGACGAGGTTGGCAAACTCGGTTGGGATGGTTGATTTCTGTTCACTGATCTCCAATCCCCACTGTTTTGCCAGCAAGAGCGCATTAATCATGTTGACATGTGCGTCTGAAACCGATTCAAGCAACCCTTTGATAAGCGCTGCCTGTAAGGGGCGCAAATCGTTATTCGCTATGTCGCCGCTGCAGGATAATTCGATCTTATTCAGCGGCCCAGGTTGGAGTTGTGTGTACAGACGTCCCATCTGCTCAACCAGGTGCATATACGGTTGCAATATGTTCAGGGTTTCGGGCAGGATCAGAGGCGCATTTACTGCTGCTCGCGGAAAACCACCGCGCAAGACTGCGACAATTTGTTCAGCCACATCCGTAGCCACACTCACTTGTGCCTCTTCCGTTGAAGCTCCCAGGTGTGGAGTAGCAATAACTCGCTCGTGTGCGAGCAGTTGCTTCAAAACCTCATTATCGCCTACTGGTTCCTGGCTGAAGACATCGAGAGCGACTCCTGCCAGGCGGTTCTCTTGCAGTGCGTTGAGCAAGGCTTCTTCATCGATCAACCCACCTCGCGCACAGTTGATCAGTCGCGCTCCGGGTTTGAGCAGGTGTAGTTCATGTGTCCCGATAAGCCCGCGAGTTCCTTGTGGGCCACTGGTAAGAGATGTGTGCAGCGTCACAAAGTCAGCCTGTTGGAGCACTTCTTCCATACTCAGCATGGTGATATCAAACTTGCGAGCCTGTTCAGAAGCCACGTATGGATCAAAGGCGATCACCTGCATTTCTAGCCCCTGTGCGCGTCGTGCTACTTCTGTGCCAACCTTCCCAAGGCCAATAATGCCTAGTATTTTGTTTCGTACTTCAACTCCCAGGAAGCGACTCTTTTCCCATTTCCCTGTTTTTGTGCTGCTGCTGGCGGCAGGAATGTGTCGTGCCAATGCCATCAGCATAGCAATGGTATGCTCCGCAGCCGCGACGATGTTTCCTGTAGGCGAATTGACAACTATGATGCCCTGGCGAGTAGCTGCTTCGATGTCGATATTGTCAACACCAACTCCGGCACGTCCAACGATTTTGAGTTCACTGGCAGCTGACAGTAACTCGCTTGTCACCTGGGTTTCGCTTCGCACAACAAGCGCCGTATAGGTGCCTATAATGCCTTTCAATTGCTCTGGCTTGAGGCCGTAATGAACGTCTATATGTGCCTCTGGAAGCTGCGAGCGCAGGAGATCAATGCCCTCCTGCGCGATGCGATCAGCAATGAGTATGTTGAATTCTTCTTCCACGTGATCCTCTTCCTCTCTGTTAGGCCGTAAAACCAGTATCTCGCAGGCGCATCTCCATTTTATCCATGGCCTCGACCAGGTCTACCTCCTCGAAGAAGCCGAGGTGTCCCACGCGCAAGATCTTTCCTTCCAGTTGTTGCTGGCCGCCGCCAAAGACCACCTGATCCTCCTCGCGTAGTATCTTCAGCAGCGCTTTCGAATCGATACTTTCGGGTGTAAGCACGGCCGTAACGGTATTCGAGGCGTTTTTATGGTCAGCGAGCAATCGCAATCCCATCTCTTTAGCGCGCCAGCGCACGTATTCACCAATGCGCTGATGTCGCTCAAAGATAGCCTCTCGACCCTCTTCCAGCATTTTCTCCAGTGCCAGGTCCAGCGCGTAGAAGAGCGAGACAGGCGGCGTAGTTGGATGCTCCCATTTCGCTAAGTACTTACGAGACAGTTCCCAGTCAAAATAGAAACGCGGTAACCTGGCAGTTTTATTGGCTTCCCATGCGCGGGGACTGGCGGCAAGCATCATCAGACCGGGAGGAGTCATCCACCCCTTTTGCGAACTCGTGAAGACGACATCAATATTCCAGGAATCCATTTCCAGCGGTACGCAGCCAAGTGAGCTAACAGCATCGACAACTATGAGCGTATCGGGGCCAAGACGGCGGATCAGAGCTGCCAGCGTTTCCAGGTCATTTGTAACACCTGTCGAGGTTTCGTTATGCGTCACGAGCACAGCACGGTAAGGTGCGAGTGATTTCAAGCGTGTTTCAACTGTCGCGGGGTCAGCGGCCTCTCCCCATGGAAATTCGATGCGTGTTACATCAAGACCGTATCGCTCGGCGATGGTCGCCTGGCGATTGCCAAAAGAACCAATCGTGATTGCAACAACATGCTCGCCCGGTGAAAAAAGATTAGCAACTGCTGCCTCCTGCCCTCCCGTACCAGAAGCCGCGAAAGTCAGCACAGGCGATGATGT
>WNFC01010772.1_pt1 | contig 10167 bp, 7 predicted proteins | sample 5400541 | NCBI WGS metagenome assembly WNFC01 (sample SAMN13153342, study PRJNA577476) | soil metagenome | isolation source: 120 cm saprolite under Douglas fir tree site 2 hole 2 replicate 1 | place: USA:California | collected 2015-04-18 | reverse complement strand
CGCATCCGCGCCGCGGGGCATCGGCGCTCCGGTCATGATCTGGCTGCAGTCGCCTGGCGCGAGCGCCCGGGTAGGTACCTGGCCGGCGTAGATCGTCTCGATCACCCGAAGTCGGACGGGAGCCTTGGCCACATCCGCGCTTCGCACCGCGTACCCATCCATCGCCGAGTTGTCCCAGGGTGGAACCGTTCGCTGGGCAATCAAGTCGTCGGCCGTCGCCCGACCGACCGCGTCCGCGATCGGTGTGGGTTCTGCGGGCAGCGGCGCCGCGGCGGCGAGGATTCGCTCTAACGCTTCTTCGACAGCCAACATGGAACGCAGCGCAGGCATGGCCTTTTTGCGAGAGTCGGTTTTCTTCGGGTGCCAGACTTAAATTGACACTCGCTCGTGTGGCAATTAGAAGCAACTAGATCCGGGAGAGTTGATGGCCAAGACCAAGGCAGGGGTCAAGAAGATCAAACCTGCCATGAGAAAGCCCTCGAAGAAAAAGGCTAAAGCTTCCAGCCGGGTAGCGAAGCCCACAAAACGAATGGTAAGGGCAGCTTCCAAGGTGGCGAGAAGAGCGCGGGTGGGATCTGCCCCAGCGCCAAAGCACAGCAAGTCCGCCAAAGCGGAGAAAAAACCGGCCGCTTCCGCCAGTGCCAAGGGTGCGGCGGCGAACAAGGTCGTGTTTCCCGAATTCGCGTCGATTTCCCCCGGTAAGGTCCAGCCGCGCGCGAGCAAGCTCCCGCCGCCCGCGGATCCGCTCAACAAGCGCGAGATGGAGGAGCTGCTCACCGCGGGGCAGGGGCGCGGCGTCTCGGGCGAGGGAAGCCTGAAGGGCCGCCTTCTGGTGAAGGACGGTTTTCCGTACCTCCAGGTCATGGGGCGCGACAAGCGCGAGCTCGTTTTCCTGCTCCAGGGACCGGACCAGGAAGTGCTACCCGCCTATGTGGACCACAAGGTATCGGTCAGCGGCTATATCAAGAAGACCACCAACTATGGCGGCGTGGTCGATGTCCGCAAGTACTCAGCGAAGAAGGTTGGGCATGAAGTGGTCGTCGCTCCGGTCGAAGAAAAGCTGAAGTTCCTCTCGCCGGGGGAGTTGGAGCAGATGTCCGCGGCGGGGATGGGCGCGGGGATGAGGGGCTTTGGCTCGCTGCGCGGAAGTCTGGAGATGACCGGCGAAGACTTCTTCCTCGTCGTCTCCAACGGCGGGACCCGCCAGCAAGTCTCCTTCCTTCTGCAGGGCAAGGCGGCGAAGGGACTGCGAAAGCACGTTGGCCAGGTATTGCTGGTCACGGGCGTGGTGGAGAAGAGCTCGGGCTGGGGCGGCACGATGCAGGTGGAAAGCTCCGAGCCCCGGCTGTTGGACCACCGGTCGATCTCGCGCGAAAATCTGGAGATCGTGAAGGTGGATGGACCGACCGATGTGACCGAGACGGTCGAGGCGAAGCTCAATCACGGTCTGGCGGTCCGTCTCCCGGAGCGGCCCGGATTCACCTGGGCGATTGAGCCCACCACCGCCAAGAGGATGGGCCTTCGCGAAGCCAACTACGAGCCGCCCGACGGTGGTCCGGCGAGCCGTGAGTTCTTCTTTACCCCGCGCAATCCGGGGGCGTTCGAGATCGATTTTTTCCTCGCCAAGGCTTTCAATCCCTCTCAGGTGTCGAAGACCTTCAAGCTAGGGGTGGTGGTCAGGCCCTGAGGAACCGCCGATCTCAACGCCGCCCCGCGAAGAGCGATTCCAAGGGCGCCCGGCGAACGCAACCCCGGAAGCCCAGCAAGGCTCCGCGCACCTCTATCCCGGCCGCGACGGCGGGAAGAAAGGCGCGCGCCGCTCTCCGTGAAGTATTGGGCGCGCTTCACGTGCACCGCGACGGATTCGGCTTCGTCGCTCCGCTCGATGGCGAGAAAGAGGATGTCTATCTTCCGCGGCACGAGGCGCAGCGCGCGCTCGACAATGACATCGTCCTGGTGGAGGTGGATACCGGGCCCGGGCGACACCAGGGCAGGCTGCTGCGGGTGGTGGAGAGAAGGCGGCAGTACGCGGTAGGAACCTACGTCGAACGCGGCAAGAGCGCATACGTCCAACCGCTCGATCCGGGCCTTCCTGGACCGATCAAAGTTCAGCCCACCCAGCTCGCCCGGGATGGCGATCTGGTCAAGGTGCGGCTCGAGCCGAGCAAGGTTCACGGCGCCGGCTTGTCCGGTGAAATTGCCGGCTCGCTGGGAAAGCCCGGAGACTCTTCCGCCGAGGTTCTCTCCTTTGCTTATGCGGAAGGGTTCAGCGACGAATTTCCGCCGGAGGTGATGGACGAGGCAGCCAGAATCCCGCCCCGCGTTTCCGCCGAGGAAGCCGCCGCGGAGGGACGCCGGGATCTGCGCGAATTGCCGCTCGTCACCATCGACGGCGAAGACGCCCGCGACTTCGATGATGCGGTCTACGCCGAGCCGCGGGACACCGGTTGGCGACTTCTCGTCGCGATCGCCGATGTTTCGCATTACGTGCGCAAGGGTTCGGCGCTGGATGCGGAAGCGTTTCGACGGGCGACCTCGGTCTACCTTCCCAATCGCGTCTTGCCGATGCTCCCGGAGCGACTGTCGAACGGCATCTGCTCGCTCGTTCCAGGCGAGGACCGACTCTGCCTCGTCGCCGAGATGATCTTCGACCGGGGAGGCCGGTTGGTCTCTTCGCAGCTGTATCCGGGGGTGATGCGCAGCGCGGCCCGCTGTACCTACGAGGAGGTACAGGCGGTGCTGGAGGGCAAGGACGTTCCGGGACGCACCGCATTGCAAGAGCGGTTCCAGAATCTGCAGCAGCTCTCCCGCGCGCTTAGGCAAATGCGGGAGCAGCGGGGCGCGATCGATTTCGACCTGCCCGAGCGCAAAGTCGTGCTCGACGGGAAGGGCCTCCCGATCCGGATCGAGCGGCGCGAGCGCAAGGAGAGCCACCGGATCGTCGAGGAGTGCATGCTCGCGGCGAACGAAGCGGTTGCCGGCCACTTCCGCGAAAAACGCCTTTCCACCATCTTCCGCTACCACGGCGAGCCGGACGAGGAGAAGCTCGCCGCTTTTGCCGCCCTGGCGAATGCCTACGGGTTCAACCTCGGCAATCGGGGGAAGATCTCGTCTCGGGATCTCAATCTCTTCCTCGAGAAGCTGGAAGACCATCCCGAGCAACGCGCGCTCAATCAGCTTCTGCTGCGCTCGATGATGCAGGCCGTCTATACCGCCGAAAACGTCGGCCACTATGGCCTCGCCGCCGAGCACTACCTGCATTTCACCTCGCCCATCCGGCGCTATCCCGACCTGGTCGTGCACCGGCTTTTGCGAGCGAGCTGGTCGACCAGCGGCTCCGTGTCGGAAAAGTCGGTCGAGGTGCAGACCGGGGAGCTGGAGAAGATCGCGCTGCACTGCTCGGAACGCGAGCGCGCCGCGATGCAGGTGGAGCGCAAGGTGACCGCCTACTACTCGGTGCTGCTGATGAAGGACCGCGTCGGCGAGGAATTCGTCGGCACCGTCTCGGCGCTGACCGACTTCGGTTTCTTCGTGGAGCTCGACGATCCCTGGGTCGAAGGCCTGGTGAAGGGCGAGTCTCTGGGGCGATTCAAGTTCGACAAACTGACCAACGTGATTTCGTATTCGTCGGGCCTGCGGATTCGCGTCGGCGAGCGGGCGAAGGTGCGCCTGATTTCCGCCAATCTTCAGCGGCAGCAATTGGATTTCGAGCTGATCGAGATCGAGGGGAAGCGGCGCAAGAAGGAAGCGCAGCCGCGAGCCACCGCGCGCAAGGGCGCCCCCCACCCTTGAGGCTTGGCCGGCCGCTTCGCCGCGGTCGACACCCAGCCACACCCGCCCACCCCGAAGACGAGCGCCCCACATCCAGGCCCAGAAATCCGAGGATAGAATTGATCCATGAAAATGGATCGACATGCTCCGTCCGAACAGCAGCCCACCTGGCGGCGTCGCCCGCGGATCGTCGATCCAGCGCTTCAGCTCAAGTACAGCATCATCATCGCTCTCTTCGGCGCGATCATTTCACTGACCTTCTGCAGCTTGCTCTATTTCCAGAGCTATGAAACCCAGAGAGAGGCGATCGAGGTCTGCGGCATCGATGCGGTCGGCCACTTTGCCTCCCGCGGGGCGGCGATCACCCGATACATGGTCACCGCGACCGGAATGGTCTCGCTGTTCTTGATCGTGTTTGGAATCATCGTCACCCATCGGGTGGCTGGACCGCTCTTCGTGATGAACCGCTATTTGAAGCTTCTGGGAGAGGGAAAGATCCCGACCACCCGGCCGCTGCGGAAGAAGGACGAGCTGCAGGAGTTCTACTCGAACTTGTTGGCGGTCATCGAATCCATTCGCCGGCAGGCAACCGCGGATGCGAAAGACCTCGGTACCGTCCTGGAAAGACTCTCGCCGGTGGCCTCGACCGTTGAGGCAAAAGAGGCGATCGAGACGGTGCGGCGAATCCGCGAGCGAAGCGAACAGGCGATCGCGGTGAAGACCTATTGACGTAGCGGGACGCCCGCGGCACCTTTTGCCGATGATTCGGCGCCTCTGCGTCTTCTGCGGCTCCAACAGTGGGATCCGTCCGGTGTACCGCGATGCGGCCAGGTCGTTGGGCGCGCTGTTGGTCCGGCAGAAGATGGGTCTGGTGTACGGCGGCGGGAGGGTGGGGTTGATGGGCGCGCTCGCCGATGCCGTCCTCGACGCGGGCGGCGAGGCGATCGGCGTCATCCCGCGGGCGCTGGTCGAGAAGGAGATCGGCCATCGCGGACTGACGGAGCTGCGCATCGTCCCTTCGATGCATGAGCGCAAGGCCGAGATGATGAAGCTGGCCGATGCCTTCATCGCGCTGCCCGGAGGTTACGGCACGCTGGAGGAGTTTTGCGAAGTGGTCACCTGGTTACAGCTGGGATTGCATCGAAAGCCTTGCGGGCTGCTCAACCTCGATGGCTACTATGACCCCCTTCTTGCGCTGTTCCGGCACGCCCAGAGCGAAGGTTTTCTGCACCCGGTCCACGCGAGCATCGTTCTCGCCGACTCGGACCCGGATCGGCTGCTCGAATCCCTGCGGAACTTTGCCGTTCCACACCTCGACAAGTGGTTGAACCCGAAGCAAGCGTGAAATGCCTGCGGTCTCTGCTGGCGCTTCGCGCGCCCCACCTGGGCATGGAACCGCCTGAAAACCAATCTGTTGCACATTTAGCCCCGGAAACCGGTGGCAAATGTACAACAGATGAGTACGAATTCGGATCGACGTTTACCCGGGAGCAGTCAGCGAAACCCCATGCAGATGAAGATGCTGCAGGCGCTGATCGCCGTACATAACCCCGGCGGTCATGGTTCGAGCAGCGACGCCACCTGATCCGCGATCGCCATTGACGCGGTCAGTCCGGGAGATTCGATCCCAAACAGATTGACCAGCCCAGGCACTCCGTGGTCCGCCGGACCTTGAATGATGAAATCCTTCGGCGGACTCCCCGGGCTGCCGAGCTTGGGTCGGACGCCGACGTAGCCTGGGCGCAGCGAGTCGGCAGGGAGCCCGGGCCAGTAGCGTCGGATCTCGGCGGCGAAAATGGGCGCGCGGGTCTCGTCGAACGTGTAATCGACGCGGTCCACCCACTCCACATCCGGGCCGAAGCGCGCTGCTCCCGCCAGGTCCAAAGTGAGATGAACGCCCAAGCCATCCCGGACGGCGACCGGATAGACGAGGTGGCGGAAGGGGGAGGGACCGTCGAGGTAGAAGTAGTGACCCCGCGCGTAGTAGGCCGGCGGAATCGCGGCGGCGGGAAATCCCGCGATCGAGCGGGCCACCGACTGAGCCCAGAGCCCCGCGGAATTGACCACCGTCTTGAAACAGACCGTCGACGGCGAGGGTCCGCCGACGACAAGCTCGATTCCCGCGGACCCGACCTGGCCGCCGAGCACCGGCGAACGCAGCACCACATGCGCGCCGCCGCGCTCGGCGTCGCGTTGAAAGGACGCCATCAACCCGTGCGAGTCGACGATCCCCGTTGCCGGACTCCACAGCGCGCGGACGCAGGGAAGATGCCGTTCCAGGTCACGGACGTCGGAGGCATCGAGCAAGGACAGGCCCTCGACGCCGTTGGCGATGCCGCGGTCGCGGTAGGATTCGAGGACCGCCACTTCCTCCTCGCGCGTCGCCACGACCAACTTTCCCGTTCGGTGGTACCCGATCTCGTTCTCGGCCACGTAGGTTTCGAGCGCCCGGCGCCCGATCACGCAGAGGCGGGCCTTCAAGGAACCGGTGGGGTAGTAAAAACCGGCGTGAACCACTTCTGAATTGCGCGAGCTGGTGTGGGTGCCGACCAGCCGCTCCATTTCAAGAACGAACACCTCGCGCCCGCGCATCGCCAGGGCGCGGGCCACCGCCAGTCCGATCGCCCCGCTGCCGATCACCGCGGCATCCATCTTGTCGATCTGGGTGAGCTCTCTCGCCATCGTCGCTTCGGGGCTTCACCGATCAGGCCCGCAGCCCCACCACGGTGACCCCGTCGCCGCCTTCCTCGTTCGCGCCGGGACGGTACATCCGCACGTAGGGCGACGTTTCCAGGTATTCCCGGATCGAGTGCTTGAGCGCACCCGTCCCATGCCCATGGATGATCAGCGCATGTTCCTCCTCCGAGCGGGCCAATCGATCGAGGAAGAGCTCCACCTCGCGCATCGCGTCCTCCAGGCGAAGTCCGCGGACATCGCAGCGGTTCTCCGCGCTGGCCCAGTCCGCCGCGGCCGCTTTCTCCGCTTTGCCCACCGCTCCGCGGACGATCTCGGCGCGGCTCGCGAACTGAGATTTTGGGCGTCGACCGGCCGCGGCGCGAAGCTCGGAGGTCGGAACGCGCATTTTCAGTGGACCGGCGGCGACGAGCGCCTGGTCGCCCAACAGCTCGATGATCTCCATCTCCGTCCCCAGCCGGGCATGCCGCACCCAGCCGCCGACGCGCAGGTCTGGGGCGCCCTCCCGAGCCTCGATCGGCATCACCTTGCGGCGCGCCTCCTCCACCCGGGCGGTCTCCTCCTGGAAGCGCCCGGCGATTTGCTGCTGCATCTTTGCCGCGGCCTCGATCGACGCCTGCTCGCGCAACTTCGAAATGAGCTCCCGAGTCTCCGCCGCCGCGGCTTGCAGCTCGGCGGCGATGCGCTCCCGGTGCTGAAGCTCCTCCTCCGCCCGCCTGCGCTCCAGCTCTTTTCTTTCCGCGGCCAGAGAGGCCCGTTCCACCGCGGCCGCTTCGGCTGCCGAAGAAGCGCGCTGTACTTCTTCGCTCGCCCGCCTGCGCTCCTCCTCGAGCGCGGTGAGCGCTTTGGAAAAGGGTCCGGCTGCGCCCAGTGCCAGCTCGCGGGCGCGCTCGCAAATGCTCTGGGGCAGCCCCATCCGCGCGGCGATGTCGATCGCCGAAGAGGACCCCGCCGCTCCGAGCTGGAGCCGATAAGTGGGCGCCAGCCGGACCGGATCGAAACCGACCCGGGCGTTCATGAATCGCGGGTCGGCGTGCGCCAGCGCTTTGAGCTCCTCGAGGTGCGTGGTGACGAGCACCACCGCGCCTCGGGCCATCAGATCCTCGAGGACCGCGATCGCCAGGGCCGCTCCTTCGCGCGGATTGGTGTCCGCGGCGATCTCGTCGATCAAGACCAGCGACCCGGGGACGGCGGCCCGGGCGATGTCCCGCAGCTGCTCGACGTGCGCGCTGAACGTCGACAGATCGTGCGAAAGGTCCTGGGAGTCGCCGACGATGGTATGGATCGAGCGGTAGAGCGGAGCTCGGGAGCTCGCCGCCGCGGGAATCGGCAGCCCGGCGCGGAGCATCAAGCTGCACAGGCCGACCGCGGTGAGCGTCGCCGTCTTGCCGCCGGCGTTGGGGCCGGAGATGACCAGCGTTCGAACCGGCTCTTCCACCGACAGCTCGTTCGCCACCACGCTTTTGCCGCGAAGCAGGAGCAGGGGATGGCGCAGGTCGGAGAGCACGAGCGGACCGCCTTCGGGCTTCAGGACTGGCGCCGACGCACCGAGGTCGGATGCCAGGCGCGCCGCGGCCTCGCAGAAATCGAGCCATCCGGCGGCATCGAGTCCCCGGACAATCTGATCGGCCACGGCGCCGACTCCCTCGGAGAGGTCGAGCAGGATGCGCCGCTCCTCGTCGAGCACCACCGATTCGGCGATCGCGAGATCGTTTCCCTGGCTGATCAGCGATTCCGGCTCCACGAAGAGCGTCTGGCCGGACTGGCTGGCGTTGTGGACGATGCCGGGCACTTCGCCTCGGTGGGCGGCGACGATCGGCAGCACGTACCGGCCGGAGCGAAGAGTAAAGTACGGCTCCCGGAGGTTGACCGCGAACTTCTCATCGCCGAGCAGGCGCTCGATTTTGGATTTGATGTTGTGGTGCAGGGCGCGCGCTCGCCCGCGGGCCGCGCGCAGCTCCGGGCTCGCGCGATCGGAGATTTCACCGGTGGGTTCGAAGCAGCGGTCGATTCGGGATGCGACCTGCTCCAACTCGGGCAGCGTCTGGGCGATCGCGCCGAGCAGCGGCGCGCGGTCGAAGCGGGCCTCGAGGGCCTCCTTCACCCGGATGAAAGCGAAGAGCACCTGGGCGATGCCGATCAGCTCTCTTGGCTCGAGCGCGGCGCCCTTGGCCGCGCGCTCGACCGGCGAGACGAAATCGGCAACTCCGCCGAGCGGCAGAGAGAAGTCCTCGTCCCGCATGAGCGCCCGCGCTTCATCGATCCGGGCCAGGCTCCGGCTCACCGCGTCTGGGCCGTCGAGAAACCCCAGTGCGGCCGCGCGCTGCTTGCCCGGCTCGGAGCGACAGCGCGATGCCAAGGCGCGGGAGATTTCCGCGAAGCCGAGATCGGCCAGTGTGCGTTCGGTGAGTTGCATTGCCGGCGGTCGATGGTTTGAACCCGGCACCCGGGCGCCGTCAAGTCGCTTCGTTGCCCCGTGACCCCACCGGGCCGCCGCGGGTATGCTCGCGAGATGTGGCTTCTTCTGGTTTCGGTCATTGCCGGCGCCACCGGCTCCGGTACGCTCGAGGATGCGCTGGCGATCGAGCAGTCGGGCGACGTTGCCCGCGCTTTGGATTCGATGGAACTGCTGGTCCGAGGCGATCCCACTTGGGCGCTCGTTCGGATCGAGGCCGGCCGGCTGCAGCTCAAGCTTGGTCGGGATCTCGATCGCGCCCAAATGCACCTGGACGCCGCGCGCGCCCTGGCGCCGGAGAACGCGCGCGCGCACTACCTTTGGGGCTTGTTGATGGAGGAGCGCGGTCGCCGCCGCGAGGCGATCCGCTCGTTTGAGATCGCCGTCCTCTATCGGCCGGACTATGCCGACGCGCGGTTCCGATTGGCGGGGCACTACTTCTCGGAAGGAAATTGGGCCGAGGCCGAAGTGCATTACCGCGCGTTGTCGGGACTCGGTTCGGACTGGAGCCAGGCGCGATTACAACTCGCCGCCTCGCTGGAGAAGGAAGGCAAGCTCGCCGAAGCCGAGGACGAGCTGAAGCGCCTTCTCGCCGAGCAACCCCAGTCCGCCTTGTTCCGGCGCAAGCTGGGCGAATTCTACACGCGGACCCAACGACCCGAGATGGCAGAGAAGCTGCTCGGCGAGCCGAAAAAGAAGATGCGAGAGCTGAACAAATCGTTCCGCTGAATCAGAGGACGACGTCCGGGCGCTCGAATACAGAGTTGAAACCCCCGCTAAAGAAGCAAATCGAGCGAGCCAGGAACTCGTGGCGCGCAGAGCGAGAAAGCTGAACAGACCTCTTCGGTCCCGTTGAACCAAAAGAGTTTCGTGCTACAGCGGAAGACCCCAGGACGTTGACGCCGGGGGGCGGAAACGAGGGAGGGGAGCCGTGCGCAGCGCGTTGGTGGGTCTTCTACTCGTTCTCGTGGCGGGTCTTGCCGCATGCGGCGATGAAAAGTTGCCCCCGTACAAATGCGACGTCCCCCTGGGCACCGGCTATATCGGCTCGGATCAGCCCCTTCCGTGCGATCTGGTGACGCGCAATGCCGCGTTGGCGCGGACGATCATGTTGCAAGTTGGACCGGATTTCGGCGAGCGCTGGATCCAATCGATTGCCATCCGCCCGGAAGAGCGCTGGAACTGCGGGCCGGATTTGTGCACCCGGGGCGAGACGCACTCGGACGGTCGGGTCATTCTCTCTCGGT
>WNFC01083907.1_pt1 | contig 10170 bp, 9 predicted proteins | sample 5400541 | NCBI WGS metagenome assembly WNFC01 (sample SAMN13153342, study PRJNA577476) | soil metagenome | isolation source: 120 cm saprolite under Douglas fir tree site 2 hole 2 replicate 1 | place: USA:California | collected 2015-04-18 | reverse complement strand
ACGGCTCCGTGTACGTCGGGATGATCGACAGGTGGATGAACTGCAGGGGGTCGCGCTCGCCGGCGGCGCGATCTTGCTCGCAAAGGGCTAGCCAGTCGGCGCTCATGTCGCGTCGCATGCGCGAGTACGTCCTGTACACACCTCGCATCACCGACACCGAGCGGAACAGCCAGTAGACGTCGAAGACCAGGACGGCGCCGGCCACCGCGAAGGCGCCCGGCGATGTGAAGACGATCGGGATCCAGGCCGGAGCCAGCAGCAGCACCCACGTGACCAGACCGGGCGCAGCCTCGAACAGGCGCGCGCCAAAGGTGCGAAGCGCAACCTCGAGGGTCGACATCTGCCGGCTGGCGGCCAGGGCGGACATGGGCTGATTCTCCCTCCTCAGGGGTTTAGGAATAACGCCTGGAGGGGCAGGCTTAGAACTGACATGAACAACTTGAAGCACTTCGACGGCCCGACCTTCGAGGCCGATGTGCTGAGCTCAAAGGAACCGGTCGTGGTCGACTTTTACGCCGACTGGTGTGGCCCGTGCCGGATGATGGCGCCGGTCGTGGAGCAGCTTGCTGGCGAGTACGCCGGCAGGGTGACCGTCGGCAAGCTCGACGTCGACGTCAACCAGGAGATCGCCATCCGCTACGGCGTGATGGGCATCCCGACGCTCGGCCTGTTCCGTGAGGGCAAGCTCGTCGACCGGATCGTCGGCTACCCCGGCGGCAAGGCCCCGATCAAGGCCTGGATCGACCGCAACGTCCCAGCGGCCGTACCGGCGGTGGCCAAGGAAGGCGCAGCCTAACCCCTCCCAGCGCGGCAGGGGCGGCCCGTGCTTTGCCGGGCCGCGACTTTGTTTCCTGGTCGCCGTACGTTGCCTGGCGTAACTGCTAAGTCAAGGCCCAACCGCATGCCGGAATGGGAGCAGCGCCTGCGGCGCAGCCGCACGCGCGATGAGGGAAAACCATCCGGGTTTTCCCTCATAAGCCGGCCCGTGGGCCGGCTAATGACCCCACATGGCTCGCGCCCCGTGCTTGACGGTGTCAGGGCCGTGCTCGCCGGTGCGGATCCGCACCGCGTCCTCGACCCCGATGACGAAGATCTTGCCGTCGCCCACCTCACCGCCGTTGTCGGCCCGAGCCGCCAGGGCGATCTTGTCGACCACGGTGTTGACGATCTCCGACTGCATCACGGCCTCGACCTTGAGCCGCGGCCGCAACGAGATGTGCACCGCCGTGCCCCGATATTTCTCCGTGTATCCGCGCTGGGCGCCGCATCCCTTGACCTCTGTCACGGTGACGCCCGAGACGCCGCACTCGTCCAGCACGTCCTGGACCTCCTGGAGCTTTTCGTGACGGATTATCGCGACGACCATCTTCACTTCGCGTGTCGACACGCGAAGCCCGACGGTCTTCTTGATGACCCAGAACAAGCCGTAGCTCATGACGAAGACGGCCAGGAACGAGGCCGTGACCGCGATGGCCTGCGCGCCCAGCTGGTGGAAGCTGCCCGTGTAGAACAGGCCGCCCCCGCCGACGCCGTTGAACTTCGCCAGCGCGGGCACCGTGAAGAGGCCGCAGCTCAGCGTGCCCCAGATGCCTGCCAGCCCGTGCGCCGGCAGCGCGCCGACCGGGTCGTCCAGGTACTTGTCGAGGGCCAGGACGCCGACCACCACGATCACGCCCGCGACAGCGCCGATGACGATCGCGGCCCACGGCTCGACGTAACCGGACGGAGCGGTGATCGCAACCAGCGCCGCGATGGCGCCGTTGCCGATCATGCCCACGTCCATCGTCTTGGTGATCGCGGAGACCGTCGCGAGCGCGGCCACAGCGCCGGCGGCCGCCGCGAGGTTGGTGACCACGACGATGTCGGCGAAGTGAAGGTTGGTCGCGTTGAGGGTCGATCCGGGGTTGAATCCGAACCAGCCGAACCAAAGGATCAGCACGCCCAGCTGCGCGAGCGGCATGTTGTGTCCGGGAATCGCGTTGGGGCGACCCTTCTCGTACTTGCCGATGCGCGGGCCGAGCAGCAAGAGTCCGGCAAAGCCCGCGGTGGCGCCAGTGAGGTGCACGACCGTCGAGCCCGCGAAGTCCTGAGCGCCCAGGGTGGCCATGAGGAATCCGCCGCCGAACAGCTGGTGGCTGATCAGGGGATAGATGAAGGCGGCGAACGGGATGCCGAAGAGGATGTAGACGATGAACTTGGTGCGCTCGATCATCGTGCCCCACACGATCGCGAGCGACACCGCGCAGAAGACGAACTCGAAGAACCACTTCGCAGAGGCGGTCGCGGTGCTGGCGTCGATGGCCGGCAGGTGCAGCTGCGAGCCCGGGCTGAAGGTCGGGAAGAAGCTGCTGCCGCCGATGAAGGCGAACCACCCTCCGGCTCCGAACGCGAAGCCGAAGCCCACCGCCCAGTAGGCGATCGAGCTGACGCTCAGGTTGGTGACGACCTTGGCGACGACGGTGCCGACGTTCTTCATGCGGCTGAAGCCGACCTCGAGCATCGCGAAGCCGGCCTGCATGAACATCACGAGACAGCCGGTCACGATCACCCAGACGGTGTCGGCGGCGACCCCCGCCGCCTGCGTGGCCGTCAGGTCGTCAGCCATGACCGCGATGGGCACCAACGCAGCGGCCACGGTCACCGCGGCCGCGAGCAGAAGGATCAGCCTTCGCTTCATCAACGCTTGCTTGAACGCGATCAAGGGTCTGGGCAAAGTCGCCTCCAGTGGTGGTGATCCGCCGGCTCGAGGCTCAGCCTATGGCGACGCCAGACCGCTCCAAAACGTGCGGCTGATACAAAGTGTCAGGCGCCGGGTTCGTGCGAAGGGCACGATCAGCGCCGGCCTGTGGATATCTCCTGTCGTGTGGACCACACGTAAGTCAGGGGCTCCGATTCGTACCTAGCTCACCGTGAACCTGGGTGCACCCGTTCCTACCATCGTCATGGGGCCCGTCAAATTCAATCCCAAGATCGAGGAGGGTGTGTTCATGGCGATCGTGACCAAGTCCGGAAGCAAAACCAGCCCGCGCGAGGTGCTGGAGCGCGCCAAGGCCGAAGGCGTAGAGGTGGTCGACGTCCGTTTCGTCGACCTGCCCGGCACCTGGCAGCATTTCAGCCTCCCGCTCGGCGAGCTCGATGAGGGCAGCTTCTCGGAGGGGCTCGGCTTTGACGGCTCCAGCATCCGCGGGTTCCAGTCCATCGACGAGAGCGACATGCTCCTCATCCCGGACCCCGACTCGGCGACCATCGACCCGGTCCTCTCGCACAAGACGCTCTTTCTTATCTGCGACGTCATCGACCCCATCACGCGCGAGCCGTACAGCCGCGACGCGCGGCTGATCGCGAAGAAGGCCGAGGAGCACCTGCGTCGCTCCGGCATCGCGGATGTCAGCTACTGGGGACCCGAGGCGGAGTTCTACATCTTCAACTCGCTCCGCTTCGACCAGAACGCGTTCAGCGGCTACTACTACATCGACAGCGAGGAGGGCATCTGGAACTCGGGTCGCAACTCCGAGCCCAACCTCGCGTTCCGGCCGCGGCACAAGGAGGGCTACTTCCCCGTGCCGCCGACGGACAAGCTCCAGGACCTGCGGTCCGAGATCATGCTCAAGCTGATCGAGGCCGGCGTGCAGGTCGAGGTGCAGCACCACGAGGTCGGCACGGCCGGCCAGGCCGAGATCGACATGCGCTTCGACTCGCTCACCAAGATGGGCGACAAGATGATGGTCTACAAGTACGTCATCAAGAACATCTGCGCGCAGCACGGCTACGTCGCCACGTTCATGCCGAAGCCTCTGTTCATGGACAACGGGTCGGGCATGCACGTGCACCAGAGCCTGTGGAAGGACGGCGAGAACCTGTTCGCCGACAAGTCGGGATATGCCGGCCTGAGCCAGACCGCGATCTACTACATCGGCGGCCTGCTCAAGCACGCGCCGGCGCTGCTCGGCATCTGCGCGCCGACGACCAACTCGTACCGCCGGCTGGTGCCGGGCTACGAGGCGCCGATCAACCTCGTGTACTCGAAGCGCAACCGCTCGGCGTGCGTGCGCATACCGATGTACTCGACAAACCCGAAGACGAAGCGCATCGAGTTCCGGTCGCCGGACCCGGCCGCCAACCCGTACCTGGCGTTCGCGGCCTGCCTCATGGCCGGCCTCGACGGAATCAAGCACAAGATCCTGCCCCCCGAGCCGGTGGACAAGGACATCTACGAGCTAGACGGCGAGGAGAAGGCCCGGATCAAGTCGGTTCCCGGCTCGCTGGCCGAGTCGCTGGACGCGCTCGACTACAAGCGCAAGCGGGAGGTCGACCAGGTCGCGCTGAGGCCTCACCCGTGGGAGTTCATGCTCTACTCGGACGTCTAAAAGCAGCAATCACACCCTCTAGGAGGAGCCCGGCCGAAATGGCTGGGCTCCTTCTTTCTTGTCTCAAAGACCGCGAGTGCATGTACTCGCGGGATTGCGCGGCCTGACTACATACCCAGCATCGCCCGGGCTCGCAGCGCGATGCTGATCGCGACCCGCGTCTCCGGGTCGTCGAGTGACAGGCCTGTCAGCGATTGGATGCGCTCGACCCGATAGCTCATCGAATTGATGTGGATGCCGAGCTGCCGCGCCGCCGCGCGGCGGACCCATCGTTTCGAGGAAAGTGCCTCGAGCGTCTCCAGGAGCGGCGTGTCGCGCGATTGCGCGTACTGCAGCAGCGGACCGAGCAGCTCCTCCACGAATCTCCGCAGCGCCTCGGGGCTCTGGACTTCTAGCAGCAGCCGGAACGCACCGAGCGCGCGATACGAGGCCACGCGCCCCCGGCCGCCGGCCCGCCGCGTGAGGCGCAGCGCCTGGCGCGCTTCGACATGGGACCGCGCCAGCTCGGCCACCGAGTTGGCAAGGTTGCCGAATCCAACCGACGCGCTTCCCGGCTTCATCACCGGCGCCGCGGCGGCCAGGATCTGCCCGGCCAGCTTCTCGCAGGCTGCGAGGTCGGGCGCGACCTCATCAGGAACCAGGAAGACCGCGGACGCCGAGCGCACCAGCGCCAGCGTGTTGGGCATGCGCGAGCGAATGAGCCCGCTCAACGCAGCGTCCAGACGGTCGCCGCGCGTCAAAACGGCGGCCTCAGTCTCGTCGTCATCCGGCTCGAGCACCACGACCCAGGCCCGATGCGGCAGGCGATGACCGAGGCGCTCAGCCTGGCGTGCGATGCGCTCGGCCTCGTCACCCTCGAGCCCGCCGGCAAGCACCTCCTCGACGAGGTCTCCGCGCAACCGGCGCTCGACCTCTGCGGCGGCCCTCTCCTTGGACATCTCGAGCGCCAACACGGTCGATCCGTGCTCGAGGGCGCGCAGCCGGCCCGGGCTGTCGCCCGCCTGATGGTCGAGACCGACCGCCAGCAGCCCGAGCACATCCGGGCCCGCGCGAACCGGCACCAGGTCGATCGCTCGCGCGGGCCTTCCCGCGCTGATGCGAACCTCGCGCGCACCCGCTTGCAAGACGGCGCTCGGCACGTGGAGACGAGGCGGCATCCCGTCCGACGACTCCCCCACGCCCCGTACGCGATAGCCGTCCGGCGAGTACAGCGCCGCGGGTCCGCCGGCGAGCGCGCCCACCGCCTCGAGGATTGACCTGATCCCCGCGCCTTCCAGGGATAGCTTTGTGAACCGCTCATGGATGTCGTGCGACAGCTGGATCTCCGACAGCTGCGCCTCCAGCCGCCGCTGCAGCTCGCTGCGCTCGAGGATGCCCGCCACCTGGCCCGCGATTGCGCGCAGGAAATCGATGTCGCCGGCATTGAACTCGCGCAGCTCCGCTGCCTGCGCGTTCAGCACGCCGACCAGGCGCGGTCCCGACTCGATGGGCACCGAGAGCATCGAGTGGAACCTGTCTTCATCGAAGCCCGGGACCCACTTCCAGTGCGGGTCGCGGCTCACGTCAGCGACGACGGCGGGCGAGCGCGTCTCAGCGACCCAACCGGTGATGCCCTCCCCCACCTTCATCTGCACCTTGCCGACCATGTTTTCGTTGAGGCCGTTGGTGGCGGTCAGCAGCATCTCGCGACCTGAGGGCATGAGCAGATAGAGCGAGCACACGTCTGTGCCCATCGCCGTGGTGGTCTCGTGAATGATCAGCGCCAGCAGCTCGTCTGGCTTCTGCGTGGAGGCGGCCGCCTGCGCCAGCCGCACCAGGAAGCCCAGCTCGCGGGCAGCCAGGGTGCTGTCAGAAGCGCGCTTCGCCGTCGCCATATCGTGTCAATAGCACAACGTAGGCCGCCTTGCCTAGTGTGACCTCGACAAGTGAGAGAATTAGGACGTGATCAAGCTCATCGTCGAGATCCTCCTGGCGATCTTTCTCCACCCGCTGGTCTGGGTCCTGTGCGTGATCAACATCGTCACCCGCGCCGACCTGAGCGGCGTGAAAAAGCTGATCTGGATCATCGTCACGTTCGTGTGGGGCATCGGGCCCATCCTCTACGTGGGCGTCGAGAGCTGCGGCGCACAGGCGGCCCAGGCCAAGGAGGCGACGAGCACCGGAGCGAACGTATTGGAAATACCTGAGCGAGGAGCGCAGGAGCCGACGCCGGCCTGGGCCGAAATGGGCGTCGCAGATCCGACGACTACTTTTTCAGCAGCCTGCTAGTCCAGAGGGATCACGATTTCGCAGCAGAACGCCCCGAAGTCCGGCGTCCAGCGCAGGCCCAGCGGCGGCGAGGTGCTGGACGGCCGAAAGCATGCCGGCACCGGACCGAAGCTCGCGCCGCTGTTGAACTCCAGGCCCTCCTGGATCTTGAGGTCGCTGACCCAGACGATGTAGCCGCGCATGTTCGCGCACGGCTGCGGCTCGCACGGCCCCGTCGACGGCCCGGCGCTGGGCGAGGTGTCGAAGGGAACCTTGAGCGACAAGAACGCTGCCACCGCAATCCCCAAGACCACCGCGAGCCCGCCGCCGATCGCGGCGTACCGCAGGATGCGATTCCCGGTCACGGCAACATGATGCTAGGAGTCGGTGGAACCCATCCCGTCGATGCGCCACTGCAGGGAGTAGGGGCTCTTCTTCTGCCCGTGGGTGGCGACGTATTCGCCCTCGCCGCTGATCCCCGCGAGTGCGCCGGTCCCTGAGCCGGGGACGATATGGAGCGCAGTCCGCACCGACCCGTCAGCAAACGTTCCGTCATGGCGAAGCACGAAAGTGCCATCGCGATCTGACAGACGGCCCCGCACCTGCTCGTAGCCGACGAACGTACCCATGTCGTCGCTGATGTAGGTCATCACGTACACGAGCTCGGACGAGCCCTCGATGTCGCCGTGAAAGTCGTTGCTTACCCGAGCCTGGGTCAGCTTCGGCGCTGCGCTTGGCTCGCTGTAGGCGGATTCCTCCCAGCGGGTGAACTCAAATACCCCTTCAGCCGTCTTCATGAGCCAACCCTACCCCTGTTGGGGCGCCGAAGGCTCAGCCGAAGTCGGTCCATTTAGGCAACGCTGGTGCCTGTGGAGGTGTCTGGTGCCCGCGGAGGGAATCGAACCCCCGACCTTGACGTTAGGACCGTCCTGCTCTATCCCCTGAGCTACGCGGGCAGCTTGTGCCAGACAAGAGTATTAAGGACTGGATGACTGCCGTGGCACGCGGCGCGCGCACAAACCTGGCCTTACTCCTCCTGCTCGCGGCTGCGTTTGTCACCGGCTGGCTCGCGTTCGCGTTCGCAACCGCCCCGTCGCGCTGGTCGCTGATCATCCATGCGACCAGCGGCTTCGCGATCATCGCGCTGCTGCCCTGGAAGTCGATGGTCGCCCGGCGCGGTATGAGGCGCGCTCAGCCGGCGCGCTGGGCGTCGATCGTGTTCGGGGTCCTGGTTGTCGTCTCGCTGGCCGCCGGCCTGCTGCAATCGACCGGCATAGCCCTGAGCATCGGGCCATTCAGCGCCATGGACTTCCACGTAGGCGGCGCCATCGCCGCCGTGCCGTTCGCGATCTGGCACGTCGCCGTGCGGCGAATCAAGCTGCGGCCCGCAGACATGTCACGTCGCGCCGCGTTGCGAGGAGGCGCGGTGCTCGCAGGCGCGGCTGCGGCCTACGCGATGAGCGAGGTCATCGTCCGCGCGTCGGCACTGCCCGGCGCCACGCGCCGGTTCACAGGCTCCTATGAGGCGGGGTCGCACAATCCTGATCGGCTGCCGATCAGCTCATGGATGTTCGATCCGGTGCCGGCCATCGACACGTCGAGTTGGTCGCTTCGCACGCCTGGTCGCGCATGGACCTACCAGGAGCTGTACGCGCTCGACGACCGAATGACCGCGACACTCGACTGCACGGGCGGTTTCTACTCGATGCAAGACTGGGCCGGCGTTCGCCTGGATCGCCTCATCGGCAACGCCTCCGGCGCGTCGATTCGCGTCGTGTCGCACACCGGCTACGACCGGCGCTTCGCGCTCTCGAGCGCATCGAACCTTCTGCTCGCCACACGAATCGGCGGCCGGCCGCTCGATCCCGGCCACGGTTTCCCAGTGCGGCTCGTCGCCACCGACCAGCGCGGATTCTGGTGGGTCAAGTGGGTCGTGGCGATCGAGATCGACGACGTGCCCCACTGGTGGCAGGCGCCGTTCCCGCTGCAGTAGCCCGGACCTTTAGCGCCCGAAGGCCATCACGTTGCCGCCGGCGTCGCCGACAACCACGTTCGAGCCGGCGATCGATGGGCCGCTGAGGACCGCGTACGCGTCGTCGTAGCCGAAGAGCCGCGACCCGTCCTCTGTCGACAGCGCGTACACGCCACCCTTCCCGCCTGCCTGGTCCCCGGTGCCGAACACGACGACCCCGTTCCCCACCGCCAGCGCCGAGTAGATCGGCTTGCCCAGGACGTGGTGCCACCTGGTGGCGCCGGTAAGCGGGTCGAGCGCGAACACGTCCGCCGGCGGGCTGGCCGACGCGACATACAGCGTCTTGCCGTCGTAGGCCGGCGACGCGATGAGCCCGTGAAGCGCGCTGCCCGTAACCAGCTTGCGTGCCCAGATCACCTTCCCGTCTCCCACGCCCAGCAGCGCGAACATTCCGCCGTTCGAGCCCACCGCCACGACCTCATGGGTCCCGACCTGGAAGATGAGCGGCGTGGCGCCGACGTCCAGGTCGCGCCGCTGGTCGGGCGTGATGCTCCGCGTCCACAGCCTCTGGCCTGAGCCAACGTCGAACGAGACCACCGCGTCGTCAGGGTTGCCCGCGCCGATGAAGCCATGGCCGGCGCTGTCGATGGCCGCGGAGGACCAGACACCAGAGCCTGCAGCGCAGTTGCCGCGCACGCAGAGGTTCCATCTCAGCGCACCGGTGGCAAGGTCTAACGCCACGATCCGGCCCGCCTGTAGCGGTGTGTCGCCGTAGGGTGATGCGACTCCGACGATGACAGTGCGCCGGTGGATCGCGGGCGACGACCATATGGCCGGGCGGCTGCCAGGCGCTGCCCAGTCCCAAAGCTTCTTGCCGTTGGTGGCATCCAGCGCCAGCACGTGACCCGCGAGCGTTCCGACGACCAGCATGTGGCCGGAAATCGCGGGTGTGCCGCTGATCGCGCCAAGACCGTCGTCCGACCAGACCTGCGCGCCGTCGTCGAGGTGATAGGCGTTGATGCGGCCGCCAAATGACGCGGCGTAGACGAAACCGTTGACAACGACCGGCGTGCCGTCCACCGCGCCGTTGAGGGTGTGCGACCACTTGAGCCTGTAGTGCTTGAGCTGGTCGCGGGTCAGCGTCGCGCCCGGCGGATGGCCGTCGCGCGACAGGTCGCCGCGAAACATGGGCCAGTCGGTGGTCGATCTGGTCGCCACTTGCGCTCCGCTGGTGCAGCTCACGGCGAGCACCAGCGCGCCAATCAACGCGGCTATCGGTCGCACGGGCGCTCCTGGCTAGGGGATCGCCGCCTGCTGCGCGGAAGGGCGGGCGATCTCGCCGGTGCCCAGACGGTCGTGCAGCCAGCGCAGAGGTCGCGGTGCCCACCAGTTGGCGCGCCCGAGGATGCGCATCACGGATGGAACGATCAGGATCCGGACGATGGTCGCGTCGATTGCGATCGCGATCGCAAGGCCGACGCCGATCGACTTGATGATGACGACCTGTGCCAGGGCAAATGCGAAGAACACCGTCACCATGATCGCGGCCGCGCCGGTGATGAGCCGGCCGCTCTTTTCGAGCCC
>WNFC01031992.1_pt1 | contig 10172 bp, 8 predicted proteins | sample 5400541 | NCBI WGS metagenome assembly WNFC01 (sample SAMN13153342, study PRJNA577476) | soil metagenome | isolation source: 120 cm saprolite under Douglas fir tree site 2 hole 2 replicate 1 | place: USA:California | collected 2015-04-18 | reverse complement strand
CCTCACGGCCTGTGCCTGCATGGTGAAATTCGCAAACTCTCGAGCGAAGTCTGGACGTTCGCGCACGTTGTAGGGAAATCCGGTACAAACCATCGCGCGGTTAAGATCTTCAACAGTGGACACACGAATGCGGCGTTCATTCAAGGTTGCGCCATGTCCACGTTCTGCGGCGAACATCTCGTCTCGAAGCGGATCATAAACCACACCAATTTCAATCGAGCCCGCTCGTTCAACGGCGATGGAGACGCAAAAACAAGGATAACCGTGCGCGTAGTTTGTTGTGCCATCGAGTGGATCAATAATCCACTTCCAATCACTGTCTCCGCTGCCGACTATGACAGCTTCACCCGACTCCTCAGCAAGAATTCGATGCTGAGGATAGTGAGAACGAATCCTTTCAATGATCAACTCTTCCGAGGCGAGATCGGCTTCGGTAACGAGATCGATATCACCTTTGTTGGAAACTTGCGCAGAACCCAGACGATCGATAAGAACGCCACCGGCTTCGCGAGCAACTTGAATAGCGAAGTTAAGCAAATTGATTCCCCGAAAAATTATTTGAGATCAGCTTCAGGATATAGGAGCAAACTAAGACACTACCGTATTTTCAAAGACACCAGTGGCAACCAATCGACACGCTAAATCTTATCGGACAGCAGCGGGATCTTGATCGCTTTCTCGCGCGCGGTCGTTTCGGCCTCTTCGTAGCCTGCATCCACATGCCGCGCGATTCCTATACCCGGATCGTTCGTAAGCACTCTGTTTAATCGTTTCGAAGCCTCTTCCGTTCCGTCAGCTACCGAAACCTGACCCGCATGCAACGAATAACCGATGCCCACGCCTCCGCCGTGATGAAACGAGACCCAGCTCGCGCCGCTCGCCGTGTTGAGCAGCGCGTTAAGAATAGGCCAATCTGCTACCGCATCCGAACCGTCTTTCATTCCTTCAGTTTCGCGGAATGGCGAAGCGACGGAACCCGTGTCGAGGTGATCCCGTCCGATGGCGACGGGCGCCTTGAGATCCCCACGCTTCACCATGTCGTTGATTGCTTCGCCCATCTCAGCACGCTCGCCATAACCAAGCCAGCATATGCGAGCAGGCAGTCCCTGAAACTGAATGCGATCGCGCGCGAGCCGCAACCAACGGTTCAACGTTCGATCGTCTGGGAAAAGTTCCAGTGCCAGGTCATCAGTCTTCCGAATATCATCCGGATCTCCCGAGAGCGCCACCCAGCGAAACGGTCCCTTGCCTTCGCAGAAGAGCGGACGAATGTACTCAGGTACAAATCCAGGGATCTCAAACGCGTCGAGACAACCGGCATCGAATGCTTGCTTACGTATGTTGTTGCCATAATCGAAGGCGACGGCGCCGGTGCGTTTCAAAGCCAGCATCGCTTCGACATGCCGGGCCATCGATTGTGTCGACTGCTCAACATACGATTGCGGATCGGTATGTCGAAGTTCGGCTGCTTGTTCCAGCGTCAACTCCGCAGGCACGTATCCATTGAGCGGATCGTGGGCGCTGGTCTGGTCCGTCACGACGTCAACTTTGATTCCGCGTCGCACGATCTCGGGAAGCACTTCCGCGCAGTTACCCACGAGGCCCACGGAAACAGCGCGCTTTTGTTCGCGTGCGTCTTCGCAAATATCGATCGCTTCGTCGAGCGTCATTGCGAGGCGATCACAGTAACCCGTGCGCACTCGTCGTTCGATGCGCGCCGGATCCACGTCTACACCGAGAAAGATCGCATTATTCAACGTCGCCGCTAAAGGTTGTGCCCCACCCATGCCACCCATACCGCCAGATAGAACCAGTCTGCCGGAAAGATCACCGCAGAAATGTCTGTCTGCAAGGGCCGCGAAAGTTTCGAATGTTCCCTGAACGATGCCCTGGGTGCCGATGTAGATCCAACTACCGGCAGTCATCTGGCCATACATCATTAGCCCGCGTCGTTCGAGCTCGTGAAAATGTGCCCAGGTGGCCCAGGCGCCCACGAGATTCGAGTTGGCAATCAAAACTCTGGGCGCGTATTCATGCGTGCGGAAGACACCGACGGGCTTGCCTGACTGGATCAGTAATGTTTCGTCGTTTTCCAGTGTTTGCAGCTCACGAACAATTGCATCAAACGAAGCCCAGTTGCGCGCGGCTTTCCCGGCGCCGCCATAGACGATCAATTCATCCGGCTTTTCGGCTACGTCCCTGTCCAGATTGTTCATCAGACAGCGCAACGCGGCCTCTTGATGCCAGCTCTTGCAATTCAATTTTGCGCCGCGTGGCGCTCGTATATTTCTGGAACTCATATCATCTTTCATTTGTCAGTTATCATTTGGTCGTTTCTGCTGAAAGTAAAACTTCTGATTGCGGTGAGACGTCCGTTGTGGATAACTTGGACATAATAATCTCAGTCAATCGATGGCAAATGAAAAATGATAAATGATAGATGAAAAATAATGAAAAATGATTAAGGTTCTCAGGATATTACTAACTATTCCCATGACAGACTGTCCGCAAACATATCTTCGGGAGAACGGAATGCTAACACGTTTTGTTCCTATCCTCATTTCACTTTGTCTTCTAACAAACTCCTCGAGTCCGATCCTGGCTATCGACCGATTTCAATATAGAAACAACATAACCGTCACTGTTCGAATAAGACCCGGCCACCCTCTGAGTCGCTTTGTTCCAGCGCATGCACTGGGTGCCGCGCTTGATGGTCATGAGCGGGGAGAAATCGATTCCATGCTCTCTCCGGCCAACATCCAAGAGATGCTTTCAACCGGTCTCAAACCCCTGAGCTACCGGCTGCGCACGGAATTGGCCGGCGAAGCATGGCACTGGAATCCAAGCGGACGATGGAGTGATCCGGCGAAAAGGCAGGGCTATTGGATCTCAGACAGCGGGCTCGCCGCACCAATCTCTGTTAGCTACGGCTACCGTCTTCCGCGCCGTGGCAACACCTCGGATCAGGCAAACGACGATGGATATTCGCGTCTCGATGATGGCGACGTCGACAGCTTTTGGAAAAGTAACCCCTATCTCGACAAACAGTTTACCGGCGAGCCTAATGCCCGTCTCGCGCAATGGATCCTCGTCGATCTGGGAACCGAAAAGCCGGTCGACGCCATCCGCTTGCTTTGGGGCGTTCCGTTCGCAACCAAATATGAAATTCAGTATGGACGATTTGTAGGAATCGATGACCTTGGCCAACGATTGCCTAATAGGTGGCGAACTTTTCCACGAGGGAGAATCCATAGAGCCACTAGTGGTGATGTGACGTTGCGCTTATCAGACAATCCCGTGACCACGCGTTTCGTGCGTGTGCTGCTGGAGGAAAGTTCAGGTACTGCGGCTCCCGGCTCAACGGATGTGCGGGATCGACTGGGCTACGCAGTCCACGAAATCTATGTTGGCTGGTTTGTAAATGGACGCTTTCGCGATGAAATGCATCATGCAGCAAGCAATGCAGCGCAATCGCCTGTTTACGTATCCTCCACCGATCCATGGCACCGTGAAGTAGATAAGGACCAACTCATAGAGCAACCGGGATTCGACCGCGTATTCCGAAGCGGTCTCACTAACGGTATGCCGATGCTTACGCCCGTCCCTGTGCTCTATGATACTCCAGAGAATGCTGCGGCGGAGTTTCGCTACCTGCGGGCCAGCGGCTATCCGGTCGAGCGTGTTGAAATGGGTGAAGAACCAGACGGGCAGTTTGTTTCCCCGGAACACTACGCGGCGCTTTATCTCCAGTTTGCGAGGGCCGTACATGCTGTCGACCAAAACGTTCATCTGGGTGGTCCAAGCTTTCAAGATATCGAGCCCGGTGAAACGATTGGCTCATTTGTAACCGGTAAGCAAACCTGGCTCAAACGCTTTCTTAACTACCTTGATAAGCGGAGTAGGTTGAACGACTTCACCTTCTTCTCGTTCGAATGGTATCCCTTCGACGACGTTTGCCAACCTACAGCACCGCAGCTGGCGCGAGCGACTAACATGCTCACCGAATCTCTATCACAGATGAAGGCGGGTGGATTGCAGAGAGGTATCCCGACAATTATCACAGAATATGGCTACTCAGCTTTCGGTGGTCGAGCGGAGATTGACATTGAAGGCGCCCTCCTCAATGCAGATATCGTCGGGCATTTTCTCAGTCTCGGGGGAGAGCAAACTTTTCTCTACGGCTATGAGCCAAACGAAACTATTGACGAAACTGGTTGCTCCTGGGGCAATAACATGTTGTTCATGCTCGGGAAGGACGGCAATATCAGCTATCTAATGCCTACGTACTATGGCGCTCGGCTATTTTACAAAACGACGAGCGGTAAAGGGAGTTCACTGGTGACGTTGTATGCTGTCTTTCGTCCAGACGGTTTGTGGTCTGTCATGCTCATTAATAAAGACCCAAGCAATATCCATCAGGTGCAGATTAGATTTCGCGATGTGTATAAGGGTTCTAACTCGCAATTCCAAGGTCCTGTTGACGTGTACCAGTATTCGAGGAAGCAGTACGTGCTGAGTGCAGAAAAGAGGGAGCCTCATCCAATCAGAAGTGAACCACCGGAACACACGCTGCAAAACGAATCACCGAGCTTTTTTGCGCTGCCGCCATATTCATTGACCGTCATCCGTGGATCGGTTGATGGGATTTCTGACTCATTACAAGGAGTCAAATTTGCCGCTGCTAATAACTTCAGAAATCTTTTCAATTTCCACAGACATCGAGCGGTCGCTCGTCAAGCGCGGCACATACTGTCGAATAATTTCGTAGGCCTGCTTAACGCCACGCCCGGGCACGAGAGGAGCGCGATTTTCCAAAGCTTCAGCGGCGGTTATGAGTTCGATCGCCGTCGATAGTTCCGCAATCTCCACAATTGAACGCAGCTTCGTCGCAGCAGTCATTCCCATTGATACATGGTCCTCTTTACCACCATCTGTGGGAACGTTATCAATGCTCGCGGGGTGTGCCAGGATTCTCGCTTCATTCAAAAGCGCAGCGGCAGTCACCTGCAGCATCATGAACCCTGATGACGTGCCGGCATGTTGGGTTAAGAAAGGTGGTAGATCTTCGTTCGCATCGGGATTAACAAGGCGGTCTATTCGGCGCTCAGTGATGCTAATCAGATCAGTCAAAGCGATGGCGGCATAGTCAAAAGCGAGGGCCAGAGGTGCCCCATGAAAGTTCCCGCCAGAAAGAACCTCGCCGGTATCGGAGAAGACCAGTGGATTATCCGTCGCGCTTCCTGTTTCGATTTCGACGGTTTCTCGCGCGTGGGTGAGTGCGCCACGCACAGCACCGTGTACCTGAGGCATGCAACGCAGGCTATAGGCATCTTGCACGCGCGGGTCGTTTTCCAGATGCGAACGCCGGATCTCACTCTCGCTTAATAACTCGCGCAGGTGAGTGGCGACCAGGATCTGGCCCGGATGTGCCCGGACGGCGTGAATGCGTTCATCAAAAGCCACCGGTGTGCCACGCAAGGCCTCGAGCGTCATGGCGCCCGCAACATCTGCCACGCGGGTGAGGCGTTCAGCACGATAGAGCGCGAGTGCACCTACGGCACCCATAGCTTGCGTTCCATTCAACAACGCCAGGCCCTCTTTTACTTCGAGTTGCACGGGTGCGATCTCCGCACGACTCAAGGCCACGGCACTGGCCAGCCGTTCGCCTCCGAAAAAAGCTTCACCCTCCCCAATTGCAGTAAGTGCGAGATGAGCCAGGGGCGCCAGATCGCCGCTCGCTCCCACGGAACCCCTTTCCGGAATGACTGGTGTCACACCCCGCTCGAGCATCGCAACGAGAATATCGACTAGCACTGGGCGAGCGCCGCTATAGCCACAGGCAAGAACATTTGCTCGCAACAGCAGCATCGCTCGTGCTTCTGAGTCAGATAGCGGTTTGCCCAGACCACAGGAGTGACTACGAACCAGATTCAACTGCAACTCGCGCAATTGTGATTGTTCGATGCGGATGTCCGAGAGCTTACCGAAGCCAGTGTTGACGCCGTAGACGGTCCGGCCTTCCGCTACAATTCTTTCTACAATCCGGCGAGATCGTTCGACTCGTTCTCGAGCTTCGGCAGCAAGGGTAACGTGCTCCTGCCGACTTGCTACATCCGCGATTTGTTTAAGGGTAAGTTTTTGGCCGTTTAACTGAATCATGAGACTGGCGAATTCTCAGCCAATGATCTCGACCGGTTTGTCTCTATCAGGCGTTTCGGATATGTCGATCTTTTTAAACTCACCGGTAGCGCTGCTGCGAACACGTTGTCGCGCGCGTTTAGCCCTCACAGTGGTGCGGCGTGTCGTGGCCGCAGTCCAACTGGTCATCCTCCGGATCGGATGCAGAGAGAACTCATGTTTTGGTAGGACCTCTCCGGTTGCCTCACGAAGTCTTAGTGTCCCAATGGCGAAGATTGCGATCGCTGCATTGAAGACTACACCGACGACGAACACCATCCATCCAGGAACAACGCCAACGGTGGCTCTGTCGATAAAGGCATTGAAATCGCGCGCCGGCAACGGATGCAAGTAAACTTTTAAATTCCAACTCAAGGCGAGCAGCGCAAATATCCATAGATAGTTGCGGCGCAAACGTCTGCCGATGGCTTCCCATTCAGTAATCGTAAAGTGCGGTGTGATCAAATCGGCTGCCAGGTGTTGAGCCCACGCTTCATCAATGGGAGTATTCTCCGGATCCAAAAGACTCGCGAAGTATCCGGTTTCAAGCACACGGACGCGACTCGACCAGATTTCGTAGTAACGATATCGCCGCGCTTCCATCAATAGAAAAATGGCGACTAGAATCGAGTTTATTGGAATGACGAAATGTGGATTGCTCGGCGAGCTGAAAACAAATGACAGCGTTGCGCCCGCGGTGATGACGGCCCAGTTCGTCGTCGTGTCGAGCCGGTTCCTCCAGGTATTTGATCGTTGTACTTCCCCGCGATAGAAGTGGATCATCGCGGTGTTAAATTCGGCTGGCGCCATTCGGCGCATCAACCCGGCGGCCGTTTGCGGTACGCTATCGCCAACCAACGACTCGATGGGAGAGGCGGGCCTAAGCCGGCCGGTAGCTCTTTCCGTTGGGAGTGGACCGCTTCCTCTTTGCTGTGCTTCGGTCGTCATTGGACCTGTATCGCCGGGGAGTGCACAGGGAGAATGGAGTGCGTGCCTCCGGGAATTGATAATAACACGCACGCTGCGCTGACGTACGATTTAATGCGGCGGATCGCTACGGTAAAGCTGTTAGCACTCAGTTAGACTGGTGCCCTACAATCCCAATCGTGATCTCCGGCTATCTTCCCTTTCTTATCCAGCTAACGCTCCTCATAGGGTTTTGGGGAGGTATTGGAGCCATTGATGGTTGGTTGCGTGGACAAGGGACTCGCCAAGATGATCTAAACAAGTCGACGCTATTCGGATTTATTGGCGGGTGCATCAAGGGTGCCGGCACTCTGGTTATGCTTATCTCAGTGGCCCTCTATCTCTGCTGGGTCATGAGGCTGCGATAGGTTTCCGTAAGCCCCCAAATTGCTCGTGGTTTTACGATTCGTCGATGCTGCGGATTAGCAGTCGGGGTGACTGCCGGGGCCTCATAACTACCATTGAATCTCTCTGGAGTAAACAATGCTCTGACATAAGCGCAACGCCAAATATGCGTGGCTTGACAGTGTTTCAAGGCGCACCCTATAGTGAGGTTTCGGCTGTTTGAAGGAAAGACGAGCGTGAAGACTGCCGCAGAAATAGAGTTTGACGAGAGCTGGATGCGGCAGGCACTTAACGCGGCGCGCGAGGCGCAAACGCGCGACGAAGTGCCCGTCGGTACCTGTGTCGTCAGTGGCAAAACGCTTGTTTCCGTTTCAGGCAATCGCACGCGCACAGATTGTGATCCCACTGCACATGCGGAAATAGTAGCTCTTCGGGAGGCCGCGCGAGTGATGGGTAATTACCGGCTGACTGAAGTAGCTGTCTATTCGACGATCGAGCCTTGTGCAATGTGTGCCGGAGCATTGATTCAGGCGCGAGTCAGACGTTTGGTATATGGCGCACTAGACGAACGAGCCGGAGCCGTGGAATCTCGATTCCGAATCTGCGACACGGATTTCTTGAATCACCGCATAGAGATTAGGTCCGGAGTTTTGGAACCAGAGTGCCGCGCACTGATGCAGGAATTTTTTCGTGGACGGCGGCAGCAAAAGGATGAAGGATGAAGGCGGAAGGATGAAATAGGTATTCCGACGAGTTCTTTTCATCCTTCATCCTTCATCCTTCATCCTTCTGGCGAGGTCGCATAGTGGATTAGTGCACCGGTCTCGAAAACCGGAGTGGGTGAAAGCCCACCGTGGGTTCGAATCCCACCCTCTCCGCCAAAACATTTTCGATTGCCGATTTTTGATTGCCGATTGCCGTTGGAATACTGAATCAACTGGCGCTCTATCTGTTGCGACTGAATGGTACAAATCGATCCGGTGGAAACAAATCGGCAATCGGCAATCGGCAATCGGCAATCAAAAATCGGAAATCCCGGAGAGGTGCAAGAGTGGTTGAATTGGCAGCACTGGAAATGCTGTGAACGGGAAACCGTTCCGTGGGTTCGAATCCCACCCTCTCCGCCAAAACATTTTCGATTGCCGATTGCTGATTGCCTCTTTGGGTCATGAGTTAACTGGTACATCGTTATCTGTTGCATCTTAGAGACACAAGTCAACCGGTCGAGGGAAATCGGCAATCGGCAATTGGAAATCGGCAATGAGTGGGGGTCTTATGGACGACAACAAACTGGCGTCTGAAGAAGCAAGGCGATCGGTTCAGCACGAGTCTGTAAAGTCTCAAGTTGAAGGTGATGTTAATGCTGAGATCGCTGATCGAGCGAGTCAGGGGCCGCCACCGGGCGAGGGGCGAAAGATTGAACAGGTGGCCAGCCAATTCCGCGCCAAAGCTGTTGACGAAGTCGTTGATACTGAGCGCGAGGTGGGACGCTCTCGAACCCTGGCTAGAGTTTCTCAAGTAGTGGATTACATCTTTTTTGTAATCTACGCGTTATTGGGAATGCGTTTTCTCTTGGCGTTGCTCGCAGCACGCAGTAGTGCCGGATTCGTGCAATTCATTGTGGCGGTAACGAACCCTTTTTACTCCCCCTTTAGAGGCATCGTTGCCAGTCCCACAACGAACCAGGGACATACATTATTGCTTCCTATAATTGTTGCGATAATCGCTTACATTTTGCTGCATCTCGCAATTAACGGGTTGCTGAGATTGGGGGCACATCGAAAAACAGCAATCTAAAACATTTCCAATTGGCGATTACCGATTGCCGATTCCGTGTTAAGCAGGACTGTGCTTTTCTTTAATCGAGAGCTTTTACAACCATGACCAATTGGCATTTGGCAATTGGCAATCGAAAATGATTTATCAGATCCCGGGCTCCGCACAACGCTAGTCTTGTGAACCCCGCCAGGCCGGGAACGGAGCAACGGTAGCAACGACGGCGTGTGTTGCGGGCAAGTCCGGGGTCTGGCCAATTCAAACTGAAAGAGCGACGCAAAATACAAACCGGCTGCGTCGCTCTTTTCTTGTTTTATCTCGAATCCTCTGCTTTGCTGGCACAGTGTTCCTCTGCTAGAGTTTCAACAAAGAAATTAACGCAATCAAAGACAACTCATGACCTATCAAGTAATCGCCCGCAAATGGCGTCCGCAAACTTTCGACGAAGTCACCGGCCAGGAACCAATCACGCGCACTCTGCGCAACGCTATCGAGCACGGGCGGCTACATCATGCGTATCTCTTTTCCGGTGCGCGCGGCGTGGGGAAAACTACCACGGCAAGACTGCTGGCTAAAGCACTCAATTGTCATAAAGCCAAGGGACCTACGCCCACACCTTGCCGCACCGACGATCCGAACGCCTGCCCCTCGTGTAGTGAGATAACTGAGAGCCGCTCGATCGACGTTCGAGAGATCGACGCTGCTTCATACACCGGAATCGACAATGTGCGCGAAACAATTATCGAGAGCTTGAGGAAAACCAACGCGCGCGATCGCTATAAGATCTTCATAATTGATGAAATACACATGTTGTCGGGTTCCGCGTTCAACGCGCTCCTGAAAACGCTCGAAGAACCGCCGCCAGGTTTCGTCTTCATCATGGCCACAACGGAGCGGCATAAGGTTCC
>WNFC01010762.1_pt1 | contig 10172 bp, 8 predicted proteins | sample 5400541 | NCBI WGS metagenome assembly WNFC01 (sample SAMN13153342, study PRJNA577476) | soil metagenome | isolation source: 120 cm saprolite under Douglas fir tree site 2 hole 2 replicate 1 | place: USA:California | collected 2015-04-18 | reverse complement strand
AATGCTCTTCAGAATGTGCCGGTGGACGTGATGTCCCAGTTCGTGGGCCAGCACCGCTTCAATTTCTTCAGGAGCGTAGTTGTCGAGTAAGGTATCGGCCAGGATGATGCGCCGCGTGTTGCCCAGTCCGGTAAGGGCCGCGTTGGCTTTCTTGCTCTTTTCGGAAAGCTTCCAGCGATAGACTCCGCGCACGCGCGTTCCGGCGCGCTCACTCAGAAGTAGGAGACGGCGCCGGAGGTCTTCATTGTCCAGCGGCTCAAACTGGTAGAAGATAGGAAACAGGATTACCGGTGCAAGCTGGGCCAGCATGATGAATAGCCCCATGAAGAGCGCCCACGTGATCAGCCACCAATGCTGCGGGGATTGGCGGATTGTGAAATAGAGCAACTCGACGACGATCACCGCCAGGATGAGGCCGACGAGAAAGCCTTTGACCTCATCCCATATCCAGGCGCGAAGCCGTTGATTCGAAAGTTGGAACTCCCGCTCCAGCCGGAAACCGTAGTAGTCAAGGCCGAAACCGAGCATCTTACCGATCGCCAGCAACAACAGTAAATACAGAAATATAGCCAGCGTATAGTTCTGAAAACCCCAGAGGTAGGCAAGGTCCCGCAACCAACCCGACCAGCCCGTAGTCAGCAGGATGATCATGAGCAAGAGCCCGACAAGAAAGTCGGCAATCCCCAACCAGCGCCGGATACGGTTGTAGCGGCGTGCTTCTGGAGAATCGGAGGGAGTGGAGGTCGTGCTTGATACAAAACTCATGTCTGCCAGAAGTATCGCACTTCTGCCGTAAAAAATGGCCCTCAGAAAACGGTGGGACAATTTCGTTGAATGGTGGGTTGATGTCTGGGGGAAGCGACCCTACCCGCGGTTTACGAACTGCTCTCCGCTGGCGAGAATTTCGCGGACCAACTCGGGCGAAGCAGCCTCGGAGTACAGGCGCAGAAGCGGTTCTGTCCCGGACGCGCGGAACAAGACCCAGGCTTCAGCGCCATTCCCGTTCGTAGGCGCATCGAGAAAAACCTTAACGCCGTCCATGTGTTCCTTCTTGATAACGCGGTAATCGCCCAAGCTCTCGGTGGCTTCGGCTCGTGCACGCTGAATGGCAGACTGCTTCACTGCTTCAGAAATGTGCAAGTCGCGCCGCCCATAATGATGCGCGCCGAACTCACGTTGCAAATCTGCCACCAATTGTCCCAACGGCTTGCCTTCCTCAGCCATGACATTGGCCAACAGCAGGCAGTTCAGCACTCCATCGCGCTCAGGTAGGTACCGCGAGTAGCCGATTCCACCTGATTCCTCGCCACCAATCAGGATGTCCCGCTCCATCATCAAGTCGGCAATGTACTTGAAACCGATTGAGCACTCATGGACTTTGCGGCCGTGCTTCGCGGCGATACGGTCGACCATGCGCGTAGTGTTGAATGCGCGGACGACATCGCCGGGCCACTTTTTGCGTTGCAGGAGCCAATGCAGCAGAATGGAGAAAATCTTGTGTGAGTCCACAAAGCTTCCGTCTTCGGCTACCGCGCCGATGCGGTCGGCATCGCCATCGGTAGCCAAGCCGGCATCGCATCTCTCGCGGACCACGGTCTGTTGCAGCAAGGCCGTGTGTGGCTCGATGGGTTCGGGATTGATGTCGGGGAACAGTGGATTCAATTCCTGGCGGATGGCAACATGCTGAACTCCTCGCTCGCTGAACATTCCGGTCAGAACGCCGCGGCCAGAGCCGTACATGGAATCCACGACGAACTTGAATTTTGTTCTGCCGATGAGGTCCATATCGGCGAAGCGGCAGGCCGCACGAACGTATGCCTGCTTCAAATCGACCTCCTCAATGCGCGCTTCGTGACCGTTTGGCAGTGCACCAGCGCGCAGCTCTTCCTCCACTTTTTTCATGATGGCCGGCGTGGCTGAGCCTCCGAACTTGCCTTTGAACTTTACCCCGTTCCAGTTCCAGGGATTGTGGCTGGAAGTGACCATTATTCCGCCGGCGGCGTTCTGATGTTTCACTGAGTACGAGACCGCAGGAGTGGGCACAAAATCGTTGGCGAGTTTAACCGGAATTCCAGCCGCCGCAATAATCTCCGCCGCCACCCGTGCTGCTCCTTGTGAAGCGAAGCGGGTGTCGTACCCAATGAAGACCCCCTGCCGACTATCTTCGTACTTCAATACATAGGAGGCGATCGCGCCCGCCACGCGGCGCACGTTTTCGAACGTGAAGTCGTCGGCGATGATGCCGCGCCAACCATCCGTGCCGAATTTTATCTCCTGGGCCATTGATTTGGTGGCTGGTAGCTCGTGGTTAGGATTCAGTTTGTCGCATCCCAGGAGCAACGTTGGTCGCTGCTGACGGAGCTTTGGTCTCACACCAGCTTGTGCAACTTTTTCTGGTCAAGGTACTTTACTATTTTGCCGACGTCTTGCGCTCGCTGGCGAGTTGTGATCAGCAAAGCATCCTCAGTTTCCACCACCACCAGATCGCTTACTCCCACGGCAGCCACAAATTTGCCCGGGGCGTGCACATAATTGCCCTGAGCGTTCAGAACGAAGTGGCCGGAGCAAGCAATGAGATTGTTTTCCCGTGGGCGACTCTTTGCAGTGTGATGCTCGTGCAGTGCCGTCCACGAACCCAGATCGTTCCAACCGAACTCAGCCGGCAAGCAAAACATGTTCCCGCCCTGTTCGCCTTTTGCCGAGCGCGGTTCGAGCACGGCATAGTCCACGCTAATGTTTTCGCACTTCGGATACAGCCTTCGGAAAGTGGCGGCAAACTTGCGCGTGCCGAAGGCAGCGGCAATCTCTTCGAGCAGTGGCGCGGTTTTCGGCAGATGTTCGCGCAAGGCGTTGGCTAGTGTTCGAGCACTCCATAGAAACATCCCGCTGTTCCAGAAATAGTTCCCGGCTGCAACCAACTCGGCGGCGGTTTTGTCGTCCGGCTTCTCTGTGAAGCGACGGACACTCCAGACGTTTGCGTCGCAGGCCGCTCCCGCCTCAATGTAGCCATAGCCGGTTTCCGGCCGTGTTGGCCTGATGCCGAGTACAACGATGTTCTCGCCCGTACTGGCGACTTCAATTCCACGCTGCAGCGTGTCGCGATAACGTTTCTCGTCGGCTATGACGTGATCGGAGGGAAACATGCCGATCACGCCATCGGGATCCGCCTCCAGTAAGAGAAAAGCAGCGAGTCCGATCGCAGGAGCGGTGTTCCGCCCAGCTGGCTCAGCGAGTACTTGCGGTTTGAGCAACCTCGGAAGCTGGCGCAAGATTGCAGGCCGGAGATCGTCGTTAGTGATGATCCAGAAACGCTTCGCCGGAGCCATCGGCCGCAAGCGCGCCACCGTCTGCTGGATCATGCTCTGCCTGCCATCGAGCGCAAGAAGTTGTTTGGCGCGCTTCTTCCGGCTTAACGGCCAGAAGCGCGTGCCTCGGCCACCAGCCAGAATTACGGGATAGAAATTAGAATTCTTCGTCACTGATTTTCACGGATTCCAGCAGCGATGAGCAATCGTCCAAGACCCCACCTCTACTACATTCTGGTTTCGGGCTCCGGCAAAATCTTGCCCGGCACATACGACTTCAAGAATTCGAGCGTCCACTGCGGTCGCACACTGAATTTATCAAACATGGCGGGCACGACTACCGCGTCGCCCTTGGCCAATGTGATGGGCTCCAGTCCTGGGATCTCGACCACGCCGCATCCTTCGACAGCAACCAGAATCTGCACCGAACTGTTGCCAGAATCGTCACGCGTAGAAAGTTCGAGTTCTTCCCTGATCTCGAACATGTCCACCACAAAATAGGGAGCGGCAATCAACTTGGCCTGTCGATTGTTCGTTCTACCGATCTGTTTTGGCGCCGGCCGAATGACCTTTCCGGAGGCAACTCTCGGTTTCACCGCCGCCAGCCCGTCTTCGAGATGCAATTCCCGCGGACGCCCGTAATCGTACAACCGATAGGTCGTATCCGACTGTTGCTGGGTTTCTACAATCACCGAACCCGGGCCTAGGGTGTGCACGGTTCCCCCAGCAACGTAAATCATGTCTCCCGAGTAAACATTGAGCCAGTTCAGCAGGTCTTCGGCGCGTTTGTCGTGGATCGCCTGCTCCAGTTGAGCGGTGGTCACACCGGGCTTGAGTCCCACCGCGATTTGCGCTCCGGGCTTGGCATGCGCCACGTACCAGCACTCGGTCTTGCCCCAGGGCTGGCCGACCTGACGGGCGCGTTCATCGTCAGGATGGACTTGCACCGACAGTTTCTCGTGGGGAAAAAGAAACTTCAGGAGCAACGGAAATCGCCGCGCATCGCGTGCCGCATCGCCCACTAACTCTCGTTGATACTGCTCACTTAGTTGGGAGAGAGTCTTTCCCTTCAGCGGGCCGTTTGCCACTTTGCAATCGTCCCCCGTAAGCCAGGCTTCGCCAATTCTCTCTTCGAACTTGTGATTCGGATAAATCGGCGACAGGTCGTAACCGCCCCAGGGCCGCGGATCGAAGCCCGGTAACATCAAAAGTGGATAAAGACTTCCCATGCTCAACGATATAAAAGGCCGCTCCCGGATGGAACGGCCCTTTTTCAAACTCAAAACCCTGCTTGTTCCGAGGATCTCAGGGGCTAAAGCCCATTCTTGTTTTTGGCCTTAGGCGGCACGGCTGAAGCCGTGCCCGTCCCAAACCGGTTGGCTGAGCGATTCAACAAACGGTGCCTTATAGCGCCGCAAAAAACTTCCGCATGCGCTCCAGGCCGCGATCCAATTCCGCCTTCGAGGTGGCGTAGGAAACGCGGATGTGGTCGCGGGTGCCGAATCCTTCGCCCGGCACCGTAGCCACGTGCGCTTCGCGGAGCAACCGTCCGGCCACGTCCGACGCCGACTTCACGTTTTCCCGCCCCAGAAAAGACGAAATGTTTGGGTAGGCGTAGAAGGCACCCTCGGGCATGGTGCAGGTCACCCCCGGAATGGAGCGTAACCCTTTCACCACATGGTCACGCAGTTCAACATATTCGCACCGCATCTGCTCAACGCACTCTTGCGGTCCATTCAAAGCTGCAACCGCGGCCTTCTGTACGATCGAAGTCGGATTGGAAGTGGATTGGCTTTGCAGCTTGGCCATTGCGCTCACAACTGGGGCGGGGGCGAGAGCGTAGCCCAGACGCCAGCCGGTCATGGCATAGGTCTTCGACAGTGAGCCCAAGACGACAATGCGCTCTTTGTATTGGCGCAACGATCCCACGGAAAAGTTCTTGCCGGTGTAGTTCAGGTAAACGTAGCACTCGTCGGACAGAACCCAGATGCCGCGCTCCTGCGCCAGGCGGATGAGTTCGGTCATATCCTCCGGGCTCATCACCGCGCCCGATGGATTCGATGGCGAGTTGAGAATGATGGCCTTGGTCCGCGAAGTGATCAAGTTTCTAACCATGTCGGCGGTAACCCGAAAGCCTCGTCCTTCGTCGGACCGCAGCAGCACGCATTGGCCGCCCGCGTAACGAATGATGTCTTTGAACGAAACCCAGTAGGGAACCGGCAGAATCACCTCGTCGCCGTGGTCGACCAGAACCTGCATCGCGTTGAATAGCGCTTGCTTGCCGCCCACGGAGGCAATGACTTGTTCGCGACGGTAGTCAGAATCGAAATCTACGGCGTGACGGTGCACAATCGCATCGCGCAATTCCGTGGTACCGGCCACGGCAGTATATTTGGTGAAATTGCCCTGGATTGCGGCAATCGCCGCGTCTTTGATGTGCTGGGGCGTAGCGAAGTGCGGTTCTCCGGCGCCGAAGTCAACTACGTCGACTCCCTGAGCTCGTAGCTTGTCCGCTTCAGCAACTACCGCCATCGTGGCTGACGGCTCAATTCGATGGATTCGTTCGCTAAGTCTTAGGGCTTCGCTGGTCGCAGTAGTCATGCTTTCTTTTTCCTTTTCCTCGGGGCTTCGACGATCCCACGGATATTTTGCAGTTTGTAGGCGGGCTCCAGTTTTTGCCTCAGCTTATGCTCAACTACCTCCGGCACCAGCCCCTTGACTGGTCCTCCCAGCTGAGCCACTTCGCGCACCAGACGGGAGCTGACATAAGAATACTTGTCGGCGGGCATCATGAAAACCGTCTCCAGTGTGGGCTCAAGCTTGCGGTTCAGAAGCGCCATTTGCAATTCGTATTCGTAGTCGCTGACGGCGCGGATGCCGCGCAGCACGCAAGTCGCATCGATTGATTTCGCGTATTCCACCATCAAGCCGCCGAAGGTATCGAGACGCACATTCTTCAAGTGCGCGGTCAGAGTCGTGAGCATCTGGAAGCGCTCCGCCACGCTGAACATCGGGCTCTTTTCCGAGTTGCGCAGGATTGCCACTACTAACTCTCCAAAGATCTTGCTGCCTCGCTCAATCAGGTCGAGGTGACCATTCGTGGGCGGATCAAACGACCCGGGATAAATAGCGATGCCCTTGTTCAATAGTCCCCTTGCGTGGGCGAAAGCGAGTCTTCCGTAGACAAGCCCGCGTGCAGATGCGCGAATAGAAGATTCTATGCGGCGGACAGCAGAGATAGCAATGAGAACTCTGTGAGGCGCAGAGCATAAGCGCTACGCCTACAGGGAAACTTACCGGCGGGCGGCCACGGGTACCTTGGCCCCATCGGTGCCAGTCGGCATGGTTGTAACCCGCGCCCCCTGGGGTGCACTGGGCGCAGGTGCCGGGACGGCGGTGGGCGCAGCCGTAGGGGCCAAACCCAGCGCCTTACGCACCTCGGCGTCAAGCTTGCCCATGGTGTCTTTATTGTCTTTGAGGAACTGACGGGCGTTCTCGCGGCCCTGGCCAATGCGTTCGCCTTTGTAGCTGAACCAGGAGCCAGATTTTTCGAGTATGTTGCTGTTCACGGCCAGATCGAGCAGATCCCCTTCGCGCGAAATGCCCTCGCCGTAAAGAATGTCGAATTCGGCCTCGCGGAAGGGCGCAGCGACTTTGTTCTTCACGACTTTTACTCTGGTGCGCGAACCTGTGACCAGGTCTCCGTCTTTGATGGCGGCAATGCGGCGAATGTCGACCCGCACCGATGAATAAAACTTTAGCGCGCGCCCGCCAGTCGTGGTTTCCGGATTACCGAACATCACGCCGATTTTTTCGCGGATCTGGTTGATGAAGATGAGGCAGGTGCGCGACTTGGAAACCGTTCCGGTCAGCTTGCGCAGCGCCTGCGACATTAGCCGCGCCTGCAGACCCATATGACTGTCGCCCATTTCGCCATCGAGTTCGGCCTTGGGCACGAGCGCGGCGACGGAGTCCACAACTAGCACATCAATGGCATTCGAGCGCACTAGCGCCTCGGTAATTTCCAGCGCCTGCTCGCCGTAGTCGGGCTGCGAGACCAGTAGGTTGTCGACGTCCACGCCCAGCTTTTTCGCATAGCCGGGATCGAGAGCGTGTTCTGCGTCCACAAATGCGGCCATGCCCCCGGTTTTTTGTGCTTCTGCAATCACTTGCAGGGTGATTGTGGTCTTGCCCGATGACTCCGGGCCGAAGACTTCAACCACGCGACCGCGAGGAAAGCCTCCAACTCCCAAGGCCGCATCGAAGGAGATGGCGCCGGTCGAGATCACAGCGATAGGGACGATGGCTTCCTTCGAGCCCAGCCGCATGATCGAACCTTTGCCAAACTGCTTTTCAATCTGTGACACCGCCAACTCAATTGCCTTGCCCCGTTCATCCGCCATGGGAGTGTGGCTCCTTTAAAAGAGTGCAGAACTAATCTGGCCGGATTATACAGACAGTTGGAAGCGAATAAAAGGCGAATCCACGAAATTGTTGTGAATAACGCTCCGAAATGGGCAATAACTGGGGCAGGGCCTTCCCCGCTGTCATCCTGAGCACCCTTGGAGGCCCGAAGGAGCTATGCAATTTGCCGCAAGTTCGACAGGTCCTTCGCTTCGCGCAGGATGACAAACGAGAGGCGCGATTAGCGGGCAAGCGGCACAAGATGCTCCGCCATCCATTTGTCAAGCAGGCCGAAGCGGAACTTACCGTCAGCCATCGTTTTCAGCATGCACTCGCAGACAGCCTTGCCGGTGACGTCTCGATCGAATCCATTCATGAAGGAGAAACGGGTGGGGCGGCAAAGCCCACCCGTTGCCGTCCAGAAAGGCGTGATGATTGACGAGCGACCCAAGCAGCGCGGCCGCCTCTTCACTCACGTCGTTGTAGTAACCCGTCTGGGGACGGAAAACGGCGGACTCCAAAGCGCCCTGATCGCGCAGACCGTGCATGCCGCCGTATTCCTCAATCTGGTGATGGTGGATGGCGATCACTTCAGCCACCAGGTACACGGGCTGGCCACTACTTGGCTTGTGCCAGCCGCTGGTAAACGTGAGCCCCTTTGTCTGTTCAGCGCTGCAGCAAATCCACCGGCGCCGTCACATCATGCACGCGGAAATACTTTGCCAGTGCCGGATACTTCCGCACCACGGCCTCATACATCGCATAGGCCACGTTGCGGTAGGAAACGTGTCCGGCCGGGGTGGTGCGTAACTCGGAAATGTAAACCGCCTCAGCGAAATCCATTTTGAAGAGGGCACGCTTGCGGAAGGCAAGAGGTATCACATACTGCGAGTTTTCCGCGGCGCCCACCGCATCTCGCTTGGCCAAATTCTCCACCGCGGTTTGCGCACGCCGCATCGCGGTCTGGTAACGATGGCGCACTCCGGCATCTTCGACATCGAGCAGCATTTCGTAGCCGTGGTGCGTGGTGAATCCCTGCATCAGCTGGATGCAGCGCCGGTGACGGTGCAGGTCCCGGAATCCACCAATATCCATGAGAATGTCGAAGCGGAATTGCTGTCCGGCGCGGAAAGCACGCGCCATTTCGTCATGCTTCCCGCGGTGGCGCAGGCCAAGATCGATGATCTCTCGGCGATTGCGCTCTCCCGACACTTGTACCGACTGGCGAATCTGACGGTAGGAATAATGGCAGTGTTCATAGAGCAGTGTCGTGGCAATTTCCACTTCGAGCGGTTCTTCGTCGAGCAGATCGACGATCGCCTTCGAGGGCGCGACCGACTCGTTTTTCATCAGTTCCCGGGCGGCCTGGCGAAGGTCTCGGCGAGTCTCCATCTCATATTGATTCGGGTTAGCGTATTTCACCAGCGTGGGGGCAACACGTACCTCGCGGAGCAATTCCTGCTCTACCTGCGCCCCGAGTTCGGAGTTTAGAACCCGAATGCGTTCCACTAATTCACGCAGCGACTCGGCATTGACGTTGTAGGCCGGTGAAGTCGCGGCCTTCTTGAGCAGCACGCCCAGCCGCCGCACTTCGGCATGCGTGTGCGAGAGCAGGTGCGACACCTGCGTTTCCAGGGTGCGCGCATTCACGATCTCGCCTAGCGACGTGTTTGTGGCCAGCGGTAACAGATAGCGAGTGATATCGAAAGCCCGCGCCTTCAGCGTGCGCTCGTAAGCCTCCTGCTTCATGTCTGCGGGCTTGGGCGTAATGCTGATCAGGTGTTGCGTCATGTGCGCCGAAAGCGCTTCGTATTCAGCCAACAAAAAACCCACGGTTTCGCAGTACAGCGTGCGCGCTTGTTCGTCGCTCCCAAAGTCGGGAATGAAGCATCCGCTTTTCTTGAAATCCTGATAGCGGGTGGAGCGTTCCTGTCCGTCCCAACGCTGTTCGTCGGCTAGCTCGATGGCGGCAAGAATCGACAGCTTCTCCACAGCCAGCGCAATGTGCGCCAAATCGGCGATCGAGCGGTGCCCGTACTGGAAGTAGAAAGTGTTGAGAAACGGGAATTATAAGCTGCCCGGAACGCATCGCCGGGAGAAAGAAATAGGCCTAGACTCGGCGCAGAGGCCATATGAGAACTTCCGGCCTGCGAGCAAAATGCAGCCGGTGGAAACTTCTCCGCAGGTGAAGTCGCCACCATGGGCTCGCACGGGGGGCATTCCTACCAAGCGCCGGTATCACTTTGTCAACGGCATTGCGCGTCTCCAGTCAGATCAGTAACATTCAAAAACACTGCCATGCCCAATGCTACGATCTCCGAAGTGAGCCATATGCCAGACTCTTCCGATTCCAAGGCCGAGACATCGCTTGAGGCCGACAAACCCGCAGTAGGGGAAACGCCCTCAGTCGAGGTCTTCGCCGTATTCGGCGCTGAGCCCGAGATCCAGGCCTATGCGATGGCC
>WNFC01015089.1_pt1 | contig 10173 bp, 8 predicted proteins | sample 5400541 | NCBI WGS metagenome assembly WNFC01 (sample SAMN13153342, study PRJNA577476) | soil metagenome | isolation source: 120 cm saprolite under Douglas fir tree site 2 hole 2 replicate 1 | place: USA:California | collected 2015-04-18 | reverse complement strand
TGAACCCGCACGAACATTACTCTCGAAAAACGCGCGAAACCATTCCGTTTGGGAAAATCCGTTGTAGCCTTCCGGGCCCATTCCAAACTCACCAAAGACGACTGGCTTATTAAGGGAAAAAGCCGCAGCCGCCCGGTTCTCGACAAACTCTCGCAACGCCGCAGGCGAATCAACAAAGCTGTCGCTGTCGTCTTTCGGGTAATTATGAACGTCGCAGTAGTCGATGTTTGGCAGGCGATGGTCCGCGAGCCACTCTCTTCGCTCGGCGGCGGTGCGATAGCCCCAATCGCCGGGAGCAATTGCATGATTCGGATCGAGCGACTTCAGATAAGCACTCATCTCCGCAATCCATGCGCGCCTTTCAGCCCAGCGGCCGGTCACGGCTTGCGCCTCATTCATCAACTCCCAACCAAAAATCGCCGGGTCTTCGCGATAAAGAATTCCGGTTACGCTGTTCCGCCGGTTAACAATTTTTTCCAGGTGTTCCCGATAAAGCTGTCGCGTCTTCTCGTTTGAATAAAACAGCATGGCGCGTTCCGGATTAATTCCGAAATGGTATTTGCTGTCGGCTGCATCACTGATGCCGGCCCAGCGCAAGTATTGAGTCACGCCGCCGGTGTCGCGCCACCAGTTTGCCAGACACAATTGCACGTAAAGATTGTTTTGCCCGGCTTGCGCAATGACATTGTCGAGATGAACAAACGCTTCTTCGTTCCAACTGCCTGGAGCCCAGCGAAAAGGATGCGTGCGCGGCCAGTCTGCCTGATCGGCAACGGGGCCCACATCGTTTGGACCACCTTCGCCAGAGGCCCAGACACGCACCACGCGAATTCCTGCTTGTGCTGCCTGGCGTAGTGTTTCCGGCATGCGTGCGCGATCCTCATCGCGATACATCACCGCGACGTTTGCTCCGACAAAACGAAAAGGCTGACCTGCAATAAGAAAGTGACTGCCACGTATCTTGACAAAGCGATCAGATGGGTCATGGCGAGCGGCAGGCGATCCGGTGCGTATGAAGAAAAAGGCCGCACCCACAGCAACTGTGAGCGCGGCGAATGGTAAGAACTTTTTCACGTCAAAAGTGCAGCGAAGCGATCGTTCTCACCGCGGACTGGTTAGCCTGATAAACCCGATGATCGTGCAGATGGCTCCCAGTATCACGAAGAAATTAAAGAAAGTCAGCACCGTGAATACAAAGTTCGTGTCGTTGGTCAATACTCCAAAGCCAAGCGCCAGGAACTGAATATGAAACAACAGCAGACAAACAGCAGTGAACGAAAACCATCTGGTCGATGGACCAAACGCGCGCGCACGCGCAAAGCCGAGCACAACCGCAACCAACCAGGCAACCGCTCCCACCAAAAACATAGCGATTATCACCGGAGCGAAATAGCTCGGCTGGTGGAAAGTGTTTGCGACTTGCGCTAGCAGCATTACCAAAAAAATAAACATTCACCTTCTCCTCTAAGAGTTTGCACTGGCTAACAAACCAAGCGCCGTTTGCGCACGTCCGAAGCCGCTAACTGTGCACAAACGGGGCTAACAAACCAAGCGCCGTTTGCGCACGTCCGAAGCCGCTAACTGTGCACAAACGGCGGTCAAAGTTTCGGTTTTGAGAAACGACTAATAGCGGCGCAATCAGCGTTGCCGGGCAAGCAGACGCCTTGAAGCGAACTGAACGAAACACCTGGCTACTGCGTGATGTGAATCTCCTCTTCCTTGTTTACATGACCCAGGAAGTAGAGCAACCCGCAGATGAAAGCAACGGCTGCAAGGCCCAGGGCGCGCCAACCTAAAGAATGTCCACCCTCGGCGTCCGTGAAGGTCACGAACCTGTAGAAGTAATAAATCGCACCCCCAGCAGCCAGCAGACCCACAATCGCGAGCAATATCTCTTTCATTTCATTTTACCTCCGGCAAATGAGTCGCTATGAAGGTTAGGAAAAAGCCGCTTAGCGCTATGTGGCCAGCATGTTAACGCCAGCCACCAGGGAACGCAAGTTTTTCATGCCCCAAAGCTGGACGCTGACATTACTTGAGAATGATTCGCTTGTCACCGGCGCGGCGCGTAATTCGCTCGCGGTCAAGATATTCAAGCAGTGGAATCGCATACTTGCGCGAGACTCCCGCCAACTCCTTGAATTGCGACACGTCAATGAGCCGCTCAGGCTCATGCTGCAAAGCGAAATTCTGGAGCAATTGCCGTAGGCGATTTAGCGCGGTAACGTGCAAAAACATATCAGTCTGCGCGCGCAGAAGCGTTCCATTGTCGAGCAGCATTTGCAGAATTTTTCGCCCGTGGGCTCGTTGCGCAGACGCAACACCAGCGCGCTCCAGCGCCTGGTCAAGCGTGGGCGGCTCCAATTGCGCAACCTCATATATCGCTGCGAGTTTGTCGCGCAGCATCGAGTCGGCGGCGGAAAGATCAACTGTATGTTCGCGGAGGCGGACCAAATCTTTTTCCGTTACCAGCGGGCCTTTACTTTCAAGCTGGTTCATTACCGCGCGAAACAGCTCCGGCGGCGCATGATTAAAAAGCCGCTCACGTAAAAGTTCGCGCGACAGCCCGCGCGATAGTGGGTCGCGTTTATGATGAGACTTAACTTCTGCAACTACTGCCTCGGCCAGTCTTTCAAGATTTGCAGTCCCGATGAAAACTCCAGCCGCCTCTGTGATGTTGCCGTCTCGCTGGGCGTCGTTTAGGGCGGCCGCCAGGACAGTTTCTTGCAAACCCGTTCTGGCTATGAGTTGGTCCAACTTCATTCCCTGATCACCCGCCGCCAAAACAAAGCCGGTTAATTTTCTGGATCGCTCTGGCTGCATCAGGTCACGCAGACGCTCCTCAGTTTTTGCCAGCTCCTTGCCTCGATGTTTTGTTGCCATCGGGTCGAGCACGACACCGCCCGCCATCGTTGTTGCCGGCGAATAGGAACGAATAATAAAACGCTCACCGTGCAACGCCACGATCGGCATTTCCAATCGTAGTTGAGCGAAACCAGCCTCACCCGGCGCGATCTCGCCCCGCTGATTCAGCACGCGCACCCGGCCCAGCACTTCCGCCGACCCAATGTGCAGGCGAATGCGCGCACGCGTTCGCAAACTACGAGGCGCGCTGTCGAGAACTTCGACGTGAACGTCAAGAATTTGCGTAGTGGCCAAACGGCCAACAGCGGCGAGCACCATGCCCCGTTCAATTGCGCTTAATTCTACGCCTGCGAGGTTCACTGCGGTTCGCTGACCCGCCGCGGCACCGGACACGGGCGCACCGTGAACCTGCACGCCCCGCGCCCGAACACGCGTGCCGGCAGGAAGTAGCTCCAGCTCGTCGCCTTCTGAAATCCGACCTGATACGAGTGTGCCGGTGACGACGGCGCCAAAGCCTTTCATGGTAAACGCCCGATCGACAGGCAACCGTGTCACAAAATCTGCTGAACGCGCGGGCGTTTCGGCTGCGATCTGGCGCAGCGTCACGCGCAATTCTTCAAGGCCGGAGCCGGTCTTTGCACTTACTGAAATCATTGGCGCGCCTTCCAAAAAAGAACCGGCAACTAACTCTTCCGCCTCTGCCCTAACCAACGGAAGCAATTCTTCTTCAACCAGATCGGTCTTCGTGATTACGACAAGTCCATGGCCGACACCGAGCAAGCGACAAATATCGAAATGTTCTCGCGTCTGCGGCATTACGCCTTCGTCGGCGGCGATTACCAGTGCCACCGCGTCAATGCCATGCACGCCGGCAAGCATGTTTTTTACAAATCGTTCGTGTCCGGGAACGTCGACGAAACCCACCCGGACGTCGCCAAGCTCAAGGTCCGCAAAACCCAAATCGATAGTGATGCCGCGGCGTTTTTCTTCAGGAAGGCGATCAGGATTCTTTCCGGTTAAGGCCTGGACGAGAGAACTTTTACCGTGGTCTATGTGGCCGGCAGTGCCGATGACGATGGAAGACATGGGAGCAGGTGTCGGAAAGAAGGTGTCGGGTGTCAGGTGTCAGGTGTCGGGAAACAGGTATCAGTTATCGGGTGCCAGGTATCAGTATCTAAGCTCGATTTAGCGCGTTGCGGAGCGCGTAGAGTTGCTTGCCCAAACCTGAAATTTCCTCGAGTACTTTCGACAATTGATTACGAGAAATGTATTCGAGCCGCACCCCAATTTCCAGCTGCGTCTCGACTTCTGCCAATGATGCTTGGGCCATCGAGAGATGATGCAGATATTCCTTTATGTGCTCCCTCGTGTGGCCTTCGGCAATATTAGACGGAACCGAAATTACAGCCCGCCTTAGCTGAGACACCAGCCCGTAAGTTTCTTGTTTTGGAAAGTTCTGAGTTAGAAGGTAAATCTTTTCGACTAAATCAATAGCTTGCTGCCAAACTCGCAGTTCCCGGAAACTTTTCATGAGCTCTCCTTGTTTGCGCGGCGGGTGATAAAGGAAGACATGTCTTATTCAACACCTAACACCAATATCTGACTGACACCTGCTACCTGGCACCCGATACCCGACACCTGGCACCCGATACCCGACACCTGGCACCCTATTTCGCGAGCACTCGTTTATAGAATTCGATGTAACGCGGTATCACGATGTCGGTGCGGTAGCGGGCGACTGCCGACGCGCGCGCTCTCTGGCCCATCTTGCGACGAAAATCTGCGTCGGCCAGCAGTCTTGCCGCATCGCTGGCCATCTTCTCAACGTCGCCGACTTCGCTGAGAAATCCTGTCTCACCATCGTCAACCACTTCGGGCACGCCGCCAACGCGCGACGCTATGACCGGCACTTCGCAGGCCATCGCTTCGAGCGCCGCGAGGCCGAACGACTCCTGCTCAGAAGGCAACAGTAGGACATCAGCGGCTGACAAGTAATCAACAATCTTTGGTTGCTTGCCGACAAAAACACATCGGTCGTAAACCTTGAGACAGCGCGCCCGGTGCTCGACGTTGGTTCGCTCACTGCCATCACCTACCATCACCAGCCGCGCTGAAATTCCTTTTCCCAGCACGCGCGCCAGTATTTCCACGCAATCGACCGGACGTTTTACCGGGCGAAAATTTGAAACGTGAACTAACAACGGCTCGCCATTCGGACTGAGCGCGGCCCGCAGGCTTTCAACCGGATGCCGCGCATACTCGGTTTGGCAAACGAAATTCGGGATGACCTCAATATCGTCAAACTGAAAGATGTCTTTAGTTGCGTTTTTCAGATAATGCGAGATTGCGGTGACGCCATCTGACTGGACAATGCCATAACGAGTGATAGGTAGATATGAACGATCGGCGCCCACGAGAGTAATGTCAGTGCCGTGCAGCGTGGTGATAACCGGCAGCCGCCGCTTTGGCTTCAGCGACTCGCGCGCCAGGATGGCGCTGATCGAATGTGGAATGGCGTAATGAACGTGCAGCAGATCCAGATTCTCGGTCTCGGCGACCGTTGCCATCTTGGTTGCCAGTGCGAGCGTATACGGCTGATGCTCAAACAACGGGTACGACATCATCTCCACTTCATGGAAACGTACGCGCTCGTTGAGCTCAGTCAGTCGCGTCGGTAGTGAAGACGAAATGAAGTGGACCGTGTGACCGCGCTCCGCCAATTCCTTTCCCAGTTCTGAACCGACGATGCCGCTACCACCGTATGTTGGATAAACCGTGATGCCAATGTTCATAAGCCAGAGGTCAGAAGTCAGAGGTCAGATGTCAGATGTCAGATGTCAGATGTCAGATGTCAGATATCAGGAGCTAAAGGTTAGTTCCTCGGAAGGTGGATTGACAACTCAACGAAGCGGCATCCGCGACACTCTAACTTCTAACTTCTAACTTCTGACTTCTGACTTCTGACTTCTGACTTCCGACTTCTGACCTCTGGCAAAAAAAGCGGAGGCAGAACGACCCTCGCAATCGCCTGCCTCCATCTCAACTTGGCTCACCTTAATTGTAAGGGGGGGCAAGTGAGGGCACGGAGTATATGCCCGCCTGCCATCTTTGGCAATAGCTTTTGGCCCATAATACACGGCCCGTTTTACGTGCTTTTTTGTCGGCCAACCTTGCCATGTTCGCTCGCTAACTGCGCTTCTCGCGCAAACCCGTTATAATGCTGGAATAGCAAACTTTCGACAGATTTCGTAAGTTCTTAATCATCAGCAAGCGGAGATTTAGCAATGCCAAAAATTAGCGATATTGAAGAGACTCCCAATCCGAATGCCGTCAAGTTCATTTTGCGGGAACCGGTCAGCAATGGCACCGCGCGTTCCTATAGTTCGGCAGACCAGGCGCAGGACGATCCGCTTGCGAAATCGTTGTTTGATGTAGAGCACATCGTTTCAGTCTTCTACATGGACCGCATGATTACGGTTGAAAAAGATGACGAAGGCGATTGGGACGATCTGCTGCCGACGCTGGCAGTGCCCATTCGCGCGGCTGAAGCTGTGAACTCACCAGCCGCAGCAGCGGCTGCCGTTGGCGGAGCAATTGCCGCCGTCACCAGCGACGATCCACGTCTGCTAAAAATAAACGAAATTTTGGATGAGAAAGTGAGGCCGGCGCTGATGGGAGATGGTGGCTACCTCGAGGTGCTGGGTCTAAAGGAACACACGCTCAGCATTCGCTACCAGGGCGCCTGCGGCAGTTGCCCCAGCTCGCTCACCGGCACCCTCATGGCAATCGAAGGAATGCTCAAACAGGAGATCGATCCTGAACTTGAAGTGATAGCGGTTTAAGTTTTTCTGGAACTCTCACCTTCCGCTCGCGTTCAATCCTTTGACTTAGACCATTCTCCATCGATCCGTTTCAGGAGAGATCCATGACATATCGCGTCCCCCTTCAGGCTATTCTGCTTGTTCTTCTGGTGTTGCCGGCAATCAGTGCCCAGGAAACCGCCGAAAAAGTGATCGCTTCCTCGCCGGCCAGCGCATCTACTGCCGCGCCAACGACGAAACCCAAACCAACTTCAGCAGCGGCGAAAGCAAAACTTGAACAACAGCGTTCGCTTGCTCTGTCGTTACTCATTTCGCTGGCAAACGATGCGCGCAGTTTCCGCGATCAAAAACTTCGCGCGCGAACACTGGCCCGCGTTGCCGATGGCATCTGAACAGTTGATGCTGATCAAGGTCGTGCTCTTTTTCTAAGAGCCTGGGACGCTGCCGAAGTTGCCGATCAGGATGCGGCGCGGGAAGCGCGGCGATCTACGCGCGCGTGATTTCGTGGACAAGGTTGAAAGTTCGGTTTAATTCAATGCGCACTAACTCCACCGAGAACTTTGATCTCCCGGCAATCTTCCGCACGCTCACAAAGGACGACTATCATCGCGCGGCTGGTCTGGCCCGGACCTTTGAAGCCGACTCGCCGCGCGCCACCGCGCTCATTTCGGTCGCACAAGCTTTGTTAAGCGATAAGTGAGAATTGTAGGGGGGTAGGAAGAAATTTGGACTGCGGCGGCTTGACGCCGCTTTTGCTTAGCCATGAAATTTCGTAAAGGAAAGCTCTGTAACTTGAACCAATACTTTGCCGCCGCGGCAACTTAATGCTTCCAATAGCCTCCGGCAATTAATTGGTTCCAATTTTCGTAAGAGTACAAACTACCCTAAATTCCTTCGTAAATTGTTACCCGCCAGCCTTACACGCAGTTATCGGCAACTTATTGGTTCCAAAAGCACCCGGCAATTTATTGGTTCCATTTTTTGGAAAGTACAAAGCTTGAGGATAGGGCTTACCCACGATGCGAACAAGATCTGCACTGCAGTCTATTCCGTGTATTTTTCGCTCATTTTGAAGAAGATATTTCGTGGTTCTGACATATCTCCAAGGGACGGTCGCCGTGACGCGGCGTTGATGATCCTATTTGAGCCTATACGTGCCTACTGCTGTCCCATCTTTCCCCCGCGATTTCGAATCTCGAACTTCGATTCCCACGGCCTCATTTCCGTTATTTGTCCCATGTCATCGCCGTGAAAGAGAAGCGACCTATCATAATTCAACGGAACTTAGCGGCACGGATCGCACTTTACCGCAGTTAGAAGACTCACGGGAACGCTTATTGAACGTTTAAATGGACACGCGCTTGCAATTTGGGGAACGCCTCTGTTTTCGTTAGCGGGCACGGATTTGAATCCCGATTCGGGGTGCTTACGTCATTCTGCTACGCCGTTACCAAGTCCTATTTACCGACGTTTCAGCCGCCAAAACACGCTACGTCTGGCTTGGTACCGACATGTATCCCCCTCATCTTTCCAGGTCGTCGTGCATGAGCATCGAGATGAAATAGGTTCGACTTCGAATCCACCCCGCGCCTACCGAAGCGCTCAAAAACAAAGCCGCAGAATTATTGATGTTGAGCCCTACCTCGGTATGGTGGGTGTCTGCGTTCGCGACCTTCCCGACGCCCTGGATTTATGCTTGGACTCGGGTTGACGCTTCGAGCTCTGCCTTCGATGCGAAAGTACTCCTTCAGTTGACCGGCGTAGTTTGAGCGATGCCGTCCTTTGTGACCAGCATCTTGCGGAAGCGTGCTTTGCCTTGCCTTGCAACATGCGAGCGTAAGCCTCAGTAGCCTGTTCGAGTGAACGATCTCGATCATCGGGCGGATACTCCCAAGGACGTAATGGCAAGAGCATCCTCGGGAATGGACCAAGAACCATGAACGAATGTCATCTTTTGCTCGTTTTTGCTCAGAAGGAACAGGAATTTAGCTTGCTCAAAGAACCAACTACTAGCTCATCGAGTCGTTTTCATTTAAGACTTCTGGTTGACTTCCGACAATGTTTGGAATAAAAGCAATTGGTTTACGTGCCGCACTTTTGAACTGCAATGCTAGAGGCTGTCGCTCATATATCAAGGCCGAGTGCGACTCTAGAATCCAAATGAAAAAACTTTTCCTCGCTGCCTCGGGGTGCTTTGGTGCCGTTCCCGGCCTGGCCACCTTGTTGTTGGGAATCGGAACGCCTCCTGGAGACTATCGTTATCTATTTGGTGGTGTTACAGAAAGCATGGGCGCCTTGGCGATCATCATACTGTGGGCGAACAAAGGAAAGCTAAAGAGGATGCCAACTAGAAAGATCACTAGAGTCGCCATTCTGCTGGGGTTCGGGGGTTTCATCTCGATAGTTCTTTACGTCGGTCTTTTCAAATTCTGTGTGATATCGCACCCCGATCACGGAACCGTGTATTATCCTCTGTGGACAAGCGGTCGCATCTTGGAACTGGTAAACAGAACCGGTGGGAGATGGCAAGCGCTTGACAGGTACGGCAACACAATTATCCATAACGCGATCGCACGAATGCCAAGTTATGCCATTACCGTTACCACGGCGGTATTACTGTTAGCGCATCAGAGCATTTCTACTTCCTTGGCGCTTGCGTTCGGACTTGTTGGATTTCATAAAGGACGTGACCTCTAGATTTCTGCCTCGATTATCTCTCGAGCCTTCACTGGCGGATAAAGGGATTTTTTCGGCGTCGTCTACGAAGGTAGCCTTAGTCATGAATTGCATTTCATTCCTGTTTTTGGCATTGCTTGCGCTCCCCTTTCAAACCCTCGCACAAGTTCCGGCTCAACAGTTGATTCAATCTCAGCACCTGTTTCCGTTTAGAAGCCGCATAAACGGACAGATTGGCTACATCAATCAGATCGGTCAGGTCGTAATTCCGCCTCGTTTCGGCCCTAAAAGGAAAGAGTTCATAGACCGATTCTTGGGCGAAGATGACGATGATGAAATGCAGGAACCGGGTCCTCAGTTCTTCGAGGGTTTGGCTGTCATTTGCACAGAGCGCAAATGTGGATTCATTAATAAGACTGGCCGCGTTGTTATTAAGCCTAGGTTTATGATGGCAGATGACTTTTCAGGGGGACTCGCACCGATCGGACTTAAGATGGCAAAAGCTGGCGAACTTGATATGTTCGATGAAGGAGTGAGATATGGATTTATCGACAGGGCGGGAAAGGTTGTTATTGCCCCGAGATTCAACGAGGTGGCTGGTTTCTCCGAAGGTCTCTGCCGCGTTACAGTTGGCAAAAAGAATTACTTCATAAACCAAAAGGGTCAGTTTGTCATCGGTCCCATACTGGGCTATGTGGAGAGTTTTTCGGACGGAGTAGCACTCGTTGGGGTCTCAAAAAAACCTTGGAAGTATATTGATAAGCGAGGAAAGACCGTCCTTGAGTTTAACGCGACGCGCGCTACTAGTTTC
>WNFC01010760.1_pt1 | contig 10173 bp, 7 predicted proteins | sample 5400541 | NCBI WGS metagenome assembly WNFC01 (sample SAMN13153342, study PRJNA577476) | soil metagenome | isolation source: 120 cm saprolite under Douglas fir tree site 2 hole 2 replicate 1 | place: USA:California | collected 2015-04-18 | reverse complement strand
TGACCTTTGTGCTCGGTCGTCAGATCGGACTGACCCGCTCAGCCGCGTTTGTCGGCGCCTTGTTGCTGATGGCGGTGCCCGAGTTCCAGGAGGATGCCTGGCGATTCTGGACGGACAGCCAGGCGACCTTCCTGTGTCTGGTCTACCTGTCGTCTCTGGTCGCGTTCATCCGCAGGCCCGCCCTGCTGCCTGGAACGCTCGGCCTGGCGTGCCTGGGCTTGCTGCTGCTCACCAAAGAAAGCGCGGCGGTGACGTTCGCCCCGTTCATTCTGTTGGCCGGGGCGATTCCGCTCAGTCGGCGTCTGACCGATTCGGGCCGCAAATACGCTCTGCTGGCGACTGCGCTGGTGCTGGTGGCGTTTGCTGGTCTGGGCGTGCTGCTCGCCCGCGCACCCGGCGACCTGGCGCGCAACGCCCTGCTGCAGAAGACATTCGGCGCCGGGCCACTCATCCTCAACAGCATTCGCGACGCGATTCCACGAGTTCCCGAGTACTCGACGCAATTGGTGTCGCTGATCGGTCCGCGGGAGCTGGGCACGGGCTTTTTGTGGGCGACGCTGGTCGGCTTTGCCTGGCTGCTGGCGCAGAGCGCCCTCGCGTTGATGACAGCTCGTCCGCGGCTGAGTCCGTGGGTGCTGGGCTGGATCGTGGCGGTGCTCGTCTGGACGCCGGCAATGGTCGCGCCCGCGCGCGATCTGGCATCGCTGCATGCATCCGATCCGTGGGTCGCCGTGGCCGCGGCCGCGGTGCTGGTGGCAGTCGGCACCGCCGAGCAGTACTTGCACAACGCCAGACGCAATGGCTGGGGCCTGGCGCTCCTGGGACTGGTCGTGGTCGCCGTGCTCGCTGAACGCCTGGTGATTGCGGTGACGCCCAAAGTTGCCAACGCCACGCTGAGCTTCCGCCTGTTGATGCCCATCGTGCCGCTGTTCGCGCTCGTCGCCGGCGGTGGAGTTTGGGCGGGCGCCGGTGCGCTGGCGCTGTTGATCCCGTCGGCGCGCTCGGCCCGCGCCGCTGTGGCGATTCTGGGCAGTGTGCTGCTGGTCGCGTTCTGGTCGCCGCTGCTGCGCGAGCGCTCGTCCAGCCAGCCGCTACTCGGCCGCGTCGCGGACCGCGGCGCCGATGCCAACACGCCCCAGGGCTTGCGCGTCGAGGCGCTGGTCCAGGCCCAGGACTGGCTGCAGGCCAATCTGCGGCCGAGCGATCTGATCCTGACCGGCATTCCGCGCCATCTGGCCTGGTATGCCGACCTGGGCGTAGACGGCTCGGAGAACTTGATCGACCTGAACTCCCAACCGCGCAACGAAGAGCAGAAACGTCAGTACATCCTGGATCGCGTCGGTCCCCACGGCGTCAGCTACGTGGTCGACTTCAATTTGAGCTGGACCGATCCCACCAGCGACGCCGCGCGCCAATGGCGCCAGACCTACGAAACCCTGGCCAGTCGCTCCAACCTCGAAACCGCGTACGTCATCCGCGACAAGTTCGACAACCCCGTCTTCTACGTCTTCCGCAACCACGGCTACGCCCTGCGCTAGCAACTAACCCCCGTACTTATCAACAGCGCGTTGCGCCGCGCCGAGGCGGTCTAGAAGATACGGACTATCAGGCCTGAACGTGAGCGCTTGTTGGAACAGCGCGCGTGCTTCGCCAAATCGGCGCCAGTGCATGGCCGTCTCGGCCTGATCAGCCAGGAGCCGCGCGCGATCGTCGTCGAGCACGGCCAGCGTGCTCTGCGCATAGGCCTGCATGACGGCGTCCTCGGGCAGTCGTCCCCAGGTCGCATAGGCGCGCGCCGCCCATGCGTACCCCTGCTCGGCAAAGCCAAAATCCCGATACAGGTGGGCAATCTGCAGCATGTCAAATGCGTCCAGCCGGTTCGACGCGCTTGCCTGGCGCAACGCATCCAACGCGCCCGCATCGTCGAACCGCGCAGATCGCACGCGAGCCAATTCGCGCAACACTCCCGGATGCGCGCTGTCCTGAGCCAGCGCCAGCGTGAGGATGCTCTCGGACTCCGCCAGCGCGTCCGCGCGCCGCGACGATTGTGGCCCCACCGCCAGCACCACCTGGTTCAACTCCACGGCGCCCAGGTTGAGCAAGACCTGGGCTCTGCCAATGGACGTCGCCGCAACGCCCAGCAAGACGATCGCCCCCACAACAGCCAACACAAGCGCTATCCGCCGCGTCACCTGAGCAAGGACGTCGAGCGCCGACGCGCTCAAGCCCGCCAGCACCGCCGCCAGGCCAAGCAAAACCATGCCTGTGCCGACATTGGTGGTCACGACCTGGTCGGTCAGCCCATGCGCTTCGAGTGCCCCGACGATGCCCAGACCTGCGATGAAAAATGCGCGCCGAGCCGGCGCCACCCCATGCCGACGCGCAATGAAAGCCGCCGACAAGGCGACCAACGGCAGCGCGAGCATGCCCAGGGCGCCGAGTGGCCCCTGCTCGAGGTAACTCTGTACGAACGTGTTGTGCGCGTAGAACACCCGCTCCGGGTCGGGATTGATCTCGTAGTGCGCGGCAACGCGGTAGGCGGTATCCACCCCCAGACCGACGCCCGTCAGTGGGTACTCGACGAGCAACCGCGCCAGGTCACCCCAATAGGTCAGCCGCCCGGCCGTTGAGCTGAACTCCAGGCCCTTGTCCAGGATGCCCACAGCCGCCGCCGCCAAAGCCACGGGCGCTGCGCTCAGCGCCAAAAGGGCGTAGCGCCGCGGCCACGCAAACAGCCCGACGGCGCACACGCCGGCCGCGAGTCCGGTAAGCCCGCCCCGTGCCCCCGTCCCGACCAGCACCACCGTGCCCAGGCCAATCCCCGCGAGCAGCGCCAGTCCAAACCGCGTCCGCCATGCGCCGCGCCTAAAGACCAGGGCGCCGCAACAGAAGATGGCGACCAGGCACAAATCGGCCAGCCCGTTGTAGCCGACGATGAACCGCGTGTTGGTGAATTCGACCGGGTCCGTCACCTGGACCAGGCCAAAGACCGGCCGAAACACAACCTGCAGGACTCCCCCGACGGTTCCCCGAAACACGGCCGCGCCGCTGGCCGCGATCACCCACAACGCCGCCAGCGCCGCCGCCAGCGCGGCCCCCACAAGCCACGAGCGTGGTCGCTCCACCCGCCGCAACCCCACAACCGCCCCCGCCGCGATGAGACTGACGACGATCAGCCCGAGCAGCCGTTCGCGCGCCACCGCCGCATCAAGCGAAAACGGGTAGCCCACCAGCCCACCCGCCACGAGCAGTCCGCACGGCACCAGCAGCGGCCAGACTTCTCGCCAACTCACCCTGGCCCCGACCACCGCCGGGGAACTTCTAAAAGTCCCAAGCTGAACGCTGGCGCTGCTCAAATCGCCAGGTTGTACCACCTCGCCCGCGCCTGCCGCCCACTCCGCAGACCCACTACGGCAGAGCGAGCGAAGTGATGCGGCTCACCCGAGATCGCTAGACCTTGCCCCAGTACGCGCGGTCGGCGGGGAAGACCGTCTGGCAGCGTGTCACTTCTGCAGGTCCGTCGAGCGCATCGGCAACCCCTGCCCAGACCTTGTAGTGCGGCATCGTCCGGTGCGCCTCGTTGGCGGCCTGGTCCTTGTAGACCTCGTAAAAGTAGTAGGTGTTCTCGTCGTTCGAATCCTGGAGCACGTTGAACCTGAGGCAACCCGGCTCGTCTTTCTCCGAGCCGAGCGCGTCAACCTCGATGGCATCCAGGAACCGCTGCCGCTGGTCCGGCTTGATCCGCACTTTGACCAACACTGCAAGCATTCGCGACCTCCTTCTCGAGTGTGCACAACAAACACGCCTCATTTAGGCCGCCGCCGAACAACGGTGTCAAAGCACCACGCGGTGCGATTTCCCAAACACCACCAGGATTCCCCAGAATGATCGCGTGTTGCCGCGTGAGCCAGGACCGATCAAGATCCTGCGCGCCATCACGCGCCTCAACATCGGCGGTCCCGCCGTACATGCCATTCTCCTGTCGCGCGCCTTGAACGATGGCGCGCTCTTCGAATCAACACTCGTCACCGGCACCACAGCCCAGCATGAGGGCGACATGCTCGATCTTGCCCGCGCGCGATCGGTCGAGCCGGTCGTTCTGCCCGCGCTAGGGCGCGAGATCAGCCCGCTGGACGACCTGGTCTCGCTCGCGCACATGGTCAAGCTGGTGCGCGACCTGCGGCCCGATATCGTCCACACCCACATGGCCAAAGCCGGCAGCGTGGGTCGGCTGGCCGCAAAGATCTGTGGAGTACCCCTGGTCGTCCACACCTACCACGGCCACGTCTTTCACAGCTACTTCGGCCCGACCAAGACGCGCATCTTCTTGACCATCGAGCGCGCGCTCGGACTGGCCACCAACCGCATCATCGTCGTCGGCGACGGCCAACGCGATGAAATCGCCAGGTACGGCGTCGCGCCGTTGCACAAGCTCACCACGATACGGCTCGGCCTCGAGCTGGATCAGTTCCTGGACGCCGAGCGTCACCGCGGCGAGCTGCGCCGCGAGTTGGGCATCGACGCCGATACGCCACTGGTCGGGATCGTCGGCCGCCTGGTGCCGATCAAAGCCCCCGAAATATTGCTGCAGGCCGCGATCAACGTCCGCAACTCCCTGCCCACGGCGCAGTTCCTGGTCGTTGGCGACGGTGAACGTCGCCGGGAGCTCGAAACCCTTGTCGACCACCTCAGCCTGCGCGGAAGCGTGCGTTTCCTCGGCTGGCGGCGCGACCTCGTGCGCGTCTACGCCGACCTTGACGTGGTCGCTTTGAGCTCGCTCAACGAAGGATCGCCCGTCGTCCTGATCGAGGCGCTTGCCTCTGCCCGTCCGGTGGTCGCGACCGCGGTTGGTGGGGTGCCCGAAGTGGTAGTGCATGGCGAGACAGGCCTGACCGTCCCGGTGTCAGACGTTGCGGCTCTCGGCGGAGCCGTCCTCACCCTGCTCCGCGATCGGCCGCTCGCCGATCGTCTAGGCAAGGCGGGGCGGCGACACGTCTACCCGCGTTACGATTCCAGCCGATTGGTCGAGGACGTGCGACAGCTGTATCTACACGAACTGGCTGCCCAGGGCCGCGCCGTACCGCGTTCGGGAGTACCCGCTTAGTGCCGCGCGTGCTCGTCACGGGCGGGGCGGGCTTCATCGGCTCGCATCTCGTCGAGCGCCTGGCCCAGCGCGGCGAGCACGTCACTGTCCTCGACGATTTTTCTACCGGTCGTCGCGAGAATCTGGCTACGCTTGTCGGCCGGCGGGACTTCGAGGTGCTTGAGGGGTCCGTCCTGGATGCCGAGATGGTCGAGCGTCTCGTCGCCCAATCTGACGTCGTCTACCACCTCGCGGCGGCGGTCGGGGTCGATTGGGTGCTCCGCCACCCACTGCGCTCGCTGCAAACGAACATCCAGGGCACCGAGCACGTCCTGCGCGCGTGTGCCGCGGCCGACGGCGGTCGGCGCGTGCTGATCGCCTCGACGTCCGAGGTGTACGGCAAAAACAACAAGGACGCGCTCGCCGAGGACGATGATCGAGTGCTCGGTTCAGCGCGCCTGTCGCGTTGGTTCTACGCCTCCGCCAAAGCCATCGACGAGGCGTTCGCCCTGGCCTACTGGCAGGAACAGCGCCTGCCGGTGACGGTCGTGCGGCTATTCAACACGGTCGGCGCGCGCCAATCGGGACGCTACGGCATGGTCGTGCCGCGTTTCGTGCGCTGGGCGCTGCACAATGAGCCGCTGCGCGTCTACGGCGACGGGCAGCAAACACGCTGCTTCACCAACGTGCACGACGTGGTCCAGGCGCTCATCGCGCTGGAGGAAACGCCGAAAGCCAGCGGTGAGATCTTCAACATCGGCCAACCCGGCGAGATCCGCATCGTCGACCTGGCCCGGCGGGTCATCGAGCTGACCGAGAGCACCTCTGAGGTGAAGCTGGTCGCCTATGACGCCGAGGAAGCCCACGGTGAGCGCGCCGCCGGCTTTGAAGACATGCGCCGCCGCGTGCCGGACGCGTCCAAGTTGTTCGCGTACACCGGCTTCCGCCCGCGGATCGACCTGGATCAGACTCTGCGCGAAGTGATCGACTACGAACTGTCAGCAATCAGCGCGTCGGCCGTTTAGCAAATGGCTGGTCGCTTATCCGCTCCAATCTAACCCCTAACCCCTAACCCCTAACCCCTAACCCCTAATGTGCGGCCTCTGCGGCGTCCTCAACTTTGGCTCCTCGGGCACACCCGTCGACGAGCCGACCCTGCGCCGCATGGCCGACACCATCCAGCATCGCGGGCCCGACGCCGACGGCTACTTCGTTGCGCCTGACCACCAGGTCGGCTTCGGCTTCCGCCGCCTGAGCATCGTCGACCTGGCGACCGGCGATCAGCCGATGTCCAACGAGGACGACTCGGTCTGGCTGGTGTTCAACGGCGAGATCTACAACCACGCCGATCACCGCCCGCGCCTCGAAGCGCTCGGCCACCGCTTTCGGTCGCGCTGCGACGCGGAGGTCGTCCTGCACCTGTACGAGGAGTACGGCCCCGACTGCGTCGATCACCTGCGCGGCATGTTCGCGTTCGCGATCTGGGACAGTCGCCGCCGACGGTTGCTCCTGGCGCGCGATCGGATCGGAGTCAAGCCGCTGTACTTCGCCGCGCTGCCGCGCACGCTGCTGTTTGGCTCGGAGATCAAGGCGCTCCTGGGCCACCCGGCGCTCTCGCCCCGACTCAGCGAGCAGGCGTTGTCGCTCTACCTGACGTTCGCCGCCACACCCGCCCCGGGCACGCTGTTTGAGGGGATCGAAAAACTGCCGCCCGGCAATCGCCTGATCGTCGATGCTGACACGGGTCGGCGTACCCTCGAACGCTACTGGCAACCCCTGCCCGATCCCGCTGAGCTTGGCCGCCGACGCGCCCCAGAGGAGTACGTTGAACACCTCGAAGCACTCGTCCGCGAGTCGATTGGCCTGCGCATGATGAGCGACGTGCCGTACGGCGCTTTCTTGTCGGGTGGGGTCGATTCGAGCCTGAACGTGGCGCTGATGGCCGAGCTTGCCGACCGACCCGTCAGCACGTTTTCGGTGGCGATCGACGGCGACGCAGCCTCCGACGAGCTGGGGTTCGCGCGCGCGGTCGCCCAGAAATACGGCACGCGCCACCATGAGGTCGTAATCGGCGACCAGGACTTTCTGGAGTATTTGCCGAGACTGGTTTGGCACCAGGACGAGCCACTGGCCGATCCGGTGTGCGTGCCGCTGCACGCGGTCTCGGAAGCGGCGCGGCAGAGTGGCACGAAGGTGGTCCAGGTGGGCGAGGGGTCGGACGAGCTGTTCGCGGGCTACACGAGCTACGCGTTTTTCAGCGATTTTCACAAGCGCCTGTGGCGGCCGTACCAGCTTGTTCCAGAAATAGCGCGTCGGACGATAGCTGGTGGCGCAAGGTACCTTCTGAGCACGGATCGCGCCGACGTCCTGCAGCGCGCGGCCGACTCAGCCGAGCTCTTCTGGGGCGGGGCCATCCCGTTCTACGACTCCCACAAAAAACGCCTGCTGCTCCACGGCGATCTCGGCCCGGACTCGGCGACCGATGGCCGCCGCGCCGTCGACGCCCTGTACGCCGACGTCGACTCCCACTCGCCCCACGCGAGCCAGCTCGAGCGCATGATCGGCATCGAGCTCCGCCAGCGCTTGCCCGAGCTGTTGTTGATGCGCGTCGACAAAGTCACGATGGGCTCGTCGCTCGAAGCGCGCGTGCCGTACCTCGACCACAAGCTCGTCGAGTTCGCCCTGGCCATCCCCGCCGACGTGAAATATCGCCACGGCGTGACCAAGTGGGTGCTGAAGCGGGTCGCCGAGCGCGTCGGCCTGGATCGCGAGCTGGTCTATCGCAAAAAGCGCGGCTTTTGCGGCTCGGCGTCGAACATGCTCACCCCGCGGCTGCTCGATCGCGCCGAGCAGGACATCCTCGACTCGCCTTTGTCTCGCGAGCGCTTCGAGCTGGGCTTCGTCCGGCGCATGTTCGACGAGCAGCGCAGCGGCCGCGTCGACCACAACTTCCGCCTGTGGAATCTGTGGAACCTGGTCGCCTGGCACGCGTGCTGGTTTGAGGGTGCCCGCAGTGCGCCAACCCCCGAGCCGGTTAGCGCTTGAACGCGCGGCAGATAAAGTTCTCGGTCCAGATCGCCTGGCGCTTCCCCGTCTCAATGCTCCGTACAGTATTGGCGACCGCCTTGAGCCCGGCCCACAGCGCGACGTCGATCTTGCCGCGCAAGCGAATCGGCACCGGCCCTGTCTCAGAGAACGCAAAGTCGCTGAAGCCGACAGGCCGCAACAGCTGGGCGAGCGACTCAGGCGTGAAGATGGTCATGTGGGTCAGGTCGCCGTAGATCACCTGCCGCGGAAACAGACCAGCCCCATTGGCCGTCTGAACCACCAACCGCCCACCCGGCTGCAGCGCCTGGTGCAGCAGCGGCGCCAGCCGTACCAACTCCTCACGCGCAAAGTGCTCAAGGACGTCGACGGCCATGATGGCCGCGAACCCTTGCGGGTTGCACTGGAGGAAGTCAAAGGCATCGCCACATTCCGCCTGAACGCCGCGCTCCCGCGCCCGCGCGACCTGCTCCGCCGAGATGTCAATGCCTCTGGCGTGCGAGAATCCACGCCGCTCGAGGTACGCCAGCAACCCGCCCGCGCCGCACCCAATTTCGAGCACTGGCGCCGATCGCTCGAGGTCATCCAGCAGCGGCAGGTACTTGTGGTCCCACCAGGCAAACGACGGCTCCCCCACGAGGTCGGGCTCGCCCTTGAAGGCCGAGACATACCGCCCATACAACGCTGCCCGAAAATCCTCACCTTGCATCAGCAATCGCGGCCGTCCGCCGCTCAGCATACCGACGCCGCATGACGTTCGCGCGACAGAGCCTGGGCAGTCTCGCCGTCCTCGTCTTTGGCGTCGCGGTGAGCGTGCTCTTGCCGCGTATCCTGGGGCCCGAGGCGCGCGGCGAGTATCAGCTCGCCGTCAAACTGGCCGGTCTGGTGCTGGCCGTTGCTCAGTGGGGTATCCCCGAGGTCTTGCTGCAGATGATGGCCGAAGGCCGCGCGAGGACCGGCGCGTTGATCGGTACTTCGCTCGTCCTCGGCCTGGGCGGCGCAGCCGTCGTCGCCGGCGTCCTCGGCCTGGCCGCGCCATTGTTCCGCGACAACTTGCTGCGCGGCGTCGAGCCCACTCTGTTGTGGCTCACCCTCGGCGGTAGCGTCGCCTCACTGATCGCGCTGTTGGCGCGCCGCTTCATCCAGCTCGGCGGACGCCTGGACGTCTACAACGGCCTCGACGTCGCCCGGACGTTGCTCTTTCTGGCGCTCGTCATGCTCGGCGGCGTCCTGCTGCCTCGGCAGGCGCTCGGGCCAACGATTGCCTGGCTGATCGGCGAGCTGGTCCTGGCAATCGTCGCCACGGCATTTCTGTGGCGCCGCCTCCAGGGCACCGGCCGCTGGGAGGCCCAACCGACCTTGGCCAGGGAGCTGACCCGCGCGGGCGCACCGATCCAGATCGGCCTGCTAGGCATGTTTCTGGGTAGCGAAGGCGGCGCCTTCGTGCTGAACGCCAACCTGCCGCTGGCGATGGTCGGCATCTACAGTGTTGCCCTGTCAGTCTCCAGGCTGGTTCTGCAGGTGTCCATCGCGCTGAGAACTGCATTGCAGCCGCGACTGGTCGCCGGCGAGCACGATTCCGCGGCGGTGACGACGCGCGTCACCCGCCATGGCCTGCTGTGGATGGTTTTCATAGCCTGCGCGCTGGCCATTGGCTCGCCGCTTGCGCCGGTCGTGTTTGGCCGCGAGTTCGACGCTGTCGGACCAGCCCTGGTGCTGCTCCTACCGGGCATGGTCGCCTACGGCGTGTGGCAGTTGCTCGCCAGCCACCTGCTGCGCATCGGGCGACGCGGCTTCCTGGCCGCGACCGCCTGGCTCTTTGGACTCGCCTCGATTGGCCTGCAGGCCATCGGCGCGCAGCTGTTCGGGCTGCCCGGCGCCGCCATCGGACTGAGCCTTGCCTACGTCCTGGCCGCGATCGTCGTGCTCGTGGCCTTCGTGCGCATGAGCGGTCGACCGGCCCGCGATCTACTGCCGATGCCCGGCGACCTGGCCTTTTACGTCGGCCTGACGCGGCGCGTGCTCGCGACCCGCTGAGCGTTGAT
>WNFC01022156.1_pt1 | contig 10174 bp, 8 predicted proteins | sample 5400541 | NCBI WGS metagenome assembly WNFC01 (sample SAMN13153342, study PRJNA577476) | soil metagenome | isolation source: 120 cm saprolite under Douglas fir tree site 2 hole 2 replicate 1 | place: USA:California | collected 2015-04-18 | reverse complement strand
AACACCCAGTTTGTGACGAACCTCTACGAAGGATTCCTGCAACGCGGACCCGATGCCGGAGGTCTGGGGTTCTGGGCGGGCCAGGCGAGCGTCGGAACCGGGCGGCAGAATGTATTGGGAGCGTTCGCCACCTGTGGTGCGTTCTATCAATTGGCCGGAACACTCTATCGCGAAGCCAACTGGCTCGTCAGCGATCATCTGGGCACGCCACGCATGATTGTAAGCAAGAGTGGTTCGCTCGCCTCAGTCAAGCGTCACGATTATTTGCCGTTTGGTGAAGAACTGATTGCGAACATGGGTGGCCGAACGCCGACGCAAGGCTACTCCGGCGACACCGTCCGCCAGAAGTTCACCTCAAAAGAACGGGACATTGAAACGGGGCTCGACTACTTCCTCGCCAGATACTACTCATCTACGCAAGGACGCTTCACGAGCGTCGATCCGATCAAGCTTACGCCAGAGCGCATATTCCAGCCGCAGCGGTTGAATCTTTACTCCTACACCATCAACAACCCTCTCAATTTGATCGATCCTGACGGCAAGGACATCGATTTCATAAACAACACCAGAGAAGGTCGCCGCAAGGCCCTGCTCAGCATCACTGCAAACATGACAGCACGCGAGGCCAAGAATGTTGGCGTCAGGTGGAACAAAGATACTCACAAGTATGAGGGCTACGTCAAAAACCCCTCCAAGATCGATCTCGGCAATGCCTCACAAGGCTATAAAGACTTTAGTGATCGGGTTAACAATCATGATCTGAAGTTGAATTACGCCTTCCTCGGAAAAGGTGATAGCGTAACCATGGAGATCAATGGGGTGCAAACAAAAGTTACCCAAAACACTCTCCGGGCTGGAGGCAGTGACTCCGCGGCGTTTTTGGCTCCCCAGTCCGACGGTAGCTTTACTGCGGTCATAACGAAGAAAGGGTCATCGACGACAGCAACAAGGTAATCGAAATCGAGAACAAATATCGTGACTTTCACGGACTCCCGCACCGCAGCGGAACAGACCACGGCTACATACACGCTGGGACAGTAACGGTGAAACCGTAAGATGGAGGATCCATGCAAAGCATCTTGGTCAACTTGGTTTTTGCAACCAGCCTACTTTTGGGATGCAACGGGCGACCAAGCCAAACCAGCCAAGCCTCTAAGACTGCCTCTCCACAGGCTCCGACGCTAGTCGATAACTCGGTTGGCAATCCGTGCGACTTCTCCATGTATGCACCTGTGCGAATAGAGCAATTCGATCGCAAGGCTATCACCAAAAGAGTTCAGCCGGGGTACCCGTTGGAAGCGGTCCAACGCGGCATTCAAGGCCGGGTAGTAGTAAAGGCTCTTGTCAATGAAAAGGGGATCGTGGAGAAGGCTTGTGCCGTCGAAGGCGAGGAAGTGCTCCGAAAGGCAGCGGAGAAAGCTGCGCTCCAGTGGAAGCTCAAGCCAGGATACGGGCTTGCTTTTGCGCGCCCCAAGACCAAGAAGAACCCGAAGAACTTTGCAGAAGTGTACATAGTCTTTGAGTTCAAGCTAGACAAGACCGGCGCGAAGGGAACTACCGCAGCGCGCCCGTGATCATTTCGATCTACCGTTTCTGGTAGCTGCTGACGTTCTTTGACAACTTGCTCTCGCGCGGGCGGGGACGCAGGGAGTAACTCCCCGTTCTTAACCCAAAAAGAACGTGACAACGAAACCGGGCTGGTCCCTGAGCGTTAAGATCATGACTTATACTTGTCCTGTTTGTGGCTTCAACGATCTTGACGAGCCTCCGTACTCGCCGGATGGTTATGGACTTTTCGAGATTTGTCCTTCCTGCGGTTTTCAGTTTGGGGATGACCGACGATGCTTTTGGTATTAGTTCTCAGGAATGGCGTGAGTCATGGATTGCCAAAGGAATGCCTTGGAGTAGTAAAGGAAGGGTAGCGCCGCAAGGCTGGAATCCAAAAGAACAGCTTCAGAAACTAGAACATGGCGGCGCGAACAACATTGCGACCTAGTTCTGTCTGGTTTGCTCGTAATGGGAGACTTACAGTGGACTGGGTTTCTGGGCGGGACAGGCAGCGAGCAGCCGCGCTAACGTGTGCAATGCCTTTGAAGCAAGCGGGGAGTTTCAGACCTTAGTGGCGAATCTGTATGGCACCGCTGCGTCAGACAACGAGCGCACGGAACACTTTGTCAACAACTTCTACCTGGGCGCTTATGGCCGCGATGCAACCTCAACTGAGTTGCAGCAGCAGCGCGATGCGCTGAACACGGCGGCAGCACAGAGCCAGGCGGCAGTGCAGGCACAGGCAGAGACATTTGGACGCAGCTTGTTTACCTCACAAGTCAACGATAGTTCACTATCCAACACGCAGTACGTCACCAATCTTTACGAAGCATTTCTACAGCGTGGACCAGATGCCGGCGGTTTGGGATTCTGGGCGGGGCAGGCGAGTGTCGGACAAGCGCGGCAGAATGTGTTGGGGGCGTTTGCGACTTGTGGCGCGTTCTATCAATTAGCGGGCACGCTCTATCGCGAAGCCAACTGGCTGGTTGCGGATCACCTCGGCACGCCAAGAATGATTGTAAGCAAGAGTGGTTCGCTCGCCTCAAGCGTCACGATTATTTGCCGTTTGGTGAAGAACTGTCTTCAGGCACTGGTGGCCGAACGCCGACGCAAGGCTACTCCGGCGACACCGTCCGCCAGAAGTTCACCTCAAAAGAACGAGATAATGAAACGGGACTGGATTACTTTCTTGCAAGATATTATTCATCTACCCAAGGAAGATTCACATCGCCAGATGAGTTCAGAGGTGGGCCAAGAGAACTTTACGTGCTCGGTAGCGGCGACGAAGAGAAGCAAGCTCTGCCATACGCCGAGATCGCTAATCCTCAATCCATAAACAAGTACACCTACGTTTACAACAATCCGTTGCGCTTCGTTGACCCTGACGGACATCAGGGCGAGGACAGTTTGGTAACACGATTGTTGAGATGGTTCTCTCGGCAGCTTGATCCACAGCAGGAGGCCGAACAACCACGCAGAGGTCCCATGTCTTTGGTCTGGATTTCGGTGTCACTGATCTAGCCAGGCAAATGGCCAAGGGGGATAATGTACGCACCGGCGTCGCAGCGGCCTTTATAGCTGTCAACGTACTTACCCTTGGAAGAGAAGGCGAAGGAGTTGTCATCGGTGAAAGGATGTCAGCTCGCGTTATACCAGTAGCAGAAGAGATCGGGGCCAAGTATTACAGTCCCACGTCCAAAATTGCTGAGAACTGGCTGGCAAACAACACCCGCTGGATACAACGCCAGATAGCTGGCGGCCAGAGAATATTCGACATCGGAGCAGAGGGCGCGAGGATAAACAGCAAGTACTACCAGAAAGAAGTCGAACAACTGACCAAGGCTGGACTAAAGAGGGTTGAGGCTGGAACGGTGAAGATAAAGAATCAGACCTACAAACTCTACGAATGGGTCAGACAATGAAAACCACGAGCTCAAAGGTGATGCGATCGAAGAAAGAGCTGAAGGATCCTTTTGCCGTGTTCAAGCAAGCAACGGCTGACGCGTTCAACTTTCTTAATGAGCATGGCTTTGAGCACGTCTCGACAAGTGCCCACGCACCCGAGTGCGAAATCAAATATCAGAACGAGACCACCGGCCTCACCATTACGTATGAATGGGGCGGAGTGGCTTGGGTTGATCTAAGTCGTTTGCAGCGGACGAGTGCTGAAGTTGTCGAAGATGAGAGGTATTCTCTTGATGTCTTGATGTTGGAGTGTTGCCCAAACCGAGACATCAACGAGTTCTATCCTTCAGAGGACGAATCTCCAGACCAATATGTCGAGAGGGTTCTTCTAGACTATGCCCAGGTCTTGAAGGAATGCGGACGTGATATTCTGAGAGGCGACTTTCGATTGTTTCCAAAGCTAAAGAAGCACGCTGAGAATGTATTGCGTCAGAGAAACAAGGAACTGTTTGGCTCTGAAACAGGAGTTATCTGATCGCCACTAACTCTACCTGGTTTGCTCGTACTGAGAGACGTAGGCGGAGACCCAGTTGACGATGTGTTTCCTGCTGGCGGCGCGGGAAAAACCGGACTGGATTACTTCGGCGCCAGGTATTAGTCGTCGACTCAAGGCAGGTTCACCAGTCCCGATGAGTTCCCCTGCGGAGCGGTGGAGGTTTTCGCAGCAGCGGCTTCAGACAACCCAACATTCTACCCTGATCTAACGAATCCTCAGACACTCAACAAGTATCAGTATTGCGTATATTCCCTATCAGAAATGAAGTCTTCACTATGCCGCTTCTGTTGCTGGTTGCGCAGTGAGACGGGCGTGCTGGAAGATCTAGCCACAACTTATCAAAAGCTGCGTGACAGTTTCCTAACGAAATAAACTCAAAGGTTCAGCGCTTGGCTACTTTACGGCTAATCGCTTCGTCTTCTACTTCACCTGCCTCATTGATAGGAACGTCCGAAGCGTGGCTGTAGCTGACGCCGCGTTCTTCGCTGTCCAGGTCGACTGAAGGAAGCGCTGATAATGGGCCGGTAGCTTTTGGCGGATTGAAGCCAGGATAATCGATGCGGGCATGATAGATTGCAGTGAGCGCGCTGATGATCGCTTCTCGAATTGTTGTTATTTCCTTAAGCGTCAAGTCACATTCATCAAGTTGGCCGTCGCTGATGATGGCATCCACGATCTTCACCACGATGGCGCGAATGTTCTCGGGATCAGGGCGAGCCAGCGAACGCGCGGCTGCTTCACACGAATCTGCCAGCATCATGATGGCCGCTTCCTTAAATTGAGGCTTTGGACCAGGATAACGAAAATCTTTTTCATCGATCACTTCACCCGGTTTGGCCACGCTCTCGGCCTTTCGCAGAAAGAAATGCAAAGTGCGCGTGCCGTGGTGTTGCGGAATGAAGTCGGCAATCCTCTTCGGCAGATTGATTTCCTTCGCCAACTTCATGCCATAGGTCACATGGCTGGTGATAACCTTCGCGCTTTGCGTTGGCCTCATGTGATCGTGTGGGTTCTCGCCCTGTTGATTCTCCACAAAGAATTCGGGCGCGGCTACCTTGCCGATGTCGTGATAAAGCGCGCCAATGCGTGCTAACAATGGATTGGCGCCGACCGCTCGACATGCATCTTCGGCAAGTTGGCCTACCGCATGCGAGTGCTGGTTGGTGCCTGGAGCTCGCAAAGCCAGTTGACCCAGGACTGGCAGGTCGGCGTTGGAGAGTTCGAGCAGTTTAACGTCCGTCAATATTCCGAAGAGTGATTCGTTGATCGGCAATCCGCCCGCGGCAAAAATTGCAGTTAGCAGCCCGCCGGCGAAACCGCAGCCGATTGCCAGCAGAAATGAATTCAAGGTTATTGCTTCTTCGGCATAAGCGATCAGCGCTAATGCCATGAAAGCGTTCACCCCGCCCACAAATAAGCCGGCCAGGGTTACGGATTGCCTTTCACGATACTTGCCAATGCCGTATATGGCTCCCGCACAGGAAATCATCGCATAGACTGCTTTTTGAATGCCGGTAGGCGCCAGTAAGCCGGCGAATAACGCCGTGACGATTCCGGTGAGAAAGGCAAGCTGAGTGTCTACCAACATCACTACCAATAACGCTGCGGCAGCAAAAGGAATAGCGAAGTTCCAGATCATCGGGTCGTTGAAAGGCGCAGTCGTCATCCTGCCGGCAATTGCATCGCTGAACGTAAACCCAAGTCGGATAAGCGCTGTTTCAACTACAATCGCGGAGCCGACCAGCGCAAACGCTCGCCATTTGGAAAGCGAAATTACAGACGCAGTGCTGCGGTGCTCGGTAAATTTCCATACCACCCAATAAACTGCCAGCACGATCAACAGCAATCCGAGTATGTTATGCCAGGGCCGTCCGGCGTGCCCGGTGTTCTTAAGAGCGGTAAGCTGTGAAAGCGTTCCCGTGGTGACAGTATCGCCTTCACGCGCGATGACCTGGTTTCTCTTAAGGGAGATAGTTACCGGTGCGATCTTGTTCGCTTCGGTTTCTCGCAAAGTTGCAGTTGCCGTTTGATCGAGCACGACATTTGGTTGTAGCAACGGCACGATTGCAGAAACGAGAGCGCTTTTCTGTTCCTGCGTCCATCCCTGAAGGCCAAAAATTCTGAGTTCAAGTTCCTGGCGCGCGGCCGCCAGTGAGAGCATGCGCGTGCGCGGCGCCGGCATGATCATTTGGGCGGAAGGGTTGCGCACATCGACCAAAACGATTTCCTGGTTCAGCCGTTCAGCATCGGCATCGTCGTAGATGTACTTGTCACCCACATCCCGGATCAATGAAGTAAGAATATTCAGATCGTCATCGTTGAGTTTGTGCGTGCTCAGAACACGAGCGACCGTGGCACCTCCTTCTCCACTCCAGGTTAATTGCGTATGGTTTCGTTTCTGCTGAAGTTGTTGTTTTAGATCGTCCCAGGCTGCCTGGAAACTACGAGCGGAAGTTTCTCCGCGCGTTGAGTCGAAGTTAAAAACGGGACGCGTCGCTTGGCGGGCCGCGTTTCGACGTCTTTCGGTTTCAGAGATATCTACCGCCGTGATGTCACCGCGAGCCACGATGCTACCGCGAATGATGTCTCCCTCCCGATAGTCTTCTGCGAAGCTTGAGGAATAGTTACTGAGCAGTAAGGGCGTAGTAATGAGGACGAGCGCGCCAAAACCTATGAAAAAACGCGTTCGCGGTTTGAACACACGCAGCGGACGCATCACGTACACTAACGCGATGTCGCGCGCGCGGCTAAAACGAGTTGTAAATCGTGGGCGTCGGGCCATGTTTATTTAAGCGATGCGCGAAAGGCGTTGCGCGTCAAACTGTTCCTCGCGCGGCGATAAACCGATATCGCGTGACAGCATCTCGCCGATTTTCTCAAGCAGCGGCCGCAGAGTTCGCTGGTCGGTAGCAGCGATCGAGATGACCGGTCGACCGCTATTGGTCGCGAATTGACGCGAGATGGCTTCGAGCGTCTCAGGCGTTACCAGGTCTGCTTTATTCAAAGCGAGCAGTGAAGGAATTTCGGTTAGGCTAAGTTCGTGCAAAACTCTTTCGACTGACTGGACTTGCTGAGACCAGCGCGGATTCGACGCATCAACCAGATGAATCAACAAGCGACTGTCAACAATTTCTTCCAACGTCGATCGGAATGCGGAAAGGAGACCAGGAGGAAGATCGCGAATGAAACCGACCGTATCATTAACAATAATTTCCTGTTCGCGAGGAAGCCTGAGCCGTCGCGACGTGGGATCGAGCGTTGCAAACATCCGCTGCTCTGCGCGCACTTCACTGTTAGTTAAGGCGTTCAGGAGAGTTGATTTTCCGGCGTTGGTATAGCCAACAATCGACACTACCGGCAGTTGGTTCCGGGTGCGCACCTTTCTTCGTTCATGGCGCCGGCGTCGCTGCAACTCAATCTCTTTTTCCAGGCGGTTGATGCGATCGCGAACGCGCCGCCGATCCGTCTCGAGTTTTGTTTCGCCTGGGCCGCGGCCACCGATGCCGCCGGCCAGCCGCGAGAATGCCGAATCCTGTCCGGCTATCAATCGAGGCAAAAGATATTTTAGCTGCGCCAGTTCGACCTGAATGCTGCCTTCGTGGGATTGTGCGCGTTGCGCAAAGATGTCCAGGATTAGTTGCGAACGATCCAGGATTTTTAAATCGGTTGCTTCCGATAGGGATCTGACCTGGGCCGGGGTCAGCTCGCGATCGAACACCAACATGTCCGCGCCCAGTTGCAGCGAACGGATGAGCAGCTCCTGAAGCTTTCCTCGACCAAGCACTGTGCGCGGATCAATCGCCTGTCGTCGTTGAATAACTTTGTCCTGTACCACAATGCCCGCCGAAGTGGCCAACTCGTTAAGTTCGGCCATCGACTCTTCCGCATCGCTCAATGGACCAGTCGTTACGCCGACAAGAATGGTGCGATCTTTGACTCTGGCCTGGCGCGTCGCATTCCGATTGCGTGCCATCTCTTCTTCAAGCGATTCGATCAGCGCGAGAAAGTCAACATCCAACTGCGAAGCGATCGCCTTGGGAAGAAACGCGTAGGACTCACCAGCTGTGCTGTGTGATCCGTCGGCAGTCAGCGGCAGCAAATGGGCCGCATTGACTAAACCCGGTAGTCCGCTGTTTTCGTTGACATCGATTGCGACCATCAGATCGAGTCGCAACAGCGCCAGGTCGGTTAGATCATCCTGGGTTAGACCTTCGCCGCGTAAATGTGTGTGAACGCAACGCAGGCCACGAAAACGATCGACGGCCACGCGAATGCGTTTGAAGTCCGGAAGCTCAATGCTGCGATTGTCCCCCACCATCACATATTCCACATGGCCGGCGCGATCGATCAGCGCGCCAATCTGACGGCGCGTTTCGTGGGACAGTTCTGCCAATTGCCGCGCAAATTCAGGCGTCACGATTTCCTGTGGAGGCAGACGCCGCGTATATAGCTTCGCAATCCGGCGCAGCTGATTCGCCTTGAGGCCCGCAGTGTTTCCCAGTACGTCCTTAATAATTGCTTCCTTCCGATGTGGCGCACACGAATACCTGAACGGCGCTGCCATTGATTTCAGACCAGCTTGTGTTTGTGTTCGGGCTGAAGTTACAGCGGGAGTGCAGCGAGCAGTGGGTTTCCGACGCCTGGGAACTATTCTTGATGGTGCTCTGCGATATCGCTTCGCTTAGTCGCTTGAGCATTACGATTCAGTTTGCGAGCACGCTGATTACGCCTTGGAACTGCGGTAAGCTGCGCCTGAAGTCAACGTGCGAGGCCGGATTATAACACATCGCAGACCACAGGAAGGCAAGGCTCTTTTTTCGGCGGCGCGGAAATGTTTGCTGATTAGACAGCACTCAAGGGCCGTCGTATGATGAAAGTTCTTTAGCAAATTGTCAGTTCTTTGGACTGCGGCGGCTTGACGCCGCTTTTGGTGATACCCGAAGGACTCGAGCCTCTTCTCTTACGAGGATCGCACGGCTGCCTAGAAAGGCGGCGTCAAGCCGCCGCAATCCATATAAAGCAAATGAGCAAAGCGCCGAGAATTCTTAAGGTAAACCCAGCGGTCGCGATCCCCGGTGGCGAAGTGGCAATTGAGTGCGCTGATTTTGACACCAGCGACCCGACACTCTGCGCGGTCTGGTTTGGGAAAGAGCGAGCTCCGCTGGTGGGGCTATCACCGAAGCGAGCGCTGGCAATCGTTCCCGAAGGCAGGCAGAGCGGCCGGTTGGTCGTTGCATTGGAAAGTCGTGGAGTGAGAAGCGCCGATGAAAGCATAGTCGTTGGTCGAAGACTCGCCGAGGATCTCCATCCGGTAACTAACCCTGCGTTTGACAGGGACGACGGCGCGCTGTTTGTTACTCGCTCTGGTTCGCGCGGTGAACAACTTCCGGTCACATTGTTTCGCATTGATCTGAATGGCGAGATCACGGAGTTTTCCGGGGACATAACCAATCCGACGGGAATTGCCTTTGACAGTCGCGGTCAAATGTTCGTCAGCAGTCGCATGGATGGAACCGTCTATCGCATCACGCCATTCAAAGAAGCGGTGCCGTTCGCGCGCGGTCTTGGTGTCGCGACCGGGATTGCATTCGATTCCGATGACACGATGTACGTGGGCGATCGCACCGGCACTATTTACAAGGTTAACGGCATTGGCGAAGAGACTGTGTGGGTGCAACTTGAGCCCTCGGTGTCCGCTTATCACTTAGCCGTTGGCCCGGACAATGCGCTGTATGTCACTGGTCCAACTGTGGCGAGTTTTGATTCGGTAATGCGCGTCGCTCCCGATGGCGCCGTCAGCACTTTTTACAAAGGCTTAGGCAGGCCGCAAGGATTGACTTTTGATCCGGAGGGAAATCTTCTGGTTGCGGCTTCGCTGCGCGGGCGTCGCGGCATCGTGAGCATCATGCCTGATGGAAAAGAAGCTTCTCTATTTTTGGCAGGCATGAATCTCGTCGGGCTGGCGTTCAGTTCGAGTGGAGATTTGGTGGCAGCTTCGACCGACTCGGTTTACAGCGTGGCGCTCGGAACATGATGTTCTTGCCTAGCTGGACCTATCGACGATTCGTATAAAATCCAGTTTTTGACACGATCTAAGGGCCATGTTAGTGTGAACAACTTGTTTCTTTCTCCTATTACTTACCTGCTAGATGGGCAACATAGATA
>WNFC01010759.1_pt1 | contig 10174 bp, 10 predicted proteins | sample 5400541 | NCBI WGS metagenome assembly WNFC01 (sample SAMN13153342, study PRJNA577476) | soil metagenome | isolation source: 120 cm saprolite under Douglas fir tree site 2 hole 2 replicate 1 | place: USA:California | collected 2015-04-18 | reverse complement strand
GACCATCTTCTGGCGGCCCGCGGTTTCCGGCGGCGCGAGAATCTCCGCGACCGGCGCGACGGCTTCCACCGGCGCCTCCCGCGGCAGCAGGAGGGTAAAGCGCGATCCCTTGCCCGGGTGGCTCTCGAGCGAGACGGTTCCGCCCAGGACCAGCACGAGCTTGCGAACGATCGCGAGGCCCAATCCCGTGCCGCCGCGCCCCCGGTGCTCTTCCGCCTCGCCCTGGCGAAACTCCTCGAAGACCGTCTCCTGCTCCTCCACGGGGATGCCGATGCCCGTGTCCGCCACGATGAGCGCCCAGCGCTCCTCCCCGCGCGGCTCCGCGCGCACGAGGATCGACCCGCTCTCGGTGAACTTCAGCGCGTTGCCGACGAGATTGGCCAGGACCTGCGTCAGCTTCGCGGCGTCGCTCGTGACTGCGCCCAGGCCCGGCGCGACTTCAACGGCCAGCGCGAGCCCTTTCTTTCTGGCCGCCTCGCCATAGTCGCTGGCGACCTGACGCAGCAGCGCGGCAAGGTCCACGCGCTCCCGGTTGACCTCCATCTTGCCGGCCTCGATCTTGGAGATGTCCAGGACATCGTTGATCAGGCCGAGCAACAGCCGGGCGTTTCGCTGGACGCGCTCGAGGCTCTCGCGCTGCTGCGGCGTCAACTCTCCCTGGCTGCCGCGCAGGAGCGTCCCGGTGAAGCCCAGGATGACGGTCATCGGCGTGCGCAGCTCGTGAGAGACCGAGGCGAGGAAGCGGTCCTTCAGGGCGGACGCGCGCTGCAGCTCCCGGGCGGTCCGCGCGATGCGGCTTCTCTGTTCTTCGAGCATCTCGTTCTGCTCGGCCAGCCGCCGCGACTGCTCGGCGACGCGCTCGTTGGCCGAGGCGTTGGCCAGGGCGACGGCGAGCGAAGGGGCAATGGCCGACAGCGCGTTGCGAGCCTTCGGCGTGAACGCTTCCGTCGCGCCGAGGGCCAGGATGCCGACGACGTGGTCGAAATAGACGAGGGGAATGTGGGCGGTCTCGCGCGGCAGGATGCGCCCGTCGTACAGGTTGATCGTCGGCGTTGCCGCGTCCACCGATCGGAAGAGCGGCTTTCGCTCGTGCGCCGCGCGGCGTGCCTCCTCGCGGCCGATCAGGTTCTCCCCTTCGGCGCCGCCGAGCGAGATCGCGGGCGAGAAGTGGCCGTCCGGGTCGGGCAGGTAGAGCACGGCGCACGCCGCGCCGGAGATCTCGAGGACTTCTTCCAGGACCTTGGAACCGAAGCCAGACAGGTCGTTGACGCTCGCCGCGGCGGCGAGCACGGCGGTGACCGAGGCCTGGATGTCCCGCTCGGCGAGCGCGCGGCCCCGTTCGCCGTAGAGATTGGCGGCCTTGTTGAAGTGACGGCCGAGCTCTCCGATCTCATCGTCGGACTGATCGAAGAGCCTGGCGGGCGTACGGTCTGAGGCCAGCTCTTCGAGCGCGGTCGCCGCGGCGCCGGTGGGCACGAGGATCCGGCGGTTGACGTCAAAGAGCAGCCAGAGCAGCCCGGTCAGGATCAAAGCCGCCAGGAGCGCGAGCGACGCGATGGCTCCGTTGCGGCTGTCCCGCAGCCGCTCTTCCGCGAAGGCCTCGCTGCGCGCGAAGCGGCCTCCGAGCTCGGAGAGCGCGTCGCGCAGCTTCTCCGCCGCGGGCGCGACGAGCTCGTCATGCTGCGAGCGCGCGCCGGCCGGGCTCTCCGGGCGAAAGCTCGCAATGGCGTTGTCCGCGGCTTTCGAATAGATCTCCTCGGCCGCTTCGGCCCCCGCGAGGGACCCGCGCGTTCCCTCGCTGGCCCGTCGGCGAATGGCGGCAAGCGCCGTGTGCAGCGCTGTGCGGCCGGCGTGGTGGCGGGACAGGTCATAGCCCTGCCCGGCGGAGGTGTAGCGGTCGAGGGCCTCCCCGGCGTCCTTCAACCCGGTCTCCGCGTCGTGAACCCGCTCGCGCAGGTCGATCGTCCGCTGGATCGTCAGCGTCACGTCAGAGAGGGTCAGAACGGACAGCAGCGAGTAGGCCAGCCACGCGGCGATGATCGCCAGGCCCGCGAATCCGTAAACCCGAAGCCGGGTCCGCAGGGAGGAGCGCAGAGCGGGTGCCGGCGGCCGCGGTCCCGTCCCCGGTCGGAATACCTTCAAGGAACCATCTGTCATACGATGAGCTTTTGGTCCTCTCGCCTTGAGCAAAAAAGATGCCGCCCAGAGCTGCGAAACAGAACCCCGCCGTGGCGCAGGCCAGCCAGGAATTCCTCGCGCGATTCTTTCACGACCTGGCGACCCCCCTGTCGGCGGTCTCCCTGCACCTGGAAGGCGCGGACCGCCGCGTGCGTCGCGGCGCAGACCCTTCCGAGTCTCTGTCGATCGCCCGCGAGGAGCTCGTCCGAGCGTTCGATCTGTTCGAGCGGGGGCGCGAGCTGCTGCTTTCCCGCCCGTGGCGCGAGGAGTCGTTTTCCTTTGACGATGTCGTCGCCGAGGCCGTTGCCGCGAGCGCGGACCGTCAGGCCCGCGTCGAAGGCGAGACCGGCGGACAGGTGAGAGCGGATCGCGCCGGGCTTTCCCGGGCGCTCTCGGAGCTTCTCGCCAACGCGCTCGAGTCTGCGGGCGGCGCTCCGATCGCGGTCGCGCGCGGGAGGGCGCGGGACCGGCTCCAGGTGCGCATCGTCAATCCCGGCCGCCTGCCGGCCGACGATCCGGAGGTGCTGTTCTCGCCGCGCGTCGCTGGCAAGGGAAAGAATTGGGGAATGGGACTCGCGCGCGCGCGGCTGGATGCCGCCGCGGCCGGCGGAACCGTCCGCCTCGAGCAGGACGGCGACTGCGTGGTGGCGATCCTGGACCTTCCGGAGGCGGCCGAATGAAGGTCCTCATCGTCGAAGACGATCCGTCCACGCGCAAGGGGCTCGAGGAATCGATCCGCGACCTTGGCGGCGAGCCGCGGTCGGTCGGTACTGCCAAGGAGGCCCTCAAGTCCCTCGAGGGGTTCGATCCGCGGATCCTGATTGTGGACATCCATCTGCCCGACGGCGACGGCATCGAAGTCTTGAAGGCCGCGCGCGAGCAGGACCCGGACCGCGAGGGAATCGTCATCACGGGGCAGGGCTCGATCGACAACGCGATCGAGGCGCTGCGGGCGGGAGCCTTCGATTACCTCATGAAGCCGCTGCGTCCGGCGCAGCTCGATGTCGTCTTCAACCGGCTGGCCGACCGGCGGCGCCTGGAGACGGAAGTCGAGACTCTGCGGGCCGAGCTGCAGGAGACCGGCCGCCTGGGCGACCTCGTGGGCCGCTCCGAGCCGATGACGCGCATCTTCGAGATCATCCGCCGGGTCGCGCGCTCCAACGCCCCCGTTCTGGTCACCGGCGCTTCCGGCACGGGCAAGGAAGTCGCCGCGCGGACGATTCACCGCCTCTCGCGGCGCGCCGGCAAGCCGTTTGTGGCCTTCAACTGCGGCGCGATCTCGCCGACCTTGATCGAGAGCGAGCTGTTCGGCCACGAGCGGGGCTCCTTTACCGGCGCCGAGAAGCGGCGCGTCGGCTACTTCGAAGAGGCGATGGGGGGCACGCTCTTCTTAGACGAGATCACCGAGATGGGAGCGGAGCTCCAGGTCAAGCTGTTGCGCGTCCTCGAGGACAGGACGCTGCGGCGGGTCGGAGGCTCGCAGGAGCTGAAGGTGGACGTGCGCCTGATCTCCGCCACCAATCGCGATCCCGCCGAAGCGATCAAGGAAAAGAAGCTGCGCGAAGACCTCTACTATCGATTGAACGTCTTTCCCATGGTCCTGCCGCCGCTGACGGATCGACAGGACGACGTGACGCTCCTGGCCGAGCACTTTCGCAAGTTGATCGAGGAGCAGGAGAAGGCGGGCGTGACCGGCTGGGATCCGCGGGCGCTCGAGCTGCTGCACTCTTACAACTGGCCGGGCAATGTGCGCGAGCTTCGTAACATCGTCCACCGCGCTTATGTGATGACGGAAGGCAAGACAATACGGCCCGATGTCGTCGAGGCGCTGCTGCCCAAGCGGGAGCGCGCGTCCTCCGCGGCCGCGAAAAAGCGGAACTCTGCGAGGTCGCAGAAAGCGGTCGCGGGCACGCGGCGCAAGTAAGCCCATTGTGATCCCGTCTTAGCACCCCCGGAGGGGCTGTAGTAGACTCGCGCGCCGGAGTCGCAAACGACGCAACAACAGTGAGGAAACCGAGAATGCTCAAACTGACCCCGAATCAAGCACACTATGTCTTGAACAGCCTCGTGTCGCAGGGCAGGGTCCGGGACTCGCAGGTCCGTAAGACCCTGAACTCGCGCGAGGAGGAGATCCGGAGCCTGCGGGAACGCCTCGCCTCGCTCGAGGCCCTGTCGACGGGGCGCGCAGCGGGAGCGAAAAGGGGCCGGCGCGCGCGTGGCGGGCGGCGAGTCGCCCGAAGGGTGCGGCGCCGCAGCAAGATGTCCCCGCGCGTTCTGGCTCTGCGCCGGCAACAGGGCCGTTACATGGGTTACGTGCGCCGCCTGAAGGTCGCCGATAAGGCCCGGGTGCGCGCAGTGCGCGAGAAGCAGGGGATCGAAGCCGCAATCAAGCTCGCCGCATCGCTGGGATCAAAGTCGTAGAGAAGTTTTCCATTCGCGCCAGGCCGTCGCGTGCGGCGCGCCTCCTGGCGCGGGATTGGCAACAGCGGGGAGTAGGCCGCCGCAGCGCACCGGCCGGACCGGGGACTTTCCATGGCTGACAGGACGAGTGATCCTCCGGGCAGGGGAACCGAACGACCGCGCAAGGGTACCGATCCCGCGCGGGCCGGGCGCATCAAGCCGGAGCAGTTCGAGATCAAGGTGCGCTGGGAGAAGGGAAGGCGCGTCCGGAAGGTTTCGCCGACCGGGGTCCAATTCGACTTCGACAGCGCGCTGAAGGTCGGGGTCCGCTACCCGATCAGCCTGAACGCCCCGGGGGTGTCCTTTTCCTCCACGCTCGAGGTGACGCGGTGTCAAGTGATCCTCGAGCCCGGAGGCAAACGCTACTTCTCAATCGAAGGACGATTCTTCCCGTACGTGGAGTGAGCCGGGTGCGCGGGCGACCGCACGGTTTTCTGGCATGAGCCTTGCCCCTGTCATGGATAGGCTGCCGGGCGCGACGCGACCGGATAGGGAGGAAAGACCATGTTATGGACCATCTTCGTCATCCTGCTGATTCTCTGGCTTCTGGGCCTCGTCTCCGGCTACATGCTCGGCGGATTCATCCACATCCTGCTCGTCATTGCGGTCGTCGTGCTTCTCATCCGCCTGATCCAGGGACGCCCTATAGCTTGAGAGTCATCCTTCCCCCGGCGTCTCGGCCGCGATAGCGGGAGCCGTCTTGGCGGGCGGCCCGGCCGAGGAGAATCCCCAGTAGAGCAGGCCGGACGCGAAGAACCCGACGAACCAGGCGTAGGAATAGAGCGGCTTCAAGGCCGGCACGACGAGGCCGCCCCAGGCGAGGGCGCAGCCGGCAAGAGTCGCGACGACGGCTTTCCAGTTCCAGCCTCCGCGGTAGCGGTACTCTCCCTGCGTCAGGTACAGGGCCTCCAGCCGCAGGCGCTTGCGGCGCACGAGCCAGTAGTCGGCGATCAAGACTCCGGCGATCGATCCCAGTCCGCCCGAGTATCCCAGCAGCCAACGAAAAATGTAGCCCGACGCATCGGACAGGAGTCTCCAGGGCTGCATCAGGATCCCGAGGATGCCGGTGATGAGTCCTCCCGTCTTGAAACTGATCCACCGGGGGAAGGCATTGGCGAAGTCGTTGGCCGGGGAGACGACGTTGGCCGCGATGTTGACGGCGAGCGTGGCGACGACCGCCGTGAACATCGAGATGGCAACGACGATCGGAGCCTTGAACTTCCCGACGAGCTGCACCGGGTCCCAGATCGCCTGCCCGTAGATCAGGACGGTGGCGCTCGTGATCATGACTCCCATCGCGGCGAAGACGGACATCGTCGTCGGAAGTGCCACGACCTGGCCAAGCATCTGCTCGCGCTGGCTGCGCCCGAAACGGGTGAAGTCCGGCATGTTCAAGGACAGCGTCGCCCAGTAGCCGATCATGGCCGTCAGTGACGGGATAAAGACGGGGAGAAACGCCGAGAAAGTCGTCAACCGGCCAGGCTGTCTCAGGAGCGGGCCGAAACCGTGCGCCTTGCCGACGGCCCACACCAGGAGCACGGTCGTCATGATCAGGACAAATGGGGCAGCCCAGTTCTCGACCTTGCGCAGCAGATCCATGCCCCGGTAGATGATGAAAATGTTGATCCCCCAGAAGAGGAGGAAGCAGACCCATTCGGTCGTCGCATGCCCTCCGAAGCCCCGTCCCAGAAGCCGCGGCCACGAAGGGATGAGGCTCGCGAAAAACGTATAGAGCGCCTCTCCGCCGATCCAGGACTGAATACCGAACCAGCCGCAGGCGACGACCGCGCGCATCAGAGCGGGAAGGTTCGAGCCGACGGTTCCATAGGAAGCGCGGGCGAAGACGGGGAAGGGAATTCCATAGCGAGTTCCGGGATGGGAGTTCAGGAGGATGGGGCCGAGGACGATCGTGTTGCCGAGCAGGATCGTCAGAAGCGCCTGCCACCAGTTCATCCCTGTCGTCATGAGGCCCGACGCCAGCATGTACGTCGGGATGCAGTGCGCCATGCTGATCCAGAGCGCGGCATAGTTGTAAGTCGTCCAGTTACGGCGCGAAACCGGGACCGGCGCGAGGTCCTTGTTATAGAGGGGAGAGACCTCGATGCGCGAAGAGTCAATCAGCTCGACGCGGCCGTCGCCATGCTGTTTTTCGTTCGGGAACGCCGCGGTTCGCATCCTGCCCCCCGCCGTCGAGAGAGAATGCTTGAATAATACCGCCCGTGACCGCCAGCGAGTTCATTTTGAAGAGCGGCCGTGTCGTGCGACCCGGCCGGATCGGTCCGGCCTCGCTCTGGATCCGCGGAGGGCGGATCGCCGCGGTGGATCGCGTGCCGCCTCCCGCCGGAGTGCCGGTGACAGACGTGGGCGATCTCGCCGTGATGCCGGGGGTCGTCGACACGCACGTGCATATCAACGAGCCGGGGCGCGGCGACTGGGAGGGCTTCACGACGGCCACGGCCGCGGCTGCGGCCGGCGGGGTGACGACGGTGATCGACATGCCGTTGAACAGCGTCCCGCCGACCGTCGACATCGACGCGTTTCGCGCCAAGCTCGAAGCCGCGGCCGGGCGCTGCCGGGTCCACGTCGGCTTCTGGGGCGGGCTCGTTCCGGGCAACCTCCAGGCGCTCGCTGCCCTGCGCGCCGCGGGAGTCTTCGGTTTCAAATGCTTTCTGTCGCCCTCGGGAGTGCCCGAGTTCGCGCAGGTGTCGGACAGTGACCTTTCCGACGCGGCGGAGGAGCTCGCGCGAATGCAGACGCCGCTGCTGGTGCACGCCGAGTCGGGCGAACGGATCAAAACGGCATGGACGGGCAGACCGGATTCCTACGCAAGCTACCTCGCCTCCCGGCCGCGAGCCGCGGAGAACGAGGCGGTGGAACAGATCGTGCGCCTTTGCCGCCTTCGCCGGGCGCCGGTCCACATCCTTCACCTCTCCTCCGCCGACGCCGTCGCGAGTGTGGCCCGCGCGCGCGAGGAGGGTCTTCCCATGACCGCCGAGAGCTGTCCGCACTACCTCTTCTTCGCGGCCGAAGAGATCCCCAACGGGGCGACCGAATTCAAATGCGCGCCCCCGATCCGCGAGCGCGAAAACCGCGAGCGGCTCTGGGAGGCGCTTGCGGACGGCGTGATCGGCCTGGTCGTGTCGGACCACTCCCCGTCTCCACCGGAGTTGAAATGCCGCGGCACGGGGGATTTTTCGCGCGCCTGGGGCGGGATCTCCTCGCTCGAGCTCGCCTTGCCGGCAACCTGGACGGCCGCGAGCGAGCGCGGCTTCGCGCTGGACCGCGTCGCCGACTGGATGTGCGGCGCGCCCGCGAGGCTCGCGGGACTCGATTCCCACAAGGGCGTGATCGAGCCCGGCCGCGATGCGGACCTGGTCGTGTTCGACCCGGAGGCGAGCTGGCGCGTCGATCCGCGGCGTCTCCACCACCGCCACAAGCTGACGCCTTACGCGGGCCGAACCTTCAAAGGCGTCGTCGTGGCGACGTACCTGAAGGGTGAGAAGATCTACGACCGCGGACAGTTTCCCCTCGCGGCGACAGGAGAGATCCTGCTGGCCGGATGAATTCTCTATGACGGACTTCAGAGAACTCGTGGACCTCGCCTCCGAGAGGCTCGGAGGGACGGCGCTCGCCGCCAACGACGAGTTTTTCGCGGGGCGAGAAAACCTGCTCAAGCCCGGTGCGCCGGTTTTCCGGGAGGGCGAGTACACCGACTCGGGCAAGTGGATGGACGGATGGGAGACGCGCCGCCGGCGCGAGCCGGGGCACGACTGGTGCGTCATCCGCCTGGGTCTGCCGGGGATCCTGCGCGGCGCCGTCGTGGATACGAGGCACTTCGTCGGTAACTTTCCGCCCGAGTGCTCGCTCGATCGAGCCGAGGTGGAAGGCGATCCCGACGCCGCGCCTCTGACCGGGGCTTCCAACACATGGGTGGAAGTTCTGCCGCGCGCGCCGCTCGAGGGAGACCGTGAGAACCTCTTTCCTCTGCATGGGAGCCACCGCTCGACGCACGTTCGCTTGAACATCTATCCCGACGGTGGCGTGGCGCGATTGAGGCTCTTCGGTGAGGTCCTTCCCGATTGGCAAGGGCTGTCGCACGCCGGCGGGGAAGTGGATCTGGCCTGTGTCGCAAACGGCGGGCTGGTCGTCGCCGCGAGCGACATGTTCTTCGGCTCGCGCCACAACCTGATCCTGCCGGACCGGCCGAGAGACATGAGCGACGGCTGGGAGACGCGGCGGCGCAGAGGTCCCGGGCACGACTGGGCGATCGTTCGGCTCGGGCGGACCGGCTCCATCCGGCGGGTGGAGGTCGACACCGCGCACTTCAAGGGCAATGCCCCGGGCAGCTGCTCGATCGACGTCGCGAAGGCCGGTCCGGCCGCGGACCCCGCGGCTCCCGGACTGACCTGGAAGGAGCTCCTGCCGCGGACACCGCTGCTGCCGCACACGCTGCACCGCTTCGAAGGAGAGCTCGCCGACGCGGGCGAGGCCACCCACGCGCGCTTGAACATCTTCCCCGACGGAGGTGTGAGCCGGCTGCGGCTCTTCGCGCGCATGCGCTCTTGAGCAGATCCGCGGAGCGCTTCAACGCGCTCTCCGAGGAGGAGGCGATCGCGGAACTTCTCGCCTGTTGCGCATCGAGGCGCTGGGCGCGCCGGATGGCCGCGGCGAGGCCGCTGGCGGACCGCGAGGCGGCCCTGCGTATGGCCGACGCGATCTGGCGGGCGCTCTCCCCACAGGATTGGCTGGAGGCCTTCGCCGGGCACGCGCGCATCGGGGAGAGGGCTTCGGGCACGGCGGGGGAGGAGCAGGCCGGCACCCGGTCGGCCTCCCGCCAGACGCTCGAGTCCCTGGCGCGCGCGAACCGGGATTACGAGGAGCGCTTCGGGCACATCTTCATCGTGTGCGCGACGGGCAAGAGCGCCGGGGAGATGCTCGACCTTTGCCGCGGGCGCCTCCATAATGATCCGGAGAGGGAGCTGGAAGTGGCCGCCGAGGAGCAACGCCAGATCACACGCCTGCGGCTGGAGAGAATCTTCGCATGAGCCCCATCACGACCCACGTGCTCGACACGACGCGCGGCAAGCCGGCCGGTGGCGTCCCGGTGTCTCTGGAGGTGCGCTCAGAGGACGGCAACTGGAAGCCGCTGGATAAAGGCGCGACCGACGCGGATGGCCGCGCCGATCTCTTGACCTCCGAGTCGCACGTCCCCAGGGGCGTGTACCGTCTCTCCTTCGACACGGCCGCCTACTTCATGGCCTTGAACGTCGAGGGCTTCTACCCGGAGGTCCGGATCGTCTTCGAGGTGCGCGACCCCTCGCAGCATTACCACGTCCCGCTGCTTCTCTCGCGGTACGGGTATTCGACCTACCGCGGAAACTGAGGGCGAACGTTGCCTCCGATGCTCGCCGAGAACAGCTACGGCAAGTCCGGCATCCGGCTGGTCAAAGTCCTGCGCCGAGGGGGGAGGCACGAGTTTCGCGACGTGACGGTCGCCGTCTCCCTGGAGGGCGACTTCGAAGCGGCACATGTCGCC
>WNFC01037249.1_pt1 | contig 10175 bp, 11 predicted proteins | sample 5400541 | NCBI WGS metagenome assembly WNFC01 (sample SAMN13153342, study PRJNA577476) | soil metagenome | isolation source: 120 cm saprolite under Douglas fir tree site 2 hole 2 replicate 1 | place: USA:California | collected 2015-04-18 | reverse complement strand
AGTAACAGCGCAGCAGCCGCAGCCTGAATGATCCGCGGCCGGCTCGGCAGTTTGCGCACGATGTTCGATCAGCCGTGCAACGTATCTGCCCGAAAGGGTGAGAAGTTGTCATCGCGATCGCGTCGGGTCATTCACTGCCCCGGCGCGTTGCCGCGCAGCGTAGGCGAACGCTTCCGCTCGTTTGAGGATCGGGCACGGCTTCAACGTTCCGGTTGCGTCATGAATCTCGAGATGCAGATGGCACCGGCCGCCGGCAGCATTCCCCGAATTGGCGACATACGCCAGTAGATCGCCGGCTCGGACGCGGAGTCCTTCGGTCAAGCCACGACGGCTCTGCCTACTGCGTCCTAGTGCTGTGGCCGCGGGCGGAGGAGCGAGCCAATGTCAACGCTGATGCCGAACGACAAGCTATTAAGCTGCAAGGGAACGCTGCGGCTATAGTCGACTTCCAGATCGAGATAGGGACGCGGTTTGACTTCCACGCCCGCATTGAAGCCGTTGTCACGGGTGAGACTCGCGCCGCCTGTTTGCACACTGGCGGATTTGTAGCCCTTTCGATTCTTTGACTTCCCGCTGGCCGCGCACTTCACCCCGGGCGAGCACCGGAAAACTTTGCTAAAGACGGTCTGCGTGCCCGACGGTGCGGTCTCATAGGCGGAAGCCGTCAGGCTAAATGGACCCGCATCCACCTCTGTCCCTGCTTCGAACGACGCGTTGTAGCCGAAGGACGTGAAAGGCCGATGAAAAAAGCGAGTGTCCGAAATTGTGTTTCCCGCTCCCGCGTCGATGAACGGCGTGAAGTTGCCCCAGCCATGCTCGATATGATTTGACCAATTCCATGTGGCGTGACCCGTGCTCAGGCCTTTCTTGGTATCGCCGGTCGGCGCTCCGAGGTGAATAGTCGAGGCATAGTCGAGTGTCTGCCCTGGAAAATTCCACCTTAAGTCCGCGCCGAAAGTGCCTAAGCCATTACCTGAAACAGCAGATGTTTTTTTCTGCTTGATCGAAGAGGGTGTGCCGACAAAGTAGTAGGGAACGCCGAGGTCCACACCAAAATGGTGTGAAAAGTTGTAGCCCACTCCGGTAGCAAGATCCGTGATCGTCCCGTCTCCGCTTGAGCTGCCTTCGAATTTCACGCCGAATCCCCAACCGGGCGTGAACCCTTCTTGGGATTTTTCAGTGGACCCGGTGGCAGCCGGGCCCGGAGTTTGTGCGTGGATTGCAGAAGCCCATGCGAACAGCGCGAGCAATGAGAAAAGCCTCACGCAACGATAGCAGTACGCTAACCGATTCGAATAACCTCTATATATTTTCGCATCCCCCATATCTTCTCCCCCTGTTGGCTTTCAGGCTCAAGCCGCTGTGTGGGCCAGTTGGATCAGGCCTTCGCCCATCTCCACTCCAATCTGTCGCGGGGCGCTCAAACCACACCCGACCGCGAGGTTAGGCGCATCAAAGCGCACCTCGCCATCAACATAGTTGACGCCCGGGGACATCCCTGAGTGCCGAAAGGCCAGCGGCTGTAACATCTGTTCGATCGCCGCGGTAAGATCCTGCTTGAAGCGATCGCGGGGATCGCGGGTCGCACACGAGCCGCAAAATAACGACAAGAGAATCCACACCGCAATCCACACCACGACCCGATGACGCGGGTGAGAACGCCGGATCGATGTGAGGAACATGCCGTAGAAACGCGCTTAGGCCGGTTTCACGCGTTTGGGCGCTTTCGTCTTGACTGGCTTCGGGGCCTTTTTCGCTGACTTCGTCTTGACAGGCTTGGAAGCTTTCGCCTTGGGCGTCTTGACCTTCTCGCTCGTCTGGGTCTTGCTCTTGACGACAACGCCACCACGCGTTTCTATCTGCGATTTCGTCTTGATATCGACTCCCGCGCCTTTGGTCTGCGTCTCGGTCTTCGTCTTTGTGACGTCGCCTTTCGTTTTCGTCTGCGACTTGGACCGGGTGGTATCGCTCGCCACAGAAGAGGCGAAGAGAAGCGCAACCGACACGGCGAAGGCGATCGTGAATCTGAACATTCGATACATGACATCCTCCGGATACAGCAGCAGGATGCCTGATCCCACGCGCACTCGATGTAATGGCGCTCACTAAGTGATGCCGCTCACAAAGGGATAGCGGATTCGGACAGACTTACGTCTGAGCACCGGCTGAGGAAGGCGTCGTTCGGTGCGAAGCGACAAGGTCTCGGAAGAACGGGTGCACATCGAGTTCACGCTTTTCCTTCAAAAACGTCAACTCGCTGCGGAAGTCAACCGGCGCGGAATTCGCCACCGGTTACGCGACGACGGAAACTGCTCCAAGTTATTACTTTCGTTCGCGGAACGCAAACATTGAATTGGTTCAGCCAACGCAAAGCGTTGTACTGGCCACGTCGCGCGTATCGTTCGTGACGAAATAATCGCATGCAGCAAGGTAGACAGCTGCCCAAAGATCCAGCAGACCAACAGCGTTTTGACGGTGATGACGTTCCGCCCAACGACGACCTTCGGTCCACACACAATTGTAAAAAATGCTGTATGCCTGCGCAGCCAAGTAAAGGGCCCGGATTCGAGGTTTTGCCTCGAGAAAAACTTCAAGCCGACTGAGAGGAAGCACACGTCCTGTTGATCTTTTGTAGATTCTCGTCGTGACTTCGTACAGAAGCATTCTATTCTTCATGTAGAGCCGTGCGAGCTTCCCAGGTGTATCTGGGCGACTTTCGGGACTATTCGCGAAGATTCGGTCCACCTCGTTCCTGAACTCGTCGTTCGATTCGCGCTGACTCGTCTCAAGCCTGTCGGCCCATTCGGTCAATTCCTGTCGTTCGGATTCGCCGATAGCGTATGGCTCCGACAAAGCCGCCCAGAACTGCTCGCGCTCTTGGTCGATACTCCACGACACGGTCGTGAGCCCATTTTCATATGCCCGACAGAGTTGTTGGACGAGGTGATTAGTTAGCTCGAGAGGGTGGTAATCCTTTGCGAGGCGCTTCGCCATTCCACGAAGCTGTTCGCGAAGCTCCCGGTCAGGTGTCTTGCCGATCTCGATGATGTTGCGTCTCGGCCGTTCTCCACCCGCAAGGAGAAACGCCATGATCGCTGGGCCATTCGAGCGAGCGTCAGTTCTTATTCTCGCCGTTCGCAACTGAGAGAGCTGGTCCGGCGTGTATCGGTGGTAATCGATGCGAATGCAACCAGGCGAGAAAAAGAGAGCGCGCTGCGGCCAACGCACAAAAAAGTCGCGTCGATCCCAGACGTGGTCCACAATTTCTACAACGTGATCAGGGATCTCGGTTCTGAGTTGCTCAAACCAATTCACTGTTTTTGCGAGTTGTTCCTAAGTCGTGAGTATGCTGCAATCACTCACGGCGCCGGAGATCCTCCACTAGCGGCTCAAGTGCGTGCTCTACTCTCTGTAGCCGCCGTTTCAACCATCGGATCTCATCGAGCACCCGCTGAACGTCCGTCTTTGACAACGTGACGCACCCGTTCCAGCACGTGCGGAGCCGCTTCTGCACTGCGATGAAGTCGTCGCGTGTCATCGGCTCGGGAGGTTCGTCGGCGAGACGGCCGAGCAGAGTCACGGGTAGAGCGTACCCTACTCATTCAAGGCCTCCTCGACAGCGGCCAGTGATCTTCTCGTTGGCCGATGTTTATCGCGTTCCCACGCACGGATGGTCGTCCAGTCGACTCCCGCACGTCGAGCGAGGTCGCGAAGAGACCAGCCGTGGCGCGTACGCCTCAGGCGAAGTGACTCAGCGAACGAATTTGATTTGGCACGCCAGTCGTAGCCAAGGAATGCGATCGCACGGGGTAGATGCTTCAGCGTAGGGCTTGAGCGGTTAACTTCCCAGCTGCGGTAAGTTGCAGAACTGACGCCGAGCTTTTCAGCGACTTCGCATTGCTCCAACCCGAGTGTCCATCGCCGTTCGCGGAGAGCCGCACCAAGCGTTCCCTCGGGTACCTTGACTCGCTCGTTCCTGTGGAAAGGCGGTCGAACCGTCGAAAACGTCAAGTGGCAAAAAGGCACCGCAGGAGTGTCCGTGCGGATTCTTTAATGACGGGCGGCGCGAGTGCATCTGCGCGCCGACGCAGGTCTTGCGGTACCTGGCGAAAATTTCCGGTCCGCTGCTCGATCGCATCGATCTGCAGGTGGAAGTGCCGGCGCTTTCGGGAGAGGAGATCGCATCGACGATGCCCGGCGAAGCATCGAGCGCCATTCGTGATCGCGTCGAAGCGGCGCGGCAGATTCAGCGCGAGCGCTTTCGCCGATCGCACGCCGACAGCAACGCGGAGATGAATACCCGCCAGATGCGAAAATTCTGCGAGCTCGGTCCGTCGTCGCGCCGGCTTCTCGAGCACGCTGTCTCGCGCCTCGGCCTTTCCGCCCGCGGATACGATCGCGTCCTCAAAGTCTCCCGCACCATCGCGGACCTGGCCGGCGCGGAGCGCATCGACAGCGTGGCCGAGGCGGTGCATTACCGGGCGCTGGATCGGGCGTATTTTCGGACGGGTTAGATAAGTCGCGACAGGATTTCCTGCGGCACGAGACTCCGCAAGTGCGGATAGCCCTCGAGAAGCCGCGCGATATCGGCGAGATCTTTCTGACGCTTGCTCGCCCGACGTTCAGGATCCTGGGCGGCCCATACCTTTCCGCGCAGCACGTCCTCCACCTTCGCTACCGGTAACGTGAGTCCGAGCACATTGCGTGGCTGCGCATCATCAACGAATGCGAAGTAGCGGGGATCTTTGCGGATGTTGAGACGAAGGTCCAACGAACGCGCGCGCCTTGTAGCAGCGCGATGATCCTCTCGAGGAAATCGGTACGATCCGTGGTGACCGCCTTCCAGAAACCGAGCGCTTCCACGGCGGCAGTATACGGCTAACGCACATATATACTTGAACATAGCGCTATATATGTACGAGTTCTCACTGCGTGAAATTGGATCCGAATTAATAACTCAGAATAATTTTTCCGAGATAATCTGTTTATCGACAGGCCTAAGGGGTGCGGTTAATTGTTGAAGAAAATCCCGTCTGATTTTATGATCGTAAGAGATAGCAGCTCAACGCGGTCGGTGATGGGTGAGGAGTCGGAAAAATGAGCTTTGATAAGTGGGATCCGCAACCTGAATTCGGGCGCTTTCCTGCCTCAGCGACAATCGTTCAGTCACGCTTGATCCGCCTGCCGTCGTCGGTGGCGTCGTTGCTGAAGTTGCGCGGAAAGGCGAACGCCAATCTCTTCTACGACAAGAAGCGGAAAGTCATCGGCATTAAGCCGCTTGATCGGAAGGAGGAGGGCTCGGCCAAGATCCGTCAGTCGGACAAGTCGACCTCCATCCACGTGCCGAGCTTCTTCCGTTTCTACGAGATTGAAGTTCCCGGCATCAAGCGCTTCCATTGCTGGTACGACGAGAAGGAGCGGATGGCGATGATCGACATCTCGAAGCCTTCTCCGCGCGGACGTCCGGCAGGAACCTAGCGGCTGCCGATGTCGGCTCCCCAGCCGGCCCGGCCGACGCTTTTTTCCTCGTTCGTTCTGTGGATCGCCATCGCGGGCGTGATTGCGCCCATGGCCCACATCGTCACGATGGCCGTGCTGTTTACCTATTACAAGACGTATCGCGAGCCGGGATGGGGATCGAATCGCAAGGCCTTTCCAGTGCTGATCGTCACGCACGATCCGGCGGGCAAGCCGGTTGCGAACATCGCGGGCGCCGGCGACCTCGGCCGCTTCAGCAATTACACTTTCAACATTCCGAAGTCAGAGCGTGCTCAGGTCGATCGGACGGCACGCAGCAGATCCATTTGAATGCGCCCGGAATACGACGATTCGATTCACGAGGCCGCGGTCGCGTCGTTGCTGATATCGAGTGCGATTGTGATCGCACGGTGGGCCGGACCGCGGGCGTCCCGCCCGCAGTGAGCGGGCGTCTCGTCCGGTCACAAGAAAGCTTGGCGAGCGAGACGCTCGCCAAGTGCGGCCGGGACGGCCGCTCTCCTTAGTGCACCGCTTGCCGTCGTCGCAATTGCGGCGCGAACATCAACATCTGGGCCGCCGCTTCGGCGCTCACCTCGTACGACATGTCCGGAACCACGACGGCGCCCGATGACGTCTTGGGCAGGTTGTTCGCCAGGAAGTCGGAGAGCGGGGCCAGCGGGATGGACGTGTGATACGCGTTGTTGATTGTTTTGATGTATTCGTCCGCGAAGAGCGTGTAGCCAATGTCGGTCATATGAAAACCGTCGAAGCTGAAGACGCCTCCGGTGATGAACGAGGAGTTGAGAAAAATCGGGCCGATGAATATTCCCTTTGCCACGCGATCGAACAAGCCTTTGATGTCGGCCACCGGAATGTCGCGCTGCTGCGCGGCCTGCGCGATGACGGTGTTGAAGTCATCGACGCGCTGTTTGATGACCGCCTGTTCCGCCGACGTGAGCACGTCGGTATCGGCGAGCGGCTTGCCGACGTTGGGGAGTTGATTGAACGGCGGAATCTGCGCGAGCGCCGCCGGAATCCCGAAACCGCTCGCAATCTTTGAGGCCGCCGGCAGAAGAACCAGGCTGTTCGCATCGAGCTGTCCGAGGGTTCCACCGCCGAGATCCGCCACGAAGAAAATCTTTTGACCATTCGGACCGAGGACCGGCTTGCGTGTGGCGGGATCGATGAGAAACGGCGCAACGCTGGTCAGATAGGGCAGCGACAACACATTGTTAGGAATGTTGCCGACGACCATTCCGGCCGCCGGCGCGCCGGCGACCAGTTGATCGAGCATGGCGTTGTACGAAGTCTTGAATGTATCGAGTGGAGTCAGCAGTGCAGGAGTGCCGGCGAGCACCGAGCCCAAGGCGTCATTGCCGCCGATCCAGATGGCGATGAATGTCGGTTTCTGCGCCAGCGCCTGCTGCACTTCCGTCCCCAATCCACGAAGAATGAACTGCGCGAACGAGCGTGCCGTCGACGTCGCGGGCTCTTTGCCGATCAAGGTGATGACATCGGACACGTTCGCGCCGGGGATGCTGAGATTGTTGTAAGGCCGCGCGAGCGCCAGATTGATCGGCTGTCCGTTCGCGGTGCCGGCCGGCAGAATAGTGGGCGGGAAGTGGACGATGTCCACTAACTGCAATTCGGGACCGATTCCCGGAAAGCTGACCAGCGGCTGCTGAAAGTCAGCGACGCCCGCCTGCCGCGCGATCACAGCAGGCCAACTGAACGGTTGATGATTCCGATTGAGCGAGGCGCTCTCGACGCCGGCGCCGTAGCTGTCGCCGATGGCGACGAACGAGGTGAAGTTGGCACTTCCGCGGGCGGCAAAAACGGGGGAGGCGACTAGCGCGGTCAGCATCAGCGCTGCCGCGATGTGAATGAAGCTGCGATTGCGCGTCATGGATTTGGTCTCCTTTAGAACCGATAGCCGAGATTGACGGTGATCAGATTCGCGTCCGTCTTGTAAGTGCCGTTGAAGTTGTCCTGACTCTGCCCATTGCTGCCGCGCTTCTTGAAGTGCAGAGCGAATTCGGTGGCATCGAGCACCCACGGGCCGCGTTTGTAGCCGACTCCGAAGCTGACGCCGACGCGATCGGAGTCCGCAAGAATCGGGCTGATATCGAACGTTGGCTGCGGATTTTTGTCGTAGAGCGCACCGAGACGAACGTCCCAGTCCGGCGTGACCGGGCGATTTCCACCCAGCCGGTAGGAGAACGTGTTCTTCCAGTTCGAGACTCGAGTGGGGGGACTGAGCGCCGGCGTGTTCACCAGGTTGATGGACAGCGTTTTGAAGCGACTCCAGCTATTGCGAACGATGTCGGCTTCGATATCCCATTTCCCAACTGCGCTGGTCGCGATGCCGAGGTAAGCGAAGTCGGACATGGCGATGGAGGTGGTCACCGGTTGCGTCGACGGGAGCTGCGACGCGACCACGGCGTCGAACTGCGCGTTTCCACTCGGAATCTGCGTGATGGTCGCCGTTCCTTTGAAATCGACGGTCATCGGGGCGCGGTAGGAAAGTCCGATCCGCCAGGTCGGAGTCGGCTTGACGAGCAGGCCGACATTCCAGCCCCATTTGTGCGACCAATCGCTCGCCAGGTAGGTGTTCGCGACATCGGTGATGCGGCCGTTGAACGGGTTTCTCGCCAGAGTGTTACGGTTGAGAACCACTTTGGCACGCCGGTATTCGGGACCGCCGCCGATCGCAAAGCGCCCGTCAGAGGTCTGCCACGCAAGCGCGGGTTCGAATGAGACGGTCTTGATGTTTGCATCCGACGAGATATAGCGCCCGACCCACGGCTGCTCCCAGTTCGTTCGCAGCCCGAATGGCGCGAATACGCCCACTCCGAAGGTCAGGTTTCCGCCAAACGGCACGACGGCATACGCGTTCGGAACCACAAAGGTGTGCGCGCGGTACTTGCTGCCGCTGGTGCCGGCGGTGAAGAGATCGTTCCGATCGCCGGCGAAATTGTTCTGGAAATTGATCGCCGTCCCTCCGAACATCACCGCGGTGCGGCGCTGCTGGGCCAGACCGGCGACGTTGTAGAAGATGGCGCTCGGATCATCCGCCGTCGCGGCGAACGCGCCTCCCATTGCGACCGCTTTTGCCCCGGCTTCGAACAGCGCGAATCCGGAGGCAAACGCCGCAGTGGTGGTCATGAAGATCGCGACGGGGATCACGAGCCGGAACGTATTGCGTATCACACGCAAGATAGACCTCCTAAGTACTTCGATTTGCGTGGGAAGAACGAGCTTGAACGGCGCGAATGATAGCATTCCTCCATTGGAGACTCCATGAAACAATTCTGCGCCGTCGCCGCGGTTCTCGCGATCGCATCCAGCGCCTCGGCGGCTGTGATCTACAAGATCCAGAGCGCGACCACCGGCGTTCAAGCCGCGACCATCAGCGGCACGGTCACCGTCGACGGATCGCACCTGCGCATGGATATCACCACCGGCGATAACACCCTGTTCAAGGACAACGACATCGTGCTCTCGACGGATGGCGGACGAACGATGTCCATCTACGATCCGGCCAGCCGAACATACTTCGATCTACAGCTCGATCAGCTTCTCAACACCAGCACGGCAATGCTCAACGGCGTCGGCGGAATGGTGAAAATATCGTTCAACAATCCGCACGCTGCCGTCACTGACTCCGGCGATGGCGGGACAATCGAAGGCTATCCGACCCGCAAGTATGTTCTCGACGCGTCGTACGACATCGTGATCAACGCCATGGGCCAGAAAATGACATCGCACTTCACGATGAATACCGAGAGCTGGAACACCGATCAGCTCTCCTCGGATCTCAGCAATTTTCTACAGACCCGCGGCATTCGAACCGGAATCGAAGCTCTCGATAAACTGATCGAAGCCCAACAGAACGGGATGCGTGGCTTTCCGCTCAAGCAGGTCAGCACTGTGAACATGAACGACATGGTGATGTCGACTACGTCATCGGTCCACGACATTCAGCGACGCGCGATCGACGGATCGCAATTCACCCCTCCGAGCGGATACAGCAAAGTCGACGATCCAATTACCAGAATGGTGAAACAGTTGAAGCAGTAGTTACCGCGCGACCGAATCCAGCATCTCTCTCAAAATCTCGTTTGCCAGTTCCGCCTTCGCCTTCCCGCGCGTCTCCTTCATCAACTGACCGACCAGGAAGCCGAAGACCTGCGCCTTCCCGCCGCGATATTGCGCCACCTGTGTCGGATTGCCCTCGATCACGCGCCGCGCGGCATCGCGAATGGCGGCGGGATCGCTGACCTGCGTCAGGCCGCGCCGCTCGACGATCACGTCCGGCGGTTCGCCGCCGGCGGCCATCTCGTCGAAAACCTCCTTCGCGACTTTGCCCCCGATTGTTCCCTTGTCGATCATCGCGATCAGCTTCGTCAGCATCTCCGGCGGGATACGAAAGTGTCCGATGCGCAACACTTCGTTGCGCACCCAGTTCGCGGCAGCCTTCGGATTTCCTCCGGCCGCTACGGCCTCGAAGTAATCCGATAACTCGCGGGTCGCGACCAGCGCCTCGGCGTCGACCGCCGAAATGCCGAGTCTTTTGTATCGCTCGACCCGCGCGTGCGGCATCTCCGGGAGCTTGCGGACCACGTCTTCCACCCACGCGTGATCAATCTGAAGTGTGAAAAGGTCCGGTTCGGGGAAATAGCGATAGTCGTGCGCTT
>WNFC01053818.1_pt1 | contig 10177 bp, 5 predicted proteins | sample 5400541 | NCBI WGS metagenome assembly WNFC01 (sample SAMN13153342, study PRJNA577476) | soil metagenome | isolation source: 120 cm saprolite under Douglas fir tree site 2 hole 2 replicate 1 | place: USA:California | collected 2015-04-18 | reverse complement strand
GGCGCACCGGCAGCACCAGGATGCCGGTGGCGATCTTGACCGTGCTCGTGAGGGCGGCGGCGAAGGCCAGCGAGGTGAGCGGCTCGAGCCAGGCATTGCCGTACAGGCCGGGCGCCGACAGGAGGTGGTCGATCACCCATACGTCGATACCGTGGTCCTCGCACTTCTCGATGGACTCGCGGATGCGCTTGACGTTCTTCGGGTCGCTCTTGCCGCCGCTCCAGGCATAGGTGGGGATCCATGCGCCGAACTTGAGCTTCGCCATCGCCGACGGCCTCCTCGGACGGGGTGAGAAGCGCTACCGGGCCTTCGTACTACTCGAAGCTGCGCGGGGAGAAAACGCTACCGGGCGGCCGGCAGTTCGGCGCGAGCGGCGACGTCGATCACGGCATCACCTGTGGCAGGGCGCTCCCTTTCGAGGTTGACGCCAACGCGGAGCGCGCGCAGGCCCGAGACGCCCTGCAGCTCTTCGAGCTCGAGCTTCTCCACCTCGCCCTGGAGGTAGCCCTGGGCCTGGAGATAGGCGATGTAGTCGCGGTACTCCGCGGCCTCGGCGGCCTGGGAGTAGACGATGGCGATCTTCCCCGGTTGGGTCAGCCGCTCGGTCGTGCCCAGGACCACGGCCTTGTCGATGCGCTTCTTCATGATCTCGTAGCGCACGTTATAAGCGCCGTCGACGTCGAAGCGCTTCTCGTCGAAACGGAAGCTGATTGCCAGCGGCGCGTGCTGCACCAGGATGAGGCTCGTGATGTCGAGCGGCTCGGTCAGGCGGGGCTTGAGCCGCTCAGCCTGCACCGCGATCCCGCAGGCGACCATGAGCTGCCAGAGCCGCAGGTTCTTGAGGTGCAGCGGGGTGAAGCCGTTGTCCTCGAGGAGCGAGGCGCCCGCGTAGATGCTGTAGTCCACGCCGTCCGTCCGCTGCTTCTCGAAATAGTGCGGGCACACGGCCTGCGCGGCGCGCTCCTCGGCGTCCAGGTACGTCGAGATCGTCTCGTTGAGGAGCGTGATGCTTTCGTCGAAGGCCCGCCGCTTCACTCCCACCGCCCCCAGCTGCGGGTCGATGGCGGCGCGGTAGGCTTCGATGCGATCCCGGACCTCGGGGCCGTAACTCTGGAGATGGTCGAAGAGTGACTCGATCTCGGTCCTGAGGAATCCGATCAGCACGACCTCGTCGCCCGTTCGCAGGTGGAGCTCGACGGCGTCGGCGTGCGTTCCGAGCTGGTGGCGAAGCTGGTCGAGAATGGGCATGGGCCGCGCGCGGTGGGCGGCGGTGAGAACGTCGCGCGCCAGCCCGAGCTGCGTGAGGAGGTCCGCCTGGATGGCCCAGGCGCGATGGGTCGAAGAGCCCCGGATGTCCGCCAGCGCGTAGAGCGGATAGATGTCGCGGAAAACGATCGGCTCCATCTCGCCGGCCAGCCCTTCGCCGCCGCCGGCAGGGCGTTCGATGCTGTTCAGCACCGCGCGCCGGAACCGCCATTCGACCACGGGATGGATGGCGGTGCACTGCTCCTTGATGACGGCCTGGACGCGGTTGTTCAGCTCGTCCATGCTGCGCCTGACGGCCACGGCAAAGAGCGGCAGGATCTGGAGCAGGTGCGGCGTCAAGGCCACGTTCAGCGCGCCGGGCTTCGGCGACACCAGCTTGAGGCTGCCTATGAGCTCGTCCTGATAGATCAGCGGGGCGACGACAACGCTCCGATAGCCGGCCGCCAGCGTCGCCTCCTCCATCTGGGTCCGGTTCGGATAGGCTTCGAGGTCCTCGACGAACAGCGGCCGCCGTTGCATGGCCGCCTTCTCGTAGATCGAGCCGGCGAAGTCGCCGAGCCGCCGGTGGGTCGAGTCCGAGAAGATGCACGAATGCTCGAAACGGGCGCCGAAGTTGAGGAGCAGGACCCGATCACCTTCGATCGCCGCCAGCCCCAGCTCGACCTCCGGTCGCCGCAGGAGCGCCCTGATCTTCTGCTGGAGCGCTCTGAACTTGTCGCTCGAGACGACCGACTCCTTGTCGATGAGGTCCCGCTGGATGGACGAGAGTACTTCCTGCTCGGTTACCTCGGTGGCGTGGACGACGGAGAAGCCGCGGATCACGAACTTCTCTGGCGGCAGGAGCGCCATCAGGGCGGCGGGATCCGCGATATACGAGCGCAGGCGCGCTCGTGCCTCGGCCGTCAGCACGGGCGCCTCGCCCACCACCTCCACCTCCAGGAAGCGGCGGTCGAGCTGCAGCTTGAAGTGGCGCTCGAGCCCGGTCTCCGGGTCCGCCACGATGGAGATCCACGGGTACTCGACACCGACCTCCAGGCCGTACACGCGACGCAGGATGACGGAGTATGTGTGCATGATGCGCACGTCGGCAAGGAGCGAGGGATCGACGTTAACTCGGCCCTTGAGCACGCCGTATGCCCCGGTCAGATCGCGCGTGAAAGCCGGCGTGGCATAGAAGGTCTGGAGCCGGAAGGGGAGCAAGGCGGCGGCATGGCCGTCCTCGTGAGAGGCCGGCGAGATGACGGCGGCCATGAGAGCCCGCAACAGATCCAGGTGGGGCCCGAGCGCGGCCGGATCGAACACTCGGGCGGTCAGCTCAGGGGCCCGGCGGACCCGCTCGAGGACAGACCCGGCGATTTCCCCAAGGACTGAGTGGCCGTCGGCAATCTCCCGCTCCCAGTAGCTGATGAGCGGGGCGAGGCTGAACTCGACCCGGAACGGGAACTCGTCGAGCTTCGCCGTCACCGACGTGTTCGCCCCGTAGGAAACCTTAAGCTCGCTCATAGGCGGTCTAGTGTAACACCGGAGTCGAGGCGGCAGAAACCGGGCCGGCCGTGCCTACGGAGGAGGGATAGCCCCCGTGCGGTCCACGATCAGCCTGTAGTGCTCGGGACGGCGGTGCCGGGCGAAGTTGAACGTGGTGTCCTTGTAGGAGCGCGTCAGGTCCAAGTCGCAGCGCGCCACGCAGAGCTCGTCGCCCAACGTCGTGCACATGGCCACCGTCTCCCCCGAGGGCGCGATGATCTGGCTCTGGCCAATCATGTCGCACCCCTCTTCCCTGCCGCACTTGGCGACGCCCACCACCCATGTGCCGTTCTGGTAGGCACCCGCCTGCATGGAGAGCTGGTTGTGGAAATTCCCGAGCAGGTCGTGCTCGGGCGCGGGCGGGTGATGGACGGGCGTGTTGTAGCCCAGCAGGACCATCTCCACGCCCTGGAGCCCCATGACCCGATAGGTCTCTGGCCAGCGGCGGTCGTTGCAAATGCACATGCCGAGGAGCCCACCGAAAGCCCGCCAGACCCCCCAGCCGAGATCACCCACCTCGAAGTAGCGCTTCTCGAGGTGCTGGAACGCGCGCCACGGCTCGTGCTCCGCGTGGCCGGGCAGGTGGATCTTGCGGTACTTGCCGACAATCCGCCCGCCGGCGTCCACGAGGATCGAGGTGTTGAAGCGGCGCTCCGTGTCTCGCTCGGCCGCGAGCTCGGCATAGCCCAGACAGAAGCCGATCCCGAGAAGCCGCGCCTCGTCGAAGAGCGGGCGCGTCTCGGGCCCGGGCGTCTCCTGTTCGAAGAAGGAGTCAATCTCCGCCTGATCCTCCATCCACCAGCGCGGGAAGAAGGTCGTCAGCGCCAGCTCGGGAAAGACCACGAGGTCGCAGCCGTGCGCTTTCGCCTGGTGCAGGAGCTCGAGGAGCCGCTTGATCACCTGCGGCCGCGCGTCCGAGCGCTGGATCGGGCCGAGCTGGGCGGCGCCGACCGTGATGATCCTCGCCACCGCTAGCTCTTGAGGGTCACGAGGTTGAAGATCTTGACCGGGCGGCTGATGCCCTTGAGCGATACGTCTCCGACGGGCTCGGCCTCGACCAGAGCGTCCACCGTAGTCAGCACCCGCTGAGTGAGAAGGACCTGGCCCGGCTGGGCCTCTGCGCAAAGGCGCGCGGCCAGATTCGTGACCGTGCCGATGGCGCCGTAGTCGACACGCCCCTCGAAGCCGATCGCCCCGAGCGTCGCGTAGCCGTGGGCGATGCCGATGCCGAAGTCCAGGCCGAACCCGGCCTTCTTCCAGCCGACCGCCAGCTCGACCACCCGGTCGCGCATGGCCGCGGCCATCCGCACGGCACGCTCGGCCGGATCGGGCACGGGCGTCGGATCGTTGAAGAAGATCATCATCCCGTCACCGGTGAAGCGCTCCAGCGTGCCTTCCCAGGCCAGGATGAGCTTGCCCATCTCAGCGTGGTACTCGCGCAGCACGGCCATGACCTCCTCGGGCTCGGCGGTCTCGGCGAAAGCCGTGAAGCCGCGCAGGTCGAGGAAGACCACCGTGATGTCGCGCCGGTGGCTCTTGAGCGGGTCCTCGGCGCCGCCCGAGACGATCACCTGCTCCGCCACGCGCGTCTCGAGGGTGCGGTTCAGCTCGGCCAGCTCATCCCAGAGCTGCTTCACCCGCAGCAGCGACCGCACGCGCGCCATGAGCTCGGGCTGGTTGATGGGCTTGGTCAGGAAGTCATCGGCGCCGGCCTCAATGCCCTTGACCCGCTCCTGGGCCGGATCAAGCGCGGTGACCATGACGACGGGCAGCAGCGCCGTCGCCGGATCGGCGCGGAGCGCTTTGCAGACCTCGTAGCCGGACATTTCCGGCATAACCACGTCGAGGAGCACGAGGTCCGGGCCGTCGGTGGCGACCTTGTCGAGGGCTTCCTTGCCCGAGGCGGCCGTGCTCACCACGTAGCCCCGTGCCCCGAGAACGTCGGCCAGGAGCTTGACGTTGGCGGGCGTGTCGTCCACTACCAGGATCCGCGCGGGGTCGTTCATGGCCTGGCAAGCAGCTCCTGGACGGCCTCGAGGAAGCCCTTCACGTTGATCGGCTTGCTCTGGTATGCGTCGAAGCCCGCGGCGAGGATCGTCTGTCTGTCCTGGGTCATGGCCGACGCCGTCACCGCCATCACGCGGATCGCGCGCGTGGCGGGGTCCTGGCGCAAGAGCTTGAGCGCGGTGATGCCGTCCATGCCGGGCAGCTGGATGTCCATCAGCACCAGCGCCGGCTGCCGGCTCCGGGCGAGCTCCACGCCCTCTTCGCCCGTCTCGGTCTCGATCGTCTCGTAGCCCTTGAACTGGAGCACGTCACGCACCAGCCTCCGGTTCTTCTCGTTGTCTTCGACGATCAGGATCAGCTCACCGGCCATGGGCGCGCACCGAGATGGTGAAGGTGAAGGTCGAGCCCTTCCCGAGCTCGCTCTGGAGCGACAGCTTCCCGCCGTGCAGCTCGACCAGCCGGCGGGCCAGCGCCAGGCCCAGCCCCGTGCCCTCGCGCTTCCGCGCGTAGTCCGTCCCCACCTGGCGGAACTCCTCGAATACCGTCTCCTGATCCTCGGCCGCGATGCCGATACCCGTGTCGGCCACCGATACGGCCACCGCCTCCCCGTTCATGACCGCGCTCATGATGATCTTGCCCCCCTCGGGCGTGAACTTGACAGCGTTGGACAGAAGGTTGAGCAGCACCTGCTTGACCTTGCGCTCGTCCGCGAGGATCTCGCCGATCCGCGGATCCACGTGCACCTCGAGCCCGATGCTGTTGCGCGCCGCGCGCTCCTTGATGAGCGTCAGCGCGTTGTCGAGAGCGGCCGGCAGATCGAAGGGTTGCGCCTCGAGCTCCATCCGGCCCGCTTCGATCTTCGACAGATCCAGGATGTCGTTGATCAGCGAGAGCAGGTGCTTGCCCGAGGAGAGAATATCTTGAAGGTACTCCTCCTGCTTCGGGTTGATCTCGCCGAACATCTTCTCGATCAGAACCTCCGAGAAGCCGATCACGGCATTGAGCGGCGTCCGCAGCTCGTGGGACATGTTGGCGAGAAACTCCGACTTGTGCCGGTTCGCGATCTCGAGCTGCTGCGTCTTGTCCTGGATTTCCGAGAACAGCCGCACGTTCTCGATGGCGATGACGGCCTGGTCGGCAAACGTCTTGAGGAGCGCGATCTGCTTGTCCGGGAACGGCCGGGCCTCCGGGCCCGCCACGGTGATCGCCCCGATCGGCTTGCCGTCATGGAGCATCGGCACGGCGAGGATGCTCCGGAACTCTGCCGCCTGCGACACGCCCTGGAGCGCGTACTCGGGATCCTCGCGCACGTCGGCGATGTGGACGATGCTCTGGGTGAGGATGGCTCGCGCGCTCGCGCCGCCCCGCCCGACCGGCATGGGGAACGCCTCGCGAATGGCCGCGGTCCCCTCCGGGGAGACGTTGCGAAGAGCTTCGAGATGGATGAGCGCGCCGTCGTACCTGAAGTCTGCGCGCCGCTGATGACGCGGAGGATCTCCCCCGTCGCGGTTTGCTGGTCCAGCGACTCACCAAGGTCCGCGTTCTTCGCCTCCAATTCCTTGAACAGGCGCACGTTCTCGATGGCGATCACGGCCTGATCGGCGAACCTTGTCACCAGCTCGATCTGGCGCTCGGTGAAAGGCGCTACCTCATTGCGCCACATCGATATTGTCCCGATCGACACACCCTCTCGGAGCAGCGGCACGGCCAGGACCGTGCGGAATTGCAGCGGGAGAGCCGGCCCACGATAGCTTGGATCGGCGAGGATATCGGGGATATGAACGGGTCGCCGTGTGAGGAAGGCTCGACCGGCCGCACTCTCTTCCGTCGGTCTCATCGGAATGCCCTTGATGCTTCGAACGAAATCGTCGCTCTCATTGAACTGCACGACCATCTGTAGAAACTCGCCGTCGTACTGCCGGATATGTCCCTGTTCGGCCCCGGCCAGGCGCACAGCGTTGGCGATCACGGCCTTGAGGACAGGCTCCAGGTCGGTCGGCGAGCTCGCAATGACCCGGAGCACCTCTCCTGTCGCTGTCTGCTGTTCCAGGGTCTCGGTCAGCTCGCGGGTGCGCGCCTCGACCTTCTGCTCGAGGTTGGCGTAGGACTCCCGCAGTTGGGCCGTCATCTGGTTGAACTGGCCGGCCAGCGCCTCGATCTCGTCGCCCGTGCGCACGTCCAGCTGATACGCGAGGTCCCCGGCGCCGATCCGCCCCGCGCCTTCGGTCAACGCCTTGATGGGGCGCACCATGCGCCGCGCGAGGACGAGGCTCACCAGGACGGAGAGGAGGACGCCGAACACCACAAGGGCGACCGTCCGCAGAATGGAATAGCGAATGGGCTCGAAGGCCTCGAGCAGGGGCTGCTCGATGAGGACGGCCCAACCGAGAGGGGCGATCGGAGCCGAAGCCGAGAGCACCTGGCGGCCGTCGAGATCGCGCGCGATACTCGGCATGCCCATCCCCGACGCCCCCGCCCCCACCGCGGCCCTCACCTGGGCCAGCTTCGAGAGATCGGTCTTCTTGAGGACCAGACTGATGTCGGGGTGCGCGATCAGGTGGCCGTGCGAGTCCACCACGTAGGCGTGCCCGGCCTTGCCGATCTTGATCTGCGAGACCACGTCCCAGATGAATTTGAGATTGACCTCGGCCACCGTCACCCCGGCCCCTTTGCCGCTGCCGGCCAGCGCGATGGTCATGTAAGGCTCGGACTCCTTACGGAAGTACACCAGGCTGAAGTAGGTCCGGCCGGCCTTGGGCTCGCGGAAGCGGGGCTCGTTGGAGAAGTCCGTCCCGCTCGCGACGACGTCCATGGCGAGGCGCGAGACGCGGAGCTGCTCGTGGCCCTCGGCGTCGAGATAGCTGACCTCCGTGATGGGCGGCTCCTGGCGGAACAGGCGGAAATAGTCGGCACGCCGCTGCTCCATGGCCGCCGAAGGCGCCACGATGGACGGCTGGGTCGTCCAGCCTATCTGGCGCTCGACCTCCTTCATGAACTGCTCGATTCGTCCGGCGGCGCCGAGCGCCTTCTCCCGCTGGAGGGCGACCAACGCCTCCTTGCTCTCCTGGTAGGAGAAATAGAGCTCCACCGCGCCGCTGGTCACGAGCGCCACACTGACCAGGACGACGAAGAAGACCGCGTACTTGCGGAAGAGGGAGCCGCGCCAGATCACGACGCGATTATCACACGCGGGACGGCGACGAAGCCAGAAGCAGGAATCTCAGCGGCGGGGCCTGTCCCCGAGGGCGGCCTCCGCCCGGTCGAGCCAGAAGCGCATGTCCATCCCGGTGAAGAGCGCCGCGGCCTCCTCGAGCGGCCCCCGCGCGGCTCCGCGCTCGCCCGCACGGTTGAGCGCGCGTCCGAGCGCGAGCTGGCAGCGTCCGAGGAGGGGGCGGAGCCCCATCTCCCGCGCGATGGCAATGGCCTCTTCGAACGCGGCGCGCGCGGCCGCGACATCCATCGTCTCCCCCAGGGGCTTGCCGGTGGCGTGGAGCTGGCCCAGGATGCGCAGGCCCTCGGCCTCGAGCCAGCGCTGCTTGTGGGCCCGGGACATGGCGAGGCCACGCTCGAGATGGGCCGTCGCCTCCGCCCGCCTGCCCGCCAGCGCGCAGATCTCTGCGAGCATGGTCACGTTCCAGGCATGCGTGGGCAGGACGCTCAGCGCCGCCGACTGCGCGGATGCCTCTTCGAGGAGGGCCAGGCCCTCGTCGACACTCCCGGACAGCGCAAGGGCCTGGCCCAGGTCGCTCGCCACGAGGAGGAAGAGGGGCGCGAAATTGCCGCGGCGGCAGATCTCGGCGCTCCGCCTCAGCCAGGACACCGCCAGCGGAAAATTACCCCGGATCAGGTGGGGGCGTCCGACACCGGAGTAGGCCATGGCCAGGACGAGATCGTGCTGCGCCCCCTCGGCGAGCTGTCTGGCCTCTTCCGCCCGCTCGGTCGCCTCCGTCAGGTCTCCGAGATAGGCGAGGCACCACGCCATCCAGGCCAGCGAGGCGGCGGAGCGGAGGGACGCCGCGCCGCCACGCTCGCCCGCTCCGGTTTTGACGTGACGCTCGAAGGCTTCGACCGCGAGCCTGTACTGTCCGAGGCTCGCATAGGCCTGGCCGAGGCGCTGGGTTGCGGCGGCCTCGAGCGCCCGGTCGCCAAGAGCCTGGCCGATCGCGCTGGCGCGCTGCGCTGATTCGACAGCCTGGTCGGGCTTGCCCATCCACCAGAAGCATTGGGTCATGTAGGCCGCCACCTGGCCGAGCCGCTTCTGGTCGCCCAGGGCAACGGCCACCTGCTCCGCTTCTTCGAGCGTGGTGAGCATCCGGCCGACCTCACCCAGCGGGATCAGCGCGTTGTGAAGGTCGAAGCGCAGGTCCACCGCCTGCTCGCTCCGCGCGTGGCTCTCGGGGAGGTGCTCGAGGGCGACAAGCCCCTGGTCGAAGCAGGTCGCAGCTTCACGGTACGCGCTCCGCCCGGCCGCCTTGCCGCCCGCCTTGCGAAAGAGGAGCACGGCCTTGTCCCACAGCCCGCCCTGGAGCGCGTGGTGGGCGAGGCGGTCCACCTGCTCGGCGAGACGGCCCGGCGCCATGCGCTCGATGACCGAGACGAGGCGGGCATGCAGGACTTTCCGTTGCTCGTTCAGGAGCGCGCCGTAGGCGACCTCGTGGGTCAGCGCGTGTTTGAAGGTGTACTCGAGATCGGGGAAGAGACTCGTCTCGTAGACGAACTCCGCCGACTGCAGGCGCGCGAGCCCGCGGCGCAGCTCTTCGTCCGGCACGTCTTCGAGCGCGTGGAGGAGGGCGAAGGGCACGTCCTTGCCGATGACCGAGGCGGACTGCAGCAGCCGCTTCTCCAGGGCGGGCAGCCGGTCGATGCGGGCCGCCAGAATGGCCTGGACCGTCGCCGGCACCTGGATGGCGGCCGGGGGCCGCGCCGCGCGGTATCGGCCGCGCTCGCCGGCCATGGCGCCGGTCTCCACGAGTGTGCGCACGCTCTCCTCGAGGAAGAACGGGTTTCCGCCCGTGCGCGCGATCAGGAGCTGCTTGAACGGCTCGAGGCCCGTATCGTCGCCCAGGAGCGCTTCGAGCAGCTCTCCTGCGCCGTCGGCCTGAAGCGTATTGAGCCGGAGCCGGCTGTAGTAGCTCTTGGCGGCCCAGCCGTGGCTGTACTCCGGCCGGTAGTTGACGAGGAGCGCGATGCGGGCGAGCGGCAGGCTCTCGACCAGGCTGTCGAGGAGCGCCTGCGTCTCGCTGTCCACCCACTGGAGATCCTCGAAGACGACGAGCAGCGGCTGTCCCTGGCTCTCCCGGAGCAGGAGCGACTTGACGGCGTCCAGCGTGCGCTGGCGCCGTTGCGAGGGGTCGAGGGCCTGCCATCGCGCCTCCTCGGT
>WNFC01010753.1_pt1 | contig 10177 bp, 9 predicted proteins | sample 5400541 | NCBI WGS metagenome assembly WNFC01 (sample SAMN13153342, study PRJNA577476) | soil metagenome | isolation source: 120 cm saprolite under Douglas fir tree site 2 hole 2 replicate 1 | place: USA:California | collected 2015-04-18 | reverse complement strand
TGGCGACGGCGCGGCGTGTGGTCGAGGCCGACTACTTCACGCGTCAGGGGAAGTTCCTCGGGTGGGCGATCGACATGATGCTCGGTGCCGATGTTTTCAATGCCACGCTCGGACTCATCGGCATCGGCCGCATCGGCCGAGGCGTTGCGCACCGCGCCAAAGGCTTCAACATGCGCGTCCTCTACTACGACCCACAGCCCCTCCCACCCGACGCTGAGCAGCAGCTGGCCGCTGCCCGTGTCGACCTGAACCGGCTGCTTGCGGAGTCCGACTTCGTCTCCGTGCACGTGCCCCTGACCCAGGAGACGCACCATCTACTCAGCACGGCCCAGTTCGGCTTGATGAAGCCCAGCGCGATCCTCATCAACACGTCGCGCGGGCCCGTGGTCGACGAAGCGGCGCTGGTCGACGCACTGAATGCAAAGAAGATCGCCGGCGCCGGCCTCGACGTGTATGAGCGCGAGCCGGCGGTTCATCCTGGCTTGCTTTCACTGCCGAATGTCGTGCTGGCGCCACACATCGCGAGCGCGACCACCCGGACTCGATCGGAGATGTCGGCGATGGCCGCGCGCAACATGGTCACGGCGGTACGCGGTGGCCGGCCGCCAAACCTGCTCAACCCTGAGGTCAAGCGATAGCAGTTTCAACTAAGTACAAACTGCTCGCGCTGGACCTCGACGGGACCATCATCGACGTCCGGCTGAACCTCGATCCGCGCGATGTCGATGCGATCGCGCAGATCATCGCGGCCGGCGTTGAGGTGATCGCGTGCACGGGCCGGCCGTTTCCCGGTGCGCTGCCGTGGGTGCGCCGACTGGGCCTCGACGGACCGATCATCTGCTACCAAGGGGCGCAGGTGAGGCTTCCGAGCGGCGAGACGATTCTCGACCACGGCATCGCGCACGACCTGGCGATGGAGGTCATCAGGTTTGCGCAGGAACGTGATCTGCACATCCAGGCATATCGCGACGATCAATTGCTGGTGGCGCGCGATCGGCCGGAGGCCCACGAGTACGCAGGGCATGCCGAGATGGAGATCCACGTGGTCGGGGACCTCGACGCAGCGATGGGGCCGACGACGCCGAAGCTCGTCATCGTCGCTCCCAGCCCGACGCTGGAGGTTCTGCTGCCGGAGATGCGCCGGCGATGGGCGGGCAGGCTCAACGTCGCCACCTCGATGCCGACGTACCTCGAGTTCACCAGCGTCGAGAGCGACAAGGCGACGGCCTTGCAGTTCCTGTGTGCGCGGCTCGATGTTGCCCAAGCGGAGTCGGTCGCTGTTGGCGACGGCCGCAACGACGCTTCGATGATTGCGTGGGCGGGCCTGGGCATCGCGATCGAGGGTTCGGCACCGGAAGTCGAGGCCGCGGCCGACCGCACCATCCCGGGTCCGGGCAAAGGTGGAATCAAGCAGCTCGCCGACCTGTTGGTGCGATCGTGAGCACACTCCTCCTCGTGCACGCCCACCCGGATGACGAGGCCATATCGACCGGCGGCGTGATGATGAAAGCGCACCAGGATGGGCACCGCGTCGTGCTCGTCACGGCGACACGCGGCGAAGTTGGCGAGATCCACAACATGGATGAGGCCGCCACGCGCCCCCACCTCGCTGAGGTACGCACTAAAGAGCTGGAGAACGCGTCACGGATCCTCGGCGTCGACCGCGGCGAGTTCCTCGGCTATCGGGACTCGGGCATGGTCGGAACCGCGGACAACGAGAACCCCACGTCGTTTCACCAGGCACCGCTCGGGGATGCGGCCGCCAAGCTGGCGGTGATCCTGCGTCAGGAAAAGCCGGAGGTGGTGGTCACCTACGCCGAGGACGGCATCTACGGTCACCCGGACCACGTCAAGGCTCATTTCGTGACCATCGCGGCGCTGGACTCCCTTCTGCATTCGAGCGAGCCCTGGACGCCGAACAAGCTCTACTACATGGCGATCCCGCGCTCGTTGATGCAGGCTTTCCGGGAGCAGATGCCCGAGGAGGCGCGTCGCGACGACACCATCGGCGCGACCATCCAGGGGACGCCCGACGAGTTGGTGACGACGAAGGTCGACGTTGGCGAATTCGTGGACAGGAAGCGTGCGGCATTTGCCGCGCACGTCAGCCAGAACGACCCGAACTCATGGTTCGCGAACATGGCAGACCAGATCTATCGCCTGGCATTCGGCACCGAGTACTACCAGCTGGCACGCGGCAAACCAGGATCGGCACTGCCCGAGGACGACCTGTTCGCAGGGATCATCTAGAGCAGGTCAACTGAGCCTGGCTCTCGGTCCACCCGAGGCCAAACCAATCCAGCGTGACCGATCCGCTGCAGGTCTTCATCCCTTCGAGCGCGGTTATCGGGTAGGTGACGTGCCCGACACCCCATTGCGCGTCGCCCAATCGATATGAGGAGATGTCCGCCATCAGCAGTTGATGCTGGTTGTACATGCCCTCGATCACGAGCGGAGGCCTGCCGAAATAGTCGAAGGCAATCGTGAACAGCAATGCCGCCACTAGGAAAGCCCCAAGCATCGTGCCAGCCCCGTGCGGTGGCCGCCGCGTCGCACGCGGATCCTGCGCCACGGCTCCATCTCGAGCCACGACCGTCGTCCCCGCCCACCTGTCGCCGACACGCTGGCTGTTCGTCGTGAACAGAACGGAGAGGCCGCCGATCAAGTAGAGGCCCGGGAGCACGTCGACCAGCCTGAGGACGTTGCGAGCGACGACAGCGCGGATTCCCAGGGGGCGACCGTCTACGCGAACCACACAGAGTCCGCACAGCATCTTGCCCAGGCTGGCGCCGAACAGGCTCTCCGGCACGATGTAGTACACGAGCCAGAGCAACGTCTGCTCCGGCCACGCGACCGCCGTGGTGGTCGTGAAGTAGGCGAACGTGCCTCCTGGCGAGAGGGGAGCGCCCGAGGTAACTACGGTGATGCCGTAGACGTTGTTGACCACCGTGAGCACGATGGAGAAGAACAAGAAGTCGAGGATCAGCGCCCCTAGCCGGCGGCGCCTCGCCTGTCGGGCTTGGACAGCCCGTTCTGAAGGCAATCCGGAGACAACGCCGGCGACCGCCATCGCGGGCTGATCATGCCATCAAATCCCGCCACGTAGACTCAGTACGAAGCATGGAAGTCGTCAGGATCACGCCTCGCGGTTACTGCCACGGCGTCGTCGATGCGTTTCGGATCGCAAAGCGCGTGCGCGAGGAGACCAACGGCCCGGTGCACATGCTGGGCATGCTCGTCCACAACACACACGCGACCGACGACCTGCAGGAGCAGGGAATCGCACTGGTCGATCCGCCCGACCGGCTGGCGGGCCTCGAACAGATCAAGGACGGCACTGTGATCTTCACCGCGCACGGCGTGTCGCCCCAGGTCAAGCAGCGTGCAGTGGAACGAGGCTTGACGGCCATCGACGCCACCTGCTCAGACGTGGTGCGGACCCACGAGCTGGTCGCCGACCTCGCCGGCAAGGGTTATGAGGTCGTCTACATCGGCCGCAAGGGACACCCCGAGCCCGAGGGCGTGGTGGGCGAGGCGCCCGGAAAGGTGCACCTGGTCCAGGACCCCGAAGACATCGACGCCCTGAAGCTCGAAGGCGATCGGATCGCCGTCACCTGCCAGACCACCCTTTCGGTTTGGGACACGGAGGACCTCATCGGCCGTGTCAAGTCACGCTACCCGCAGGCGGAGGTCCACAACGAGATCTGCCGCGCCACTCAGGAACGGCAGGAGGCGGCGGTCGAGGCCGCGGCGCAGGTGGACGTGGTGATCGTGGTCGGCAGCCCGCGTTCCTCCAACTCACTGCGACTTGTCGAGGTGGTCAAGAAGCTGGGCAAGAAGCCGGCCTACCTCGTCGACCGGCTCGAAGACCTCGACCTTGACTGGCTGAAGGGGGCGACGAAGGTGGGCGTCACGAGTGGGGCCTCGACCCCATCGCAGCTGACCCGGCGGGTAATCGAGTACATCGAGGCCCTGGAACCGCCGGCCTAAGTTCGGCGGAGCCTCTTCATCACTCGGCTGAGCGCGCCGGTTGGCGGTGACGAAGCAGGCACGGTGACCGGCGCAGGCTGCTGAGGCGCGTTGACAGCCGGGACGGGAGGCTGGCCGCCTGCCGAGGACGCGTCTTGGCCGGATGAGCTGGCGGCCCGTGGGCGCCGGCGCCGGCGCCGTCTGGCGGTGCTCGTCTTCTCGGCAGCCGCTGCGGGTGCAACTTCGGCCGGGGGCGGTGCCGGCTCCACCGGCTTGGCTGCGGCGGGCGACCGCCGACCTCGTCGTCGCCGCGACGGCGGAGCAGCCTGGGCGCCGTCGGCGGCTTGGGCGGGTTGAACGGGCTGTGTCCGGGCGGCCTGAGTCTTGCGCCGCACGCTGGCCCCCACCTCCCCCTCGGCGCACATGGCTCCATCGGCGGTGTGGACGTCCACCCTCCACACGACGATCGCGGTGGGCGCCCCGCCGACGGGGGGCCGCTTCTGGGTCAGGGTCCAGCGGGCGTAGATGGTCTCCCCGGCCCGTACCGGTCGCGGGAACTTCCAGTTCAGCCACTCCCATTCGGCCACGGAGGGTAGGGGCATGTCGATGGTTCCCAGGCCAATGGCCACCGCCACCAGGAGGGCCGGCGGGGCGAAGCGCGCGCCCGCGTGACCGACGTCGATCGCGAGTGGGGAGAAGTCGCCGGCAACCCCGGCGAAGAGCGCGATCTCAGCCTCCGAGATGGTGCGCCGCCGGGTCGTCCACTCCCCGCCGAGTGGTAGGTCGTCGAAAGAGATCGGCTCCAGGTCGCGAGCGAGTATAGCGGGGATCAACCTTACGCCCCGCGGCGTTACCCTATGGCAAGTTCGAACCCGGGGAGGGTTTCCGTGCCCGATATAGCGTCCGTTCTTCTGATCACCTCGGTGTTGTTCATCATCGCGGTGATCCTGCTCACGATCGCCCTCATGCGGATGCGTGGAATGACGCGACGCCTGCAGGAGGCGCTCGACGACGAGAGCGGCGCACGCGATCGGGCCGCGCTCCTGCTGGCGATGGCTTCCGCAGTCAACTCCTCACTAGGCCTGGAAGAGGTCCTGGACGTCGCGATCCGGCACGCCGGTCGGATCATGGGCGCGGTCGCGGGCTCGATGTACCTGGTGGTTCCCGGCAAGACGGAGATGCGCCGCCAGGCTCAGTACGGCCTCACCCACCGCCCGCGTGGCAGCGTGCGTGCCCTCAGCGAAGAGCCTCTTCGATCAGCCCTGGCGGCCATGCGGCCGGTTGTCGTCCGGCTGGCCGAAGACTCCGCACCCGGCCTCGAAGCGGGAGGTCACCCGCAGCACGTGCTCGTCGTTCCAGTGCAGCGCTCGGGCCAGCTGATGGGTGCGTTGGAGCTTTACCTGAACGCGTGGCGCGAGCTGACCGAAGACCAGAGCGACCTCCTGATCGGAGTCGCATCGCAGGCCGCGATCGCCATCCGTCATGCGCAGCTCTTCCAGGCGCAAGAGGAGAACGCGCTGACGGACGAGCTCACGAAACTTCCCAACCGCCGGGCGCTGGCCCAGCAGTTCTTGAAAGAGACGACGCGGGCGCGCCGCCATCACAAGCCGATCGCTTTCTTGATGGTCGACCTCGACCACTTCAAGCAGGTCAACGACACCTACGGCCATCTTCACGGCGATGCAGTGCTTGCTGAGCTGGCCTCGATTCTGAGCACGGGCGCTCGCGAATCCGATGTCTGCGCGCGATATGGGGGCGAAGAGTTCGCGCTGGTGCTGCACGAGACGAACGATGCCGGGGCGCGCATCCTCGCGGAACGCATTCGGGCCAAGGTCGCTGCGCACACGTTTCCGGGCGGGTTGAAGCTCACCATCAGCATCGGCGTCGCGGCCACGGCCGAGGCTGCGCTTTTCACCAGCCTCATCGAACGTGCCGACCAGGCCCTGTATGCGGCGAAGATGGGCGGCCGCAACCAGGTGCGGGTGTCCGACATGAAAGCAGCGCCCTCCAAGCAACAGCAACACGCGTAATTCGCGGGGGGGACAGATGTCCCCCGCCGCGGACCCCCCCTCTCCTCGGCCGCGGCTTCAACTGGCTACGCGTAACCTCGTCGGGGTGGCCCACTACTGCGTGCGGTGTGGTTCGGTCCTCGAGACACGAACCTTCGAAGGGCGCGAGCTCGAGGCGTGTCCCAACGACGACTTCGTGCTCTGGCGCGACCCCAAAGTCGCGTCGGCTGTGGTCGTCGAGACTGATGGCGGCGTGCTACTGGGCCGCCGCGCGATCGATCCCGGTTACGGCTTGTGGTGCCTACCCGGCGGGTTCGTCAACGACGACGAGCACCCGGCCGATTCGGCGATTCGCGAATGCATGGAGGAGATCAGCGCGGCCGTCGAGCTGACATCGCTGATCGGCGTCTATCACATCCCCAAGACCGACGCGCCGAGCATGGTCGGGATCGCCTACCGGGGACGTCTCGCCGACGGTGCGACTCCGAGGCCCGGCTCCGAGATGCTCGAGGTCGGAGTGTTTCCGATCGACGCACTTCCGCCCCTGGCGTTTCCGAGCCATCGCCAGGTGCTCGATGAGTTCATCAAGTCCCGGGTGCCGGTGGAGGCATCCGCACCGCGGCGCGCCGGCGCAAGGGCTCCGCGTGGAAAGCGGCCATCGCGATCGCCAGCGCCACCGCGGCCGCGGAGCACGCGGTGAAGCCGGCGGCGTAGCCGTAGTTCTGCACCACCGGGCCGAACAGCAGCGGTCCGGCGGAAAGACCCAGAAAGAGCACGGTCCCGTAAATCCCCATGGTCACGCCGCGCGTGGATGCCGCTGAGAGGTCGGCGAACACGACTCCCATGGCGACGAACGCCGTGGCCATGAACGGAGTCGCTGCCACGAGCACGATCGCGGGCGCCCAAAAGCCCGTCAGATGCCCGAGGACCACAGCCGCCGCGGACCATACCAACACGCCGACGAACACGATCGGCCAGCGCCGCCGGGCGCGGTCGACCAGCATGCCGCCCGGGATTCTCGAGGCGCCGTTTGCCACGGCCTGCAGGGCGAGGAGCAAGCCGACCTGCGCGCTCGGCAGCCGCAAGGCTTCCTTCCCGAAGATCGGAAGGAACGCCCCGACGGTGCCCCAGGCGAGCGAAGCAGCGACCAGCCCGATGACGACCGGTATGAAAGCTGTTTGGGTGAAGAGCGACCGAAGCGGCTCACGAAGCGCAAGTCCGCGCCGCGACGATTGGCGCGTACCGCTGGCGGCCAGGCCGCCCGGGATGGTGAAGACGAGCAGCGCGGTCGTCACCGCCAGGTCGGTCCGGACATCGAGCCAGTTCAGCAGCACGCCGGCGATGGACGGGCCGATGAAGAAACCCGCTTGCATCGAGAACGTGAGCCATCCCATCGCGCGGCCGAGCCGGCCGCTCTTCACCGACTCGGTCACGGCGGAGAACAGCGCTGCCTGCTGGGCGCCGCCACCAAGTCCGCCGACGATCTGCCAGATGAACAGCGGGAGGACTGTGGCGGTCGCGGCGGCCGCCAGCTGCGAGCCCGCGGCGACGACGAGCGAGAAGATCAGCAGCGATCGAGCGCCAAAGCGATCGATGAGAAGTCCGGAGGGCAACGAGAGAAGGGCCGCGGCCAGCGTGCCCACCGAAAAGAGCGCGCCGACCTCGAATCGATCCGCGCCCAGCTCGTGCGCGTAGAGCGGGATGGTGAGGCCCCGTGCGGAAAGCGCGGCGAATGATGCGCCGGCGGCGATGTAGATCGCGAGCGTCCGCCGCGATTCGAGGACGCTCACCACCACCCTTAACATAACGGCGCATGGTCCGCGAGCGGGTCGGCGACTGGCGCTTGGCCTGGCGGTTCGCGCTTGCGGGCCTCATCGCCGGCATGCTGGTGACCGCGTTCGGTTACGCCGGCGTGATCAACAGATCATTCGATGCGGCCCAGGATCAGCTCTTTCCCGCTCCGACGCCTGATCCGCGCATCACGCTGGTCGCGATCGATCAGAAATCCAACGACCGGCTGGGCACTTACCCATGGCTCAACTCTTATCACGCGAAGGTGATCAACTACCTCGCCAGTCTCCACCCCACGGTGATCCTGTTCGACATCGTCCTCGACCATGACACTGGATTCGATCCTGAGTTTCCCAGCGACAACACCGATGCCGACCTGACATCGGCGATCAAGTCGGCGGGCAACGTGGTCCTCGTCTGCACCGCTGACGATAGGCCCCGGCCCGAGTTCGCAAACTTCGCCGCCGCTGTCGGCGACCGCGGGTTTGCCGCCCCCGACGCAGCTGATTCGATCCGAGGAGTGGAGATCCATCCCACCCAGACGTGTCCACAGAACGAAGCGCAGGAACCGGCTTTCCTGCAAGCGCTGAGAATCTCGCAAGGCATCAGCTCGACCCTTTCCGTAAACGCGGCCGGAACCGAGGCCGTGTTCGGGCCGCATCACATTCCGCTTGTCGCTAACCAGATGCTGATCAATTTCACGAAGGGCGGAAGCCCGACCTGCCCGTACGTCGACGCCCTCAATGCCAGCTGCCCGCATCGCGAGGCCATCACGAATCACATCGTCGTCGTCGGCCTGAAGCTAATCGATGCGGGCGATGTTTACACGCAGGCGGTCAGCTTCCCACATGACCGGAGCTTCTGCCCGCCCGCCAGGCAGAAATGCATGCTCGACAACCAGAACTACGGCTATCGAATCATGGGCGACGCCATGAGCACTGTCCTTTCGGATCGGTACATCCACGAGCAGCCACCAATCTCGATGTACCTCGCGATCCTTCTTCTTTCGACGGTCGTGGGCCTGGTCGTCTACGTGCTGTCGTTTCGCAGCGGGATGCTCCTGACCGCTGTGATCCTGCTCGCATACTTCGCCGTCACCCTCGTACTCGGACAGAACGGCTACTTGAGCGATCCTCTCTATGCCCCGATCGCCATCGCTCTGGCGGCGTCGTTCTCACTGGGAGCGCGCTATGTGCTCGAGGAGCGCGAGCGGCGCAAGGTGGAGCTGATCTTCGGTCACTACGTCGATCCCAGGATCGCGCGACAGCTCACGGCGTCGAAATCGATCGACGAGATCATCTCGCACGGCGAGAGGCGCGACCTCACGATGCTGTTCGTCGACATCCGCGGCTTCACCGCGATGTCAGAAGCAATGCGCGCCGAGGATGTGCTCGCTGTGGTGCAGGAGTACCTCGAGGAGATGAGCGCGCTCATCTTCAAGTGGGACGGAACCATCGACAAGTTCGTCGGCGACGAGATCGTCGCGATCTGGAATGCTCCAGTCGAGCAGCCGGACCATGCGCTCCTCGCCGTGCGCTGCGCGTACGACCTGGTGAACGAGGCGCCGTCGCTGCTGGCCAAGTTGGTGGCGAAGCGGTTGCCGCCGATCAGCTGGGGCGTCGGCATCAACACAGGGCCGGCCGTGGTGGGGAACATGGGCACCAAAGACCGTCTCCAGTACACGGCGCTGGGCGACACGGTCAACACGGCGGCTCGTTTTTGCGGAGCTGCAGACCGTTTCACAGTGATCATCGGCCAGCCGACCTTTGACGCGTGCGCAGAGTTCGTTGCCGTCGACCAGATGCCGGGCATCCAGCTCAAGGGCAAGTCGGCGGAGACCTTCAGGGTGTTTCGTGTCAGCGCGATTCGCCAGGATGTGTCATCGCCCTGGGTGCCTTTCCCCACCGAGGCGGCGATGTCGGCTTACTCAGACCAGAAACGATGAGCGTCGAACGCGCCGCGGAGCTGATGGCGCGGGCGCGTGCGGCGGTCGCCCTCACGGGGGCCGGCATTTCCGCCGAGAGTGGCATCCCAACCTTTCGTGGCGAGGGCGGACTTTGGGCTCAGTACGACCCGGTCAAAGTGGCGTCGATCGACAACTTCCTGAGGGATCCAAGCGCGTATTGGAAGGTCGCGAAGGAGCGCGGTCCGGCGGTACTCGCGGCTCGGCCAAACCCAGGCCATCACGCGCTCGCCGCGCTGGAGAGAGGAGGGCGCTTGATCGCGGTCGTGACCCAGAACACAGATGGGCTGCATCAAGACGCCGGCAGCCGGCGCGTGATCGAGCTGCACGGATCGGGCCGGACCGTCGAGTGCCTCGATTGCGGATCGCGCGAAAGTCGCGCCGAGGTTCAGGCTCGGCTGGAGGTTGAGATGCCCCCGCGCTGCAAGATGTGCGGCGGCGTCTT
>WNFC01012581.1_pt1 | contig 10179 bp, 10 predicted proteins | sample 5400541 | NCBI WGS metagenome assembly WNFC01 (sample SAMN13153342, study PRJNA577476) | soil metagenome | isolation source: 120 cm saprolite under Douglas fir tree site 2 hole 2 replicate 1 | place: USA:California | collected 2015-04-18 | reverse complement strand
AGCCGTCCAACGATGTACGCGCCCCGATCCATATCGTTCTAGCGCCTCACTTCGCGAGCCACGTCTGCTTGTACAGCGGCACGCCGAGCGGAGTCCGGGTGAACCCTTTGACATCCGGGCTGAGGTAGTTCACCGACGGCGAGTAGTACAGCGTGATCGTGCCGCCAACGTCCTGGTTGTAGGTGTCCTGCAGCTCGTTGTACATGCCACAGCGCTTCTGCGGGTCGAGCTCTTGAGATGCCGCCTTGGCCAGATCGGTGGCGTGTTGGTCCGGCTGATAGCCCGTGTTCATCTTCGGATCGACGAAGAAAAAGATGACGTGCTGCTCCGGATCGACCATGCCGTTGGTCCACTGGAAACCAGAGATGGAGTCGAAGTCGCCCTTGTACCAGTTATTGGCCAGGCTCGAGCCCTCGACTTCCTCAATGGTCAGGTTGATACCGATCTTGTCCCACATGTCTTTGGCCAGGACCGCGTTGTCGCGACCGACCTGGCCGCCACTGGTCAACTGAAGCTTGCCGCCCGAGAAGCCCGTCGGATACTTGGACTGGGCGATCAGCGCTTTGGCCTGTTCGACGTTGTAGGGCAGCTTGGCATTCGCATTCCAGCACAGGCCTGATTTCGGCATGAAGGAGTTGGCGACATCCGCCTTGCCCGCGGTGGCTCGGTCGACAAAGACTTGACGATCGAGGGCCAGGCTCATGGCTTGCCTGACCTTCACGTCGTCAAACGGCGGCTTGGTGAGGTTGAGGACCATGAAGTAGATCTGTTGCTGGGGTAGCAGGATCAGTTGGCCGCGCGCGTCGCTCTGGAGCGCCGTCACCTGACTCCACGGCAGACCTTCGGTGCCGTTGAGGCTGCCCGCCTGGATTTGCAGCACTTTGGTGCTGTCCTCGGCGACCTGTCGGATCTCAATGCCATCTAAATAGGGCAGCGGTTTGCCATCCGGAGCCATCTGCCAGTAGTCGGTATTGCGTTCGAGGGTGAGATGATCGCCGCGCACCCACTCCTTGAATTTGAATGGCCCGGTGCCAATCGGCTGCGTGAACTCATCTGAGCCGACTTTGGCGACCTCTTCGGCTGGAAAAATGGCGTTCGGGTTCATCGCCAGGCGGGCCAGAAAGCTGGCTACCTTGGAGCCGATGGTGATTTTCACTGTCGAAGCGTCGACTTTGTCGATGCTCTGGACGTTTTCGAGGCTCCACTTGTAGGTGCCCATCGAGCGGTCACGCTCGAGGGATGCGATGACGTCCTCCGGTGTCAGCGCCTTGCCGTTGTGGAACTTCACGCCGGCGCGGAGGTGAAAGGTATAGGTCAGCCCGTCATCGCTGATGGTCCACTTATCGGACAGGCCCGGTTCGACACCCGTGCCCTGGGCATTCGGCAGGACCAGGCCCTCGATCATCTGCGAGAGGATGATCCCGTCGGTGCGGGCCTGCGTCCAGACCGGATCCAGTTTGAGTGGGATGGTGGTATACGCCCAGGACAACACGCCGCCCCGAACGATCGGCGGGCCGGCCGGAGCCGGCGCCACGGTGGGCGCCTGGACCGCTGGCGCGGCGGTAGCCTGAGCCGGGGGCGCCTGAGTCGCGGCCGCGGCCGGTGCAGCGGGCGCCTGAGTCGCCGCCGCCGCCGGTGCGGTCGGTGCCTTGGCCGCCGGTGCGGCGGTGGGTGCCTGAGCCGCGGGCGGGGTGGGCGCAGCCGGCGCACAACCGCTCAGAACAACGGCAATCGCCGCAAGCACGCCTGCAAATGAACGCGTTCCTATCGACATGGAGTACTCCTTCCCCACCTACCGAACTGCTTCCATCACCTGGACATCGAGCACGCCACCCATCTGGAGTGCCTGGCGTATGCGGTCGACCAACCGCAGGGTTTTCAGATCGTCGGCAATGCCTCCAGGCGGGCGCGCCCCGCCGTCCAACCACGCCGCAAACGCCGCCACCATCGCGTCGGCCGGGTCGGGCTGCCAATCGACGGCGCCATGGCTGCGACCGTAGAACTGGACGGCCTGGTTGCCGGGTACGCACGAGTACGCGCTCGCGTGGCAGAAGCACTCGACGACCAGCTCAGACTCCGACGGAAAGCTCTCGGGCAGATGGCTCCCCACTTCGATGCTGCCGAGCACGTCGGATGCATAGCGCAGGGTGACCGTCAGGACGGACGGTTCCGAACGCTCCATGGCCGAGATGCGACCCAACTCATCTGGACCCGGACTGAGCGCCTGGAGAAAATCCAGGAGTTGTGGCAGCGCATGGTCGGCCGTCGTCTGCGGGCGAAAGCGCCACGCCGCAAAGAAGGTTTCCAGCGGATCGTCTGCCTGTGCGAGCTCATCCAGCAGGCGCCGGGTGTGGAGCGCGTAGCGCAGCGGATTGGCCACCACAATGTCGTCGTTGACCATGTCATTGGCGACCGGGGCTTCGATCAGCATCGGCACGGGCCACCGCGCCGCCGCACGCGCTAACAACTCGGCCCGCTGCCCCAGCGGGATATCGACGATAACGCCCGCGAGGGGCTCTGCAAATGGCTGGTCCAGCACCAGCGCCCGCACCGAGAGATCAGGGTGACGCGCCGCCGCCCTGGCCAGTCCGAGGGGCGTCGGCACTTCGCCTTCGATCACGCCGATAACCAGCGGAGTTTCCATAAAGCTACGCCACGTCCAGCGGCAAGCTCACGTGCTGGCCGGTCGCGGAGGACTGGATCGCCGCGAGCGCCAGCTCGAGGGCGGCGCGGCTTTCGCGCGGGTCGAGCGGCACCGGCGTCCCGTTCAGGATCGACTCGAAGAACAGGCGCTGCTCCAGCGCATAGGCGTCGCGCACCAGCAGCAGCGATTCGGCAGCGGTTGGAAAGTCGGCGCCTTCGCCGTCGAAGCGCGTCAGGGCGAGCGAATCCAGGTCACGGCTGCGGAGCATGCCCTCCGTGCCGAACACCTCGAACTCATGGTGAATCGGATAGTCAGCTGGGGCGTGGGTGAAGATGTCGCAGGCACCCAGGGCGCCGTTCTCGAAGCGGACTTGCAGCGTGACCGTATCGGGCACTTCCTGGCGGGGATCGGTCATCTTGCTTTCCATGTAGACGGAGCGCGCCTCGGCTCCGGCGAACCAGCGCAAGAGGTCCATCTCGTGTACCCCAATATGAAACGCGGTGCCCGCCGCGTACCGAGCCTGGGCGTACCAGGTCGTGTCTTTGTCAGGATCGGGACGCCACCCCGACACCGGCCCGCCGGGTCCAGCCACGCGCGGGCGCCGCTCGTTTTCGCGCACGAGCACCGGCTGGCCGATGGCGCCGGCCTCGAGCAGCGCGTGGGCTTGCCGATAGCGTCCCGTGAAGCGGCGGCTGTGGGCAATCATGAGTTGGACCCCGGCGGCCCGAGCGGCGGCAATCATGGCGTCGGCCTCGGCCAGTGTCCTGGCCATCGGCTTCTCGCACAACACGTGCTTGCCCGCCTCGGCGGCAGCGATCGCCTGCTCCGCGTGCAGAAACTCGGGCGTGGTAATGACCACCGCGTCGATGTGAGGGTCGTCGAGCAGCGTGCGGTGGTCAGTCGTCCAGGTCGCTCCGAGCGTCTGCGCAACGCTTTCGGCCGCTGCTGCCCGAATATCGCACACCCTCCGGACCTGCACCACCGCCGTCAAGCGCTGCAATGCCGGCACATGCGCGCTGGTGGCAATGCTGCCGCACCCGATCAGTCCGACGTTGAGCTTCACCGTGGCGGGCGGCTCAGCCGATCGTCCGGCGCAGAAAGTCGATCGCGTTCTGGCCAGAGATTCGGGCGATCGCGTCGTCGGAGTAACCGCGGGCGATCAGGCCGCGGATAATGTTCTGGCCGTCCGCCGGCGACTCGAGCCCGTCGAGGTACGCGGCCGGGAAGACCGTCGGCAGCCCACTCCCACTCGCGCTCCGGCGTGCCGCGCCCAGTTTGTGCAGACCGACGTGATCGCCCACCAGCGTGTCTGTGCCGATGCCGACGTGATCCACGCCGACCAGTTTGACCAGGTAGTCATAGTGGTCCAGCACACAGTTGATGTCCTGGTGTGGATCCCTGCTGAGCGAGTTTGGCACCGCCGTAACGCAGATCAGTCCGCCTTTGCTGGAACAGGCGACGAGCTCCTCGTCCCGGCGGGTGCGTGGCGTCGGCCAGATGGCATGTGCGCCGTTGTGGCTGAACACCACCGGCGCGCGCGACTGCTCGATGGCCTCCAGGGCAGTTCTGGAACCAGCGTGGGAGAGATCGACGACCATGCCCAGGTCGTTCATGCGGCGCACGACCTCGACCCCGAGCTCGCTGAGTCCGGCGTCGGTCCGCTCGTTCTGACCATCGCCGACGTACGTCTTGCGGGTATACGTGAGACCCGCGAGCCGGACTCCAACTCCGTACAGCACGTCCACGCGGTGCAGCTCATGCCCCAGAGCCAGGTGCTCCACCGTCGGCAGGAAGCTGATGGCGCCACGCTGTCGGGCGTTCAGAATATCGTCGGCTCGCGCAATCCGGACCACGTCGGCGTGCTTGCTCAGGTCCGCTTGCATCAACGCGACCTCTTCGAGCAGATCCTCGAAGCGGGCGAACGAACCGTCCGTACTGTTGGCGGAGCAACTGAGTCCGTTGGCAGTGCACACGGTCGTCCACCCGCCATGGCGGACCGCCTCGTATGCCCACTGGTACGCCTTGCTCCGGAAATACGCGCCGAAGTCGTTCGCGTCGTCGGTGAGCACCATCGGGTGCTCGTGCATGTCGACCAGCGTGATGGTGTCCATCAACCGCTCGAAGCGAGTTTCCTGCTCACGGCCGAGCGGCACGACCATCGAGGGCACGCGGCCGACCTGCCGGGTCATCTGCAGCCCGCTCATCGGGCGTGCTCCGGGTGCAGCATGCGCGGCCAATCGAAAGCAATCTTGGCCACTTCGAGGACCTGGGCCGTCTGCATCCGGGTGATGCCTTCGATCCCGGCCAGCCGTTCGAGCAACAGGTGTCGCAGATCCTCACTGGAGGGCAGCATGGCCTCGATCAACAGATCGAACGGTCCCGACATGATGCCGACCCAGCGCACTGCATCGAGGCCGACGACCGCCGAGACGACCGTGTCGTACTTGTTTGGAGCGACCTCGAGCAGGATCATCGCGTGGACCGGCAGGCCGATTTTGGGGCCATTCGCGAACACGCCGATGGTGGCGATTTTGTCGCGGACGAGCCGCTCGATTCGACGCGCAACAGTGGTACGCGGCACGCGCAGGGCACGGGCAATCTCAGTCGTTGGCTTGCGGCCATCGTCCTGAAGCTGGCCGATGATGCGCAGGTCGAGCTCGTCGAGCTCGGGCGTGCTCGTACTCCGGTCGGTCATTGGACTGCCCAGGATCGCCTCTGGTCGGAATGCCCGAATCCTAGTTTCGCGCGAACCGAATGTCAACGGCCCGCCCAAATTTAGGGCAGAATGCCCACCAGGCCGCTCGATTCGCAGGACAGAGTGCCCAAACCTGGGGCTGCCCAACGCCAGGCTGACCACCTGGGCCGACTGAAGCACCGGGACAGCGTAGCCGACGACGAGAGTGAACAAAACCAGGGGAGGGGCTACTGGTGAGCTGGCGACGCGCGCCATGAGATGCCTGAGCTTCCAACGAACCCCGAGCCCGTGGTGTACCAGCTGCGCGTCGTGCTACGCGGCGTCAGCCCGCTGATCTGGCGCCGACTACTCGTTCGCAGCGACAGCACCATCGCCGACTTGGATGCCAGCTTGCAGACGGCCCTTGCCTGGAGCGACGAGCACCTGCATCGCTTCGTCATCCAGGGGCGGGTGTACGGGACCGATGGGCGCGCCCATCCCCGCCTAGTGCACCTGGCCCATCTTGGGCTGCGTGTCCGCGAGCGCTTTCTGTACGAGTACGACTTCATCGACGGTTGGCAGTTCGATGTTCGAGTCGAGCAGGTCCTACCGCTTGAGTCGGGACGACGGCACCCGATGTGTATCGGCGGCCGGCGAGCTGCTCCGCCCGAAGACTGCGGCGGTCCGTGGGCGTTTCTGGAACTTCGCCAGCGCTACTCGGTTGTCAGCATCGCCGAACGGTTGCTGGAGTTGCTGTCGCCGCTCATGTCCGAGACCGACAGCTTCGATGGCGATGAGCATGACGATGGCGATGAGCATGGCGATGATGCCGTTGACGATCACCACGCCGAGCTCGTGGACCTGCTGCGCTGGCTCAAGATCGATCGCTTTGAGCGTCGCGCGGTCAATCGCCAGCTTTTGCAGCTCGGGCTGACCCGACCGAGGACCGCAGCATGAAGCTCAGAGTGCAGGTGGTCATCGTGCCCGAGGACGAAGATGACGAGCGCGCCCAGTGGTGCACGAGGTGGCCCAGATCGAACGTGGCGATTTGGCGGTCAACACCCTCGGGCTGCACCTGGCCGAAGCCAAGGACCTCCTGCAGCGGGTCCAGGAGGTGCTGATCGGCGAGCAGGCACCAACCTGCTTGGCCGAGCAGATGGCATGCCCCAGTTGTGGCCGAGCCCGAGCTCACAAGGACACGCACAACATCGTGCTCCGCACGCTCTTCGGCACCCTGCACCTGCCCAGCCCGCGCTGGCGTCACTGTTCTTGCCAGCCCAATCCCACTCGTACCTTCAGTCCGCTAGCCACGGCACTGCCCGAGCGGACAACACCGGAGTTGCTCTACCTGGAGAGCAAGTTCGCCGGGCTGGTCTCGTACGGACTGAGTGCCAAGTGGCTGGCGGAGACTCTGCCCCTCGGCCGCCCACTCTACGCGTCCACCGTGCGGCTGCACGCTCTGGCAACTGGCGAACGGCTGGAGAGCGAGCTCGGTCCCGAGCAGGCCATGTTCGCCGAGGGCTGCCAATTGGACTGGGACGAACTGCCGCGGCCTGATCTGCCGCTCATCGTCGGCCTCGATGGCGGCTACGTGCACTCGAGTCAACAGCGCACACGCCGAGATGGCTGGTTCGAGGTGATCGCTGGCAAGAGCATGCCCACCGACTGTCCCGCCAAGTGCTTCGGCTTCGTCCAGACCTACGACACCAAGCCCAAGCGGCGCCTGTTCGAGGTGTTGAAGTCCCAGGGGATGCAGATGAACCAGCAGGTCACTTTCTTCACCGACGGCGGAGAAGACGTCCGCGACCTGCCGGCCTACTTAAATCCTCAGGCCGAACAGTTACCTGGACTGGTTCCACATCACGATGCGCATCACCGTCATGCACCAGCTGGCCAAGGGCCTGCGCTCCCGCGACAACTCCACCGTGGCGGAGCAGGTGCTCGAGGAGTTGGAGCGGCTGAAGTGGTTCCTGTGGCATGGCAACGTCTTCCGCGCCCTGCAGACAGTGGGGGATCTGGAGCTCGACCTGGACATCGACGACACCGGCGCTGAGCAGCGCAAGCTGCTGAAAGTGGTGACCGAGTTCGGTGGCTACATTCGGGCCAATGGCGCGTGGATCACCGACTACGGCGAGCGCTACCGGAACGGCGAGACCATCTCAAGCGCATTCGTCGAGTCCACCGTCAACCAGGTGGTGAGCAAACGCATGGTCAAGAAGCAGCAGTAGACAGGCGCGGCTGGTGACGCTGCTCAGATGGTCGACTTCTCCGCCTCAGTCAATCGCTCGCCGAGCAGGCGCCACAGTTCTGCCGCACGCGAGGCCCTGCAGCGCGATCTTGATGCGGGTGTCTCGGTCGCGGACCTTGGCATCACGTAGCCCGTCGATGGTCAGAAACACCGATGACGGCGGTCTGCCCGAGGTGATGCTGATCACTTCCATGCTGTGCAAGACTGCGCCTGTGCTCATCCGCTCCATGATCGTGGCCGCCGCGCTGGTCGTTACGGCTTGCTCGGCTGGCGCCACGCGAGCGCAGACAACGGCGACTGATTCGCCAATTGCTACCGATCAGCCAGCAGCTCCCGAGTCGGCAACGCCCGTCGACGTTGTTCCCCCGGACAACATGCAAACCGACCCGAGCGCAGCACCTGCTGACGCAGCGGCAGTACCACTGCCGGCCATCGTCGCTACTGCCTGGCAACCGGCGCGACGGACGAAAACGACAGGCTGCGTCAGCGTGGGTGGATTGCCTGACCCGGACTGCACGCCTGGCGCGATCGACGCGCGGGTCACCGATGCGACAACCGGCGTAACCATCTGCAGGAGCGGCTACACCGCCACAGTTCGGCCGCCCGTGTTAGTGACCAATCGGATCAAGCGCGAGCAGATGGCAGCCTACGGGCTCCAGGGCCAGCCACTCAGCGGCTACGAGCTCGACCACCTGCTCGAGTACGCTACGCTCGCCGACGAGCTCGGCTTCGACCTGATCGACGTCAGCGACCACTTTCACCCCTGGTCCGACGCTGGCCAGGCGTCGTTCGTGTGGACGTGGCTTGGTGCGGCGGCCACGCAGACGAGCCGTATCCAGTTGGGGCCCGGCCTGACCTGTCCGATTTTGCGCTACCACCCAGCGATCGTAGCCCAGGCAGCCGCCGCCCTCGCGTGCCTGGCGCCGGGTCGTACCTACCTGGCGGTCGGGACGGGCGAGGCGCTCAACGAATACTCATCGATCGGAGCGTGGCCAGGCTATGCAGAGCGGCAGCACCGCTTGGCCGAGGCGATTGAGCTGATCCGCGCCCTGTGGACGGGCCAGGAGACCACGTTCAAGGGTCGCTTCTATCAGACACGCAAAGCGCGGATCTTTACGCTCTCGGACGCGCCTATCCCACTGTATATCTCATCACTCGCCCCAGGCAGCGCCGCGTTTGGGGGCAAATACGGAGATGGACTGCTGACCGTCGGCGGCCAACCGGCGGAGGTGTACCGCGAGATGCTGCAATGCTTCGAGAGCGGCGCACGCGACGCGGGCAAGGACCCGTCCCAGATGCCGCGGTTGGTCGAAGTCGGCGTTGAGTTCACTGACAATCGTGCCAAGGCGGTAGAGGTTCGGAAGCGTTACTGGGCGGCGACGTTCCTGCCGGCGCTCTACAACCAGAAGATCTATACGCCACGCATGGCCGAGCTGAACGGCGCGTTGGTTGGTGACGACACCGTGCAGGAGCGCGTGTGCATCTCCACGGATCGAGAGGAGCACATCCGGTTCCTCCAGGGCTACATCGATCTCGGCTTCGACCACCTGATCTTGCATACCGCCGGCCCCGACCAGCGCGCGTTTTTGGAAGCGTACAGCCGTGAGGTTCTACCCCGGCTTCGCACAGCTCCCGTATCGATAGGAGGAACAAATGGCAAACGTACGCCTTGACGGTATGCGTGTCGCGATCCTGCTCGGCGACTATTTCGAGCAGGTGGAAATGACCGAGCCGCGCAAAGCGCTCGACGCGGCAGGTGCTCGCACGACGCTCATCTCACCGGTAGAGGGCCAGGCGCTCGACGCGGCAGGTGCTCGCACGACGCTCATCTCACCGGTAGAGGGCCAGGTGCATGGGGTTGCCCACGATAGGGAACTGCTGGACACGTTTCCGGTGGAGCTGCCGCTCGAGCAGGCTGATCCGGACGACTTCGATGCCCTGCTGCTGCCGGGCGGCGCCTTGAACGCCGACTCCATGCGCATCCTGCCGAATTTTCAGAGATTCGTCCGGAACGTTGAGAAGGCCGGCAAACCGATGGCCGTCATCTGCCACGCGCCGTGGCTCCTGGTGTCTGCGGGCCTGGTCAAGGGACGCACCCTGACCAGCTACCCCACACTTCAAGACGACATCCGCAATGCGGGCGGCACATGGCTGGATAGCGAAGTGGTGCGTGACGGGAATCTGGTGACGAGCCGACAGCCAAGCGACATCCCAGCGTTCAACTCCGAGCTGCTTGCCCTGTTCGCGGCATATCGCGAGCGCGCACTCCGGCCCCACGCCGCTTGATCCAATGAAGGCTCGCATGACGCACTCGGAGGAAGCAGGGATGAAGATCGGGATGATTGGTGCTGGGCGAGTAGGGTCTGCCGCCCTGCTGTCCATAGTCATGCGCGGCTGCGCGCGTGAGATCATTGTGGTGAATCGGGACCGTAAGCGTGCCAGGGGAGTCGCGACCGACATGCAATACGGCGCACCCCTGTCATCAGTGGTCGATATCCGCGACGGCGATTACTCGGACCTGACTGGTGCGGCGCTGGTGATGATCAGCGCTGGCGCCAACGAACAAACTGGTGGGGCAACGGACCGGCACGATGCGGCGGGCAGGCTCCGGCT
>WNFC01010749.1_pt1 | contig 10179 bp, 10 predicted proteins | sample 5400541 | NCBI WGS metagenome assembly WNFC01 (sample SAMN13153342, study PRJNA577476) | soil metagenome | isolation source: 120 cm saprolite under Douglas fir tree site 2 hole 2 replicate 1 | place: USA:California | collected 2015-04-18 | reverse complement strand
CTTGTTGGGCTGGCCGCGCTCGCCGTGTTGATCAGGCGAGCCATCCCGTGGCTCCAGCAAGAATCGCTACCGTGGCTGCCTTTTGCCGCGTTCGCAGCGCTCTACATTGGCTTCTACGTCGTGGTGGGCCTGCGCGGGGTGCGCCTGTTCCCGTGGTACCTGGTGCCGATCGAACCCTTTTATCTCTTGGGTGCCGCCGCTGGGCTGGCGCGTTTTGGCCGCATGTCGTGGGTTGCCGCACTGCTCGTGCTGTGGCAATTGCCCGCCGTCGATTGGCGCCAGCCGCTGCTGCCGGCCGGCGAGAACCACGCCCGCGAACAGGTGCTGCTGGACGTTGGCTATGGCCTGGGCGCGAGCCTGCCAAAGACGGCGGTGATCGCCGCGCCCGAGATCGGCGCGCTCGGCTACGCCTCCAATCTGCGCATCCTGGACACGGTTGGCCTCGTTTCGCCCGAGGCCATCAAGTACTACCCGCTCCCGCGTGAGCAAGTCCTCACGGACAACGCGATCCCGGCGCGGCTGATCGTGGATCAGCAGCCCGACGTGGTGGTCACGCTCGACGCCTTTGCCCAGCGCTCGCTGCTGCCCGACGCAACGTTCCAGCGCGACTACGTGCTCGAGCGGTCCATCCCCGCTTCGGTGTGGCAGAGTGAAAACCTGCTGGTGTTCCGCCGCGTTCTCCAGCGCGGCGACTAACGACGCGCGATGAGTTTCCGCCACCTGTCTGTTGCGCCGACGCCGACGTCTGAAGGGCCGACCGCCGCTGCGCGGCTCCTTATCGAGGGACAATCAAACAAAAAGATAGATCTGTTCACACAGGCGTGGCTGAGGCGACGAGCGTGGCTCCTGAGCGCTCTCGCGATTGCGTTGTTTATTGGCCAGTTGCCGATGCTTTTGGCAGCGTGCTGCGCGCCAGAAGAAGCTACAGGGCTCGGAACGGTCTGGTTCGTCAACGACTTTGCCCAGTACGAGTCGGCCATGCGTCAGGGCGCCGAACAATCTGGGTGGCTCATCCACGACCCGTTCACCGCCGAGCCGCATCAACCCACGTTGATCTTCCCGTTGTACGTGGGTATCGGCAAACTCGCGGCAACGCTGCACGTGCCGGCCGCCAGCCTGGAACAACTGGTCGCCATAGCGGCGCGCATCCTCCTGGTCGTGAGCCTGTGGCGCTTCTGCCGCGCCTTCGCGAGCAGCCGCGCGGCCGCGCGCTGGGCTTTCGGGCTGGCCCTCTTCGGCAGCGGTTTTGAGCTCTTTGCCGGGTTGGTCGGCGGCTATTCGGGCAACTGGTCGTACGAAACGAATGGCTTTGGCATGCTGTTCGCCGCACCGCACGTGCCGCTGGGCATGGCCGCCACTCTCGAGCTCGCCCGCAACGGTTTGCGCCGCCACCGTGGCCTCTCGCCAGCCTGGCTCATCAAGATGGCGCTGCTCGCCAGCGCGATGGCGTTGCTGCACTCTTTCCACGCGCCCGTGCTGCTCGCCGCCATGGGGCTCGTAGGCCTCATCTACTGGCGCACACAGCGCGGTGTGGCCAATCTCGCTGGCGCCGTGGCCGCCTGCCTGGGCGCCGCGCCAGTACTGCTGCCAACGGTCTTCACCTTCAGCCTCGACCCGTTCTGGGTGGGCACCTATAGCCTGCAGAACCTGCTGCCTAGCCCGGCGCCGCATGAGCTGCTGGTCGACCTCGGGCCAACGCTCGTCCTGGCGCTGATCGGCGCGGTCATGCTGCGGGCGCGGGTAGCACCACTCGGCGTGCTGCTGTGGCTGCTGCTAGGCCTGGTCGCAATGTACGTGCCGGTGCCCTACCAGCGCCGGCTGAGCTTCGGCATGCAACCGGCAGTCGCTATCCTGGCGGGCAACGGCCTGGTCGCAGCGAGCGCCTTGCTCAGCCGCCGCCGCGCGGCCGCCTTGCGCCTGGGCGTGGTCGCCGCTGCCGCGAGCGGCACCTTGTTGATTATGGTCAGCATGGTCGCCTCGGGCTTCCGCAACGCGCCGCTGCCCATCTATCGCTCGACGCGCGACCTCGACCTCGCCGCGGCCTGGCTCGATGCGAGCGTACAGCCAAGCGACGTGATCCTGGCCGACTGGGATGCGGCGAACTACCTCGCTTCGCGTACGCCCGCGCGGGTCTTCGGCGGCCACCCGGTGGCGACGCTCCACGTCGCCGAGAAGCAATTTGCCGTGGCGACGGTCTTTGCCCACGCGAGCAGCCTGCAAGTGGCCCGCGCCCTGGGCGTGCAATGGCTGGTGTACGGGCCAGCCGAGGCGCAGCTGCAGGGGCCTGCTGGGCCGGCCTTCCAGTCGGGCGACGTGCGCGTGTATCGCGTGGACCGCCCGGCACCGTTCCCGCTCCCTGACGAATCGAGTGTCAGAGATTTCCCCAGAGGGGACCCGAGGCGCGGCCCATCGGCCAGTTTCATCCCTGGATAATTTCACCGTCAGTCGACAAGGAGCGGAGCGGTCGGCAGATGTTGGGCACCTGAGGAGTCGAGTGACAACCGATGTTTTCCCCACTAAGAGACCCAGCGTGCGGACGCGCAATGCGCTGCTAGGGGCACTTGGACTGCTGGCGGCGTTGCACCTCGCGGTCCTGGCGTATCACCTCGGCCTGACGCTGGCCTTTCCATACGACCTCAACTACGGCGAGGGCTACGTCCTCAACGACGCCGTCCGCTTGAGCCGCGACGAGTCGCTCTACATCGACCTGCAGCAGTTCCCGATGGTTCGCTCGCCGTATCCGCCGCTCTTTCCGCTGCTGTGGAGCCTGTTTCAGCCGCTGACGGGCCCAGCGTTCTGGCCGGGCCGCTTGCTGTCCGTGCTGTCGTTGGTCGGCATCGGCGCGCTGGTCGGCTGGAATGCGTGGCGCGTGCGCTGTGGCATCTGGCCGGCGGTGGCCGCGATCGGCCTGGTCGCCGCATCGCCGTTCGTCTATCAGTGGGCCGGCTACGCGCGGGTGGACATGCTGGCGCTACTGTTCGCCGTCGGCGGCGTGGTCACCGCGCAGTGGATCGGCGGGTGGCGAGGTGTTGTGTTGTCGGCGGTATTGTGCGGACTGGCGATCTGGACCAAACAGACGACGATCACGGCCGCGGTGGCGGTCGCCATCGCGTACACGCTACGCTCGTGGCGATTCGGCGCCGCGTTCGGGCTGATCATCGGCCTGCCCAGCGTGCTCGTGGTGCTGGCGTTGAATGCCGCGACCGCGGGGGAATTCGCGCATCACGTGCTGGCGGGCAACTCGACGAACCCGGTGATTCCGTTGCGGGCAGCCGTGTACATCGGCGCCTTCTTGATTCTGGATCTGCCGGCGGTGGTCGCCGCCGTGTGGTGGCTGCGCCGCTCGCTGTCGGGGCGGCCGTCGCCGATCGCGGTGTATTTGCCGATCGTGCTGCTCGCGGCGTGGAGCGCCGGCAACGGCGGCAGCAGCGTCAACTACCTGATCGAGCCCGTGCTGGCAGTAGCGCTGGTGGTGCCGTTCGCCTGGCGGGCGCTACCACGCGACGCTGCCCTGGTCGCGCCGATGCTGGCGGTGGTGCAGCTGGCGCTGCTGGTGCATTCGCCCAACTCGTTTGGGACGACATACCTCGGTGAGAACGCGCTCGGGCACACGCCCACGGCAGCTGATGCGGCGATTGGGGCGCACCTCGACTCGGTTGTTCAAAGTGCTTCGGGCGACGTGATCGCTGAACCAGCCGGGTTCGCCCTGCGCAACGGGCGGCCCGTCTATCTGCAGCCGATTGACTTGCGCGCCGAGCAGCTGCAGGGCCGCTGGCGCAGCGAGCCGCTCACCTCGGCCCTGGCCAGCGGTCGATTCTCCGACGTGATCACCGCGTATAACCTCTTTCCAGCGGATGCTGAGCGCACCATTGCCCAGTATTTTTCTGTGGTCGAAACACTGCCGAGTCCCGACGGGTTGACCTTTCAGGTCTACCGCTATCGCTCCTGATGAAGCTGGTTCGGGTCATTAACCGCACGCGCGGTGAAGTGCTCGCTGAGCGTGCCGAGCTCGCCGACAACCTCTGGACCCGCTTCATGGGCCTGATGGGTCGTGCATCAGTGCCACCTGGGAGTGGCCTGGTGCTGCAGCCTGGTGGGGGTATCCACATGTGGTTCATGAAGATCCCCCTCGATGTGATCCACGTCGACAAGCGTGACCGTGTTACCCACGTGTTACGCGGCATAAAACCATGGCGCTTCGGCCCCCTCTTCGTCGGCGGCAAAAGAGCCATCGAGCTCCCCATAGGCACCGCCGAGCGCACCCAGGTGGGCGACGAGGTCGACATCGAAGCGTCGACCTGAGCTTCCGCGGTGAGCGCGACGTTCTTCGCCTTGCGTCAGCCGCAGAGCGCCGACCGCCGCTGCGCGGCTCCTTGGCGAGGGACAATCCAATTTCGTAGAAGAATTTCTCCAGAATGGGAGATCTTTCGCCTCTTTGGACGCGCAGAGCGCCGACCGCCGCTGCGCGGCTCCTTGGCGAGGGACAATCCAATTACACAATCCAATTACGTAGAAGAATTTCTCCAGAATGGGAGATCTTTCGCCTCTTTGGACGCGCAGAGCGCCGACCGCCGCTGCGCGGCTACATTGCGAATCTCAAAAAAGAATGAATTGGAACTTGTCGATAGGAGCCGCGCAGCGGCGGTCGGCGAAATTCTCTGCGTGCGTGACGCACGCCTGCGTAGATTCGAGGCGTGCTCCAACACGTGGGCCACGTTCTGGCGGAAGCGTTGTTTCCGAGCAAGTGCATTGGCTGTCAGCGGCGCGGGACCTGTCTGTGCGCGGCGTGCCGGGAAGAGCTGCCCTATCTGCCGAGTGGGGTATGCCGAAGGTGCGCGTCTTTGCGCGGGCCGCGCGGGGTCTGTCGCGGGTGCCGGCGGCTGTCGCCGGCGCTTTCAGGTGTACGTGCAGCGTTCGCGTACGACGGTGCGGCGCGCGCGGCGGTGCTCACGCTCAAATTCAAGTCAGGGCGGTACCTCGCGCCGCTGATGGGCGAGTTCCTGAGAGCAGAGCTCAGGCGCAGGCCACTCCAGGCTGACGTCGTGGTGCCGGTGCCGCTGGCCACTGCGCGGCTGCGGCAACGGGGGTTTAATCAGGCGCAGCTCCTGGCCGCGGAAGTTGCGGCGGTGGTCAGGGGAACAGTCGTGGCCAACGCACTAGCGCGCGAAGAACGACAAGCGCAGCAGACCCTACGGGCAGCCGATCGACTCGTGAATCTGGAAGGGGCATTTTCGTGTGCCGCGACGAACGAGGTCCAAGGACGGCGGATATTGCTGATCGACGATGTCGTGACGACAGGGGCGACGTTTTCGGCGTGCGCCGATGCCTTGGCCAAAGCCGGTGCCAAGCGGATCAGCGCGATAGCCTTCGCGCGCGATCTTTGAAAAGAAGGCGCGACCGCACGGTAGATCGTGAAGAAAATCGGCACCAATACCGTAACTTTTGAGTGCTGAACGGCGACTTTTGGGCCATAACGCGCTCCGTGAGCCCGGCGTTTTCATAGACATGAATGGACGCAGAAGACTGACGTGGGTCACTGCACTGACCGTGGCCAGCCTGCTGCTTGGCGGTGGTGCGCTCAACGCGCTGGCCGAGGGGCATGGTGGTGGTGAAGGCGATTCGCACGGGGCACAACGAGCACATCCAGCGCAAGCTGCGCCGCATGCCCAGAACAGCGATAAGCCAGGGCACCAGGACAACGACAACAACAACACGAACGTCCAAAAGCACCAGGACGACAACGACAACAACAACAACAACGTCCAGCGCCATGACGACGACAACGAGGATCTCGTTACGCCGCCAGCACGCGTCACGGACGACGACCGGCCTGGGCTGGGCTGTGGGGATGACAACCACACGCATACCGGTGCACCTGGCAACCCGGACAAAACGTGCAAGCCGCAGGACGCCGAGAACGATGACCAGGGCATGACGACTGATGACGCCAGTACGGCGGTCAGCGTGGCCGGGGTTGCGGCGGCAGGCGACGATCAGAACGGAGACTGACGCCAGTCCGCCTCATCTTGAAGAGGCCGTAGCCAATCCAGCCGCCGAGGCGGCAAGGGGTGACCACCACCAACGTGGAGGCGCCCCTTTCGGCGTTCTTGGGCCCAACCGAGCCCGGTTTGCCACGGCAGGTGCCGAAGCCACGCTGCTCGTGTTGTTGGTCGTGCTGCCGGCCGCGTTCAACCCGAGCGGGGTGCTCGCCTTCGAGCCACTCAAGACCAGCCTGCTGCGCTGCGCCGCGGTGCTCATCGGCGTCTTCTGGCTTTGGCGCCGTCTCGAAGGTCGGGGCCAATCCGTCGACGTCGGCGCGCACCCGGTGGTCCGCGCCGGGTTGGCGCTCATCGCTCTGGCGGCCGTTTCGACCGCGTTCTCGATTGAGCCCAGGCTGAGCTTTTTCGGCAGCTTCGATCGCGGGATGGGCTGGCTGAGCCTGGCCGCGGGCGGAGTGTTGCTGGTGGCCGCGGCCGATCTGTTCGCCGACGAAGCTGGTCGCGAGCGTGCCATCACCGCGCTGCTGTTGGGATCGTTCATCCCGTGCGCCTACATGCTCGTGCAACGGAGTGGCCTCGATCCGCTGCACTGGGCCTCGCTCGGTGCGCCCGGCTCGACCTTCGGTTCGCCGACCTTTCTGGGCGGGTACCTGGCGCTGGTGGCACCCTTCGCCCTGTACCGCGTCATGGTGCGCGCGCGGCAGGCGTCTTTTTTGGCGTACGCGGGTTGGCTCGCGCTGCTGCTGGTCATCTGCAGCGTAGTGCTGATGACCTCCATCCGCGGCCCGGTGCTGGGCTTGATCGTCGGCGTGCTGACCTTGGCCGGATTGGGCGGCGTCGGCTCCATGCGGCGCATTGGCAAGTTCGAACTAGCCGCCGCGGGCGGATTACTGGTGGCCGCGGTGGCACTCGCCGTGGCCGCGACGGGCGTGCGCGGCATTGAAGGCCTGCAACGTTTTGTCGCGATTGGTCAGCCCATCGATTCGTCCAGCCAGCGGCTGACGGTCTGGCAGGACGCCCTGCGTGCGCCACTGAGCGATCCGGGCCGAGTCCTGATCGGCTACGGCGCGGAGACGCAGTCGGTGATCTTCGAACACGCCGAGGCCACGGTAAGGCGAACTCCGATCGAGCTCTGGGACCGCGCCCACGACCTCGTGTTGGATACATGGTTGACGGGTGGCCTGATCGGTGTCGGAGCCCTGAGCCTGGTCTTGATCCTGACGGTGCGAAGTGCCTTGCAGGCGCGCGCATCGGGGCCAGGCAGCCTGTTGCCGGCCGTCATCCTGGCGGCCCTGGCCGGGCATCTGGTCGAAGTCGCTTTCGCCTTCCACACCGTGGTCACCGGCGCGATCTTCTGGGTGCTGCTCGGGCTGGCCGCGAGCCTCACGCCGCGCTCCTTGACCAACCATGTGCCATTTCGCCCGCGCCTGGCTGTCTTCGCCAGCACCCTAGGCGTGCTGCTTTTGCCGGTGATGGCCGTCCCAGCAGTAGCAGATGGGCTGTACGGGGCCGCACGTCGATCGGACTACGAGGCCGGCGCACGGCTTGAAGAACAAGCCGCCGCGTGGGCGCCCTGGATCGAGGAACTGCCCCGTGCCGCGGGGCTCGATTGGCAACAAGTGGCGACTCGTCGCGCTGATCCAGCGGCTGGCGTTCGGGCCGAGCAGGATCTGCGCGAGGCGGCCGCGCGTGCGCCGCTATTGCCGACGCCGCACGTTCGGCTGGCCCGCCTGTATCTCGCACGGGGCGATCTTGGCGCCGCGGAACAGGCCTGCCAGCGGGCAATCTCCACCGGCCCATACCGCGCAACAAGCTGGGACGTGTGCGCCGATGTCAGCGCCGGCAGCGGCCTGACCGATGAAGCTGGTCAGCGACGCAGCCGCGCCGACGCGCTACGCCAGCCGGGCTGAGTCTCAGGGGTAGAATCAGCCGCGCCAGCCATGCTCTTCGCTTCTGACCACCCCCTCGTCCAGCACAAGGTGGCGCTGCTGCGCCACGTGGACACCGAGCCGAAAAAGTTCCGCGAGCTCGTGCGCGAGCTGTCAATGCTGCTGTGCTACGAGGCAACGCGCGATCTCGAGCTGGTCACCGAAGAGATCCCGACGCCGATGGGCACCGCCACCGGCCAGCGCCTGCGGACCAAGATCGGCTTGATCCCGATCTTGCGCGCGGGGCTAGGTATGGTCGAAGGCTTCCTGGAAATGATCCCCACCGCCGAGGTCTGGCACATCGGGCTGTACCGCGACGAACGCACGCTCCACCCAGTCGAGTACTACAACCGGCTGCCGACGCCGAACCGGGTGCAGCTGTCGATCGTGCTCGATCCGATGCTGGCGACCGGCGGAACTGCCGAGGCGAGCGTGGACATCTTGAAGCGCTGGGGAGTCGAGCGCATCAAGTACATCGGGCTGCTCGCCGCGCCGGAGGGCATCAAGCGGCTGAGTGTGGCGCATCCGGACGTGCCGATCCACGTCGCCGCGGTTGACGAGCGACTCAACGACATTGGCTACATCGTGCCGGGGCTGGGCGACGCCGGCGATCGACAGTTCGGGACGGCGTAATTCGGCTTGGGGTAACGGTAGAGTTACACTCAAGTCACGGGTAATGGCCCCCTTGCACCCGTCTCGAGCGTCAATCCTGGTCATCGACGATGACCCAGCCATGTCGCGTGCTTTGATCGACACGCTGGAGCTGGGCGACTACCGCGTGTGGCACGCGATGAACGGCGAGGAGGCGCGCGGCCAGATGCAGCGAGCCGGTCTGAGTCCAGACCTGATCCTGCTCGACCTGATGCTGCCGGACATCGACGGGCTGGTTCTGTGCAGCCTGCTCAAAGGCGTTTCGGATGTACCGATCATCATCTGCACCGGTAGCGCCCGCCGCGCCGACCCCGTCTTGGCCCTGAAGCTTGGCGCGGACGACTTCGTCCGCAAACCCTTTGACGTCGACGATCTGCTGGCACGCGTCGAAGCGGTCTTGCGCCGCGCACCGCCGCGACCCGACCACGGGCCGCCACCACCGCGGCCGACCCAGCTGCGCGTCGGCCAGCTGCTCGTCGAGCCCGCGCGGCGACGCGCCCTGTTGGGCGGCGAAGCCCTGCTGCTCACGCCGACCGAGTTCCGATTGCTTACCGTGCTCGTGGCGCAGCCCGATGAGATCCTGTCGCGCGAATACCTGGCCGTGGAAGTGTGGGGTTACGCCGACGTGAGCAATGGTCGGACCATCGACGTGCACATCCGGCGACTGCGACTGAAGCTTGCCGGCTGTGGCGTGCCCGGCCCGGCGATCATCTCGGTGCGCGGCATGGGCTACCGCATTGTCGCCAGCGAGACGGCGATTACGGCCGCCTGAGGGGTTCTGCTAAACTTAGCTTGCCGCGGCAAACGTTGGGCATGGCGAACCGCACAAGGCCCTCCATAACGACAGTTCAGGCCCTTGCCGTGGCCTCGCAGTTCGGCATTACTCTCGCAGTAAGTGTCGTCCTGGGATATTTCGTCGGCCATTGGCTCGACGATCGCTTCAACAGTATCGTTATCTTCACCCTCATAGGCGTCCTGCTCGGACTGGTTGGAGCCACGATGAATACGGTGCGGCTCTACCGTGCACTTTTGCGCAAAAGCGAGTCCGAATGGCACGCGCAGACAACGGAGTCAGCGCGCACAGCCGACGATGGCAAACCCCACGGATGAAGTACACACACAGCAGCTTTCTAGAGGCTAGGAGTTCGGCCGAAAAGTGATACCCGACAAGATTGCAGCGGCCGAACTCCGTTTGACTGTCGTGCCTAGAGGGGCGGCAATGGACATGGTTGGGAGTTTCTTCGGCCGCCCCTCTAGGCAGGGTTGAACGAACGGATGCTGCAAAGCATAGGCAGTTTTGCGCAAGCGTTCGCGCAAACAACTGCGCCACATGCAGCCGCGACGGCGGAAACCGCTTCGGCCACACCTCAGCCGCCGGCCGAGTTGTTGTTCGACATCGCGGGTATTCCGGTCACCAACACGATCTTTACCGCCTGGATCGTCATCGCCATCCTGGTGTTGTTCGCCTACTTCTCAACGCGCAACATGGCGTCGATTCCGTCAGGAGCCCAGAACTTCTGGGAATTGATCATCGAGTTGTGGGTCGGCGTGATCGAGCAAACCATGGGTCGGCGGCGCGGCCGGCGCTTCATGCCGCTGGT
>WNFC01010747.1_pt1 | contig 10180 bp, 8 predicted proteins | sample 5400541 | NCBI WGS metagenome assembly WNFC01 (sample SAMN13153342, study PRJNA577476) | soil metagenome | isolation source: 120 cm saprolite under Douglas fir tree site 2 hole 2 replicate 1 | place: USA:California | collected 2015-04-18 | reverse complement strand
TCTTAATAACTTTCAGCCCAGATCTAAGCACATTATCTCATTGCTGGATTCATTCCAAGTGTAGTCCAGAAAGTGGGCAATTCTCCTGGAAATGGACTCTGTCACTGACTATATCCTGATTGCTCCTGATGAACTTTCGGAACACATTAGCCAAATCTGCTGGGGCCTCATCAAGGGCCTTGCATATCTTCATAGACACTGCATTGCTCACAGGGATATCAAACCTGATAATCTTCTCATTAGGAAGGAGGACTTTTGTTTAAAAGTCATCTATTTTGATGTGGCTATTAAAGTCAAGGATGAAGATGATGAGGTCGATGGCAAGTATGGGACAGAGGGTTGGATGGCACCCAAGGTCAAGGCCCAGTCATTGATGTACAGTCCAATCAGGGCTGACTGATGGTTATGCAGGCAGGTGATAATCTTCCTTCTTGAGAAGTTTGGGAAAAAAGACAAGCTACTGAGAGGTATTGTGGGGAAGCTGAAGCCTCGTAGTCCCAGAGATCAACCATTGCTGCTCGAATGGCAGACCTTGTCTGCACTTCCAGTGTTGGATAGTGCCAAGGGACAGAGGGCTAGGGAGAGAAAGGCCTCACGACCTCGACAGGACATAGTTAAAGTCAGCAAAGGAGAGGGCCTGATTGTGAAGAAGAGGAGACTTGCCATGTCTCGCCACAACGAATCACTGGCTTATCAGCCTATGGCTCGGGTCCTTTGACATATTTTTGGCACTTATATTTAATTGACAGAGTACAATAGCGGTATAATAATAAAGCAAGGCAGGGACTAGCCTAGTACTGCTATAGTGTTGCAATAGGGATCCCTAGGTCCCTCAAGACAAGGCACGTCACTCATTGATATCGAGGATGCAGAACCTAAATCAACAGAGTCGGCTGTTCCTTTACAAACCTTTGGCCACCATCATGGTACCCACCTCATATATTCTCTGTCTCACCAGAACTAAGACAACTCCCTGTCCCTACAACCTTCACCTTGTGTTGTAGGACTAGATGGCATGCATTGTCCTGCTTCATCTGCTCTCACTCTCATCTGGGGGGCATTGACACTGCATCCCCATCAGCAGTTCACAAGACCCCTAGTTGAGGCATTCCATTAGAAGAGCTGGCAAAAGAGACATGTTGGAGTGGTAACTTGATGGACATTAATACTGATTTGGATGACAAGAGCATATATTAATCTTTTCTAGAAATTCTCACTCCTTACGAACTGATACTCCTATATGAATGAACAGATGAATTTGAGTGCACACTGCCCCTAATCAGCTGGCCCCAAGGCCGTTGGGGTGGGCCAGAGAAGTGCCACCAGTAATGAGGATCTATTGGCTGCATTTGAGGACCCCGCACCCCTCACTGCTGCCTGGGCCAATTCCAATCATGAACCTGACATATCCACCCAGGGCCACCCCCACCTCAGCATCAATTGCATGTCAGTGTGCTGTCGCCTTCTTTGGGTCAGCCTGCAACATCACTAGCACCTCATATTGTGTGATTGTGCAAGGTCACTGGTTGCTTTCCCTGCATCGATGCCGAGCATGGCTTGAATGACTATGAGGAAAATGTGGTGTGGTGGTGTTGAATATGTGTTGGAGATTGAGCTTGCATGATGCGCACATATATGGAGCTTAAATTATTAGATGAAATTTTCACTCATATTCTCATTTGTATTTTCTATTCCCTCGGACATTTTGTACATAAAAAGCGCAATAGGTAGACTAGGTCAAACCACACATTTGAACCCCAATAAACCCACCCTTGCAAAAGTTGTTGCCTATACCCAAAAAACTACAGATAGAGATGATGCGCAAGAAGGGGCATTGGATATCAATCATAGTCTGGAATGGAGGTGTCTGTTTTGATGAGATCCTTCTAAATAATAATTATACCCTTCTACCAATAAGATCCCCTTTGCAAATTTCTAATGGAATGTAAGGTAAAGGGCAGGCAGGCAGGGGGGCCATCAGCAAAAAGGAACACTCCTTACCATGCCTTACAGGATTTCTACCTTGCAGATGCCTTATATATTGGCTCACAAGGTTTACAAGCACTCATAAGGCATGTAAGACAAATTTTATATTGTAAGGCAAAAGTAATTGGTACAACTTATAACTTTTTCTATGCAACCTCCTGCAAGCTCAGCCAAATTCTCTAAGCTAATCTATAAGCATGCACAATCTCTATAAGATCCCAACCATGTGGTTGTTGTATTGTATAGTGTTGTAGTCACAGTCACAGTCATTGTGCTGCATGTTATGACCTTATGCTCAGCTTAGGTGCATTGTTATATTAGGTGTGTCAATGATAATTAGCATTGTGCACTTTGTTGGAGTGTAGAGCAGCTTGGGGATCAGCGTTAGCAGGAGGTTGCTCAGGGTTGGAGCAGTTGATGGATAGCTGCTAAATGTTATGGTAGACAGCAAAGAGTTGGTTTCGACTTCCTAGTAGCTTTCATTAGGAAAACCTAAAAACACTTGTTTATACTTTTTTTAACTTTCTTTGACTTTTTTTGACTTTTTTGTAAAAAAGTAAAAAAAAGTAAGGTTTTTAGACCTTTCTCTTTTAACTTTTTTTAACTTTTTTGTAAAAAAGTATTTTTGGGTTTTCCTAATGTTGAGGCTTAGGCTCCAGCTCTAGTTTGGGCTGTGTTTGGCTTGCATATGGTATAGCTAGCCTAAGGGTGCTGCTGTCTGTGGCTGTAGCAGTCCAGTGCATCAGAGATATAGAGAGATCATTGCATAGGCATGCTGCTACAGTGCAAGGTGCAAATTTCCAACCTCTCAGCCACCTGGATTTGTTCTGGCTACTCCTCCCTCAAAACTCATCCATTTTCCATGAAACAAGGCACATTTTGATCACATTTAGAAGTAGAATAAAAGTTATTCATTACTTTTTTTCTTTTTTTTTGGCACCCATGTTTTAGACACAAAATTGAAACAAACTAGGAAATAAACTGCTTTTAGGTGGGCACTTAGCTACTATAACCAATCCAAAATTGAAACAAGTGCCCAAAAATATGAAAACTTCAGAATTGATGTCTTTTACCCACTTTCCTTCCCAGATTTCAGCCGCTCGGCTGGACTCTCAATATTTAGACCTCTACAGAGAGGTCGGAAAAGTCCACCTTGCACTGTAGTATGGGGTTCAATAGCAACTCAGGTGGAGTTAGACCAGATATAGATGAACTTGTATGTTTCTGTTGAAGACTATCAATTAATGTATAGTCAATGACATATGCAGACAAGACAAGAAAGGGAAATGTATGGCTATGGGCTAGGATGTGAGGTTGTGTTAGTGTTGTGCCCTAGAATACTGGTAAGGTTATGCTCCTAGGAGTTGGCTGCAATAGCAGTAGCCATGACCATATGGCCCTTAGCAGTGTTGTCAGCTGACTGTGTAATGACTTTTGGGTGACTAGAGGGCATTAACTCTAGACTATTATTGACTGGGAGAGCACCAGAGACAATGGTATAGGTGCTGCTCTCAGAGGCAGAATGAGAAGAAGGGCTAGGGATAGAAGAGAGTAAGCCAAGAGCACTTGGCCCTAAGATCTCCGAACTTAGGCCTACAGATGATGGTGACTTGATAAGTGCAGCATTGACATCAGGTTTAAAGGCAGACATAGAAAGAAGTGTGTCTAACTGTAGAGGCAGGGTGGGCTATGACTATGATACTATATGCGGTGGCTTAGGAGGATTTAGTGGGGTGGGAGTGGTCAATGTTTCCTCCAAGCATATTTGAGTGGCATGAAATGAGTTGGTGCCATTGGAACTCTAAGAATGGCATTGCATGGAAGCAGGAGTAGGGGTGAAGGGGCTTCCCAAGGCATCAGCATATGGCACTAGAGCTGGTGCCTCTAGTTTGCATGCCACCACCCAAACACCTCCCTGCACATATCCTAACCCTCCCTATCATATGCAACTTCTAGTATTGCCCTCTCCCTATGGCAAGCCTACATGCCATTCTACATCTTATATGCCACCTCTATGTGGGCCTTGTAATCTACCTCTTGCACACATGCAGGCTCAGAAGTGCAGATGCATGCCACATGTTCTTCTTTAAATGCAATAGGTGCTGAGACCTTATGCAGGGCAGGGTGCAGGTCATGCACAATTGCCATGCTGCCACTGCTAGCTCCATCATAGATGGGGGAAGGGTAGACAGCAACATCAAGGGTGGACTTTGTTGTGATGCTGGCTGCAATGAGATCTGGGTGGAGGTGGGTGGGTGCTTAGCACACAGAAAAACAGGGCCTTTTTGGTGGTGGTCTAGTAGCCTGTTGGTGGGTCGAAGGATGGGGCATAGGGTAGTTTAGAAGGCTTGGGTGCACTAGTTAAGTGGCACTGCATAACAGAGATGTGCATGGCGAGGTGCTTAGTAAAGTTAGCATTAGTCTCAAGGGCAGTCAGGGAGGGTTTTAAGTCCTTGTTGTTATGGTTTCAGTCACAGCTGTCACACTCAGATGCCATGCCACTTAGTATCATGGCCATAGCCATTGTGCCATGCACAGCATTGCAGTTGCTGCTGTTGTGCTGCATGATGTTATAGCTATAGCCATTGTGCTGCATATGGTGCTAGAGCAGTAGGATAGTATGGCAGGTGTCACAGATTGATGAGAAGGGTGGTTAGCAGAAGAAATGCTAGGAGTTGAAATTTGAGGGGGAACATTAGATAGGGGATGTGAAAACATAGGGGCTACCAATGCCAAGCATGTCAGTGAGACTACCAACACTGAGCAAGTGTGCCCTAGTCATGATAGAGATGAAACAATATTAGAAATGTGAGATGGTATGAATGTAGGTGATGCTACACAAGAACTAGAGGGAGATGCAAAAGGCTGTGATGGGCCTGACAAACCAGTGTGAGCAGTCATGGCTGAAGATGCCATTGATATGGTAGGGTTGGACATGAAGTGACTGAGGAGACTCTGATGCATTTAAAACTGTAGAAATACACTAAAAAGGGGGATAAAAGACAGCAACTTTTTGACTTAGGCACAATGTGCAACTTTGATGTTAATCTCAGGAACAAATAAAGCACAACAACCCAATGCAGTTAAACTTTAACATTTCTTTCATACTTCCTATTCCTACTATATACTACTGCAGCACTCAGCCTACTGACACTCTTTTGCTAGCTTCCTCTTTCCCAATGTTTTAGTATAGATAGGAAGGCTTGCTGCCACCTTCCTCTATTGAATATTGATGGCTATCTATGGTAGCTAGGGCCCAACTTGAGTGATCCCAGGTAAGTATTTACTTTATTTGAATTTTTGCTCATCTTATTTACCACTATAATGCAAGTGCAATTAGTGCACACCATAACCACAACCATAACAACAACAACATGGTCTCTGCCATGCAATGTGATATGACAACATGTCCATCACTACCATCACTCTGAGCACCACAAAGGGCAGGGCATGCCATTGCGAGCAAGAATATGGTTATCTCCTCTATTATCACCATATCGTCCTTAGCCTCGAAGAGGTTAACAGCCTAGTCCATACTGTCAATCACCATAATACAGCTATGATGATAAGCCACTGCCACCATACAATGTGACCACAATACAGCTAGCATCTCCATACCACACAATAACACAATCAGGTCCTTCAGCCACTCACATTGGCCTCCCAGGATTCTTCATTTTATGAGCATGGCCTTAATGTTATCTCCTAGCTTACTAGGGTAACACTACACCCACCAGTTGCCTACTTTGCATCCATCCTAGTGTCATTCCCTCTTATTGGTCTAACTCAATTCACTCAATACTTGGTTGCAGCCTGTATGTCTGGTCCATTACCTACAGAGTTGTTAGCACATTTCTCTAGCATGTCTGGTCACTCTCAGAGCCTTGTTACAGCCATTGCCATATCTTCTTTCAAGGATGATGTGTCCTTTCTTGAGAATGCACAGAAGGCACTCAAGTGGCTCTTCTTTGCTAGTCTGTGAGGCTAGCAGCTCTTTCCTGTTCTTGCCCTCAAGCCTTCTGTCATTCAGGATTTGATCAATGGTGGAGAGGAACAACCTATGCCAATGCTGTCTGTCAATGGCTTGCTCCTTAAAGACCTTCAGTCCCACATTTCTAAGACAAACAAGTATCTTCCCAACAACTCTCAAATCAACGTATCACTCCACAATAGCCCTTGTACCTTTATTATCATGGGCTTACCACATTTCTTTTATGGGTTTGTCACCAACTTGCACAAAGTCTACACAGCAAATGGTGCTGACCAAAGCAAGGTCAAGTTCTCAAAACAAAAGCCAGTTTTTAGTGTGTGTTTCCTCCTCATAGGCATGCCATTCTACAGCCAGTATCTTAAAGATGCTACAGATAAAGTAATCTATGAGAACCTCAATGGTAAGAAGCTGTAGACTTAAGGGCTCCAAATTCCTGTGTACCACACTGAGGATGGTATATCGAACAGTTGACACTCTTATTTTGCCTACTCAAACCCGTTCCCTTTTAGGCTTAGATCTCTGAGCATATACAGTTATAGATAGCAAAAGTCTACCAATTTTTTTATAGTCTTATTTTTGTTAGAAATGTTGAAATAAACATAGTTTAAAAAAGTAAATCCTTAGAGATCGTCCCACCCCCAAATTTAACACCTATGACTCCAAAATACCATCAATCAATTTATTTTAATGTCCTGTCTCCAATCCTAGGCTCTGATTGTGCAGGAAAAATTGAGGAGATGAGATAGAAACTACATGATAGACACTAGAGTGTTGCTACATGATGAGGACCAGGGAGATGGCACACAGGTGCACATGCACACCAACTCACAAACATTCAAAGAAAACAAAATATATTCTGAGTAAAATACAAATTGAAAGCTATATACAACATGAGATATATGAACCCATGTGGGCCTGGTCCAGAGAGGACAACACATGATATGTGCCCCTTTAAAGGACTGAGCCCTGCACCAATACAGATGCCTTGATTGTGAAGGGACTTGCTTTCTTAGAATAGGAAGGGAGAGTGAATATGAGAGCAATAGAATTATTGTTCTACACAGTATAGGATGGACTGGTATAAATATAAGTGTTGTGGCTGTTCTACTGTACAGCGCATTGATGTATTGTAAGGTGGTGGGGGAGCACACTAATAGGATGTCAGGTGTGTTGGAGTGTGGTGTTAAAGTACCAGGTGTCAGTGTTGGTGCAAGCACTGGTTGTGCTTGTATTGCATTTGCTAGATCTAACTCTAATATGCTTTGGTGCTATTAGACACATGCCTTGTCTAATGATATACTACAACTTATGGAGGACATGTGGCTTGCTGAGTGCATGCATGCTGCAGACTTTGTACTAACCCATACTGTGCTGAAATATGTGTGGAGTTGTTATTATTTGCATATGGCTGGGGCCCTATGTGTCCCAGGGCACCACCACAATAGGTGCACTTGCCATACAGGTAGAGTTGGCAGAGGGGGCCCAGAGGGTCAGGCTTAGGCTTGTTTCATGTGACACAATGTGGGATAGGAAGATATTGTGCAAGATGAAGAGCATGCACTGCATAAACACCATGGCCAGTCTATTAGCAGTGGGTGAGCTGAGTGCAAGGCCCAGGAGTCACCTATTAGAGTCTGCATGGAATCAGCTATACAGTGGTCTAAGCTAGACCACTCAGAGCTGCTGCCAGTGCTAGTAGAGAGCGTGTTCATGTTCAGTTTGGCAAAGTAGGGCAGGTTGACAAGCAGATGATACTATATATCAATATTAATTGAAGCTGTTCTTAATTGAAATTATCCAAAACAGGATATATTATATAGTAAATTTTGGGTCCAGAGATTATCTAACCCAAAAAAATGTGGGAGAAACAAGTGGAGGGTGTTTTTGGACATTTTTAGCACCCTTGAGAATGATTCCAAGGTCCATTTTTCCATTAAAAAATCTATTTCTGGTGCTAGAAAATTGGTGGACTTTTGCTATCCATAACTGTATAGTAACTCGTTCCATTTGCAAACCATAAGGTGACTGCTGCATAACTGCTACCACTACCATGTCACATGATGACATGATGATGCAATGATGTGACCCCTGCCATGCAATATGACCAGGACACAACTGTGACTGACCACAACACTATGCATTATGATGACTGTGACTATGACACCACATGCAGCATGACAATTGTGACCATGTCTATAATTACTGTATGGCATAACAACCATAACTATAATACCACATACAGTGCAACCATCACTGCTGCCACCACCACCTCTGCTCTATGATGCAACAATAACTAATCAGTATCATGCTCATGTGCTTTGGCATTATGGCTACAGTGATGTTGGCAGCTGGGCCACTAGCCATGGCCTATAGTTTATGTAGAATTTTTGTATATATTTGTAATAGTAGAAATATATTTATTGAATCCAATTGACTGTAAAGCAACTGTAAGCACTTCAGGATGATTTATAAGAAGTCTGGCAAGTTTTTATAATTCTATAAGCTAGCTGTAAGTTACTCTTTCTTGTAAAGAAGAGGAGTCATCAAATAAGTTGGTTGTAAGTCTACTGTAAGACCTTGACATGGCTTACAGACCTTACAGAAATTTTCCTTACAAAAACCTTACAAGTGCCAGTAAGGCATATTAAGGTATAGTAAGTACATGTGCAAGCAGGTTTTTTTTTGCTGATACACCAGTGTCAAGTGCAAGAAACATAGTTGGTGTGCTTTCATTGTCTATACTCAGTGGCCATTATTAAGTGGTTCTGTGTGTTGTCTAGCCTAAGGATGTGGCTGTAGCAATGTGTAGATCACAGTTACTATAATACTTAATAAAAGACAATGTTGACCAGATTGGAGAGAGGAAAAGGGGAGGGGGAGAGACAAGTGAAAAGGAAAATCAGATATATACAAAAGGCTTTTAACAATGGGACTGATTTATATAAGCTACTATATTCTACAATAAGCAGAGAGGTCTTACTATATATGCACTCACTGGTAGTTTGTCTAATAGGTAGTAAGTAGTCTTTGAGGTGAAACATGAGGGAATGCCAGGGACCTTACACACATAATGGAGGAGTAGCAAATGATATGAAGAAGGGGCAGGAATGGGTGAGGAGCTTAGAACAACTGAATAGAAGAAGGAGAAAGCAGCAAACAAGAGAAGGCATAGGAAAAGCTTTGTCAGAAATGTTGATGAGATGAGCCTTGGCATTCTTCTGTATGTGGCTCTGATGCATCCTCTATAGCTAGAGCAGAGAGCAGTTATAACAAAAAGAATGCTAATAGTAATGATATGTTCAACAGTTAGAGGCCCTGTAGGAGCACAAGAGGGATGTAAAGCAAGGTACTATACTACAAGGTTTGAACATAAGATTAGGGCACAATAACTATGAGTATCATTACACTCACAATTACCTCTACATTCCTGCTTTGGGGGTCTCTCTCCCTCTCTAAGCATGTATCCACCACCCATCGGTACCCATCACTGAAGAGCATGATGTGGGGTTGAGCACATAAGTTAAAGCTTAAAGGACAGAGGGAAAGAGGGAGTCTAGAGAATAAGGAGTGGGCATGAGTGTTATCTAAGAAGGGTGGAGTCCTAAGACACATGACTCAAGACTGGCAGAGGCAAAGGTGTCTAAGATAAGTGACATGAGACAGAGAGAGATGCAGAGATCAGAGCCTCAGAGTTAGATTGAAGGCATGTAAGATAGCAGAGGAGATTATTGTTTAGAATATGGCTGTTTAACTAATGATTGCATATCTGTTGGTATAAATGGAGAGGAGGGATAGCACAGACCCAGAAAGAAGACTGATTGCTTTCACCTAGATAACTAAGACCATGTCTATGTAGTCAGTGTGCTAAGTTATTGCATAACTACATCTAATTGCCACTGTATAAGCTGGCAGAAACTCACGACATGCACCTAGACATTTCTGATATGGTTTGCCTATCGAGTTTATTAAAACTTAGGTAGTGCACTAAGCATCACCACATATTTGCTAGAGTCTGGAGTTGCATTTAGCATCACTGCCACTTTGAGCACAAGGATCATATACTCATCTAAAGGGATAAGTGTCACAGATGATTACCAGAGAGACAATGGATGGCAGAAGTGAATATTATTATAAGCATAAGGGAATTAAATAGGGCAGTTCAGTCAACTCAGACTTGCTAGGCAAAGTAGAAAGTGCTCAAGC
>WNFC01010746.1_pt1 | contig 10180 bp, 7 predicted proteins | sample 5400541 | NCBI WGS metagenome assembly WNFC01 (sample SAMN13153342, study PRJNA577476) | soil metagenome | isolation source: 120 cm saprolite under Douglas fir tree site 2 hole 2 replicate 1 | place: USA:California | collected 2015-04-18 | reverse complement strand
TCTTCGGCCGGAACGCGGACGGCAGTGAAGTCAAATCCAGTTTCTCGACGACGAACGCCGCTACTTTTTCTTTGGGATATGTGGCCTCATTCCCGACCACCATCAACGGCGAGTATGACAACGCCACAAACGCCAGCAGAACTTTAGCTTTCATTTTTCATGCTCCTCTTTTGTCACTCGATTTCTCCGAATCTCTCTTTGCAAACGCCGCCTGTTTTGTTGGGGACCGACTCTCCCCGCGGCATCAAATTGTCCCGGGTGACCCTCGCGCGGCCACTCAGCACATATGAGCAACTCATGTTCCATCGCGATTGCAGATGAATGATTGGGCTTTGCTTCGTTGTGCTGCCACGGATTCAAGGGGATAGCTTCGTCGCGAATCGCGTGCGCTCAGAAATCACCGGCTCTTCGAATCGCAACGAACCGTTCGTGTTGACATATTGACTGGCGCGACCTTATGTCGACGGTGTTTCGTCGTGTCGACACTTCGTTTCAACGGCCCTCGCGTTGAAGTGAACGAGGTCGCTTCCGTGCACAGCGCGATGAGTCGTCATTTCCCTTGGCCATGTTCATTGGGAGGATTGGCAAGACGAATGCTTATTCCAATTCTCGTGACCGGAATACACGCGGGTAAGATTTCGGTCGCAAGAAAAAAGAACAAAAGGGGGGGCGTCCTTGAGCCAGGAGACAGTGGTAATTTCCGTTCGAGAGAAAGAACTGATCCTTCAGCGCGCGCAGAAGGGCGATCCCGAGGCTCTCAATCTGCTGTTCGAGTCCTGCCGCGGCAAGCTGTTTGCCCGCGCCCTTCGTATTCTTCCCAGGGGACAGGACGCTGAGGATGCAGTCCAGGATGCCATGCTGGCGGCGTTCACCCATTTGGATCAGTTTGAAGGTCGGGCAGATTTCTTGAGCTGGGCCACGAGAATCGTAATCAATGCCGCCCTGATGCAAATTCGGAAGACGCAATCGAGGCCCGCTATCTCCTGGGACCAAGTGAATGGTGGAATTGAAGGATCCTTCGCGAGCGAATTTTTGGAAGAGCAGAAACCAACTCCCGAACAGATGTACCAGCAGGTGGAACATACGAGACTATTGGAAGAGGCGCTTCGGGAGTTGCCAGCGGATCATCGTCGTGCCCTCCAACTTTGGAAACTGATGGATTGTTCGCTGGAGGAGACTGCCAGGGCACTGGGGGTACCCGTGAACACATGGAAGGCCCGCTTACATCGTGCTCGGCGGTTATTGTCTCTCAGGTGCAAAGGCAAAACACAACATCGCCGCGCAGCTTCTCGGAGTAGAAAAGCACTGCGGTCTTGCCTGGCAGCAGAGCAGAGCCTTCGTGCAGCTTAAGGGTGTTGAGCTGACGTTTTACGAGGGCGGCGACGCGCGAAGATCGATCCACCACCGGAAAGGAACCTGGGCCGCAGGGTTTCCTAAACGACGAACGTTTTCCTATGGGGATCGAGAAGTTTCACAACTTTGTCGAACGGATTTAGACCGAAGTAAGGGTTCCAGCCAGCACTGCCGTGACGGCACGCAACCAGATCACAACTGCGATGGCTCCTGGATCTGGGTGGCCCAATACGCGATCCTGAAGATAACTTGACCGTCCCAATCTGGGTTTCATTTGGGCAGTCGCCTCCGCGCCCCGCTGCGCTTCGTCAACTGCGGCGCGAAGTACTTGATGGGAGAAACTTGCTCCGGCGCTTTTCAGGGACGTGACGAAGGGATACAGGGCGTCCATCATTGTCCGATCGCCAGGCTTCGCGCCGCCCAGCTCGCTGATGGCGCGGGAGCCTTCCTCGAGTGCTTCGGTCCACTGCGGCAGTCCCGCGCGACCAGAGTTTTCCATCACATTGCCCGCGCGCAGAAAGAGCACACCGTAGAGCGGCCCGGAAGATCCACCTAACTCGTGCCGCAGCGTATGGCCGAGGGCCTTCAACGTGTCGGCAACATCATCGAGAGGATAGGTTGCCACAGCGTCTTTCACGGCCGCTGCCGCACGCTTCATGCTCGTGCCGAGATCGCCGTCGCCCACAATACGATCCATTTCCGTCAGTTCACTTTCTGCGGCGATCAGCGCGTCGCAAGCAGCCTCGATGGCGCGTTTCGTGAGCCGGCCCATTTCCGTTTTCACATCCTGATGGGTCGGGCCGCTCAGGTTTGACGAGACGCTCGGCGCGACTTCTGCCGCCCAGTGTCTAGAGCGCTGTTTCGGGACGTTCGGCCAGGACAAAGCAGAAGTCTGCGCATCGAGGAGGGGCAGCCAACCATCGTGGAGCCCGAGAATTGAGATCGAGATTCCCGCCATATCGAGGGATGAAAGAAAGGTCCCCGCATAAATCCGCTCCACGGTAAATCCGTTTCGTTCGAGAAAAGCCAGCGCATGGCGAGCGACAATGGCGAGTTCCATCTCGGTGGTTGCTCCGAGATTATTGATCATTGCCACGACGCGCCGGCCATTGCCGAACTTTCCCTGTTTCAAGATCTCCGTTAACAACGTTTCCGTCAGTTGATCGGCAGACTGCAGGTGTGTGCGCGTCACGCCAGGTTCACCATGAATACCGAGGCCAAGTTCCATCTCATCAGCGGCCAGCTCAAAGCTGGGTTTTCCGACGGTAGGGGAGGTGCCGGCGGAAAACGAAACGCCCATGGTGGCCAGCGATTTGATCGCTGCTCTGCCGATGGTCGCAACTTCGGCCAGGTTCTTGCTCTGCGCCGCGGCGGCCCCCACCAGCTTGTGAATGAAGATCGTTCCTGCAAGACCGCGGGCGCCTGTAGCAGAGGTTGATCCGTTGAGTGCAACATCGTCATCGACAATAATCATCTCGACTGGAATGCCTTCCGATCGCGCCATTTCCGCCGCCAAGCCGAAGTTCAATCGGTCGCCGGTGTAGTTCTTGACCACAAGGAGAGCTCCGGGTTTCCCGGCGACCGCCTTGATTGCGGCAAGAATGGAGTCGGTATCCGGAGAAGTAAAGACTTCTCCCGCCACTCCGGCACTCAACATGCCTTCCCCGATGTAGCCTGCGTGGGCCGGCTCGTGCCCGCTGCCACCGCCCGAGATGATCGCCACCTGCTGATCGCGGATTTTATTTATGTCGGTGCGAATCATGACTTTGTGTCCCGACAATCGCGCCACACCAGGGTTCAAGACGGCCAACCCCTGCAACATTTCTTCAACGACATTCTCCGGATGATTAATAAATTTTTTCATCGATTGATTCTCCTAGATGAAGAACTGGAAGCAAGTGTAGTGCCATCGATTTTGAACGGCAGGGACGCGGGTGAAGCCGACCCCTCCACAAGAATCAGAATATGGAATTCCGAGAATGGCGCGTCAAGCAGATCTGATTCTGCCGGGAGAGCTTCTGAACCTTTCTGCCTGTTAGCCTGCCGCGGGTTGGATGCGCCCGTTGGCACAAAGTTGCGATTCTTAAAATAGCAACCACCTCGCGACGCCCGGCGGACTCGTTGTCAAAATCGTGACGTACAGTGACGCAGCAGCGCTTCGGAAACATCAATTTTCTTCTGACTTCGGACTACGCAAACACTGGAAAAAACGTGCAACGAGCAAAACCCATTGGGCGCGCGCGTTTGGCAATGCAAGTGCCTTACTCCCGGTCGCTATGAATAACAAACACGTACTTCGCGGTCTCAGCCGTTCATTCATTCACACAGCAATTCGCCGTTGCAGCAATGCAATAACTTTTCTTCAATGCTGCCCCATGTTCTGGGCACAACAACGAAACATTCTTTTGTGCTTCATTCTGCTACTGATGTTGGGCGCGTCGGCGGAGGCACAGAGCGCACTACCGTCAGATGCCAGTGCGCCGTCTCCCGAATTGTCATCGCGAAAGTATCTCTTCGGAGATTGGGGAGGCGAGAGAAGCGCTTTGGAGGAAAAAGGCGTCATTTTCGACTTTTTCTACATCACGGATATGCATGCCAATCCCAGCGGCGGAATACAACAGACCTATGCCGGATGGGAGCGAATTCGAGGAACGGTAGACATCAATTTCGACAAGATGATCCAGTGGCAGGGACTTAGCTTTCACGCCACGGGGCTCTGGCAGTCGGGAGCCAACCTGGGCGGCAAGATCGGGACTCTCGCCAACCCGAGCGATTTGGTGAGTCAACACAGTACGCGCTTGGATTCCTTCTGGGTGCAGCAGCTCTTTCTCCACAACAAAGTGAGAATCCGAGCGGGACAGTTGGCCGGTTTGGATTTTTATGGCAATCAGGAATACGGCGGTACCTGGCTTATCGAGCCCCTCGGCTATGCGTTCGGCAATCTGTTCAGTTCCATATTCGAGTCGTTCAATCCTGCAGGTACGCCCGGAGCGGAGATTCTCGTCGCGCCAACGAGTCATTTCTACGTGAAGAGCGCCGTCATGGCTGGCAACCGGAATCCCTATCAGCAGGATCCTACCGGCACCAACTTCGCAATTCGCAATTCTGCGAACTTTCTGTTCGAAGCCGGCTATTTGACGGGAAAGACTTATCCCGGTGAATACAAGTTCGGCGGTGTGTACAACGGCGGCAAGTTTCCGAATCCCGCCGGCATCGAGAGCAGCGGCAACTATCTGATCTATGGAATGGCAAGCCAGGCTTTGTACCGTCCTGACGCTGGCTCGAACCGCGGGCTGGATGCAACGATTGGCTTTGACTACAGCCCGGGCGATGTAAGCCGCGAAAACGTGCAGATCACGGCCGGGGCCCGCATCAATGCTCCCTTTGCGCGCCGTCCGCAGGACCGCATCGGCATTGGTTTCGTGTACAGCAAGATCAGCGATCCTTTCCGGAATTTCGGAACGTTACTGGGTGGCGCGCCGCTTGGTTCTGAAAAAGCCTTCGAGTTGAACTATTCGCTGCAGGTCAGGCCTTACTGGCTGGTGCAACCCACATTTCAGTATTACGCAAACGTAGGCGGCAATCCCTCTTTGTCGAACGCCCCGGTTTTGGGGTTCAGGACCAAAATCACATTTTGATCGAGGGGCGCTCGTGAAAAGCAGAGTAGAAGAACTCAAAAACATTTCTGGCCAGCAGTTCGACCTGTGTGTGATTGGCGGGGGAGCTACCGGTTCAGCTTGTGCACTCGATGCGCAGCTGCGCGGGATTCGAACGGTTCTCCTCGAGGCAGGTGACTTTGCCGGTGCAACTTCCAGCGCCGCCACCAAGATCATCCACGGCGGAGTTCGTTACCTAGAAGAAGCGATCAAAGGGGCCGATCTTCAGGAGTATCACGTCCTGGTGCGGGCTTTGCACGAACGCGTTCGGATGCTGGAAAACGCACCGCACCTCACGCGCAAACTGGAGTTTCTGGTTCCAAGTTTTCACTGGCTCGATGTCGCTTACCTGGACATCGGGCTCAAAATCTACGATTGGCTCGCTGGCTCGGCGGGCATTTCTCCGAGCAAGTTTATCTCGCGCGAGGAAACCCTACGGCGGATGCCGCAACTAAACCGCGACGGACTGCTCGGCTCCGTAGAGTACGCGGACGGCCAGTTCGACGACGCCCGATACAACTTGGCTCTCGTTCATACCTTCACGCGGGCCGGCGGGCAGGCATTGAATCACTGTCGCGTGACGGATTTTCACCGCGACTCAGCCGGGTGCCTGTCAGGTGTTGTGGCCGTGGATCAGATTTGCGACGCGAAGTTCAACGTAACTTCGCGATCCATCGTGAACGCCACCGGACCCGCTTCGGATTTGGTTCGTCAGATGGCCTCGCCATCGGTACCGGAACGCATGCGGCTGAGCAAAGGCTCTCATATCTTGTTTCCTCTCGATCTCTTCCCAACTGATGACGCCATGCTGGTCCCAAAAACCGAGGCAGGAAGTGTGCTCTTTGCTGTGCCCTGGGGCGGCCGCTTGCTCGTCGGCACCACGGAGCGGGAAGTGGCTCCTGGCGACGATCTGTACGTCACCGAGGAAGAGATCACTTACATGCTCCGCCAGCTGAACAAGTATCTTGCGAAACCTCTGCAGCTTTCGGACGTCGTGGCCGGCTTCGCCGGCGCACGCCCACTGGTCAGCGCGGGAGAAGGCGGGAGCACGGAAAAGATTGCGCGCGACGACGTCATTGAGGTTGACCCCAACAGCGGCCTTATCAGCATCATGGGCGGAAAGTGGACCACGCACCGCGCCATGGCCGAAGACACCATCAATGCGGTTCAGAAAGCTTTGGGAGTCGCAGTTAGCGAATCGCCGACAAGAGCGCACGTTCTTCACGGCGGAGATGGGTTCACTAGCGACTTGTGGGAAAAGCTCGTGCGTATCTATCCAGTTTCGAAAGAAACTGCACAGCATCTCGCGGCCAGATTCGGTACCGCCGCAAGGGATGTCCTGGAACTCACCCGCACGAATCCCGACCTGGCTCAGGCTTTAATCCCGGGGAGCGCACAAATCCAGGCCGAAGTCGTGTACGGGGTGCGCGAGGAACTTGCCGCCAACATCGAAGACGTGATCTCGCGGCGTATCGGCCTTCAATACTACTCGTGGAGAGATGCAATCAAAGCGGCGCCCGTGGTCGGCTCTCTCATGGCCCAGGAACTCCAGTGGACAAGCGCGGAAGAGCATGAGGCGGCCACCCGCTACGTGGAACGGATCAACTTTTTCCTGGAACGCGCAGGTTTGCATCCTGAAGCCAGTCCTGCGGGTCGCAGTTCAGCAGCTTAGCGGAAAGGAACGGCCGAAAATGTCTACTTATCTGGGTGCCATCGATCAGGGAACCACAAGCACGCGATTCATCATCTTCGACTCGACGGGACGGATCGTCTCCGTCTCGCAGAAAGAGCACGAGCAGATTTATCCCAAACCCGGCTGGGTGGAGCACGACCCAGAGGAAATCTGGCGGCGCATTCACGAGGTCATGACGGAAGCCATGCAGCAGCGCGGAATTCGCCCGAAGGATGTCGCCGCCATCGGCATTACTAATCAACGCGAGACCAGCATCGTCTGGAACCGCAAGACCGGCGTCGCCGTTTACAACGCCATCGTCTGGCAAGACACGCGCGTCGAGGACGCTGTGGCTGAGTTCGCCCGCGAAGGCGGCCCGGATCGCTTCCGCAAGCTGACTGGCCTGCCCCTGGCCACTTACTTCAGCGGTCTGAAGATTCGGTGGATTCTGAACAACGTCCCGGGCGCCAGAGAGCTCGCCGAAACCGGAGACCTCCTCTTCGGGAATATCGACAGCTATCTGGTGTGGAAGCTCACCGGGGCTCAAAGAGGCGGTGTACACGTCACGGACGTGACCAACGCCAGCCGCACGCAACTGATGGATCTCTCCACGCTGAGCTGGGACAAGGCACAGCTCAAGTTGTTCGGAATCCCCGAATCCATGATGCCGCGCATCGCCTCCAGCAGCGAAGTCTATGGATTGGCGCAACCAGCAGAAGTGAAAGACATTCCGATCGCCGGAATCCTAGGAGACCAGCAGGCCGCGCTCTTCGGGCAGACCTGCTTTGAACCCGGGCAGGCGAAGAACACCTACGGCACCGGCTGCTTCCTGCTGATGAATACGGGGACCGAACCGGTTTTCTCCAAATATGGGCTGCTCACGACTGTCGCCTTCAAACTCGGCCAGAATCCAGCCCAGTATGCACTGGAAGGTAGCGTGGCCATAACCGGAGCGCTCGTGCAGTGGATGCGCGACAACCTTGGGCTGATTGAAAAGAGTCCGGATATTGAGGTGCTGGCGCGTTCGGTCAAGGACAACGGTGGCGTTTATTTTGTGCCGGCGTTCTCCGGGCTTTTCGCCCCTTACTGGAAATCGGACGCTCGAGGCGTGGTCGTCGGCCTCACGCGTTACGCGAATAAAGGTCATCTGGCACGCGCGGTCCTTGAAGCCACAGCTTACCAAACCCGCGAAGTACTCGAAGCCATGGAACTTGATTCCGGCAAGAAGCTGGAGTCTCTGCGTACCGACGGCGGCATGGTTGAGGACGAACTCCTGATGCAATTCCAAGCGGACATTCTCAATAGGGACGTGATCCGGCCCTTGATAAAAGAGACCACAGCGCTTGGCGCCAGCTACGCCGCCGGTCTTGCCGTCGGATTTTATAAAGACTTGGGGGAATTGCGCAGACAGTGGGGCGTGGACCATGTGTGGAAGTGTCACATGGAAAGCGCTACACGTGAGCGGCTGTATGCCGAATGGAAAAAAGCGGTAACGCGATCCTTCGGCTGGGTTGAGGAACGAGGATTGAAAGCAGGAGCCTAGCCTTCCTGGTGGGCTAGACAATTGCAAATCTCAAAGGAGAAGAAAAGATGACGACACCTTTCCTGGGCGAATTTGTTGGAACGTTGATTTTGATTCTGCTGGGCGACGGCGTGGTCGCCTGCGTGCTGCTGAAACGATCAAAAGGTGAGGCATCGGGCTGGATCGTTATTACCGCGGGATGGGCCTTCGCGGTGATGGCAGGTGTGTTCGCTGCGATTGCTTGCGGGAGCAAGGACGCCTTTCTCAATCCGGCGGTCACGCTCGGATTCGCTGTTTCCTCGGGCGATTACTCCAAGCTCGTTCCTCTCGTGACGGCCCAACTATTGGGCGCTTTTGTGGGCGCAACTCTAGTTTGGCTGCATTATTTGCCGCATTGGAAGGAAACACCGGATGCCTCTCTGAAGTTGGCGGTCTTTTGTACCGGGCCGGCGATTCGAAATGTCGCAGCGAATCTCATCAGCGAGATCATCGGCACTTTCGTTCTCGTGTTCATCGCCGGCGCAATCTTCGCAAAGGCCGTAGCGAAGGATGGTCCCGCTGCGGGGCTTGGACCATATCTCGTTGGGTGCCTCGTCTGGGCGATCGGCCTTTCGCTTGGCGGTACCACCGGGTATGCCATCAATCCGGCTCGCGATCTTGGCCCTCGAATCGCCCATGCGGTTCTTCCTATTTCCGGTAAAGGAAAATCAGATTGGGAGTATGCCGGAATTCCGGTCGTTGGACCATTAATTGGCGCCGCACTCGCCGGCATTTTGATTCGAGTTGTGGGCTTCTAACAACCTGGCACCTCATTGAGTAAGGGAGAGCCCACTGCGTGGCTAAATCTGAGTCAGCTTGTGAATCACCGAGCGACCTGAAGAGCGATCTCCGTATTGCTCGAGACAGGGCCCTGCCCGACGAGGAGCAGAGCAGTTTCGAGCAAATCGTGGGGAACAGTCCAGCTCTCAAGGGGGTCCTGCAACTCATGGCCGTTTGGAGTGATGGTAGGAAGTGATCTCTGTTCACTCCTGCCGCACGCTACGGAAAAAATTGGCATAATCCTCTGCGGAGGGTTTCGCCGCTAACCAAATGCAGTACGGCTTCCGCGCTTTCTCAAGATGAGCTAGAGAAACATCACAGGAGCTGCCTCGTCTCGGTCTGGAGTTCGCAGATGGCAACACCTTACACCGCTCCAAGTATCGATGAATATCTGCGCAAGCGGCTGATGCCGGTGGAAGGAGCGATTCCTTATGTGCAAGGGATCGAGATGTACGGAAATTCTATTCCCGCCGGAACGGTCGGCGGCGACCTCTTTGAATACATAAACTTTCAGCAACGTTACGACATCGATGCACGCATTCAGCGCGCACTGAAGCGATCGAAGGAGTACCTCGAGCCGCTTCCGACAGGTGGGGCACCACGCAATTCGGTGGATGACCATGTGGAATGGCTGAAATCGAGGTCGGGCTATAAACCGGAAATGGAAACCGAATATCGAGAAGCAAGAAGTTCGGAACAGGTGCGGGTCGCCGAAGACCTGCGCGAGCTTTACAGCACAGCGGGCGTCCTCGTGGTGGACGCTCAAGGACACGGAATCATTTCAGCCAAAATCGCATCCACGGTTCACGACACGTTTCATGCCCTTATGCTTTCAGAACTCGATCACCGGGGAAAAACGACTGCGGAGTTGTTCCAGAGGATCAACTTGCGATTGGCCTTATCAGTCACCGCTCGTAATGCTCTCGGCAGAAGCGAGAAAGAGAGCGCCCAGGAGATTGCCACCATGCTTTACGGTGAAGTACGCCCTTATGGCCATTTTCGATTCGTCAATTTTGGACATCCACCACCGCTGGTCTTCTCTGCCGAATACCGCAAGTTCATGGACATTGGTAAAAGCGGGATGGTGCAATTTCTGCCCCTCGGCTTGCAGATCGCCGAAGATGATCCCGATCGTAACAGGTACTTCTCCTTAGAGCC
>WNFC01017742.1_pt1 | contig 10181 bp, 11 predicted proteins | sample 5400541 | NCBI WGS metagenome assembly WNFC01 (sample SAMN13153342, study PRJNA577476) | soil metagenome | isolation source: 120 cm saprolite under Douglas fir tree site 2 hole 2 replicate 1 | place: USA:California | collected 2015-04-18 | reverse complement strand
TCGAAACACGAACCGCCACCTTCAAGTCCGGCCCAAGCGGGGTCATCATGGCCGCCGCCGGGAAAAACGACGACGTGCCCGCGAACGCTGCAGCGCGGAGGTAGCTATCGGCTTCGATGATCAATGTGCCGGCTGCGGAGCGACGGAACGCGGCGGCGTTATCGTCGGACATGCGTACGACCGCAATCGGAGGAGAAATCGTGTCATGTTGCGCATAGGTCCGCAGGACTTCGACGTTGCCGAAGCGGTTGAGCCGATCGGCCAAAGCCTGGCCGGTCACGCCGGGCTCTGCTGGCGCGATCATGTATTGAGCGGTGCGCGCGGGCTTGCGTCGATCGCCAGTGGGGGCGGCGCGTGCATCTCGCGCGGGCTTGCGGCGATCGCCCGTCGGGGTCGAGCGCGGATCATCTGGATTTGCTGCCATGACATCGCCTCTCAGTTCAATGGACTGACGATTGAGTTTGCTGCGCTTGGTCGGTCGGAGCCTGCCGCGGCAGCGGAAGCCTTGGATCGCCAGCCCGGATCGTTTCGATCGTGCGGTAGGTCAGCCAAATCAGGTTGAAGGCCTGCGCATAGTCCCGCGCAGCAAAGCTGTGCGCGGCTTGCGTGACGATGGGAACGCAACTTTCCAGGCCGGCATGCTGTGCGGCGTTGGCCTCAAGATAGGTGGAAAGCGCGCGCAGCGATTCCGCGATCATGTCGCCGATCAGGTTTTCCGCCGCCTGATGGTCGTGCATCGGGTTCGGAGCCACAATATTGCCGGACATGGTCTGGAACGGCTGCTCCACGGTTTGCGACTGGAAGCGCTGCAGAAGCGGCATCAAATTGCCGAGCAACGCAACGAGCTGCTGAATGTCTGACGATCGCTGCTGCGACGCGGTTGCGGCAGAAGGGCTGGAATCTGACATGGGATGTTCTCCTTCGTGAGGACGCGTTCATGACGGCCGGCAGCGAAACCTCGGCTTCGCTAGCGGGGCGGATTTGACATTCGCTGGGCCGCGGGCTCGCGACGGCGAATGTCAAATCCAAACTCCGCTAGTTGTTAGTGGTCCTTTGCCTCTAACATTCGCAAAGACGCCCGCCGAAACAGGATGCGAATGTCAGAATCGGACCGCCAGTGGCCGCGCAGATTGCCGGGCGAACTGGCCGCGATTTGCGGTCAGTTCATCCGCTGCTGGTTGAAGGCCTGAAGGTTGCCGATGACTTGAGGGATCACGCCGATCAACTGTCGGGTAATGTCGGCGACATCCTGCTGTGTCAATTGCCGCTGTTGCTGGCCAAAGCCTCCCACACCGCCGAACGCCGCCTGGAATTGCGGCGCGCCAAATTGCGCACCGAGGCCCTGCGCGGGATAGCCCAGTCCGAACTGACCCAGGCCGGGACCGCCTTGCATGGCGGCATATTGGAGTTGCGGCTGACCCTGCAGCATCCCGACAATCTGGGGCACGATGGGCAGGATCTGCCGCACCACTTCACTCACGTCCTGCTGGCTTAGCTGTCGCGGCGCCTGGCCGAAAGCCGCATAGCCGACCGCCGCATGCGGGGTTTGTGCTTGCGCCAGTATCTGAGGCAGCACAGGTACCAACTGGCGCACAACCTCGTTCACATCCTGTTGCGAAAGCTGGCGCTGTTGCAAGCCGCCCCACTGCTGGCCCCACGCTTGCGGTTGCGCACCCCAGCCGGCGCCGTATCCAAATGCGCCGATGGACGGCTGACCACCATATTGATATTGGCCGTATGGCTGGCCATAGGCCGCCTGTCCGAGCCCAAAGCCTCCAATCCCTTGCATCGAAGGTATATTGAGCCACCCGCCATAGGGCTGCGCAGCTTGCGAACCAAGTCCTCCCCATTGCTGCGGGCCAAACTGCCAATTGTGCGCCGAGTGCTGTTGCAGGGTGTCATAGTAGGTCATCGCTGTTCTCCTTGCGATGGTTGGAGCCCCTCAGCCCGCAACGAGGGATGTCGCTCGAATTCTCACTCGATGTATTTCAGGACAGCAGCAAAGCTCGGTCACATCGGCCGATGTGACGGACTTACTTCCCGAACACTCAAATCGAAATCAGGCCGGCTCGATGGGTCACGCGTCTTGCCATTTGGAGCAAGATGCATGTCGCTGGCGGCATATGAACGTGAACGGCTCTAACGTAGCGCTGGGGGAAAAAAAGGTGCGAAGGCGCCAGCGCTGTCTTGATCGCTTGTTCCCCTCAACGTTGATGCGTGGAAGTGGACCCCGACAATGCTCCACAAGCGCGATAGTTTCGCGGAGGCGCGGCAATATTTTTTGTGCGACTTGGTTTTATTTTTTCACGTGGAGCGGAGTTCCGAACCGCCGCAATCGTCATTGCAGCCTCTGCGAATGCATTGAAGAATGCATTCGCGTTGTTCGATCGAACGTCAGTAGGCGAGGCTCAACAAAGTGCCGACGCGTTCTGAAGTGGCCGGATGGCTGCGAAGCAGCCGCATCGAGCCATGCTCAAAGGCAGATGCGGACGCCGTAAAATCCGCGTGATGGCGCTCCAGCTTGCCAAGCGCGGTGATCAACGCGTGTGAATCTCCGGTCAGTTCGAGCGCGGTTGCATCGGCATCCAGTTCGCGGACGCGGGACAGTGCCAGACCAAGCAGTTGGCCGAGAGCCGGAGCGGCGCTCAGCAGGGCGGCTAATGGCTGGCTGACAGCGAGGCCGCCATGATGACGTTGTGTTCGCAACAACGAGAGGCCCGCCAGCGCGGTCCAGTTGTTGATCGCACAACGCAAACTGGCCGCCCAACTCATCGTCCAGGCGTCGTTGTTGCGGATGTGGGCGACTTCATGGGCCAAAATGCCGGCAATCTCGCCGCACGTCAGGCCGCGCAGCAACCCTTCGGTTAATACGATGGCGCCGCCACCTGGGCTGCCCAGCGCGTAGGCATTCATGTCACCCGGCGCGGCCAGGCAATAGAGGTCCGGCAAACGGGACAGGCCGGCTCGACCGCAAACATTCGCCAGAATGCCAAACAACTTCGGCAGTTCGGCCGGAGAGAGCAGGCGAGCGCCGAACCAGCGATACATCATCTCAGGCGAGATGGCCGAGTCGCCCCGGCGCGGCACGCTTCCCATCAGCGCCCGCTGGACGCCCTCGGCCCCACCGACGATCCAGCCGCAGAGCGCGAGCAGCATCATCATCGCGACGATCGCCAACTGAGACGATTGATGGTTCGCAGTCTGGTGGGCGCGCCGCCGCCGACGCAATAGTTCCTGATCCCGGGAGTGCAACTCGATGCGGCAGCGCAGGAAAACGCCGGCCTGTCCCGATGGCCAATGGATTTCCACGATTACGGTAGCGCCGCGGCATGAAACACGCAGCGTGTCTGCCTGCGGCGCACGGCGCACTAAGTCCAATGAAACCGCTGGTGCAAAGCCGGAACCGCCCCGAACCGTCCGGCCACCACGCAGAGCCATGCCTGTCGCGCCAGCGTACAACACCCTAGGTCCTCCAAAACCTGACCCGAGTTTGTCAGGCTAAGTTTCACCTCGTGCACTGTCATGCCAATTCCATGCCATGGCCACAGAAATGTCGCAGAACCACATCCGTTCAACTACGGCCAAGACCGAAGCTCGGGGCATCGGGAACCGGTTCCCAATGTCCGAGTTCATCTTGATTGAATAATTCTGATTGAATGCTGAATGACGCGCTGCCTCGCATGTGCAGCGTAGAAGGTAATTACTGCAGTGGCGGATCGCCGCTGGTGCGCTTCTTGGCGAGATCCATCTCGGTGACAGCGATCAGGATCTCGGCCCGGGTCTTCAGGTCGGGCGCCTCCAGCATTGCCTGCTTTTCCGCAGGCCCATAGGGCGACATCATCGCGAGCGCATTGACCAGCGCCTCATTGGGCGCGCTCTCGACGCCCTCCCAATCGACCTTGAGATTGTTGGCTTTCAGGAAGTCCGTCAGCACCGCGAGCAGCGCCTCGCGGTTGACCTCATCCTCGCCCTTGCGCGCGGTGAAGTCGTCGATGAACTGGAAATAATCCACCCTGCACTGCCGATAGGCGGTCAAGACAGACATTTCCTCGATCACCTTGAAGCGGGTGATGCCGGTGAGTTCGAGAATGTAGCGGCCATCGCCGGATTCGGCGAGCTGCGTAATGCGGCCGACGCAGCCGACCTGGAACAGCACCGGCCGTTCCTCGCTGTGCGAATGGGTGATGTCGGGTTGGATCATGCCGATCAGGCGATGGCCGTCGCGCAGGCTGTCATCGACCATGGCGAGATAGCGCTGTTCGAAAATGTTCAGCGGCATCTGCCCGCGCGGCAGCAACAACGCGCCGGGCAGCGGAAACACGGGGATCACCTCGGGAAGGTCGGCCGGCCCGCGATATTCGGCGTTGATCGGCATTGCATGCACCGTTTCCGAAGTTCGTGAACTCTCGCAAGCACCCCAAGCCTGAGCAAGGGGCTCCGTCTTCTTTGCTTGTGCATGATCCTTTGGAAAACCGGTACCGATGTTCCCGGATCATGCTTCAACGCCGCTACCGATCGAAGTTCCCGATAATTCGCAGCGCCGCCGCGCGTTCCGTTACGAGAACAGAATCGTCGACAACCGCTTGCGTCCTTCCACCGTGGCCTCGTCGGCTCCGCCCCACGCCTCAAACAGCTGCAGCAATTGCAGGCGCGCGGCGTCCTCGTTCCACTTGCGGTCGCGCTTGACGATTTCAAGCAGGTGATCGGTGGCCTCGCGGCGTTTTCCCATCGCGTTCAGCGCGGTGGCAAGATCGAACCGGGCCTGATGGTCGAGCGGGTTCGCGGCGACCTTCTGTTCCAGCTCGGTGATGGGGCCGAGCGAGGAGGCCTGCTCGGCAAGGTCGATCGCGGCCTGCACCGCCTTGACCGCGGCATCGTTGCGCTTGGATTCCGGCACCATGGCCAGCGTCTGCTTGGCCTGTTCGACGGCGCCGGTCGCGACGTAGCATTTGGCGAGCCCCGCCAGCGCCGGGATACTGGTGGCGTCGACGCCCAGGGCTTCGGCATAGATCTGGGCGGCGGTTGCGGCGTCGCCTTCCGCCAGCACCGTGTCCGCTTCGTTCAGGATCTCGGCGATATTGGGCTCGCCGGCCGCCGGCACGCCCTTGGTCAATTTGTCGATGAAGGCGTTGACCTGGCTCTCCGGGATCGCGCCCATGAACCCATCGGCGGGCTGACCGCCGACGAACGCGATCACGGCCGGGATCGACTGGATTCCCATCTGGCCCGGCACCGCGGGATGCTCGTCGATGTTCATCTTGACGAGCTTCACCCGGCCCTTGGCGGCACGGACCGCCTTTTCCAGCACCGGCGTGAGCTGGCGGCACGGACCGCACCACGGCGCCCAGAAGTCGATCAGCACCGGCTGGCGCTTCGATTCCTCGATGACGTCCTTCACGAACGTCTGGGTGGTGGTTTCCTTGATCAGATCGGCCGCCGGCTGTGGCGCGGCGCCGCTCGTGCCCTGCTCTACGATTGTCACGGGAATCCTCGTCCGATGTCTGGAAGTCCGATGTTTGGAAGTCCGATGTCTGGAAGTCCAATGGCTGGAACGGTGCCGGTTCTAGGCCCGAAATGGCTTTTCACAAACTCTCGCCCCTTAGGTGGCGGTTTGGGTGGAAATTTCAATCTGTTCGCAAGGGGTATCTGACGCCCGCGAAGCCGGAAATCCGGAGATCGGGTGGCGCCCTCCCGCCGCCAGGCGGCATGCTCCGACTATCGGATTCCACTTGAGGACGCTTGGCAATGGCAAAGGCTTATTACAGCACCGTGTTCCAGCAGCCGGCGGAGGCCGTCTGGGAAATCGTTCGCGATTTCAACAACTACCCGATCTGGGTGGGCGGCGCCGGCGAGAGCCGGATCGAGGAAGGCAAATCCGGCGATGCGGTCGGCGCGGTCAGGAACGCGCAGTATCGGGGCCGGACCATCCGGCAGCGGTTGCTGGGGGCTGTCCGACGTCGAACGCACTCAGACCTATGGGTTTTGCGGTCCGGCCTCGTTGCCGGTCGAGGGCTTCGAGGCCACCTTGCGCGTCACGCCGATCGTCGACGGCGATCGTTCCTTTGTCGAATGGTGGGCGAGTTTCGACTGCGAACCCGGCCAGCGTGACGAACTGACGGGAACGCTGCGCGGCTGGTTCGCCCAATGGCTCGAATCGCTCCGCGGCGTCCTGGACGGGCGGGTTCCCGGTGAAACCGCGACCGTTAACGGATCGTGACCGGTTTTCGCGGGCCTTCACCCCCGATATTCGGCGATTCGGGGCGCATTTGACCCGCCGTGGCCTGTTGCATTAACGGCCCGCATTTGGCATAGCTCTCCCCGTTGCCAGCGTCCTTTCATCGCCGCCAACATTTTCGGATGCGGGTGTAGCTCAGTGGTAGAGCACGACCTTGCCAAGGTCGGGGTCGAGGGTTCGAGCCCCTTCGCCCGCTCCAAAATTCTCGAATCACGTCTCTTCAAATCTTGTCTCTGAGAACGCATCGACCACCCGGCTACTCAGCGGCGAGTGCGTCGACGGCTTCTCGTCACGCTCGAACCAAAGTCACAAACCACCCGGCCGGCCCGAAACCGAAGCCTTCATTCCGCCGGCATCGACGTGGGCGTCGAGCTTCGCAGTTCCCCCAACGCCTGGCGAACCACAACCGCCGCTCCTTGCAATGCGAGGCAAGCCATGACCGCAGCTACGACCAAGTCAGGCCATCCGCTGCCCGTGCCGAAGACGCCTAACGCCGCCCCGAGAACCGCGATGTTCCCCATGACGTCGTTACGTGTGCAGATCCAGGCCGATCGCATATTCGCATCGCCCGTACGATAGACCCAAAGCAGTGCGAATGATGCGGCGTTCGCGACCAGCGCAGCAACGCCAACGCCGCCCATCGTGAAGGCCTGCGGTAGCGTGCCTTGAGCGCCGAGCCATACCGTGACGCCGACCACCCAAAGTCCAAACAATCCCATCGTCGCGCCTTTGACGAGCGCCGCAGTCGCCCGGTAACGCAGCGCCATGCCGACGACCATCAGGCTGATAGCGTAGTTGCCGGCATCGCCCAGAAAATCGAGAGCATCCGCTTGCAACGAGGCAGATCCCGCCGCAAGTCCCGCGCCGATTTCAATGAAGAACATTGCGGCGTTGATCGCAAGCACCGTCCAAAGCACACGGCGATAGCCAGCGTTTCCGCGTTGCGGGTCGGGCGCATGGCAGTCGCTGCAGCAATTTGCGCTCATCCTTGAAACGTAGCTCTGGGGTTTCGGAGCTGCAACCGAAGACTATGTTGCAATCTTCGGAACGCCGGGATCGAAGCCGAGCGCAATCTCCATCCACTTCGCGATCCTGAGCACGCGAAGGTCTTCCCGGTAGCGGCCGACGATCTGGATGCCGAGCGGCAGACCGTTCGGGCCAATTCCAGCCGGCAGTGTCACGGCCGGGAAGCCGAGCAACGTCCAGGGCGCGCAGTATTCGGCGTCGCCGGTCCAGTCCAATCCGCGCGGCGCCTCGCCGAAGGCGGGCAACGTCAACAGCGCGTCGAACCCGGACATGTCGTCGGGCAGCGCCTTCCGCCATTTCTGCTGCGTCGCCTTGGCGGCGAGGTAGTCGATTGCGGACAGCGCTTTGCCGCGTTCGACCTGCGACTTCAGCTCATCGCTGGTGCGATCAGGATAGCGCTCGATCAGGCTTGAGAAGATCGCGGCGCCTTCGCTCGACATGATGGTGTTGATCGTCGGCCAATTTTCGGAATCGTATTCGGCGAGCGGCAGGTCTTCCAGGATGGCGCCTGCCTCGCGCGCGCGGGCTGTTCAAGGTCGACCTGAAAGGCCGGAAGCGGCCGGCCATGCAGATCGCCCTCGCTTGTGCCCGCGAGCAGCGACAGGGCCAGCGCCACATCGTCGACACGGCGGGCAAACAAGCCGACATGGTCGAGCGACGGGCTCAACGGATGCACGCCGGCCCGCGGGATCGCGCCAAAGCTCGGCTTCAATCCGACAACGCCGTTGAACGCCGCCGGCCGGATCATCGAGCCGAGCGTCTGGCTGCCGAGCGCAAGCGGCACCAGTCCCGCGGCGACCGCGGCGGCGGAGCCCGACGATGATCCGCCCGGCGTATGATCGGTGTTCCAGGGATTGACCGTCGGTCCCGGATGCCGCCACGCAAATTCGGTCGTGACGGTCTTGCCGAAGATCGTCGCGCCGAGATTGCGCAGCCGCTCCACCACCCAGGCGTCGGCCGCTGGGATGTGATCCCTGTAGATTGCCGAACCGTTCGTGGTCGGCATGTCCGAGGTCGCGATGATGTCCTTGATCGCGACGGGAATGCCGGACAGCGGCCCGGGCCGCCGCTTGGTATCGGTTGGGAGATATTCGAAGGCCTTCAGCCGCGGCTCGACGGCATTGGTCTTCTCAAGGCAGGTCGCCGCGTACCGATCCGCCGCCGCCTCATCCTGTCGGAACAGGCGCAGCAATTCGAGGATGCCTGGGCCAACCTTTGGTGTGGGAAGCGTGGTTGTCTTGGTCATGTCGGCCGGATCTCCTAACAATAATATGGCGCAAGCGCCGAGCATGCCCCGCAGCCGATAGCGCCCCGCCTTTGCGTTGCGAATATTGAGCTGAACGGAAGCAGAAATACGCTGCCAGACGCAACTCGTATGCCGCCCGAATGAAAGGCAAAACCCTCGTGTCGGCAATAAATCGGCGGTGACGTGACGCGCATCCGCGGAGATGCCACATCTCTAGGCAGTCACGGTCAGATCGTTACCGACGATATGCGCACGATTGGCGTGCCGTTTGCGGAATAAGGCGGTGGCGGCGTTCAATTCGAGCCAAATCCCGCGATCTCGGCGATCGGATCAAGATGCCGTGGCCGCCAGCCGAGGTCGTTCTGCGCCTTCGCGCCACTGAGCTGCTGATCCAGCGCATATCCCCTCGCCCATTCGCCGAGTTCGGTTGCAATCACGTCGGTCGAAACAACTTCCGGTTCCTGATCTCGCGTTCCGAAGCGCCTGGCGAAGGCTCGCACGATTTCGCCGACCGCGATCCCTTGCACTGCCGCGCCGATATAGCTCGATCCCGCGGGCGCGCGCTCCAGCGCGAGCGCATAGAGATCGGCAAGGTCTTCGCTATGAACAAGCGGCCAGCGTACCTCTGCGCCCGCCACAACCCGGACCGCTCTGCGTTCAGCGGCATCTTGCGCGAAGCGATGGAAGACGCCGCCGGCTCTGGCATGGACCATCGCGGGATGGATGACGATGCCGTCGATCTCGGTTGCCGCAAGCACGCGCTGCAGGTTAGGCACCATCCACGCGAACGCCGGCAAGGGACGGAATAGCGTCGCTTCGGTGCCGACGTCATCGCCCGTCGCGCCGAACAGCCAGCAGCCACCGGTGTAGATGAAACGCGGCTTTTGCGGTTGGGCGGCAAGCGCCGGCAGTAGAATATCGAGCAGCTGGCGATCGATCGCGCCCATGTCGGTATTGACATCGCAGGCCGCATGCACGACGGCCTCTATCGGCGGGAGCCTTCGAGCCCATGGCTCGGGCGCACGGATATCGCCGATGATCGGTGTCACGCCCCAGCCCGCGAGCCTGGCGGCCGATGCGTCGGATCGCGCGAGGCCGAGCACGGCATGCCCGCGCGCGATCAGCGCCTGCACGATGGCGGAGCCGATTAATCCGGTCCCACCCAGAATGAAGACCCGCAACGATCCGCCTCCACGTCGAAGAACGCTCACCGGCCGCAAGCCGACCCGCCATAGACGCTCGCTTCAGCCGTATACTGCGGTGCAGCAGGCCCGCAGATCCAACTCTCGCCCGACCAGAACGCGCGCGCAGAAAATTCTTTCTTGATACGGTTTGCGCAGGACAAAGTCGCGCAACATCCGCTTCTCACCGCGCGCGGATGTGCTAACATTTTTCGGTCTGATTTCATGTCAGGCTTCAAAATTCGTCTCTCGAAATGTCCAAAATAATAACGCGGCCAATCGGCTGCATAGGGAGTGACGCGATGAAATCGCCTTTCCATCGATCCGTTCTTGCGCTCGCGGCTATCGGCCTCGTGGCCGGCGCAAGCCTCGCCAGCGCGCAGCAGCAATCGCAACGGACGCTGAAGAAATACGAGTCCGGCACCAAGGAGTTCTGGACCCACCCGCCGGATGACTGGTTCCTTGGCGATGAAACCGAAGCCCAGAAGGGGCT
>WNFC01012446.1_pt1 | contig 10181 bp, 9 predicted proteins | sample 5400541 | NCBI WGS metagenome assembly WNFC01 (sample SAMN13153342, study PRJNA577476) | soil metagenome | isolation source: 120 cm saprolite under Douglas fir tree site 2 hole 2 replicate 1 | place: USA:California | collected 2015-04-18 | reverse complement strand
CAGGCTGCGATCACCGCGTTTATCGAACAGTTCTTCGTGCGATCGACGCTGAAAGCGGTGGTCGCCGACCGCGATGATCTCATCGATCAGGTAGCAATCGAAATCGACGGCAAGCGACAACGCGAAATTGAGCCGCGCCCGCATCCCCGCCGAGTAAGTGATGACCGGTTCGGCCAGGTATTTGCCCAATTCGGCGAAATCTTCGACAAAATCGCGCGTCAACTTGAACGGCTTATTATAAATTCGGCAGATCAAGCGGATGTTGTCGTTTCCGGTCATGCTTCCGGCGACCCCGCCGGCCGCTCCTACCGGCCATGACACCGACATCGTCCGCTCGATGCTGCCGATCGTCGGCAACTCGATGCCGGAGACCAGGCGGATCAAGGTCGACTTGCCGGAACCATTGCGCCCGAGCACGGCAACTTTTTCGCCGGGCTTGAGGTCGAACGAAACATTGCTCAGAACCCGGTGATAGGTGTGCCGCGTTTCAGAGTGATAGTCCTTGCTGACGTCGGTAACCGTGATCATTCGATGACGATGTGTTTGCGTACGTCTCGCATCAGCCAGAGCCCGATGACGGTCAAAATCGCGAGGATCCAGCTCAGATAGGAAATATCGTAGAAAGCCTGCATCTGACCGCCGAAAAGGCCGCTCCGGATCATCTCATAGGCATGGAGCGGCGGATCGACGGCCAGGGCCACGTTCCGCACCGCCGGGGGCAGCCATTCGGCCATAAACATGAAGCCGGAAACTATGACGTACACATAGGAGACCGGCATCCAGATGTGCTCGACGATTTCGGACCGCTCCGACAGCGCGGCGACAAGCAGGGCGACGGAGATGGCCCACCAGCTCATATAAAAAAAACCGATGAGGAACAGGGCATAGTCACGCGGCCAATCGATTAGCCCCATCAGGTAGAAGAGCAGGAACGTCATCACGCAGGCCGAGATATTCCCGATCAGCTCAAGACCCTGCCGACCGATGAAAATGTCGAGCGGCGTCACCTGCCGGTGATAGAGCATGGCGGCGTTAAATTTGATCGTATACAAGGCGCGACCGGTGACATGTCGGAATAGCAGGATCGGCAGATAGCCGCTCCACACGAACGCGATCATCGGCAGGCCGTGCTCGTACGGCGAGCGGATCATCGACCACAGCGCGATGACGGGCAACGCAAACACAAGCGGCTCGGCGAACAGCCAGGCAAAGCCCAGATTTCTGCGGCCCCAACGGGTCATGAACTCGCGCATGAACAGCGCGCCAATGACCCGTTTCTGGATCGCAAGCGCCCGCCCCATCAGGCGGATTTCGGCGAACGCCACGGGTCTGTTGCCCTAGGCCGAGGCGTGTTCGCGCACGCCGGAAACCAGCAGCCAAGCGATCCCGTAGACTAACAGACACGTCGCGGCCACGGTTGCGAACGAGGCGATCCGCTTCGGGAAGAGGGGGTAATCCGCAAGATTGGGTTGCGCGATCGTCTCGAGATACAGCTGCTGCCGTTGCGCTTCGAGGCGCGCGGCTTCGAGCGAGGTAAACGCCGACACCAAGGTTTTTTCTGCCAACAGACGCTGAACGTCGAGGCGCTCGTATTCGCTCAGCGCGGTGGCGACCGAACCGTTGTCGCCGGTGATCTTGGCGCGTTCTTCCGCGATCAGCTTTTCGAGCGAGCCGATCCGCGTCCGGACCAAGGGGATTTGCGGGCTGTTCGGGGAGTTTTTGTTGATTTCGGCGAGTTGTCCCTTCGAATTGGCCAGCTGCGCGTTCATCTGCGCCAACAGTTCGATCGGGCCGCCCGCGGCGCTCTTCGGATCGAGCATTTTCTCTTTGATCCGGTAGGTGGTCAGCTGGCTCTGGATCTTTGCGATGTTTTGCTCCGTGTCGTCGACCTCGCGCTTAAAGACCGCAAGCGCGTCGCGACGGGCGCGCTCGTTGAGCGCGTTGACCAGCTGTTCGCTAAAGGTGAGCAACGCGGTGGCGATGCGCTGCGCGTCCTCCGGCCGGTATGCCTTGACCTGCAGCCTGCTGACGCCGCTTGCGCTGTCGACCTCGACCGAGACGAAATGCGAATAGCTCTTGAAGAGCGCCTCGAAATCCTTGCGCCAAAACCAGGCCCCGGGGAAGCGGGTGATCAGATCCCCTTCCGGCCGGCCGAGCAGGCTGCGCAGATCATCTTCACGCTCAAGCCGCCGGACCGCGTCGCGCGACATCAGATATTCGTGCACCGCATAGGTATCTTCGGAAACCGCCGAAGTGCTCGCGCTTGCCAGCATCGCGCTGATCGCGCTTGATGGGCCCTTGGTCGGGCCGTGGACGACGAACTTGACCTCGGACAGGTAGAGGTCGGAGGCAAGCCCGAAGAAATAGACCCCGGCGATCAGCGTGGGCAGCCCGACGAGCGCCCAGAACCAAATATTCAGGGAGCGGAGAAACGCGCCAATTTTCGCGGGATAGAGCGGCCGCGCTCCGCCGACAACGGCGGCATCGAGCACGGCGCGGGCACGGCTAACGAAGTCGACCATTGCGAATTCCGAACTGACCTGACGGGAAAACGATCGAGAAATGGTGACTTCGACCGGGCGCCCCGCCCCCGCATCCCGCGGCGCCGCCCGGCAATTATACCCGCGGCCCGAGCGAAGCGGAACCGGAAAGCGACAAACCGGGGTTGCCGGGCTGCTGCGCCATGCTCTACAGCAGGCGGGCCGTGAAGGCGCCGAGGTCGCCGCCGGTGAAGAGGTATCCCGGGATCCCGGCGGCGGCGGCGGCGGCGAGGTCGCTGTCGTTGTCGCCGATGAGGAAGCTCGCCGAGCCGTCGACCGGCCAACAGCGCATGAGGTCGAGGATCATGCCCGGGGCGGGCTTGCGCCAATCGCTGGCGCGGCGGTAGGCGGCGACGGTGCCCTCCGGGTGGAACGGGCAATAGCGGAAATCATCGATGTGAGCGCCCGCAACGGCAAGCTCGCCGGCGAGGTGGGCGTGCAGGCGGTGAATTTCCGCCTCGCCGTAACGGCCGCGCGCGACGCCGGCCTGATTGGTCACGACGAAGACGAACAACCCGGAATCGTTGAGCGCCTTGACCGCCTCCAGGGCGCCCTCGATCCAGCGAAACTGCGCAACCGAGCCGACATAGCCGTCATCATGATTGAGCACGCCGTCGCGGTCGAGAAACGCGGCGGGGCGCCGCCGCCGATGCGGGATCTCCCGCCGGGCCCGCGCCAGATCCTCGGGCATGCCGATATCGACGAAATAGCGATCGAAGACGACCCCGCGCAGATGCCCTTCCGCCGCGAGCGCGGGGAACAGCTCCGCCTCGAGCGACGATTGCGGTCCCAGCCGGTCGACCACGGCGCGGCGCAGCGCGTAGATCCCGCCGCTGACCAGCCCGGGTCCGCCTCCCGCCGGCCGCTCGGCAAATGCGACGATGCGGTCGCCCGAGAGGCGCACCGAACCATAGCGCGCCGCGTCGGGAAGCTGCCGCAAGGCGATGATGCCCAGCGCTGCAGGGTCGTGCGGCAACCGCGCGGTGAGGTCCAAAATGTTGACGTCAAACCACGAATCGCCATTGAGCAGGACAAATGAATCGTCGAGCCGGTGACGGGCGTGCCACAGCGCACCGCCGGTGCCGGCCGGCTCCGGCTCGACGGCGATCTCAACCGTGAGGTCGAAGCGGGCCTTTATCGGGGTCGCCGCCGCATACTCAGCGATCCGCGCAGCGGCAAACCCGCCGAGCAGCAGGATTCGCCGGATCCCGTGGCGGCCGAGCTCGAACAAAAGCAGGTCGAGAAACGCCGCATCGTCGATCGGCAGCAGCGGTTTCGGCAATTCGGCGGTCAGCGCCCCGAGCCGCGTACCGCGCCCACCGCAGAGGATGACGGCTTGGTCGATCATGGCGCCACTTGTCTTCTCTTCGGCCGCCTGTCAAGCGCCAAGCTCGCCGGTTGATCGGGATCCATCAGCCGACTATCTGTCTTGCACCATGGCGATGGTCATGAAAAATCTCCTGACCTGCTGTTTGGCGCTGGCCTTTCTCGTCGGCGCGACTGCTCAGCTTGTACCCTCCGGCATGGCAATGGCGGAGATGAGCGCCCGCGCCGACATGGCGGGCGGGGGAGCCGCGTCGGACATGCCCTGCACCGGCCACGCTCCAAACTGCATCGATCATCTCGGGTGCCTGGCAATCCCGGCACTTCCAACCTCGCCGGCATCGCTAGCGGTCCCGTTCCGGTGGACATCGGTCGCCTATCATTTCTCGGCGACACCGCTCTCCGGAATATCCGTCGAGCCTGAGCTCTCACCACCGATCCTCGCGGCCTGAGACTTCGCACGTTTTAGGCTGAACCCGCCCGCCGGCCCGATTGAGGCCGGTCGGCGGCCGCGAGGATTTCTCGAATGAGAGTATCAAGACGCGCGCTCCTGTCGGGCGCGGGTGGCATCGCGCTCGGGTCGGTGCTCCCGTCGCACCCCAGCTTCGCAAACACGGAAATCAAGGAATATTGCCTGACCGCGACACCGGGGGTCGCCAACCTGACTGGGGACGGCTATCCGAACACCGCCGTATGGGCCTATGACGGAACCGTCCCCGGTCCGGAAATCCGCGTCCGCCAAGGCGATCCGGTCCGGATCGTGGTCACCAACAAGCTCGGCGAGGATACGACGGTCCATTGGCACGGCATCCGACTGCCGAATCGCATGGACGGCGTGCCGGGATTGACGCAACCGCCGATCCGTCCCGGCGAGAGCTTTACCTATGAATTCACGCCGCCCGATGCCGGCACCTTCTGGTATCACCCGCACGCCAATACCCTGCAACAACTCGGGCGCGGGCTCGCCGGGACATTGATTGTCGAGGAACGCGCGCCGATTGCGGTCGATCGCGACCTGACATGGCTGATCGAGGATTGGCGGCTCGACGACGACGGACGGATCGCTCCCGGTTTCGGCAACCGGCTGGAAGCCGGGATGTCCGGTCGCATCGGCAACACCGTAACGATCAACGGCCGACTTCTCGACCGTGTATCGGTAAAACCCGGCGAGCGGTTGCGGTTGCGGTTGGTCAACGCGATGCTCGCCCGGATCCTCGGGCTTCGCTTCGCCGATCACCGGCCCGTTGTCGTCGCCTATGACGGTCAGCCCTGCGACCCCCATCCGCTCGAAGACGATCGGCTGGTGCTCGGGCCGGGGATGCGCGCCGATCTCATCCTCGACATGGTGGGCACGCCGGGGCGTAGCTACGCGGTCATCGATGATTTCTACCGTGACCTGGCCTACAAGCTCGTAGACTTGGCCTACGATTCGGTAAGGGCAACCCGAGAGCGTCCGCCGGACGCGCCGCCGATTCTGCCGGCCAACCCGTTGCCTGAGCCTGACCTTGCTGCCGCGGCGCGCCACGAGGTCGCGCTGCAGGGCGGCATGATGGGCGGCATGCGCATTATGGGTATGGGCATGATGGGCAGCGGCGCCGTCGCCTGGGCGATGAGCGGCATGTCGATGACCGGCGACGGGCAACCGAAAATGCCGCCGCTCCTCACGCTCAAACAGGGCCAAAGCGCCGTGCTTGACCTGCGCAACGAGACGGCGTGGTGGCACCCGATGCATCTGCACGGCCACAGCTTCCGCGTGATCAGCTGCAACGGCAAACCGACCACGCGCAAAGAATGGCGGGACACCGTGCTGGTGCCGCCGCGCGAAAGCACCGAAATCGCCTTCGTCGCCGACAACCCCGGCGATTGGATGTTCCATTGCCATGTCACCGACCACCAGGAGACCGGGATGATGGCGACCTTGCGGATCTCCTGAACCCGAAAAAAGGAGGGAAATCATGCTTACGAGACGAATCTTGCTGCTTTCCGCATCCGTCCTGGTGGTTACCGGACCGCTCCGGGCCGCGCCGGTCACGGTGAGGATGTTCAAAAACCCCGAATGCGGATGCTGCGACGGTTATGCCGATTACCTTCGGCATCACGGCTTCGCGGTCACTTCGAAGCCGACCAGCGACCTTGCCGAGATCAGTCGCAAGGCGGGCGTCCCCGCCGATCTTCAAGGCTGCCATACCGCCTTCATCGGCGACTATGTCGTGGATGGCCACGTGCCGGTCGAGGCGATCAACAAGCTGCTGGCGGAGCACCCGGCGATCAAGGGCATCAGCCTGCCGGGCATGCCCGAGGGATCTCCCGGAATGAATGGCGAGAAGACAGCGGCGTTCACGATCTATGCGATCGGTCAGGACGGCAAATCGAGCGTCTTTCTGACCCTGTGACGATTGCCTATCCCAGGATTCGACGATGGCACGATGGATCGCGGGGGCAAACGCCGGCACCGTCTTGCTCATGGCTGGATCGCTTTCATCGTTGATCGCGAGCGCTGAGCCGATGAAGCTCGATCCGACCAGCCCGAGCCTCGTCGCGAGCGGGAAGGCGGTTTACGCCGGCCATTGCGCCTCGTGTCACGGAGCGAACCTTGAAGGGCAGCCTGATTGGCGCAAGCGCCTGGCCAACGGACGCCTGCCCGCTCCGCCGCACGACGCGACCGGGCACACTTGGCACCACTCGGACAGGCAACTCTTCGAGATGACCAAGAACGGCACCGCCGGGATGATGCCGGGCTACGAGACCGATATGCCGGCATACAAGGACATCCTCAGCGACGCCGATATTTGGGCCGTGCTGTCCTTTATCGAGAGCACCTGGCCGCCGCAGGTTCGCGCGCGCCAGGCAAGTGTTACGGCACGGAAGGACTAGGCGAGGTCACCGGTGCTCGGCGCGAGGCGGCGATTTTCGTGGACAGCATGCGAGCCGTCGATACCCTCCACTCATGGGGAGGTTCGGTAAGTCCGCAACCGTGTTCCGCTCGCCTGCCGGCGGCGCGGTCGCGGCGCTGTTCCCGGAACTCGTGAAGCCCGGGGCGACCGGGATCGCCGCCTGGGCCGGCGCGCGCGGAACAGCCCGGCTGCGCGCGCGGGCGGGAGCCGCCGGCGTGCCGTTTGTGCTGCTCGGGCAGGGGCTGTTGCGGGCGCCGCCGCGCGGGCGCGCGCCGCCACCCTGTCTCAGCGCGCTGGCGCTCGAGATTTCGGGGCATGCTTCACCGGCCGAGATTATGACTCCCGACCAGGTCCTGGCCGATCGCGGTTGGGAGAGCCCGGAGTTGCTGGCGCAGGCCGCGGAGGCACGCCGGGCGCTCGCGAGCGCGCGTGTCGGCGGCGGGTGGTGGCATGGCGGGGAGCTGCCGGCGGGTGATGGGTACGCCATTGTCGCTCTCGCCGAGCCAGCGATTACTGCCGCTCCGATGCTCGATGCCGCGCTCGCCGAGAACCCGGCGGATCGCGTCGTGATCTTGGCGCCCGGCATGATCGGCGATCCGCTGCAGTCGCGCCTCGCCGCCGCGGCGGTGCGCGGTGCTGCGGTCATCCGCCGCAATCTCGATCCCTGGCTCGTCGTCGAGCACGCCGCGCGAGTTTATAGCGCCGGCGGCGAGATCGGTTTTCTCGCCCTCCTTGCCGGGGTTCCGGTATCGGCATTCGGCGGTGCGTTCTACACCGGCTGGGGCGCGACCGACGATCGGGCCGGGGTGCCGCAGCACCCGTTCCGGCGGAGTGTCGACGAGATTTTCGCCGGCGCCTGTCTGCGTGCGACGCGCTATCGCGACCCGTTCCGCAACATCGCGGCGACATTCGACGAGTCGCTCGCCATCCTCGCCGACTGGCGCAGGCTGGACGAGGCCAATCGCCGCATCGCGGTCTGCGTCGGGATGTCGTTCTGGAAGCGCCGGCGCATCGCCGATTTCGTCCGCTCGTCAGCCGGCGATCCGGTGTTCCGCCGCACCACCGCCGGCGCGCTTGCCGCTGCCCGGTTTGGATCGATTGCTGGCTGGGCATCGCGCCTGCCCGCCGGCATCGAAGCGGCGGCGGCGCAGGAGGGCGTGAAGCTGATCCGGGTCGAGGACGGGTTCATCCGCTCGGTCGGTCTCGGCTCCGATTTTCTGCCGCCGGCCTCGCTCGTCTTCGATTCGCGCGGGATGTATTACGACCCGCGGGTCTCCAGCGACCTCGAGATCCTGCTTCGCGAGGCCGAGTTCGGGCCGGCACTGGTCGCGCGGGCGCAAACTCTCGCCGCGCAGCTCGTGGCGCGCGGCATCACCAAATACAACCTCACCGACCGCGGCCCGGGCGTCGCCGTTCCGCCCGGGAAGCGGGCGATCCTCGTCCCGGGCCAGGTCGAGGACGATCTGTCGATCCGGTTCGGCGGCGGCGAGGTCCGCAGCAACCTCGAACTCTTGGCGCAGGTGCGGTCGGCCAACCCCGATGCGTTCATCCTCTATAAGCCGCACCCCGACGTCATGGCCGGGCATCGCATCGGCGCGGTGCCCGAGGCCGAAGCGCGCCGTTTCGCCGATGCGGTGGTGCGCGCGGCGTCCACCGCCGCGCTCCTCGGAATTGTCGACGAGCTGCACACGATGACCTCGCTCGCCGGCTTCGAGGCCCTGTTGCGCGGGTGCCGCGTCGTCGCCTACGGCCGGCCCTTCTACGCCGGCTGGGGGCTGACCGTCGATCAGCTGCCATGCGACCGCGGCCGCCGGCTGAGCTTGGATGAGCTGGTGGCCGGCGTCCTCATCCTCTATCCCCGCTATCTCGACCCGCTGACCCGTCTGCCCTGCGGGCCCGAGGTGGTCATCGAACGCCTCGACCACCCGGAATTGTGGCGGCCGGGCTTGCTGGTGCGGGCGCGCCGGTTGCAGGGCGCCCTGGCGCGGCGCCTCGGCGAACTGCGCGCGATGCTGCCGATCTTCGGCTCAGGCCCGGCGCGCGTGCCCTGAATGAGATACCCTGACGGACAAGAGGTCAGGCTGGGAGACCGGGTCAAACTCGGGCAGGACGATGGTGGGATCGTCGTGGCTTCGATTGACACGGGTGAGTACAGCAGCGAGCACCCAGAGGCTCAGTGGGGTTATCTGAAAAAGGGCGTAATGATCGAGTTCCCGCAATACGGGTTGATCCATTACGAAGAACCAGAACCGGATCTTCAGTTCATTGCACGTGCCGTGGCGCCGGGCTAGCGATATGAATTGGGTCCGATCAGAAACAGCGGCCTTGCCTGCCCCTCACCCTCCCACGCTTCGCGCGGGTCCCTCCCTCTCCCCGTGTCCACGGGGAGAGGGTTGGGGTGAGGGGCCGGCATCCGGGGCGATCGTCGACAGCGCCGAGATCGATGTCACCGACGGCGCCGCCCTCGCCGCCTGGCTCGAGGCTTTCGACGATGCCCATCCGGTGGAGTTGCTGATCGCCAATGCCGGGATCTCGGCCGGCCCCGACCCCGACAGTCCGGGCGAGCCCGCCGCGATCACCCTGCGCCAGCTCGACGTCAATCTGCGCGGCGCGGTCCACACGATCGCGCCCTTGGTGCCGCGGCTCTGCGCGCGCGGACGCGGACGGATCGTCGCGATTGCCTCGGTCGCCGCCTATCGCGGCCTGCCCTACAGTCCCGGTTATTGCGCCAGCAAGGCGGGACTGCGCGCCTATGGCGAGGCGCTGCGCCCGCGGCTTTCGCCGTATGGTGTCGGTGTGACCGTGGTGTGCCCGGGATTTTTTGCCTCGCCGATGACCGATCGCTGGGACGGTCCGACCCCGTTCCTTGCCAGCGGCGAGCGCGCCGCCCGCCGGATCAAGCGCGGCATCGACCACGGCCGCCCGCGGATCGATTTCCCCTGGCCGCTGGTCTTCGGCATGCGCTTTTGCGACTTCGCCCCCGCGCTGATCGGCGACCGCATCATGCGCGGCTTTCATTTCCACATCCGCTCCGCCTGAGATGAGCGAGGGCCAGGCCAACGGCTTACCGTCACCCCCGCGAAAGCGGGGGTCCAGGGCAGGCGACGGAGCAGTAGGCCCCTGGATTCCCGCTTTCGCGGGAATGACGGGATAAGGTAGGTGATGGGAGCGGTGGAGCTGCTGCATCTTGCCGCCGGCGCATTCCTCGTCCTTGCGGCGTGGCTGGTGCCTCGGCGTGTCGCGCGCGCCCGCGATGCGGCCTTGTCGGTCTTGCTGCTCGATGCGGCGCCGATTGCGCTCGGAGCGGGATTGTTGGGGTTCGCCACCGGGCGGCCGCTCTTTGCCGGGCTTGTCGTGCTGGCGCTGGGCGCGGGGTTCGCCCTCGTCGATTACACGATGCGGGAGACGCTGCGCGAGCCGGTCG
>WNFC01010743.1_pt1 | contig 10181 bp, 9 predicted proteins | sample 5400541 | NCBI WGS metagenome assembly WNFC01 (sample SAMN13153342, study PRJNA577476) | soil metagenome | isolation source: 120 cm saprolite under Douglas fir tree site 2 hole 2 replicate 1 | place: USA:California | collected 2015-04-18 | reverse complement strand
CAATATTTTTCGCCGCTGCGGTGCGGCTGCGTCGCTCTCGCGAACCGCTCTGATTCGCCTGCACTGATTCGATCAGTCGTAGCGCAGCGGAGCGGGGATCGGCTTATGACTAAGGAGGAAAGAATATGAACACAGCTGAAATGAAGCAACAGATTGGAGAAGCGTCACCGCGTTTCAAGGCAAGAATTGCGGCTGTCTTTTATCTGGTCACCATACTGATGGGGGGAGCCGTCCTCTTCGTTCAGGGCAAGTTGGGTTTGGTGGTCGACCTCATCGCGACCGCTTGCTATATCGCTGTGACGGCTCTCTTCTATCGCTTAAGCCGGTGAGCAGGTGCCTCCCTTTGCCCGCGCCATCCTGGGCTGGCGCGTCTTAACTCCCCAGGGGATATACATCGTGGTCGGAGGACCGAGCGGTCGGTGGATGATCGGTCCTTTGGCTCGCGCGATCACAGCGCCTATGTTGTCACGGTTCGTGACCCAGAACTTGTTCATGGTTCTGGCAAGACCGACCAAAGACGACCTGACCATCATGCGCGATCTCATGGAGTCCGGAAAGGTCATACCGGTCATCGACAGGGGTTACAGGTTGAGTGAGGTCCCTGAGGCTATCCGGTATCTGGAAGAAGGACACGCTCGGGGCAAAGTAGTAATAAGTTTGGACAATTAACAATAGAGCGTAAAAAGACCGCTCATTGGGTAATAAAAGAGGAGCAGTAGGATGACATGGCAGCAAAAGTTTCGATGTTTATCGAATCGCTCGCAGGTCATCCTGCGCCTTGGAGGCAACTCTGGCGGGCAAAGGAATATAGCCAAGCAGCGGCGCCATCTTCTGGCCTTGGTCCAGCACCCAATTCAAAAAATGCTTCAGGGCATCCCTCCGCTCAGGTGCCATGCCCGACGCCGGAACATAGAACCAGGAAAAACCAGTCACGGGATAGGAATCAAGGCCCGGGGCATCGGTGAATGAAGCCCCGCGTCCCTTGGGAGAAGAGTGCTCCATCGCGAGATAGGCAGCGCTCATAGTGGTGGGGCTAGCCTTAACAAACTTTCCCGCAGAGTTCTGCACGCTGCCATAAGCCAGGCCTGAACGTATGGCGAAGCTCAGTTCGACGTAGGCCATGGCGCCCGGCGTTGACTCCACCTTTTCGACCGCGTCTATGCTGCGATTGGTCGCTATACCCACCGGCCAGTTTGGCGAGGCAGATCTTCCGACCCGGGTGCGGAACTCCAGACTCGTTTTGGAGAGAAAATCGGTGAAGATGTAGCTCGTGCCCCTGCCTTTCGTACGGTGGATAACGGTGATTGCCAAGCTGGGTAAAGCAACACCCGGATTGAGCTTGGCAATGCGGGAATCGCTCCAATTGCTGACCGTGCCCAGGTAAAGCTGCGCCAGCAGCTCCCCGGTGAAGCGCAGTGCCGGCTTACTCGGCAAGTTATAAATCGGAACAATTCCAACCAACAGCACGGGGATCTGGACAAGTGGGGATTGCGGGTTCTGCAACTGTTCGCGCGACAACGGTATTTCGCCGACGGCAAAATCCCCGGAGTGAGCAGTAATTTGTTGAAAGCCCTCGGCGCTACTTAGGGGTAAATAGCGAACTTGAACGTGCGAGTCCTTCTTTTTGAATTCATTCGTCCAAGCCATGATGAGAGGACCTGCGAGGTTGGAACCGGATCCTGCCAGATAAATCGTGTCCTGCGCCCGAACCGGAGCAACAGCGATCGTGACCAGAACAACCGCAGTCACGATTGGGGACAAACCGCGGACCATGGCACTGATCGGCCTCGAAATGACAGTTCTCTCTGAGAGTTTCATCAAACGGGTTTTTGGGGCTCCTGGTGCGGTGCGGAGGCGGTATCCTGAGCCTGGTTGGTCCCAATGAGAGTCAACAACTTCAATCGGACTCGGCCTCTCGTCTCACCAAAATTTCTCGGCGCACGCCGCCTGCAGGATTCATCGGCTGGGATCTAGTAGTACTTGAGTGAGGGACTGATGGTGGCGAACCGGCGATTGGTGGTGGTGGGGTTCTACCGCTACTTGAGAAACCCCAGCGTGCCCGTCGACAGCCCTTTGCATTGGAAATGCAGAGAGGCTATTGAATGGACATCAGCTTGGCTTCTGCCCGAGTGGCGATGTTCTGAGGCAGCGGAGTGTAGCCGAGACCTGGGGCCATCTGCTGCCCGTCCCCGAGAGCCCAACCCAGGAACTGTTTCAGGGCGCGAGTGCGTTCGGCTGACAGCCCTGCCGACCGCACGTATGCAAAGTTAAAACCAACCACGGGATATGCATCGGTGGCAGGCGCGTCGGCTAAAGACGTCCCAAAATCAGTGGCGATGACAGATTCCTTGGCCGAACAGGCCGCGGCGATTCCCGCCGGCGTAGCTCTAACGAATTTTCCCGCGGTGTTTTGCACGCTTCCATACACCACATTTGAACGCAAGGCAAAACTTACGTCCACATAAGCAATGGCGCCGGATCTCGACTTTACGATCTCGACCGCATTCACACTGCTGCTCGCAGCGCTCCCCACCGGCCAGTTCGGCGAAGCACTCTTTCCAACGCGGGTGTGGAACTCAGGACTCGTCTTGGAGAGAAAATCCGAGAATATGTAGTTGGTGCCGCTGCCCTGCGTGCGGTGTATGACCTGTATCCGCAAGTCGGGAAGTCGAACCCCGGGATTCATCTTCTCGATGCGCGGATCGTTCCAACTGGTAATGCTTCCCAGGTATATCTCAGCTAACAGTTTGCCTGAGAAACGCATTTCGGGATTGCCCGGAACATTGTAGATGGGCACAATACCCACCAGCAGTATTGGGATTTCGGTCAGCGGGACCTTGGAGTCATGGATCTGCTGCGAGGTCAGCGGTATTTCGCCGTCCCCGAAATCCGCCGAGTGGGCCTTGATTTGGTTAATGGCTTCCGCGCTGTTGAGAGGAAAATATCCCGCCTGAATAGTGGTGTTCTTACGGTTGAAGTCATTCGTCCAGGCAGAGAACACGGTGGCCACCAGGCTCGAACCGGCGCCTGCGAGATAAATCGTGCTTTGGGCTTGGACCGTAGCGGCCAGCAGAAACAGGGAACCAGTCACGGCGGCAATGATGTGCCAAGCACAAGATCGCTGTTGACGCGTCATCTAAGCCCTCTTTCTCACCAGGCTGTGCAGATCTCGCGAGCGGTCTCCAACGCGCACAATGGTATCACTCTGATGCGAATTGACTGTTGCCGCTTTTGGAGCCGAGGAATCATCCTGACCAACGGTGCTATTGGTCCTAGTGGGGCCTCTAGCAATGGCTCTTGTTCCTAAGACACGCGATCGTTGTAATACCTTTCCGTCTGCCCCGGACGATACTCAATTTACCGCCGAGCACGCCGAGATCGCAGAGAAAAATCACTTTGGCGAATGGAACCTTTGACCTGAGATTCTCTCGGCGTCCTTGGCGATCTCGGCGGTAGTGTCTGGCTCCACGCTTCCACCTGAAGCGAAAACTAAAACTGCTAGAATCGGCGCGATGCCAAAGAAACTCTCCGCCCTCGCCCGCGCCCGTAAAATCAAGCTTCTGCTCTTCGACGTAGACGGCGTCCTCACCGATGGAAAGCTGTTCATCTTCCCTGCTCCTCCGGGATCACAGCAAAGCATTCTGGAGCAATCCGCGCGGCACGGCGGGCAGGGCGGATTCGGCCTCAACAGCCAGAACCTGATCGAAGCCAAGGGTTTCCACGCTCATGACGGCACTTCCATCTCGCTGGCGCGCCTCGCCGGTATCAAGACCGGCCTGATCACCAAGCGTATCTCGGAAACTGTCGCTCTCCGGGCCCGCGACTTAAAGCTTGAGCACGTACACCAGGGCGTACAAGATAAGCAGACGTGTTTCGAGGAGATCCTCAAGCAGGAAGGCCTCAAGCCGGAGGAAGCAGCCTTCGTCGGCGATGACGTGATCGATCTGCCGGCCATGCGCGCCGGAGGCTTGGCCATCGCCGTAAAAAACGCTCGCGCCGAAGTAAAGGCGGAAGCCCACTACACCACGCCCCACGCCGGCGGCGAGGGCGCCTTGCGCGATGCCGTGGAGTTCATCCTGAAGGCTCAAGGCAAGTGGAAGCGCGTGGTGAACGAATACATCAGCCAGCGCAGTCGGAAAGGAAGCTCTTAGCTTTTGGCTTTTGGCTCTTGGCTCTTAGCTCAAACAATAGAAGCGTTGGAGGGACCGGGACGGAGGACTCAGCTTTCTTTTGTTCTCCCCTGCGGCACAGCAGGAACAATTCAATGCTCGGGTCTCAGCTTTCTCTGGGCTTGGTTTTGACTCTGGCTTGAGCTGAAAGCCATGAGCTAAAGGCTAAGAGCTAACTGCCAGGAGCTTCCAACAAAAAAGCCCACCGGATGGTGCTTGGGGCGTGCTCGGGTCAGCATCCGATGGGCTACCGTTTCTCCTTACTCACCCTGTTGTTTTCAGGAGTTATTGAAATAATTAAACTCCAACTGGCGGCGAAGTTCTGTCTATTTTTGTAAAGCTTGCAATAACTAGTTCCCGTGCGCATTCTCAGTTAGCGCGGCTTTCATGGACATTCTCGGAAGGCAGGTGATTAGAACGGGGCGGTTTGCAGGCGGAAAAACTCCATTGGCGATTCGCTTTGAAAGGGCGCGGCTTCCAGCCGCGCCGTTAAGGCACCTAGAATCCACAGAGGCTTTAGCTTCCGCGGGAACCGGTAGGGGTACTAGGTCATCACATCCACAAACGGCTTCTTAGTCCAACCAATACGAACCCGGTCCGACACAAATGTCGTTGTTGTAAGTTCGAAGTCGCAGCACGCTCGCGGGCATTGACCGAACTCTACTCCGGCAAGGCGGATGTTTTTGCAGCCATTAGTTCCGTGAAGCGAGGATCTTTGCGCACCTCGGCGAATTCCACGTCCTTGTATACGTTCTTGAGATCCTTGTACCCTTCCTCGATCGCTTTCCGCAAATACTCCAGCGAGCGATCCGAGGAACCCATCTTCGCGTAAAGTTTCGCTACGGTGTAGTCGTAGCGCGCGCGGTCTTCCGGACTCGGCAACTGTGCCTGCACGCCTGCTCGCGAAGTTCGCTCAAAAACCTCAGGGTCCAACTCCAATGCGTGCTGGTAAGCCAGCACCGCGGGCTCAAACTCTCTCTTCGAAAAGTGAGCCGCTCCCAGATTGCTGAAGAACGAAGCCGATCCGCCGTCGACCGCGATGGCCTTGTGATATTGCTTGATCGCGGCCCCATATTTTTTGCCCTCGTAAAACACCACGCCCAGATTGTTATAGGCGTCGGCAAAGCGGCGATCGGCTTTGATCGACTTCTCGAATGACTTGCGCGCCTCCCTGTAGCGCTGCATCATCAGCTCGGTTATGCCGACCTTATTCAGCAACCGGGCAGCGTTCGGCGCCTTGACCAGGGCGGCGCGATAGTAGTCGAGTGCGTCCAGGTAGAGCTTCGAGCTGCGCAGCTGATCGGCCCGTTCCTCGAGGTCGGTGGCGGTAGCATCCGTTGCCGGAGGTTCAATGGCTCGGATCAAAGGCGGAGCAATCTGCACCTGTTCGGAATGAGAAATCTGCGCCGGGGATACGGCTGAGAATATGCAGACCAGAGCGGCGAGAAACGCGACGGAAACCGGAAAGGACTTCGGGCAGGACATGGCTCACCCCCAAATCGCGAGCACTTCCAACCGACCCCCATTCTGCCACAGTTTTGGGCAAACGGCGCAGAATTTCGCGCCAGGAGTTTGGTCCCTGACAGTCCAGTACAACCCGGAACGGGAGGCTACTGCGGCGGAGGTTGCCCGCTATCTGCAGGCTTAGACACCGGAGCGGGTGATTTGTCATCCTTAAAAATGCCGGCAATCTTGCCAAAGAACCCCTTTTTTTTCTTAGGATCCTGCACCGGACTACCATCGGGAGCGTTCGCCGCCTGGGTAGGCGGGGGCAGCACTTTCTGCCCGCCTCCGAAAATGCGCGAAAAGAATCCCGCCACGCCCCCGCCCTGATCGCAGGTCTCGCGCGGTTCGGTACCCGCGACGAAGGCCGACACATAGTCGTCCGGACACGCCGGGGTGGCCAGCCGGTTGGTCACTTTGTCCAGTTGCACGTCGACCACGCCACTGGGCTGGGCAAACGGCTTCATGTCGGAGTATTCCGGCAACGCCGCCGCCTTCTTCATGAACTCACTCCAGACAGGAGCCGCTGTTTGCGCACCGCTCAAGCGAAGATCGCTGTAGTCGTCGTAACCTACCCAAACGATGCACAACAGGTTCGAGGTATATCCCGCGAACCATCCATCGTGCGAACTACCGGTCTTGCCTGCTGCCGGCGGCTGAAACCCGCGGCCGCGCACGGCGGAGAATCCCAGGCCGTTGTTGATCACGCTCTCCATCATGTTGGTCATCAGGTAGGCAATGCGCGGATCGAGCACTTGCCGCTGGTCGGTATTGAAGTTCGCGACTACATCACCTTTGGCATTGCGTACCGAGTTCACCAGGGTAGGCGAAAGTCGAATGCCGTTGTTTGCGAACGCAGTGTAGGCCCCGGCCATATCCAGCGGCGTAGCATCATACGATCCCAGGGCCATCGCCGGCGTCGCCTTCACTGAACTGATGCCCGCCGACTTGGCCAGGTCCGCAACCTTGTCATAGCCCACTTCTTCTGCCACTTTGACAGTCGCATTGTTCAGCGACATGGCCAGCGCGTAGCGCAGCGTCACATCACCGTGATATTCCTCTTTGTAGTTGCGCGGCTCATAGATCTGGTCGCCATAGGCAAAGGTCGAGGGCGCATCGGTCACGGTGGAAGCCGGGGTGATCACCGTCGGCGAGCCGTCCAGCGCCGTATTGAGCGCAGCCGCGTAAACGAAGGGCTTGAAGATGGAACCCGTAGGCCGCTTTGCGACGGTGTGATTCAACTGGCTCCAGCCATAGTCGCGCCCGCCCACCAGAGCCAGCACGGCTCCCGTGTGCGGATCAAGAACCACCATCGCCACCTGCGCCTGGGGCCCCTGGGCGACCTTGGTTTCCAGCTTCTTTCCAACTTTCACCTTCTTGGTGCGCAGCTTCTTGACCTGATCATCAACCAGCTTGATTCCGGCCTCGACGGCCTGCGCCGCTGCCTTCTGCAGATCAGGATCGAGCGTCGTGTAAATGCGGTAGGACTGGTCGTTCAAGTCACGCTCGCTGAACTTGTTAATCAGCATGTCGCGCACCATGTCGACGAAATAGGGCGCATCGCTCGCCTCCACGTTCGGAGGCGCGAGCTTCAGCGGCGCCCCCTTGGCCTTGTCGGCCTGCTCCCGTGTGATGGCATGGGTCTCCACCATCGAATCGAGCACCAGGTTGCGCCGATCCAGCGCGCGCTCCGGATGCCGGTAGGGCGAAAGAAAGCTGGGCCGTTGGATGATGCCCGCCAGCAGCGCCGCCTCCGGGAGAGTGATGTCCTTGAGATCTTTGTTGAAGTAGGCCTTCGAAGCCTCTCCGAATCCACTGATCGCGAACGAACCACGCTGTCCCAGGTCCACCCAATTCGCGTAAAACTCAAGAATCTGTTGCTTGCTGAACTTCTGCTCCAACTCTTCGGCGATCAGCATCTCCGTGAGCTTTCGCCGCATGGTTTTCTCGGGCGTGAGAAAAAATCCGCGCGAAAGCTGCATGGTGATCGTCGATCCGCCCTGATCATGCCGCCCGCGGATTACATCGATCCACGCCGCTTGCGCCATGCGAAGGAAATTCACCCCGCTGTGCTCAAAGAACCGCCGGTCTTCGATGGCGAGCACCGCCTGCACTACCACCGGAGGAATCTCGTTGTACTTCACCAGTTCGCGCTTGGAGCGCTGCTCGGCATCGAACAACGCGGTGACCAGTTGCGGCTCCAGTTCGTATGCCGAAAGCTCGTTCCCCTTGCTGACAATGTTTTCTACCTGGCCGTCCTGGATCTTGATGAGAGCGGCCTCGGGGCTGTGGTATGACTCCGGGCCTGGTGTGATCTCAATCCCGTCACTCAGCAGCCGAAAACTTCCCAGCTGCGATTTTCCATCCTGGTCGGAATAGCCAGCTCGGCGCAGTTCGCCGGCGATTGCCTTGGCGCCGATCTTTTCACCGTCGCGCACCGTGTGCGGCTTGGCATAAATTTTCGCTGAGTTGCTGAACACGGGGGTGCGGAAGCGCCGCTCAATGATGCGGTCGTACTTGATGTAGAAATAAGAAAGAAAAACGGTGAGCGAGACCGCAAGCAGCAGAAAGGCGACCAGAGCCGCCCGCAAAACCGGATCGCGCGACAGCCGGCCTGTGGCTTTGCCGCCCTTCTGCGCGTTTCCCTTTGGGATCTTGAGTTTAATGGCCACGAGTTACGGGCTGCCCCCCTCTGTGAGACGGTAGGATGCGCAAAAAGGTTTGCACACCCCTTCTCTTTGGCTTCCCCCCCGTTGCGTCAGAACCACAACGCTGATCGGACTAAGGGATACCTTATTGTACCGCCACATTTCCAAACGAAAGAGGCCCGCAGTACATGCGGGCCTCTAAGCCGTTAACTATACAGCTTCAGGAAAACGTGCAAGAACGTACTTATCTGAAATTCGGTTTCCAATCCGTGCAGCGCTAGTCGGTCACGCCGAACGGAAACCCTCCCGTGCTTCCGAAGGTGGCGACATTTGTGAGCGCTCCATTCGTAGCGCTCGCCCCCAGCACAAACAGTTTTCCGCCGGAGATCGTGTCAGCGCAAACCAGGTCCGCGCCACTCTGATCAAACAAGCATCCCGAAGCCGTCGGCAGCGACGCAAATGGCGACCCAGAAAGCTTCGTCAATACCCCCGTTGTAGCCATCTGGAAACCCTCAATTGCTCCCACAGTCGTCGTGCCAGTTGTCGTCCCCACTGTATAGACAAACTTACCGTTGGGCGATATCGCAAAGTCAAAGGGTGCCGAGGCGGTGACGAAGGGTGAACCATTCACCTCGGTTGGTACTCCAGTCGCCGGATTGATCGAAAAAACGTGGATGTGCGTGTCAGTCGCGGAACCGGCATCCTGAATCTGCGCAACTCCCAGCAGGAATTCTCCGGTAAGACTGGCACGAACCTGAGCGATCCCAAGATTGAATGGGCTTCCCGGAATCGGTGTCAGCGCGCCGGTGGTCTGGTCAATCGAAAAAGCAGCCACGCCGGCCGAAGGGGAGAGTTGGCCCACATACAAGAATTTGCCGCTGGCGTCCACGGTCATGATGTCTGCGGCGACCACACCCATCGTAAAGGGAGATCCCGCAGTCTCGGTCAGCGCTCCAGTGGCGGCATTGATCTGGAAAACCCAGATGTCCCCGCTGGCTTCGCTTCCGACGAACAGGAAGCGTCCTTGTGGATCGGTCCAAGCACCGTCGGTCGTCCCGCCGGACCCAGTGGCTGTAAATGGACTTCCCGGAATCGCCGTCAGCGCGCCAGTAGTGCGGGCAATGCTGAATCCCTCTACCGTCGAATTCCCCGTGGGAACGTACACGTACTTCTTGGTCACAAGCATGACGTCGGCAAAGCTGGTTGAAACCGACGGGGCGGTGTACCCCGTCAAAGGGGCAAAAGTCGAGCCGCCTATTCCCGCGCCCTTGATGCTGCTGCCACTCATGTAGTACACAAGAGCGGTCGCATTGGCGGCCGAGATCGTGGCGCCACCCCCACCTCCACTCCCACTGCCGACACCTCCACCAGCGGGTGTGCAAGTGGACGCGCCAAAAGTTGCTTTGCACGTATAGTGACCGCAAGCGCCCAACCCCAGCGTAGCCAGCACTGCAACCAGACTGAACAGCACTCGAACTCTTGTGTTCATGAACCGCCTCCACCTGAATTTCACGATTGCGAACGTTTTACCAACGAAGCGCGCGAACCAGACCTTTGCCTATATTTTCCGGGCCCCGTTTCGACGCGTGGAAGAAGCTCTCACCGCGGGCGCTCCCACTGTTGAAGGTGAAAAAACTCTTATCCAACTGCGATGGTAGGCGGAGGGTAACGTGTTGGCAATATTACGAATGTCACTGTCTCAGTTACGAGTGGCCGATTATCGAGGTGGCGGTTGCGGGACAGTGTTTGAGAACGGGAGTCGTAGAACAATCGATTTCGTCCAACCGATTGCAGTGGGCTCGTTGAGAAACTCGCCCAGATCAGCCTAGAACCCTTTGTTTCCGCTTGACGGGGTGAAATG
>WNFC01019217.1_pt1 | contig 10182 bp, 8 predicted proteins | sample 5400541 | NCBI WGS metagenome assembly WNFC01 (sample SAMN13153342, study PRJNA577476) | soil metagenome | isolation source: 120 cm saprolite under Douglas fir tree site 2 hole 2 replicate 1 | place: USA:California | collected 2015-04-18 | reverse complement strand
CAACAAGGCACCATCATCGGCCGGGTTACGGCCCAGTCGACCGGCGAGCCCCTGCCGGCCCGCGTCGCGATCGCGGGGTCGGCGCTGGGTGCGCTGGCGAATGCCGACGGCCGCTATCGCGTGAGCGGCGTGCCACCGGGCTCGGTCACGCTGCGCGTGTCCTACATCGGGTACGCAGCGACCGACCGCGTCGTCACGGTCGCCGCCGGAGAGACGGCGACGGCCGACATGAGCCTGGCGCTTTCCCCGTTCTCGCTCGATGAGGTCCGGGTCACGGCCACGGGGGATGTGACCAAGCGGGAGGTTGCCAACGCGATCCCGCGGATCGATGCGCCGCACGAGGCGGAGAAGGGCAATATCCCGAACCTTACCAGCCTCCTCAGCGGCCACGTTGCAGGCGTGAACGTCCTGGAAGGCACCATGACGGGATCGCCGTCCCGCGTGCGCATCCGCGGCACCAACAGCCTCTCGCTCAACAACGAGCCGGTCTACGTCGTCGACGGCGTCCGGATCATCAGCCAGAACCGTTCCTCAGGGATCTGCGGCGTCGGCTGCGCCCCGCCGAGCCGTGTGAACGATCTCTCCCTCGACGACATCCAGTCGGTCGACGTGGTGAAGGGCCCGTCGGCCTCCGCGCTGTACGGCACCGACGCGGCCAACGGCGTCGTCGTCATCACGACCAAACGCGGCGTGGGGGGGAAGACGCAGTGGACCGTCTACGCCGAGCAGGGCTTCATCAAGGACAACAACACCTATCCCGACGCCTATCGCGGCTGGACCACCGGGACGATCGTGGCGACGACCTCGACGCCGACCAACGGCGTGCAGTGCATCCTCACCAACTCGGCCCGGCCCGTGGGCGATCCGCTACGCTGCGCCCAGGACAGCGTCTCCCGGTTCAACATCTTTAACACGCCCCTCACCACGCCCAACGGCACGGGCAACCGGCAGCAGTACGGCCTGCAGGTGTCGGGGGGATCGGACGCGGTGCGCTATTTCATCTCGGGCGAGTGGGAGAACGAGATCGGCCAGCTCCAGATGCCCGCTTTCGCCGCGGACTCCCTGATCCGGCTACGCCAGATTAGCGCGGTGCCGGACGAACAATTCCGGCCCAACGCGCTGCAGCGGACCAGTGTGCGGGCGAACGTCCAGGCGAGCCTGACGCCCCAGGTCGACGTCGCGGCGTCCACGAACTTCATTTCCAGCGACCTGCGGGTGCCGCCCACGGACAACAACACGACCGGCCTCCTGTCGAACGCGTTGGGCGGACCGGGGAACGAGACCAACGGTCGCTACGGCTATCGCTTGTTTACGCCGAACGAAATGTTCTCCGAGGCCATCGGGCAGGGGATCAACCGGTTCATCGGGAGTGGGACCGCGAACTGGCGGCCGACGAGCTGGCTCGCTCTCCGCGCGATCGGCGGGATCGACTACACCAACCGGGTCGACACGGATCAGTGCCGCCAGACGGAGTGCGTGAACTTCGCCACGATCAAGACCGGGTTCAAGCAGGACAACCGCACCAGCCTGATCCAGTACACCGCGGATTTCCACGCCCAGGCGTCGTTCACCCTGAACCCGCAGCTCACGTCGCGGACGACGGCGGGCCTGCAGTACTTCAAGAACAACAATAACACCAACATCGCCTACGGCGAGAACCTGCCGCCCGGGGCGACGACGGTGACGCCCGGGGCCATCCTCCAGGCGGCCGAGAGCACGACGGTCTCGAAAACGCTGGGCGCGTTCATCGAGCAGGAGTTTGCCTACAAGGAGCGGCTGTACGTGACGGCCGGGCTGCGTGCCGACGACAACAGCGCGTTCGGGACCAGTTTCAAAGCCGCATATTACCCGAAGCTCGGCGTCTCCTACGTGATCTCGGAGGAGCCGTTCTTCCCCAAGTGGAGCTGGATCACGAGCGTCCGGCTGCGCGGCGCGATTGGCGCCTCCGGGGTCCAGCCCGGTGCGACCGACGCGATCCGGTTCTTCCTGCCGACGAGCGCGAACGTCAACACCGTGGATAACTCGGCCCTGATCTTCAGTGCCATCGGCAACACGGCCCTCAAGCCCGAGCGCGCGCGCGAGTACGAGATCGGCGGGGAGGCCACGCTGTTCCACAGCCGGGTCAACCTCGACCTGACCTACTACAACAAGCGCACCAAGGATGCGCTCATCGCGCGCACCCTCCCCCCCGGAGCGGGCGCGAGCGTTACCCGATTCGAGAACATCGGCGCGGTGGTGAACCGCGGTCTAGAGGCCCTGGCCAACCTCCAGATCATCGACAAGCCGAGCCTCGGCTGGAACCTGATCGTCAACGCGGCCTACAACACGAACTTCATCGCGGACATGGGCGGCGTGCCGCCGATCATCGGCACCACGACGCGGCAACAGGTGGGTTACCCCATCAATGGCTGGTGGCAGCGTCCCTATACCTACAAGGACGTGGACGGCAACGGGATCATCGAGGCCAACGAGATCACCGTGGCCGACAGCGCGCAGTTTGTCGGCTACGCCGAGCCGCGCTGGGAAGTGACCTACCAGACCGGATTCGACCTGTTCAATAAGCGGTTGCACATCGTGGGGCTGTTCGACCACAAGAGCGGCTACTTCCAGCTGAACGGCACGGAGCGCATCCGCTGCCAGTCCCGCCTCAACTGCCAGGGTCTCGTGGACCCGACGTCGCCGTTGTGGCTGCAGGCCCGGGTGGTGGCGCTGCGCGAGACCGCGTCGGGCACGCAGTGGGGCTTCATCGAGAACGCGACCTACATCCGGCTGCGGGAGGCGTCGGCGACCTACGAGTTCCCGGCCGAGTGGGCGCACAAGTTCCGGGCCGAGCGCCTGAGCTTCACGATCGCCGGCCGCAACCTCTGGAAGGCGAGCGGGTTCAGCGGCGTCGACCCCGAGGCCAATTACTTCGAAGGCCCGACGGGGATCGTGAGCAACTTCCAGACGGCGCCGCCCCCGACCTACTGGACGTTCCGACTCAACGTGGGGTTCTGAGGTGGCGACCGGACATCGACCGATCCCGGAAGGAGAACCAGTACCCATGACACGATACCGGACACCGCCCGGGCTCCGGCGCACGCTCGGCCTGGCCAGCCTCGCAGCGCTCCTGCCGCTCTCGAGCTGCAAGGACTTTCTCAGCGTCACCGCGCCGGACATCATCATCCAGGCCAATTCGGCGTCCGGCGCGATCGCGCTCCATAACGGCGCCGTGCTGCGGCTGGCCCAGGCCGTGACCGGCACCCAGGGTCCCGACGCGCTGTTCCTGTTCGGCGGGCTGCTCACCGATGAGTGGAAGTCGGGAGACACGTTCGTCCAGCGCAACAACATGGACCAGCGCATCTGGGATCCCACCAACACGTTCAACGCCGGGCCGTTCCGCAGCCTGAATCGGGTGCGCACCCAGACGCGGGCGGCGATTGACGGGCTCCGCACCTACGCCCCCACGCCGCTCGCCAACATCGGCCGGATGTTCGCCTTCACAGCGCTCGTGGAAGTGCTCTTGGGGGAGCACTACTGCAACGGGGTGCCTTTGGACAGTCTGTCGGGCAGCGCGATCGTCAACGCGACCCCGCTGTCCAACGATTCCCTCTTCAGGCTGGCGAGCGCCACCGCGGACTCAGCCATCGCGAACTCGGACAGCACGCGCGTGACCTACCTCGCCAACGTCATCAAGGGTCGGGCGCTGCTCGACCGGGGCAACTTCGCGGCCGCGGCGGCCGCCGTGGCGAACGTGCCGCTCGCCTTCCATTACGACGTGACGCATTCGATCAACACGACGGATAACCAGATCTGGGCGCTGAACAGCAGTGCGCGGCGCTACACCATGGCGGACCGGGAAGGGGGCAACGGCCTCCCCTACGTGTCCGCCAACGATCCGCGCATCCCGACGAAGACCGGGCCGGATGGCATTTTCGACAGCGCATTCCCCACCACCATCGTGCGCCAGGGTCTCTGGGACCGCGGTGCCTCGGTGGTGGTCGCGAGCGGCATCGAGGCCCAGCTGATTACGGCGGAGGCGGCCCTGCAGGCGAACCAGCCGGCGACGTGGCTCACCATCCTCAACACGCTTCGGACCAACCCGGCGCTCTATCCGCCCTCGCCCGTGGGCTATGCTCGCGGCCCCAACCTCACGGCGCTCGCCGATCCCGGCACAGCCGCGGCGCGCGTCGACCTGATGTTTTACGAGCGGGGCTTCTGGTTGTACGCGACGGGGCACCGGCTCGGCGACATGCGGCGGTTGCTGCGCCAATACGGCCGCGACCAGAGCACGGTCTACCCGGTCGGCTCGTGGTTCAAGGGCGGGCTGTACGGCGACGCGATTCAGATGCCGGTCCCGGTGGAAGAGCAGAACAACCCGAACTTCACCGGGTGCACCGACCGCAAGCCGTGACGCGGCCGACGCGGGCCTAGCCGATGCGGGGGCGGGCCGAGGGCGCGCCCCCGCGCCGTGTCAGGGCCGGCCGCTCGTCGTCGTGATCACCAGGGCCCCGGCCGTCGAGCTGGCCCCGAAGTAGGTGGTCGCGTCAAGCCCCGTGAACACTTCGATCGTGAGGATGTCACCCGCCGCGACCTGCTGCAGCACTTGCAGGTCGTCAATCGGCACGTGGTCGAGGATCACGCGCACCTGGTCGCCGCTGTAGATGCTAGCCTGCCCGTGGCGCACGATCCCGGTCGCGCGCCCGCGCCGCTCGCGCAGCTGCATGTTGGGCACGGTGAGACGCACGGCATCCCAGGCGGTCTTCGCGCCGGACGCGACAATCACATCGGCGGTGATGAGGGTGCCGGGGCGCGGCGGCGCGCCGTGGGCGATCCCCGGTTGCGCGCGTGCGCAGCCCACAGCGCTCGCCACTCCGAGCCAGAGGAGCGATCGGCGGAGCGAGGGAGCCGGCGCGCGTGTCCGCACGAGAGGCCTGTGCCTCCATGGTGGCCGTGCGGCTGGGACGTGTCAAGAGGCGTGATCGGGCCGGATCGCCCGGCGGCGCCCGCAACGCGCTCGGCGTGGGTGTCGTCGAGAGCGACCTCACGATCGGCTCAGTCCACGATCGAGCTCTCGACGCCAGATAGTTACAGGATGCCTCCCCATTTTCACCCCACCGATGAACGCCTGGAAGTGAGGGAAGGCACTCTCCTGGTCGGGATGGGAGACCGACTCGATGCCAGGAAGACGTTGCCGTTGACCGTTGGCAACACGGGCGTCGCCCCGGCCGGAGTGCATCACTACTCCATCGCAAAGGGAGCAACGATTGTCGCAGTGAAACGTTCATCGGCCCCTACGCCATCATATATGCGAATGTCTACGAAGCCCCGCGGCAGCGTTCCTTTCCATTTGGGTATTAATGTCTCTCGGTTGATGCCCGCAGAACGGAATCTCCGTACGTTCGCGCATCCGCGATGCATAACGGAATTGTTTCCGCCACGCGCGCTCCGTGGTGACAACGAGGGTAACAACGGGGCCGTTGACCAGCGCTCATGAACGCGCGACGCGCGTAACTGCATGACAGAACGACAGCCAGCGCTGGTGAGCGCGGGCCGCTGCCGCCTCCGGAGCCGAAGGTCGTGGGTTCGAATCCCGCCTGGCGCATAGAGTTACCACGCGCTACCAGCGGTGGTGACAACGCTTTGGCGGCCGCGGCCACCCCGGCTGTTCTTCCCGGGCTTTGTGCCCCTTACACGCACACGCCCCTCGTCGACGGCCCACAGATGGGCAATGCATCTCCCGATTCTGCGGCGTCCGTTAGAGGACGTTAGGTTCACAGGAGGTTAACGTTGAGAACCATGCGCGCCTCAGTGGCTTTCTTGCTCGTTGTTTCGCTCGCGGCGTCTCCCGCGGCCTCCCAGTTCGTGTGGGCTCCGGCGACCGAGACCGCCGTGTTCGCCGGAGGCTGCTTCTGGGGCGTGGACGCCGTGTTCAAGCACGTGCGAGGTGTGGTGCGCGTGGTGTCCGGGTACTCGGGCGGCAGCGCCGCCACCGCTCACTACAATCTGGTCAGCACCGACACGACCGGGCATGCCGAATCGGTGGAGGTGACGTACGACCCCGCGCAGGTGACCTACGGCGAGCTGCTGCGCGTGTTCTTCACCGTTGCCCACGACCCGACGCAGCTCGACCGCCAGGGTCCGGACGAGGGGACGCAGTACCGCTCCGTGGTGTTCTACGCCAGCGACGCGCAGCGGCGAGCGGCACTCGGGTACATCGACACCTTGCGGCGGGATCACCTGTTCAGCCAGGCGATCGTGACGCAGGTGGTGCCGCTCGTGCGATTCTATCCAGCCGAGGAGTACCACCAGAGTTACCTCGCCCGCCATCCCGACCAGCCCTACATCGTCTACAACGACCTGCCCAAGCTGGCGCGACTCAAGGAGCGGCTGCCGGAGCTGTATCGGCCGTAGCGCTCACGTGCTCGGCACCGTTTCGCGGTGGCCCACCGCCGCGCTGAGCCGCGTCACGCCCTGCACCAGGAACAACAGCGAGAACGGAACGCGCCCGTAGAGGCGACGACCAGACTAGTCAGGTCGGCCGTAACCTTCGGCGTGCCGCCGTTCGGTCCAGCCGCGTCGATCGGACGGCACGCGGCGCGCGCCCCCCGTGCGGTGCTCGACCGGGATTGGGATGCTCTCGAAGCGGCGGTCCACCCCGCTGCGCCGCAAGAGCAGGTGACGACGTTCACCGACCCGGCGGTCGGAAAGCCACAGGGGGGAGTCGTTCGTGACCATCGTGCACCTCCGTGCTCACGGTTGCGGCCCAAGATTGCCGCGACTGCAATGCAGCCCAACGTCGCGCCGCGGACGTTTGAGCGAGCGGGTGGGTTCGTCACTTCGCGAATAGTTGCTCCCACGTCTGGGTCTGTCGCGTCCTTTGTCCGGACGACGTGTTGACCACCTCGAACTGCATTCCCTCGTTCGTCATGACGAGGTTCAACTCTAAGTCCGGTGTGCCTATCGCGGACTTGAGCTCTGTGTAGTCGAGCCCCTGCAGGAATTGGCTCGCCGAGACCTGATACGATTCCGCCATGGCAGTGGTGAAGGTCTCCGTGAACAGCAGAGTGGTCAGTGCGACGAAGTTGTCTCGACTGACCAAGGCGCCCTGAGGCGCTTCGCTATGGACCTTAACCTGCACCTGCGCAGGGTCGTACCCGGCCACCTTGATCTTGTACAAACCCACCTCGTCATAGATCATCTTGGCGCCACGAATCGCGACGACGTCCGATTTGAGCTGGCGCGCCAGTCTTGCGCGCTCACAGGAGTCGCGGCGAGAACCAGCAGCATCATGCCCGCGAATGCATTGGTCATAGTGAGCCCCCTTTTCCTAAGACCCTCCGCGTAGGTGCGATGTCATCATTAACAGAAGCCGAGGTTGACACGCGGCGGGACGCCACGGTCGGGGTCACGAGCTCTTCCGGGTCGCGATTGTTCCGCCGAGCCAGGCGCAAGGCACAGCCACGACCAGAAGCACGACCGGGTACCACATCGGACCGAGCTCCGGCTTGGCGACGGAGAACGCCACGCCCGACGATCCCCAATGCCATCGCGTGACGCAGGGGCGCGGACGGCGCGAGCCGGGCAGCGATGTACCCGCCCGCCACGTTGAACACGATGCGATAGGCCGTCGCGAGAGCGAAGAGCGGGTCGGACATCCGCTGGCCCCACGTGGGATACAGCTGGAGCAAATGCAGGATCTCATCCGTGCCGAGCGACAGGACGAACACCGCGAGAAGCCCTCCGAAGACCGCGCCCGCGCTGCGCCACGGGCGGCGGAGGGGGGGATGCGGGTCGACTGCGGTCATTGCCGGTCCTTCGAGATAGGGTTGGTGACCATGTGGGGCGCCGATCTCTCGCCCCAATGATATGTCAAACGAGGAGCCCCGGAATCGCCAGGCCGTCACTCGGTTCCGCACCGCGGAGGATCTTAGGCGCGTCGTGATCGTCTGGGGGGTGCTGCTGACGTGCCCAAATGCGAGTTGGTTGGCGCACGGTTGTACGGCGGGGCGCTCTGGCGAGCGATCAGGGACGCTCGCTACTTTGCCGCAGCCGGTGGTTTCCTCTCTCTGTCCCCAAGCCACAATAGGCCATCGATGATCAGTTGATCCTGAATTGGGTTATTGAGTGTATGTGACAACGTCTTGTTGGTGTCTCCGTACTTGTGCTCATAGTCAATGTCATTGTGACCCATGTTGAGGTAGATCATCTTGTACTTCTTGTTTGTCCATACCACGGGATAGTACCCACCGTGCCAGATCTCGTGCTGTTTTGGCCCGGTGCCCAGCGGAAAGCTGGTTGAGTCTATGGAAAGCAGAATGTCTAGGTCAGGATTCTGTCTCAGATCTTTGTCCCATCGATACCACTCATTTGGGGAGGACCGAAAAGTCTCGGGCAGATGGTAAGTCGCCGGATGCTTGCGGTCTTCGACACGTAGAATGGCCGACGTAGGTCTCCAAGTGTTACTAACGTATGATCCTGACCCGAGAAATGTATTGTGATACCAGTCCCAGTTTGCCGGAACCGCTGAAGGTGTCAATGCAAAGCCAGCAAAATGAAAGCCCATCCAAGCTCCGCCATGCTCCATGTACGCCTGAAACGCAGCTCGTGGTGCAGGTTCTTCAGGACGCGTATCCAGAAAAACCACTACCTCATATTGAGCGAGAACGTCTGCATTCAGATTGTGCCAGTTGGATGTGGCGTCAAAGCTGAAATTGTATTTCGCCGCCATTTCCGGAAACCATCGCTCGGCTTCATGTACAAAGCTGATATGTGCCTGATCCTCTTTGGCGGTATAGAACGCGATGACTCTAAACGCTGGCTTGCTGTTATGGGCGCTAAGGGCTGCGGCGCAATAGATGAGCGCTGCAATGCTCGATGCTTTGAGGGCAGCCGTCGCGAAGACTCTGAGCCGTTGGTGCACCGTGCCTCCGTCCGCAATCACGGCGTCAGGCTCCGTTGATTCCCGGTCCTCTTCCGCAAGATGGCCCTCGCCGGCGCCCCTTCGTGCCCTGCGACCTTTAGCGGTAGCACGATCACATCGTAGTCACCCGCTTGAACCGGGCGCAGGTCCAGCCCCTCCACGATGGGAATCCTGCGCCCGAGCAGAATCTGGTGCGTCCTCGGCGCCGGAGCGCCGAATTGCTCGGCCGAGATGTAGTCAACGCCGACCAGCAGGACTCCAGCGTCCGCGAGGAGCTGCGCCGCGTCCGGGGCGATGTACGCGAAGTCCCTATGGAACTGGGGTGAGTCCATCCAGCCGCGCAGCGTGCTCCGCGTCCGGAACAGCACTCGCTTCGCGCTCCTCCAGTCGTGCCTGTTCAGCTCCGTCGCGTCGATCGCCCGTACGCTGTCGGGGATATCAATCACCCGCGCTGCACCGATCAGCGGGTCCAGCGCCACCAGGTCGATCGGCGCTCCATTGGCGACGAAATGCATCGGGGCGTCGATGTGCGTCCCGCTGTGCGCACCCAGTGAGTAGACCGACAGCGTCAGGTTATCGCCCCTCCGCATATCTTTGAGAAAATCGAACTTCAGAGGCGCGTCGCCCTCGTACACAGGCGTCCTCGCTGGATCGAGCGTCGCCGTCACATCGATCCACCCCTGAGCGCTCAGCTCTCGCGTCGCCGTCGTGTCGGGCGCGCCCTGGTCGCGGGGGGCACACGCCAAGAGCCCGAGCGCCACTGCCACCGCCCGACTCCGCACACGACCGATCGCAGCTCCTACTCCGCGCATGTGTCCTCCAGTTGCCCGTTGCATGCACCACTACACCACGAGGCTGAGCAACATCGTGAAACACAAACCCGCCACGCCGATGATCGTCTCGGCGACGGTCCACGTCTTCAGCGTCTGTGGGACGGTCATGTTGAAGTACTCCTTGATGAGCCAGAACCCCGAGTCGTTCACGTGTGAGAGCACAAGCGAGCCTGCGCCCGTCGCGAGCACCAACAGCTCGGCGTGCGTCCCCGGCGTCGCCACCGCGATGGGGGCAACGATGCCCGCGCTAGCAGTCATCGCCACGGTGGCCGAACCGGTGGCCACCCGTATCAGCGCCGCCACGGTCCACGCGAGCAGGAGGGGCGATGCGTGCGATCCCAGCGCCAGGTCGGCAATTGCTTTCCCCACCCCGCTCTCCAGGAGCACCTTGTTGAATCCGCCGCCGGCGCCGATCACGAGGAGAACGGTGGCGGTCGGCCCGAGGCA
>WNFC01010741.1_pt1 | contig 10183 bp, 11 predicted proteins | sample 5400541 | NCBI WGS metagenome assembly WNFC01 (sample SAMN13153342, study PRJNA577476) | soil metagenome | isolation source: 120 cm saprolite under Douglas fir tree site 2 hole 2 replicate 1 | place: USA:California | collected 2015-04-18 | reverse complement strand
TCATGGGCAAAACCAGCGGGTCTTCCCGCCGCACAAAATTCATGAACTCTTCAAGGAATGCTCTATCGCAAGCCCCTTTTTCGGAAGCTTTCGCTCCCTGTCGCAAGTACGCTGAATGCAAATGGCAATATTCGTCGTCCACGGAGCGAAACTCTTCACCTTCGGCTTGTCCGTCGAGCGAGGGGTTTCCCGGATGGCAAAGAACATCTTTCATGCGCTTTGAGTGAAAGCTTCTGAACTTGTTCGTAAGGCAGAGATTGATGTAGTTCCGGAACCGCGCTTCGTTTGCGCCGTAATGCTTAACCGGGTCGAACGTTTGCACGATGTCGTTCCTGCCAGCCTCCCGGTGTTTGGACGTTTCTGGCAGGTGTTGCAGGTGGATCAGCAGGTCTTGCGTCCAATCCTCTACGTCCTGCTTGGGTGCCGACCTGTCCGCATGCTTGCTGACCCATTTGCGGACGTAATCGGGAAACCTCTGGTAGAACTCCTCGAAATCTCTTGGGATGACAAATCCGTCGCTTCCGACGTAGCGGCCATCTCGGATCGTAAAGGGATCGGACTTGTAGGTCTTCTTTTCAACAGAAAAATTGGGACAATTAATGGATTGATTTTCAACTTCCACGGTATTGCTCTGCATGGGGACACTCTCCTTCGAAAGGAATTTGAACTACATGCGAGCAAGCATAAGAGGTCGAGATGAGTTGGCAGTGAGGGTTCAGGCTGCCCTATCATTGCCGACGAAGAAAGAGGCTGAGCATGTCGTCAACGTGCTGATCCAAAGCTTGGAGACCACGCTGCTCGATAATCTGCAAACGGATGGATTCACACTGAAGCTCAACGGCTTTGGCAAGTTCTACGTGCGTCACAGGCCGGGGATTTGCCGGAAGATTGGGTTCACGGGAGAGACCATTCAGACGAAGATGAAGCGGAAGATCAGGTTCATCAGTTTGGGGGCGCTGCGCCAACGGGAGCAGGCTAAGTAATAAGGAGGCGGCTGGCAGCGACGGAAAGCACTAGAACGGAAACGGTAATCGAGAACGGGTCAGGCATACGGTCCACCGTACTGTAGAACCTTTTCGAATAAACGGGAAGGGTCGGGTACCGTCTTGTCTACGCGGCCACTACTGCGGCCTCCTGAGACGCAACTTTGCCCTGGATAAAGTCGGCGGCCTTCTGGGCCTGCGACGCGGCGGAAACCAGCAACCGCGAATCAGACTTGAGCCGTGCAATCCACGTGTTGAGATAGGCGGCTGAGTTTTCAAGAGTGTTTTGTTCGATTCCCGCAATGCCGCAGAGCATGGCGGCGGTCATCTCCGCGATGAGTTCCTCCTTTGAGTAGGATTCCGAACCAAAGGAAACCGGACTGTCGAAGTTTTCCCGGTGCAAGCGCTTTGGGTGTCCCGTGCTGTGGGCTAGTTCGTGAAATTCAGTGGTGTAATATTCTTCCGATGAGTGAAAGAGGCCGCGTGCTGGCATACCGACCAAGTCGTTTTTTGGCGAGTACCACGGCTTGTCAGATTGCTCGAAGCCTGGCGGGCTCGGCATGTTAGCTACGATTTGTTCGCACGTTATGATGGGGTCGTTGGTGCGGGTCTCCTGCAGAAGGGATGCGGGGATGTCGATCCCTTCCGCCTGCGACAAATTGAACACACTGTAATAGCGGAGCAGAAAGGGCCGCGAGGTCTCCTTCTCACCGTCTTGCGTAGTCGTCTCTCGTTCAGCGCCCACGTTCCAGAAGATGACGAGAGAAGATTTCTCCCCCTTGCGAATTCTCCCGCCCAGTTTCGTTGCCTGATTGAAAGTGAGCCAGAATCGTGACGGGAATCCCTGCGAAGCAAGAGTGAAGACATTGAGGCCGCGATACTCTTTTTGCGTGATTAGATTTGCGGGAGTTTGGCAGGTCCAGGGCTTGCGCCAGGGAGCCACGCCCGATTCAAGTTGTTTGATGATTTTCTCGGTGATGATTTCATAGACGCTTGGCATTTGGTTCGCTCCAGTTTTGATTTGCTGTTTTCAGGTCCTTATAGGGCATAAAAAACAACATGCTTTACTGGAGGCGAATTCTGGCCGTGGTTCGCGGCTGTCAAGCCTCGAAGCGCATTTCAGCGCAGCCTGGAGGGGCGCGGAAGCGAGCACGGTTGGGGTGTACCGAGCGGAGCTGCACAAGCGGGCTTTACAGTGGGAGCGAACTACGGCCTATGTTGCGCCGAGTAAGCATGTGAGAGTTAAGTGCCGCGCGGAGCTGAGGCGTAGCCCTTCGGGAGAGAGTCGCAAAGATGAAACTATTCTGCGGAGATATTGATCCACGTTGCTTGCTGGCCCCCGCGATTGCGCATCGGGACAACAATGCTTTGCCGATGGGACGGTGGGGATCGAATCCGCCGCTACGATTTGCCGCCGACGCTGTGATGCTATAATCCTCTCACCCGTTTCCCGCCAAATATCCAGTCGAGGTCAGCAAATGTCACCGATTTCTGACGCCCAACGCGAGAACACCAAGATTGTCCTCAAGGAATTGTTCAGCCTGTGGGACAAGAGGTCAGCTCTGTACGGCAACGTCTTTTTCGCCTCGGCTGTTGGAAAAGGATACGACAAGAAGAAGTGGCGCAACGTCACTTCGTTCCTACTCCCAATGCACCGAGATGAAGTCCGCTCGGTTGGCCTCCAAGCTGACTACGGAGATTTCAAAGTGGTTGATGGTGCCATGTCTCTTGATGAGGCTAAAACCGTGCTGTCAAATGTCGCTGAGCAGGACCGCCTTTGCTTGCCGGGTATTCCAGAAATAGAGATTCAAGCGTCCCTTCACCAGAATTCTCCAAGGCAGTTTCAACATAGCGGGCCGAGCCGTTTTCCTGTCTTTTATCCCTATTACGATTTCAATTTTAGCGTGGACCAAGACTTCAAGGGCGACTCTACGCAAGACCTACTATATAGCGTGGGCTTGCCCGTGTTTCCGTCAGCAGCGGCGGCTATGGAGAGTTACCTCAGCACTCGCCTTGGTGATAATAGTCAATACAGCGGCGTCCTCGCGGCGCTCGCTCCAGATTACAGGGGTAAGATCAAGGAAATCCGCATCGGTACAAATAGCGTCCAAGTCGAAATAGAGTGCCTTGCCGGGAGTTCTGAAAAAGATTTGATCGGAAAACTTTTTGTGCGGTACTACGGTGGCAGCTCCGTCACTGCGGACCTGGATTTCAGCGACCACAAAGCATCGGCCAAAATTGGAGACTTCCCGCGTGACCTGCTCGTTGTGCTTTTGGCCCGTAAGGATGGAGAACTTGTGGACCGCAAGAGTTTTCTGGCAGGAAGCCAATATGTAACCGAGGGCGTGACAATCGAAGCTCCCGAACAGGACATAGAGCAAGTGATTCAGATGGGTGAATCAGACACGGTTGAGTTCAAGCGAGAAATTCCGCAAAACCGGGAACAGATCGCCATTGGCGCGACCGCCTTTGCAAACCGTCGAGGTGGGAGAATTTTCATCGGCGTTGCGGATAATTCTGAAATCTACGGATGCCGCTTGGAGAAGCCCAAGGACACGATAACTCAAATCTTGAGGAGCCATTGCTACCCTCCGCTGGATGTTTCCGTTGATGAGATTCAGATTCGCAATCTTCCAGTCGTAGTCGTGACGATTCCCGAAGGGGCAGACAAGCCGTACACGGTCAAAGACAAAGGCGTGTACATACGGGCCGGGGCTACGAAACGGCTTGCTAATCGATATGAATTGGATGAGATGTACAGTGGAAAACATAGCGCCACAAATCTATTTCCGTAAGCTATCTACCGCGTTAAGGAGGGTTGGCATGCCCGAACAAGCGCACGAGCTAATGAGTTTGTTATGGACGGTCGCCTCCGTCATCTTGGGGTTCCAGATCACCGCGTTCATTTTCAGATTGCAGCGAGAAACCAGCCTACCGTGGGAGGAGCGGCATTTTCCTGCTTGTGAGTACCTCAATCTAGTATCGATTGCGCTTTCGGTTGCGGGAGTGTTCGTGATGCCCTTGGTATGGCGAGTACATCCCTCGACTGTGAAAGGAATGTTCACGGCAGCGATGAGCCTTTTCGCCTTGTATCCCTTCGCCGTCGCGGCCCATTACAAAATTCTGTTCCGAGGCACCGCTGCGGGCAATTCCGACACATTCTGCTCACCATTGGAAGCCATTCTATCCGTCATGGCTCTCCTCATAGCTGGGACACTGGGATATCTTGCTTCGCTTTCGTGAAGCGTGATGTTGGAGGGGCCGATGCGCTTCGTCCTAGCCGAGGGGAACATTGCGAGTGAACCAGTCAACAACCAGTTGGGGAATTTTGAAAACATTTGGGTTATCAGACAGAGGCGCAAAGAAATTGTTGCTCCCTAGTCCCTCTAACATCGAAAGAATGCGATTCTTACCTTTGTACGTCGTCTCGATTTCCGTGCTGAATCTATATGCTTCAGAGACCAACGACCGATTCAGCGCACGCACGTATCCTAGGTACGGAGTGAAAAGCAGCCCAATCTTTCCGTCGTGTTCCAAATACCGGCCATAACAGGCTGCAAACGCAGCGTGTGAAAGAACATTCGGCAATTCAGGGAATTGCGCCCTTAGCTTTTTATTCTTGTCGGCTATCAGCCCATCGAATAGCTGAACAAACATCCATTTCTTAGATGAGAGTTCGAGTGTTTTGCCAAGCAGTACCGCGGTGCAGCAAGCTGCAAGCGTTGGGACAAACTCCGAGCGATTCGGGTCGAAAGCTTTCGCGATGGATAGTTTTTCCGTGTCGCTTGTTCCATCAGCAAAAAGCAGTCTGGGCGTCTTACCCTGACAGACCGTGCGCTCGAAAAGCAATTTCAAATTGTCAGTAACAAACTTATCCACGGTTCTGCCTACTTCTACTATTTGCCTCTTGGTTGAGTTCAATTCGACGCCAACCGGAGGAATGTAAGGCTTGGGTTCATCGGATAGCGATCCGTAATCAATTTCAACTGGATGGGATTGCTTGGTCTGATTAAGACCTTCGGTTCGCCCTGTTGGTGTGCCGTCCGCCAGTTTCGTGGGAGCCACCACCTGTGGGGCAAGGGCAGAAGCTCTCGCGTAATCGCCATCTGCCAAAGCGTCCAACACGCGCGGACTTTCTTGTATTGCGCGCTTAACTTGATGATAGGTCAGGCCAGCTTTCACTAAAATCTCGCAGCCCTTAGCCAGAGCAGTTACTCGCTCATGACCGGATACCCCCATGGAAGAGAGCCAGCTCATCGGCTCCTGGTGGATTTTGTGAAGAATTTCGTACGGAGTTTCCGCCGCGGGGATTTTCGTCGACGCGGCACTGGGCTGGGAGAGTGTCTCAATGTTCAGAGCAACAGGCGTCATGCAACTACCACAGAGCTTGGCCTGAGGTGTTCGCAGCGGTTTCCCGCAAGATTTGCACGGCGGTCCATATAGGGCCAGACGGTGATGCCAAATTGCAGCGAAGTTTGTCTCCCGGTATCCAGTGATGCGTTCGTATTCGGCTAGAGCAGCCCCGTATTGGTCGCTCCCAGAGTTTCCTTCGTCTGGCGCGCCACGCTTGGAAGCAAAGAGGCCGAATTCGGCTTCATCCAGCATGGGCATTTCGGCTTTGCATCGCCAACACCAAAGCAATTTCATGCCCTGCATTCTACCGCCGCCCTACGGGTGAATTCACTCTGAAATCTGCCCTCAGTTGGGCTACATGGGCTATAGCGATGCTAGAATGCCTCGTGTGCAAAACCCTTGGCTTCAGCTTCCGTCTGAATGCGACTACATTCTTGAAATAGACCGTGAAAGTATCAACCGGTACAACGAATCCAAGCGAAGGGACGACAGGAGAATTAATCTCAAGTCTGTACCCGAGCCGTTCATTGGGAATCCTGAGTCGGCGAAGGTCGTATTGCTATCCCTGAATCCAGGCGACTCGGAAGACGACTTGAAAGCCCACTCAAACGATAAATTCAAGAAGGCCCTGTTCTACAATCTCAGCGGCGAATCACAGAATTATCCGTTTTATCCGCTGAATCCCGAGTTCTCATGGACCGGTGCTGGAAAATGGTGGCTTCCTCGCACTCGCGAACTACGTGAGGCCGGGTTGGATGATGCAACGATCGCTGAAAGGCTACTCGTCATCGAATGGTTCCCCTACCATTCAAGGAAATCGGCATTTCCAAACAAACGTGTTTGCGAATCGCAGAACTATGCATTCCACCTTGCCAAGGAAATGTTGGAAAAGAAAAAGCTAGTGGTCGGAATGCGCTCGAAAAAGAAATGGATAGAAGTTGACCAGCGGTTCGGAGGAGTGCCATTTCTGAAGAATCCCCAATGCGGCCACATCAGCCGAAACAATACGGAGGGAAACGTGTTTGACCGAATCGTGGAAGCTCTTAAATAGTCCGGCTGTGCGAGGGGTGGGTGGCGCATCTCAATGACTTCGGACAAGCCTGATTCTGTAGTTGCCATTTCTTGTTTTCATGAAGCCTGAAACGAGACCGGACATATCCCCTGAACTGCGAATATTGCCGTAAGCTGCTGTCCCTTCTAATGACATCATGTCGTCAGAAAGCTTGAGTTCCACGCTTATCGATTGGCGGGCAAGCCCAACGGTCCCATCTTTCGACGCCATCAAATCTCGCTCCAGAGCCCCCTTCGCTATCCCACTTGTCACCGTAATTTTCCCGAACACTGAAAGCGTCAGAGGATTTGAGGATGTTGATCTCTTCAAAGTCAGGTCAAACCCCCCATTAGGATTCGAGGCGATCTCGTATTCGTTGTCGTTGAAGATGCTACCCAGGCTCTCAGAGTCGGAAGCATCTTTCCAGTTTCCAACAATTGACTTCAAGATGTCGGGCATCGAAGCGGCCCATCGCCTCATTTCTTGATAATATGCGTCCCCAACGATCGAGGTCTTTTCGGAGTTAAGAAAATCATTTACCAATTCCAGAAATGCGGTTCTATCGACGGAGGCGGGGTTTTGTTTGAATTTCTCTCCCAACATTTTTAAAAGATAGAGCCGAGCTGTCTGCCTGAACGCGTCATCGTTTCCGGTCAGGACTAGGCACTGCCGCGCATATTTCTCAGACTCTGGCATATTTCCGTTTTCGAAGTAGGCCGCTCCCAAAATGGCATAGACTTCGGTGTTAGACTTGCCCGCGGCAATTGCCTGCGTTCCTTGATTGATTGCTTGAATGTAATCACCGAGGGTGAGTGCTTTCCATGCGAGTTTGGCAAATTCATCATCGTCGGTGGAATCGTCTTTGGGAAACCGAAGCTCTGCCGTGGCATGTAGCGCTTGGGTGAGAGCTTCAAAGAGATACTTCCGTGGAATAGCGAAGTTTAGGTTCTGAGAATCTTGAAGCTGCCAACTATTCATTCCTAGAAGAAGTCCGCGCGAGTCGACCAAGGCCCCGCCGCTGCTGCCCGGTGATATCGGTGCAGTGTGTTGGATTACGTCTTGGCCATTTATCGTCCTAAGGCCAGAAATTATTCCGTCGCTGATCGTGTTTTCGAGTCCTCGCGGATTCCCCAGCGCATAGACTTTTTGACCCACCCTTGTGTTCAGGGTCGGATCATTTGAGCAATCCAGAAAGGGCAATCCACTCACGTCTACCTTGAGAATTGCCAGGTCCTTCGAACTGTCGAAGTACATTAACTTGACATCTCTGAGTACGCGGTCCTGTTCCTCTTTACCGTTCTGTGGAATGTTGACCTGAACTTCATCAGCTCCTCGGATCGCGTGGTAGTTGGTGCCAAGGAATCCATCAGCAGTGAGTACGACAGCGCTAGCAAGAGAGTGTAATTCTCCGGATTTGATCGCTCGTATCACTGCCAGACTCGGTCCCACTCTCTGGAATATCTGCTCGGCTGTAGCTGTGTGCTCTGGTTTGTTTGCCGAATGCTTCGATATTTCCTGTGGGTACGAGTTCTGCTGTCCGAGAGGGAGAAAAACGAGCATGGCTAGCAACGCAAAACGGGTCTTCAAGTATCCAGTCCATCTGTGAGGAATAAGGTACTCTCGCAGCATCTTCACCCACTCCATCCACAGACATTCCCTGACAGTAGCTTTCCTTCGAAGTCGAACACCAAACGGGACCACATCTGCGCCGCCGCTTTGACCAGTTTTGGGTGCTTCATATATGCACCTCACTCCGCCTACTGTCGTCCGTTTTCGTAACGACGTTGAACGGAACGCAGGTTGCTCACAGTTCGACCAACTTGAACTTAACTATGTCTTTCTTCGCTTGCTCAAGAATCTTCTTCCGCAGTGCGTCTCCTCGGTCCCGGAGATTGTTCACTGTGTAGCGCAGTTCCGTCGGCGTGACATCCTGTAACGCTGGCTCATAGTAGATTACACGTACCAGATTCTTCCAATCTTCGGTTGCTCCAATCTCCGCGAGCGTGTCAGCAATGAAGATGCGATCCGCAAGCGCCCGCGCCATCTGCGCTACGGCGCCGTTGATTGGCTGAGTATTGAAGTCTTTGAGGTTCGGACGATTATCGGCGACAACCGTAACCATCTGATTGAGCAAGTCCAGTAGCTCTCGGTATTCGGATCGCTTGTAGTCGTTGACCCATTTCGCGTGCTCACGAGACGCACTTAGGAACTGGCCGACAATAATCCCGACCAGCGTACTGATTGTGCCGACGAGAGCGGTTAACATTGTGCGTCCATCGTGGGAACCCAGCAACTACCTGCTAACTTTCATTCTGTTTCCTGAGGTCTTCGGACATCTTCTTTCCTGCCTAGGCAAGTTCCCAAACGGATTCTCCACACAGAAGAGACCCGCTCTCATTCCGTACCTCTGCTACGAGATATTTTCACGGTGGGGCCAGTTCGGCCAACGATTAACGAATCTTTTGAATCGTCTTGGTAGATCAGATCGTAAGATACGTCCTTAAATCTGACCTTGAGAAAGGACGCATCCATTGAATCGCCTCCCTTTCTGAAATGTGTCTCCTCCAGTTCAATAACTACCGTTGCGCTCCTCTTGCTTGAGACCCCGTTGTCTGCGCCGTTCGGCTTCATCTCAGGCTTGATGTAGGCGAAGAGGTCTTGCACGAAGTTAACCGCCTCCGCAGAATCGCTTTGGCTTAACATCTCCATGACGTTACTCACGCCACCCTTGGAAAACGACACCACTCCTCCTCCGCGTCCGGCTTTTTCCATCACGAACCATGTTTCGATTCCCTTTGATTCCTCTTTAGCCGAGGAAGCCTTATTCAGGTTGTACCGCTCACTAAGGCCCGCGACTACGGCGTCTCGCGGCATACCAGGCCGCACGGCTGCAAGTGTCTCGGGACTCGTAACAAGTGACTGCGAATGTTTTGCGCCGCCTTCCTGTGGGCATGCGCTGTGGGGGCTAAGGGGCAAGACGCAACAGGCTGCTAACAGCAGGAGCAAGAGAGGGCGTTGCATGATTCATCCTCCAGTAAACTATCAAAGAGGCTCTTGATCGTTCCCAATCGCGCCAGGAAAGCGATGCCAACATTAAGGCGGCACCCGCCGAAATTTTGGGATTGTGAAACAGCGCGAATGGTCCTGAAAAGAATCCAGCGATGAGTGCCAAAAGGCCGACGAACATGATTATCTTCGGAACTACGGGCAAGCCCTTAAGGATGTCGATAAATCCGAAGAATCCGCTTCCGCTGGGTCCTTCCGCCATGCCCGAATCCTAGCATGTATGAGTTCATGCCGGTGGCACGTCTATACTACTGAGAGACGTCTCGCGGGCGACCATCGGGAGCCGTGCCAGCGGGCCTGCCCCTTGACGGTGTGACTGAGGAGTTGTGGATAGGCAACTCCATTCCGGCTCTCGGGCTGGCAGTTGTGCTGAAGGTGACACCAGGAACACTAATAGCGTCACCGGGGGACGCAAGTGACGCCCACAGTGGATATCGAGGGTTTCGTCTATTCCAGTCGCCAACGTACTTCTGGACGATGGGCTGGACTTGTTCGAGAGTCAAAGACATCTGCCCTCCCTTTCCCAGGTTTTGATCGCCGGCCGTCTGCGTATAGTTGAGAAGGAGCAGTAACGTCAATGTGGCGAGTTTCATAAAAATTAAACCTTCAGCTTTTCTTGTTCTGCCAGCATCCGCTCCAATGTGCTCTTCTGGCTCCTGGTATTCCTCATAAAAATGGAAGTCAAGACGTATGGTGCTTCGCCGTTCTCATGTTCCTTGCTCAGACACTC
>WNFC01010739.1_pt1 | contig 10183 bp, 5 predicted proteins | sample 5400541 | NCBI WGS metagenome assembly WNFC01 (sample SAMN13153342, study PRJNA577476) | soil metagenome | isolation source: 120 cm saprolite under Douglas fir tree site 2 hole 2 replicate 1 | place: USA:California | collected 2015-04-18 | reverse complement strand
TTAGGACTTAATCGTCTGCGAAACGGAATCCCAATACACCGGGCTCTTCCGGTAGTAAGACTCGTTTGCCATGTGACAGCCGAGCGCTGCATGGTGACCGAACACAACATCTTGCACGACAGGTTTCCGCGACCTGACAGCCTGGAAGAAATTCCAGAGATGCGGCCGCAAATCGTCATAGTCGTTCCCTCGATAAGTCTGGGTCTCCGGGGCAGGTTCTTTGCCGGGTTTGGGATCATGTTCCTCGTGCCACTGCTTGAAATAGGCATTTCTCAGACGGCTGGGAAGCCCGTAGCAGTAATAACTAGGCGCCAGGTCAATCCCCGGTTGAGGGGCGTAGCTGAGGCCGAACTCGGTGAGTTCGAGGATGCCCTTGGAACCCATAAACCGGGTGACTTCCGCAGTTTCCGTCCCCAGCGTCAAGCGCATGTACACTGGGACGTTTGCATATTCAAACAGGACCGGATGCACATCGGGCGTATTGCGCCCATCTTTCCAGCGATAAATGCCGCCAAAAGCCGACGCTCGTTTGGGAGCTTCATTGATACCAAGAACAAATTGCATCCCGCTGAGCAGGTGAACGAGCAAATCGCCGGCTAAACCCGTGCCATATTCCTTCCAGCAACGCCAGCGCGCGAATAGATATGGGTCAAACGGTTTCCTTGGCGCGGTACCCAGCCACGTATCCCAATCCAAGTTCTCGGGAGACAAATCTGCGGGCGGTGGATATTCCCAAGCCCCGGTCGGATCATTGCGGCCCAAGCTTCCTTCGACGAGGCTCAATTCACCGATCGCCCCGCTTGCATAGAGCTCTTTCGCTTTAGCGCACAAGACAGAACTGGTCCGCTGCGCGCCGGCCTGCACGATGCGATCCGTTTTCTTTGCGGCTGCGACCATCGCCACGCCGTCAGCAGCGCTGTGCGACATGGGTTTTTCGCAGTACACATCTTTGCCTGCACCCACGGCATCCACAACCACCTGTTTGTGCCAGTGGTCGGGAACGGCAATGATGATGGCGTCTATCTCTTTGTCGTCGAGCAACTCTTTATACCGTCGCGTCGTCTTTATGGGTTTTCCCACAATTTCACGCGCCAATTCGTGGCGGCCATCGTAAAGATCGCAAGCGGCGGCGCACTCCACGCCGGGAAGCTGAATGGCAGTCGTCAGCAGTCCGGTGCCCTCCATGCCGACGCCTACAATTCCAAAGCGAACTCTGTCGCTGGCGCCAGTCAATCGAGGCAAAGCGACCAACGGATCAGGCTCTAGCAGAATGGAACCGCCGACAATCGAGACGCCAGCTATTCCTGCACTCCTCTGCAAAAATTCACGGCGCGAGTAACCAGCCTTGGTCATAGTGCGTTCTCCTTTGGCACTGCTAGACCTTCAGTGCCCATTGCGGGCGCACCGGCGAGATCCGCCTAATGATTGAATGGAAAGGAGGCGATCATCTTTGCCAACCGGTTCATTCGCTCTTCTTTTACGCACCGGCACAGGGCTTGTCAAGGTGCCTTTGTTCCTGAGAACTTTTTTCGTGGTGTAGAGGCGTCCCCCCAGACGCTTCAGCGAAACCTGGTTCAAGGGCGAACGCGCCGGCGGAGCGCCTTTGGGTTTGGCGAAGCCGTGGTTTCACGAATGATCAGTTCGGGAGGCACGGCGAATTCCACGGGATAGTCTTTGAATCCCTGGATACGTTGCAGAAGGATGCGAGCGGCGGTTTCTCCCATGTCGTGAAGAGGTTGCCGGATGGTGGTGAGGCGGGGATTGTTGTACGCCGCGACCTGAATATCATCGAAGCCGACTACGGAGACATCCTCGGGCACGCGCAGATTCGCATCTCGCAGCGCCCGAATCGCGCCGATCGCTGCGATGTCGTTGAAGGAAACAATGGCGGTAAAGGCCCGGCGATGTTGCAGCAATTCCTGAACGACGGGGTAGCCCAGCTCGGGCGATGTCAAGTCTCGCTCCAGCTGGATAGTCAGCTCCGGACGAATCTCGATCCCCAGCTCCTTAGCCACCGCGACCAGGCTGCGCCAACGATCGTCGGAGTCCGAGCTGAACGATTGTCCGCGCATGAATGCGATTTGGCGATGACCCAGCTGGTGCAGGTGTCCCAAAGAAAGTTCAGCCGCCCGCCTGTGGTCGAGAACCACGTTGGTAACTCCGGCAATCTTCCGGTGCCCCGCAACGGCGACCACGGGAATCGGCAATTCGTGGTGGAGCGCCGTATCAATGGCCACGATGCCTTCAGCGCCGCGCCCCACCAGCAGACGTGGGTATTCTTCGATCATGTCTGCCTTGTGGCGGTGCTGGGCGCTGAAATAGAAGTAGCCTTCGCGCATCAAGTGATCGCCAATGCCGCTCATCACCAGGGTGTGATATCCGTCGCTCAATTCTGGGACGAGCACGCCGACGGTGAAGGTGCGCTGTTTGCGGAGCGAGCGTGCGAGCAAGCTTGGCTGATAGTTGAACTTCCGCGCAGCGGCGCGCACGCGCTCGCGCGTCTCCGCGGGGATGGAGCGCCCGGGAACATTGTTGAGCACCACCGAAACCGTGGCCGGGCACAGGCCGAGATAGTCCGCGAGAATCTTCAGGCTGACCGGTTTATCGACCGACGATTGGTTTTTCTTCCGCAGAGTCACGGTTGATTCGGTGCCCTTGCCAGCAGGATCGTGTGATTTGCCCCGTACGGGCTGCATAAGCATAGCCTGAACAACGGATTACGCCCTAGCAGAGCTCGGCGGCCCGGCGGCACTGCCAAACAACGAACAGGCGAATCTGCGCGGAGCCGCTTTGTTTCCTCGCGAAAAGCACTAAGACAAACGATTGTCTGAACTCTATTCAAATATTTTATCCTTGACAACAGTATCTTTGCTGATGCCAAATGTCCGCAACAGTGGGGGTGCTTGGAAAGCTCGTTGAACTATAGTCTGGCTTACATCGTCGAGGTTCGGCCATCGATGCCGATCGCTTAAGACATTCCCCAACCCCGGGGTGCCTTTGGTAGTTCGATTTCGACTGGGCAGGAGGCGAAAGAATGCGCTTTGTAACTTTTCTGCAACGGTTTGTCTCAGTAGCGATTTTCGTGCTTGTCACCGCAGGCGCGGCTCTATCTCAATCCGACCGCGGGTCCATCGCGGGCACGGTGCTCGATTCCACGGGAGCTATTGTCGCCAACGCGCAAGTGCTCGCGAAAGGCGTTGATACCTCTTCGGAATATGCGGCGACGACCGGTCCGACCGGCGGATATCGAATGCCAGAAGTTAAGATTGGCATTTACAGCGTCACGGTAACAGCGGCAGGTTTCAAGACAGAGCAAAAGACTGCCGTACAAGTGCAGGTCAACACCGTTTCGACCCTGGATTTTGCCCTGACGATCGGCGATGTGAAAGAGACACTTACGGTTGTGGCCGATGCGCCGTCGATTCAATCGGAAAGCTCGGATATTGGGACGGTCGTTGGGCGGAAGCAAATTGAAGACCTCCCACTGTCTCTTGCCGCAACAGGCCAAAGCCATCTGCGGTCCGTGGAATCGTTCGTATTTCTTGCTCCCGGCACAGCGGGTCCCGGCACTAACGATTCGTCCGGTATATTCGAATCCAAACTGAACGGCGGGCAGGAATTCAGTACGGAGGTGCTTCTAGATGGCGCGAGCATCGTGCACGCTGAGCTTGGCTCGACGTTCGATGAAAACGCCCCGTCCATTGAAGCATTAAGCGAATTCAAGGTGACGACCTCGACGCTTCCAGCGGAATTTGGCCGCACATCGGGAGGAGTCGAGAGTTTTACGACGAGGTCTGGGACCAACTTGTTCCATGGGACAGCTCTTGCCTTGTTCCATAACGACAAATGGAATGCCAATTCGTGGACGAACGATTTCTTCCAAGCACCTAAACCGCGCGATCACCAAAAGGACTATGGCGGAAACCTTGGTGGGCCGGTTTGGATTCCCAAGCTCTATAAAGGTACGGACAAGACCTTCTTTTTCTTTTCCTGGGAGCAGTATCGGAACAATCAGGGCTTAACTTCAACCACCACGATTCCCACGCCTGCCGAACTGACGGGCGACTTTTCGGCGTTACTCAGGGCCGCCACTACGACCCTAAATCCTTGCGACAATAATAATCCAATCGTGGTTGGACAAATTTTCGATCCTTCCACGACGCGAGTCGTCAACAGCGTTACCTGCCGTTCGCCATTTCCGGGAAATAAGATCAATACTCCATTGAGCACGGTTGCGCAGAATGTGCTGAAGTTCTTTACGGTCACGCCGAACGTGGCGGCGACACCCCAGAATCAGAACGGCTTACAGAACAACTTCGTCTTCAACTCTGCTATCCCGATTCTGGACACCACGATGACGTTTCGGATCGACCAAAACGTCGGGTCAAAGAATAAGCTCTTCTTTTCGTACAGCAGCCGAGACCAGGAACAAATCAACGGCTCACCTTCGTTGCCATTCCCACTCGATCCCAATTTTTACAAATCGCGTTTCTCCCACTATCTTCGTTTCGGTTGGGACGATACTTTAAGTTCGAGCTTATTGAATCACCTCACCGTTGGCTTCAATCGCCTCTATGATCCCAGCCATGGCATCAGCTTCACTGGGCAGGACTGGGAAAAAACGCTGGGTATCAAGGGCGCGAGCGGCATTTATTTTCCCGTTCTTTCGTTTGGCGGCTCCCCCGTTGTGGGTGGGTATCAAGGATTTGGCGGCGGCAACGACGACATCGCCATTCCTAACAGCTTAATCGTGGCCGACAACATTAGTTGGTTCAAGGGACGCCACGGGTTTAAGTTTGGCTTTGAGTGGCGGGCATCGCAATTCTCACGCATCAGTCATGCAAACACGTCACCGTCATTTTCGTTCGAGAATTTCGAGACGGGTTTCACCCCTGGCGACCTTCAAACGGGTGATCCTTTTGCGAGTTTCCTCCTCGGATTGCCGGATTCAGAAAGCGTGACAGTTACCTCCCACTTCTCCCGTTGGGATCAGAATTACTATGTCGGGTTCATACAGGACGACTTCAAGTTCCGCAAGAATTTGACCCTGAATTTGGGATTCAGGTACGACGTAGACACTCCACGGCACGAGCACTACGGGGCTCAGTCCGTGCTGGATCTGACCGCTCCCAACAGTGGCAACAGTGCTGTTCCCATTTCGCCAGCTGTGCCGGGAGCTCTGATCTATGGACCGAATGCCACGGGCGCAAAAACCTACTACAAGAATTTTGGCCCGCGCCTTGGATTTGCTTATGCGCCGGAGAAATTGTTTGGCAGGTTCAGCAATACCGTTATCCGGGGCGGCTACGGCATCTACTATCAAGCCTTGGGCTACGCCGACTTCGGAGATTCTCTGACGGCCGGGTCGACCGTAAGTCCGACATTCAGTTCGCCGAATCAATTTACACCGGTGCAGCCCTTGGATACAGGTTTCCCAAGCTTCACGCCGCCATCTAACAACCAGGATCCCGCGCTCCTGAATGGTGGATTCGCGGGCAGTCCGGTTTACGTAGGCAAGGATTACGGGCGGCCTGGCATGATTCAGAACTGGAGCCTGGAAGTTCAACACCAGTTGATGCCGGACTTGATTCTCAGCGTTGGGTATGTCGGCACGCGGGCAACGAGGCTCTTTTCGAGTCTTGCGCAGATTAATAGCGTCCAACCGAACTTTCTCTCGCTGGGCAACAAGCTGGGTGACTGCCTCAACTCCGATTTCACGATTGACCCGAATACTAACCAACCCGTGCCGAAGTGCGCCGGTTTTGGCGCAGTGGGCCTCGCCACGCTGACGGGCCTGGGGGTTACGGTACCCACGTGGTTCGAGCCGCTGTACAAACCTTCAGGGAATGACACGGTGGGACAACTGCTGCGTCCGCTCCCACAATATCAAGGCATTAGCACAGACTGCTGCCGCGAGAACCTGGGACAGTCTTCGTACAACGCATTGGAAGCCAAGCTCGAGCGCCGGTTCCGGAACGGTTTCAATGTTCTGGCTTCCTACACGTACTCGAAGCTGCTGACAGACTCCGATTCGACGTTCCCGTTCTTCTCGTCGTTCAATACCAATGCCTTCGGTGCTCAGAACCCGAACAACCTGAAGGCCGAGAAACATCCCAGCTACCAAGACATACCGCACGCCTTCGTGTTGAGCTATTTGTACGAGCTCCCTGCAGGACCTGGGAAGAAGTATCTGAATCACGGTCCAGCAAGTAAAGTGTTGGGAGGCTGGCAAATCAGCGGTGTCCACCGTTATCAAGGTGGGACGCCGGTTGTGATTCAGACAGGCATAGAACACGCCTCCACGAACCCCAATAATTTGCGGCCAGACAGGATTGCCGGAATATCGTTGCTGAGTTCCAGTGCCTCGTCCTTCAACCCTTTTGGCGGCAATAGCGGCTGCCAACGAAATGCCCCTGGTACTCCAGCGGGAACCTACACGGCCAAGACGACGAATAACTTCTTCAATTGCGCCGCTTTCCTCGATCCGAATGATCCGAACTCCGCTTCGTTTGCGCAGAACGGATTTACGTTTGGGAATGTGCCGTTATCGTTCGGCAACATTCGTAATCCCGGTTACGTCAACGAGGACTTTTCCATCATCAAACGAACAACGCTTTCTGAATCACATACCATCGTATTCAAGTTGGATATTCCGAACGCGTTCAACCGCCACTCTTTTGGCCGAATAGATGGCAATATCACTAGCTCTACGTTTGGAGTTCCCGGCGGAGGCGGTCACAGCGTCTTGAATGCCCCGCGGATAATCCAAATGAGCCTGAGATATCAATTCTGAGGGTCCGCTGCGATCCAGTTGCAAAAAAAGCCTCCTGCGCGCTCGTTGCGCGGGAGGCTTTTTTGTTGGCTGTCCGCTTCGATTATCCCGCGCCATCGTTGTAAACTGGTGGTCCGTTCGGCCACTGAAGAACCAATCTCCGGTGGTTTCTATGAGTAGAGAACTCATGCGTAAAATCAGAATTCGACCTCTATTCGCGGCCCTGACATTGATGTTCCTGCACGTCGTAGGGGCGCTTATTCTTTCTGCCCAGAACTCTCCCGGCGAACCGGAATCGTTTCGGCAAGCTTCCGAGGCCATGAGGCGAGGAGACCTGAATGCGGCTGGCGAGGGTTTTGAGGCAGCCACAAAGGCGTCACCCAGCTTTGCGCCCGCGCATTTCAACCTCGGCCTGGTGAGGGAGGAACAGGGCCGATTTGACGAAGCAATTGCGAGTTTGCAGAAAGCGCTGAGCTTGAAGCCGGGAATGCACGGAGCGAATCTCTTCCTGGGAATTGCGTACTATCGGACGAATCGTTTCGAACCGGCGATAGCCGCTGTCAGAAAGGAAACCTCCGTTTATCCGAAAGATGCTTCCGCTTGGATGTGGCAGGGCGTGATTGCATTGGCGATGGACCACGCTGAAGATGCAGCCGTGGCGCTCGACAAGGCGGCGAGCCTGGCACCTGACAGTGTGGACATTTTGTATCATCGCGGACAGGCGCATCTGCTCGTCTCCAAAAACAGCTACTTGAAGATGTTCAAGGCCGATCCCAAGTCCTGGCGAGTGCATCAGGTGCTTGCGCAAGCCAGCGCGCAGGCGGAGCGAACGCTTGATGCCATTGCGGAATACCAGGAAGCTATTAAGCTTGCGCCCATGCAGCCAGGCTTGCACGAGGAACTTGGATCGGAATATACCATCGCGGCAAAACCGCTGGACGCGGAAGCCGCATTTCAGCGCGAATTGGAAATCGATCCGCACAATGTGCTTGCGCGCTATAAGCTTGGCGGACTGGCCATTGCGCAAGGCGAAGGCGCCAAAGCCAAGGAACTGATCGAGGGCGCGCTGCAACTAAAGCCCGGACTCCGCCACGCGGACTACAATCTTGGCCGCGCGGAAATGCTGCTTGGCAATGACGCCGCTGCTGCTCAGCTTCTGGAGCGTGCCACTTCTGCCCCCGGCTCCGATCCTGAAGTTATCCAGCAAGCTTGGTATCAGCTTGGAATCGTCTACCGGCGTGTTCATCGCATGGAAGACGCGCAAAAGGCCATGGCCACTTTCCAAAGGCTCAAGGATGCGGAGGCGGAGAACTCGCAAAAAATACTGAAGCGGCTCGAAGCCAAGCAGAATCCCGATTTGGCCCAACCCCCTCCCTCGCCACAGAATCCCTAGAAGCGGAGGTCCGGACATCTCGGGACCCACGATTCCAACCTGACTTGATGGCCGTGGAACCATCACTTCGCCATCTCATAGAAACTGCAACACTTAGATTAACCTTGACAAACAGTGTCGAGATGGTATAATATGTTGATGTCGCAAACGGTCCATCTTCGCGCCGTATCCTCTTCTTTCTCAGACCCATATCTGTATCGCCTCCACGGCCTGCCGCAGGTCCCGACGTCTACCCAACCTTCTCCAGAAGTCACGTTGCGCAAGCCTCTTGGGGTTCTCCTAACTCTCTTAGAATCAACACTTACACGAGTCCTCGCAAGTGTTGATTCTAAAGGGCTTGCAGATATGCTCAATCCTTTAGATGCAACACTTACAAGAAACCCGGGGGAGGGGCACAGCCTCGCGTCCGCCTTACTCATCCCATCCATCTGCGTGGCGCTACTGGTTTCGCCGTTGGCGAAGGCGCAAGAGAAATCACCCCCATCTCATCAGGTCCCCGAATCGAGGTGTACGAATCCTCCGAAGACTTGCGCGAGTCGCTCCTGGAAAAGCCGCCACTGCGATTTGGCTCCTCGCGCATCCCGGCCCTCACCATCGAAGCCGATGACTCCGTCAAATACCAGCAAATCGACGGCTTCGGCGCGTCTCTCACCGATTCCTCAGCATGGCTGATCTCCCAAAAACTCAGCGAACCCCAGCGTGCACAACTTCTCGAAATGCTCTTCGACCCAAAGAAGGGAATCGGCCTCAGCATTCTGCGCCAGCCCATGGGCGCCAGTGATTTTGCGTTACAGAGTTATACCTACGACGATCTTCCGCCGGGACAAACCGATCCCGACATGAAACTCTTCTCCATCGACCACGATCGCCCTTATATCATCCCCATCCTTCGCCAATCCCGCGCTCTCAACCCTAACCTTAAAATCATCGGCTCTCCCTGGAGCCCGCCGGGCTGGATGAAAACCTCGGGTTCGACCGTCGGAGGCACGCTTCTGCCCAGCGCGTTTGCTCCACTGGCCAAATATTTCGTCATGTATGTTCAAGCGTATGAGGCCTCAGGCGTCCCCATATTTGCGGTTACGCCCCAAAACGAGCCGCTCAATATTCCCGCCGACTATCCCGGTATGGGAATGTCCGCCGGCGAGCAGTCACAGTTCGTTCGAGAAAATCTCGGCCCCGCTTTTCGCGATTCCGGGATCAAATCCAAAATCCTGGTCTTTGATCACAACTGGAATCAGATTGAATTTCCCGTCACTGTTTTGGACGACACGAAGGCCGCAGCCTATGCCGCGGGTACTGCGATTCATTGTTACGGAGGCACGGTAACTGCCCAAAGCGAGCTCCACAACCGTTTCCCCGAAAAAGGCATTTGGCTCACGGAATGCTCCGGCGGCGAGTGGCAGAAAGGCAAACTGCTTCAGGAAGCCATGGAATTGATCATCGGCGCAACGCGGAACTGGGCCAAGAGCGTGGTGCTATGGAACCTCGCTTTGGATCAAGAGCACAAGCCTTATCTCGGTGGATGCAAAACCTGCCGGGGCGTCGTCACGATCGACCACTCCTCTTCTCCCACGAAAATAATTCCCAACGTGGACTTTACTTCCCTCGCCCACGCCAGCAAGTTCCTCTCTCCTGGCGCTGTTCGCATCCAATCAAACACTTTTGACCAGGGCAGCTTGGAATCCGTGGCCTTCCGCAACCCAGACGGCTCCATCGTTCTGATCGTCCTGAACAGTGGCGGCGCTCCGGCACCGTTCAACATCGGCTGGAAGGGGACCTACGCCTCATACCGTCTCGACCCTGCCGCGGTCGCAACCTTCCGCTGGTCCCCGCCAGCGAAAGCTCCCTAGTCAACGGTCAGCCAGCGAGCGAGTCGACTATTCACGGTTCAGGCGGATCCGACGGTCGCGTTCTAGCTGCCCGGCTTTGCAGCTCCTCGGTCCGTTGAAACTCGATCTTGGCCTTGTCCATCTGATTTGTTTGCTTGTAAACCCTTGCTAATTGGTAGTGAATTGCCG
>WNFC01010735.1_pt1 | contig 10183 bp, 10 predicted proteins | sample 5400541 | NCBI WGS metagenome assembly WNFC01 (sample SAMN13153342, study PRJNA577476) | soil metagenome | isolation source: 120 cm saprolite under Douglas fir tree site 2 hole 2 replicate 1 | place: USA:California | collected 2015-04-18 | reverse complement strand
GCAGATCGCGCAAAAGACCGCCATCGCAGTTGCACTTATCGGCGGCCGGGCCGCCTACGCACAAGCTTCCGCCACCAGCAGCTTGAACTCCGGGGACACCGCCTGGATGTTGATGGCATCCGCGCTGGTGCTGTTGATGACGCCGGGCCTGGCGCTCTTCTACGGCGGGATGGTGCGGCGCAAGAACGTGCTGTCGACGTTCATGTACTCGTTCTTCACGATGGCGCTCGTCACCGTGCAATGGGTGGTGGTGGGCTATTCGCTCGCCTTTGGAACGACGAAGGGCGGATGGATCGGCGGGCTCGACTATCTGTTCCTGCGAGGCATGGCGCCGCAGCTGAAAGGCAGCTTGCCACACCTCGCCTTCATGGCGTTCCAGCTCAAATTTGCAATCATCACTCCGGCACTGATCACCGGCGCGTTCGTCGAGCGGATGAAATTCCGCGCCTACATCTTGTTCGCGCTGCTCTGGTCGACATTGGTCTACGACCCGGTGGCGCACTGGACCTGGGCAGACGGGGGTTGGTTGGCGCAGTTGGGCGTGCTCGACTTCGCCGGCGGAACGGTGGTCCATTGGACGGCCGGGTTGTCTGCGCTCGTCTGTGCGCTCTACATCGGCAAGCGGCTCGGCTACGGGAAGGAGCGATTCATTCCGCACGACTTGACGATGACCCTTGCCGGCGCGGGGCTGCTCTGGTTTGGATGGTTTGGATTCAATGCCGGCAGCGCGCTTGCCGCCGGGCAGAACGCCGCGTTGGCGTTCGCCACGACTCATATCGCCGCGGCCGCCGCCGCATTGTCCTGGGTGGTGGCGGAGTGGATTTTGCGCGGAAAGCCGACGCTGCTCGGATTCGCTTCAGGCCTGGTCGCCGGCCTGGTGGCGATTACCCCCAACGCAGGATTCGTCAGCCCCTCGGCGGCGTTGGTGATCGGATTGCTGGCTGGAGTGGTCTGCTATTCCGCGGTGCTGATCAAAGAGAAGTTCCGCTACGACGACTCGCTGGATGCCTGGGGCGTTCACGGGATCGGGGGGATGCTTGGAGCTCTGTTGGTCGGAGTTTTCGCACAGAAGGCGCTCAACCCAGCGGGCGCCGACGGCCTGCTCGCCGGCAACCCGGCGCTGATCGGTAAGCAGGCCCTGGGGCTGCTCGCTGCCGGCATCTGGACCGCATTGGTAACGACCGGGATCCTGTTCGTCGTCGACAAGACGATCGGCCTGCGCGTCAGCGAAGAGGAAGAGCGCGAAGGGCTCGACGCCTCGGAGCACGGGGAAGCGGGTTACACGCAGTAGCTCGCGGGTGCGCGCTTGAAAGGGTTGGTGCGCGCCGCGCTCACCGATGCGCATGTCGGCGGAAAACCACTCGGCCGACAACTGGCCGAACGATTTCCTCACGGTAAGATTCTCTCGCGAACCGCGACGTAGTGCCCGCTCATCGGGCGAGTTTCGGAACGCAATAGGCCAAGCGGAACTTTGACCTAAACCCCTGAGGAGAATGCGAATGAACAAGTTGGCAGCGAAGTTGGCGGTTATCGCGTCACTGAGCCTCGGCTTCCCCGTGCTCGCTCAGACCGGCGAGGCGACCGAGACGAAGAAGGAAGAGAAGGTCGAGGAAGTAAAGGAAGCCAAGGAAGCCAAGAAGGACATGAAGGAAGCGAAGAAGGACAGGAAGGAAGCTCGCAAGGACCACAAAGAGGATCGAAAAGAGCACAAAGAAAAGAAAGAAAAGTAAGCGGCAAATCGCCGAACAGGCCGGACGCCTCCTTGCTGGCTCCGGCCTTTTCTTTATCCGGATCGCCTATTCATGAAGCCCTACCTGCTCACCCTAGTCTGCCTGGCGATGCTTCTGCCCGGCTTCGTCCTCGCGCATTCGCTTTCGGATGAGGTCGGCGTGGGAAGCTCCCAGGCCAATCCACGCAACCCGCGCACCGGTTTTATCTACGATCGCATCAGCGGCGTTGCCGATGCTTCCGACGCGATCAGCTTCCGTTTCGATCTGACGCTCACCCACGATGATGCGACCAAGCCGACGCAGGGAGCGCTCTTCGGCAACACCGGTGGAAATATCTTCGCCGCCGCGTTCGGCGTCGATTGGTATCCGAGCGAGCATGTTCCCCTCTCCGCCGAGATCGATCTGTCGCCGAGGAGCACCTCATCGGCCGATGCGCCGGTCAACTTCGACGTGGGCACCACCTCCACGAGTGCCGACGCGCTCTTGAGGGCGACGAGCAGCAGCATCGGCTTTCTCATCAATGCGGGGTATGAGACCGCAGGCGACTCGGATTTCGAGAGTGCGCTGAACAGCTCGTTTTCGCTCACCCACTACTCGACGACTCAGATTCTGACCGAGATTGCCACCGGGAGCGGACCGGTCGACCGGCAGCAGGTCATCGCCTACTGCGCGCGGACGCTGAATCTGGGCAATGGCTGCCGGCAGCTGGGTCCAGCGTTGCGAGCGCAGCCGGCGGACCTGAACCAGTTCAGATTGTCGGCTTCGTTCACCGAGACGCTCTTCGAGCACACCGATCTCACCCTCGGCGGGGCCTACTACTTCTACGACAAGGATCCCTCGCAGGTTGGATACTTCAGCATCGCGTCCATTGGGCGAAGCGTGTCACTGGGCAACGGTGTTCCCGCCGCTCCTCTGCACTACAGCCTCCGCCCCGATCTGTCTCAGAAGTTCGGCGCCTTCTCCGTGGGCATCTGGTACCAGTACGGTCAATACGTACCGGGCGACGGCTACGGCCACTCGGCGGGTCTCAAGCTGCAGTACAAGATCAGCAAGGCGATCAAGATCTGGGCGAGCGGAACCTGGCAAGACGACATCGACGCTCAAAACAACGCGCAGATTTCGACCACGCTGGCGCTGGGCGGACGCTACAGCTTCTAGCGGGCCGGTAGAAAATCGAGCTCAATCCAGATCACTCGATCTTCTGCGATCGGTCGAATCTCGGGTTGTCGATCGAAAGCGTTCGACTCAGACTGTCCTTCACCTGCTCCCAGGCGCGGCGCTTTTCCTCCGCGGAGAACCGGCGCTGGCGAATCCGCTCCGCCAGCTCCCGGTGTAGCTGCGAGAGCAGCTCGCGGCGCTCTGCCTCCGATTCCGCCGGCGCCCGCCCGGCGACCGCGTCCGGCATCAAATCGGCCAGCCTCGAGATCTCCTCGTCGATCAGCGTCTTCTCGGATTCGAGCTCCGCGGCGACGATGTTGGCGAGATTGGCGGCGACCAGGACGCGGAAGCTGAGCCGCTTGTCCGAAATGCTCGGATAGGCCTCGGCGACCAGAAACTTGGCGATCGCCTGAAGCAGCTCGATTTTGGTTGGGCGTTGCTGCATCGTCATGGTCCTTGATCGATCAGGCGAAGGGCTTCGAATTCCATCTCCACTGCCCGGCGCGCAATACCCAAAAGCTCGATGTCCGATTCTTCACCGGATAGATAGCGCTCACCCTGATAAATGCTTCCCAGGGCCCAGCGCACGTTGCCTGCCACCTCCCAGTAGTGGACCCGCTTCGGATCGACGGGACGGCCGCTGGCCCTTTCGTAGGCGGCATAGAAGAGGCTTCGAGGAGCGAAGCCTCCTACCGGCTTGTCGAGCTGAGCAAATCTCCAGTCCCGGACGCAAAGCCACCCGAGGTCCTCGAACGGATCTCCCCAGTGCGCGAACTCCCAATCGAGCACGGCCACCAGCCCTTCGGGCGAGACGATGAAGTTTCCGGTCCGAAAGTCGGCGTGAACGAGCGTTCGCTCTGAGATCGGGGGGGCATTTTCGGTCAGCCACTGGGTGGACAGCTCCAGCGCGGGGTGGGGCTCGGCCAGTCCGTCGATTTGCTTTCGGATGCTCTCAATCGCCCCCTGTGCCGGCGCGGTGTCCGGGTGTGGGCGATTGGGGAAGCGCAGGTGCGGGGCGGTTCCAGGAGTGACGGAATGGATTTTGGAGAGCACTTCGGCGAGCTGGTGGGGAAGGCGCTGGCGGGCTTGAGCCAGCTCGGCATTGCGCACCACCCGGCGGCCGATCGCCTCTCCATCGACCCAATCCATGAAGTACGCATAGGCACCCTCCCGGACGAGGCCCTGGGTCAGCCAATGAACTGCAGGAGTCTTCACCCCGGCGCCCACCGCGGCACGGATGACTTCAAATTCCTCCTGGCGACTCAGGCTTGCCGGTAGTGAGCGCCGGGCGTCGCTGCGCAGGACCATCCGTCGCTCTCGCCCCGTTTCTGCGGCAGTCAGCGAAAGATCGACCCGGTAGTTGTCCTGGCATGCGCCACCCGGGAGTGGCTGCAGGTCGCGAACTGCAACTTCTCCGCCCGTCTTGTCGGCGAGCCAGCGTTCGATCTTTCGAGCGAGCGCGGCCAGCGCTCCCGGCGTGTGCCCATTCTCCACGGGGGCGGGATACTACTCGCATCGCTTCCCGGTGACCTGGATTCGTTGTGCGCACGGCTCTGGCGAGCCGGGTTCGGGGAGCCCTACTGGCGCGTGGGCCAGCCGGCTGCTAAACGAAGCCGGATCAAGGGCATGGTGGAGGCACCGGATCATGACAATTCAGCCAATCGACTTGTCCGCGGTTCTCTCGGTGGTTTTTGGCGGGCTGTTCGTCCTGATCCCGACGATCGCCTTGACCTTCCGCTTTGCCCTGAAGCCTGTTCTGGAAGCCATTGCGGGTGCTCGCGCTGGCCGCCCCGATCTCGACCAACTGGCTCAGCGCGTCGCGGCACTGGAGCTGCAAATGCAGGCCGCCAAGCCGTCCACTCAACTTCCGCCGCGGATCTCGCCCGTGGCCGACCTTCCCGCCGGGGAATCGACGCCCGACTGGCAAAAGAAGATCGGTACAACGACCTAGAGCGTCAGGGTGAGCCCAAGATACGGACCGCCGAAAGTATCGGTATGGCTCGTGCTGTCGACCAGGCCCCGGTCATCGAGAAAGATTCGCCGCCAGCCGCCGTGCAGACCCAGGGGTCCCAGGTTCAGAGCCAGGCCGGTGTTCCAGTCGAGCTGCCGATACGGAAAGGGCGTCCCGTGAATCGCTCCCTCGATCCCCACCGGCCCGAGAAGGATGACCGCCGAGAATCCACCGCCGGGCCCAGCCGTCGTCAGATCCGGTGCGAACGCGCTGGTCAAGCCGGCTTCGATGCGCAGTCGGCCGTGGGGGTGAGAGATCAGCGCGTAGGTTCCATAGACGTTGAACAGGCCGATCGTATCTCTTTGTGGTGAGCTCACGTTGTCGACCGGGGCAGAAATTGCAGTGAATTGTAGATTGATCCCGAGGCGCTGACCCTCGAACGCGAGTCTGCCGCCTAGCGCACTGCCGTTGCCTCGCCCGTGGTAGCCGCTGGAATCCAGGGTTCCAAACGTTTGGCCCTCGAGGGCGAGGGTGGTCGTAATTTTGGGTCCCGGCGCTTGCTGCACCAGAACCGGCTGCCCGGCGACCGGGTAGGCGTAGGGGTTGTAGTAGTAGGGGGGATAGTAGCCAAAGGGGTAATACCCGTAACCCCAGCCGGCATAGAGGCTCGGCCAACCGTAATAGCGATAGGGAGCGTAGTAGCGCGGGGCGTAATACACGGCCCCGCCGCCTGAAGCGCCGTGGGTGCCGCCGCCGCTGTTTCCTCCGCTCGAGCCGGAGCGTTTCCCGAATCGGGCTTCGGCAGGGGAGGGCGTCAGGGCGACTGCGAGGGTGGAAGCCAATGCAACCAGAAGAGTACTTCTCTTTGCACCCATGACGCGCTCCAAGAACCCCGGCCTGGCGCCACTGACGACTAACCCGTCCTTGTATTCAAATTTCCGCTCGGGAAGCAAGCCACCGCACCTCAGCGCGGCCTAAACCCGAGGCGGCAGGCCCTCTTGGGAGGCCGCCGGATGTGGGGTACTCAGCCCGGTCCGCCGTCGCGTTACAATTTATCCCGTGTCGTTCTACGCACTTCAGAACACGCTTCCGCGCCAACGCAGGGGCGGCGGCTCTCGTAAATCGAGCTCGACGAATTCATCGCTGACGGCGGAGCAGGGGCACCATTCGATGCGGTACCGGATTTCATCGGTCGCTCGTGCAATCGCCCCCTCGCGCGTATCGGCGACGACGGTTACCTCGCCGGCGAGGGTTCCAATCGAGCGAATTTGGTACTTTCCGTCGATCAGCTTCTTGAGCGTGGCTGGGAATTTCATCTGAGCAAGTATCCGTACTGCAGCCGCGAGCATCCAGGCAAGCGCCGTCGCCTATCGCGGCCGGCCGTTTTGTGTACGATGAGCGCCGGTGTGCCCGCGGTGATCGTTTCCAGGCGCCGGAATCGCTCGCCGCGGTTAATGGAATGCAAGCTGGGCCGGTTCGTTACAAGAGAGCACACCGGATGACACCCTCCTCGTTTGGCTGGAACGTTGCGATCTTCGGGATCATCTCTCTGCTGCCGGCGGCAGCACCGGCGCTCGAGCCGGGGACCTCGCTGAAGGCAGGTGCCTACTGTTCGGGTGAATATGCCGACGACTTCTCGGCCCTGGCGACCACCGTTCGCGATTTCGAGCGCGATTCGCGGGCTTACTCCTCTTCCTATTGCGTGCGAAACACGGCGATCTACGAGTGCCTCTCGTACAGCAGCGATGGAAACGTGCGACGGGTCCGGAGAAAAGCGGTTCTCCACGGTACGGCGTTCGGATACCGGGTCCAGGGAGGCGAAACCCTGCTGCTGACCAATCAGCACATCGCCGACTGGCCCGCGGTGACCGACGACGAGCACCCGGTGGAAGACATCCCGATTGGCTGCAAGCGCGTCTCTGACGCACTGCGAATCGTCGACAACGAGTCCGACGCCTACGAACGCGACGACATCCCGCTTTCACGCGTGGTCACCGATCCGCAGCTGGACGTCGCCATTCTCAAGGCGCGCGTCCCCCTGACGATTCTGCCGTGGAAAGTCGGTCGGAGCGCGGCGCTGCGGGAACGAAACGTGGTCGACGTTCGCGGATTCCCCCTCGGGGCGTTCCGGGCGACCAACGTCGGCAAGGTGGTGTCCGCCTACGATCATGACGATGAGAAGGACTGGGACCACGACGACTTTGTGATCGACGCGCTGCTTTCGCCCGGCAACTCCGGGTCTCCGGTGCTCGCGGTGTCGTGCCGCACCGGCGAGTACGAGCTCGTCGGGATCTATCACGCCGGTTACACCAATGGCAGCGCGCTCAACGTGGTGGTCGGAATCGATCAGGTTCGAGATTTGATGACCACCCTGAAACGCTCGCCTCGTCTGCACGCGGAGAGCACGCAGGGTCCGGAGGCTCGGGACCGTACCCGCTTGATGCAGGACAACTGGTTCTTCGTCGAGCCATTCTTTCCTTTTGGGCCGCTGGCGGCCGCGGTCCGTTCCCGCGCAGACGGCGCGCTGATCTTCGAAGTGCTTTCCCGGGAGTTTCCGCTCAAGTCTCATCCGATCGCCGTGCTCGAGGATCTGCCGGGGCAGCGCCCCGAGGCCTTCGGGGAGCTCGGCCGGCTCTGGTTCGGGGGGCCGCAGGGGCTGAAGCCCTACTTTCGGGCCGAGCTCGAAGGCGATGTCCAATCGCAGCTGACGCGAATTCTGGACGCCCTGAGAAGGGATGCGCTCGCCACCTTCTCTTATCGCAGCGCGGCGCGCAACGCGCTGACCTCCCGGGAGCGCTTCGAGCAGGTTGCCCGCCTCGAACGGGGCCTGAAGCGGATGACCGCCGGGCAGAGGGACCTCACCCAATTGTTGGGTGAGCTCGCCGATCGACTCGGCCCGCATGGAATCGACGTGCCGGTCCACCTTTCCGACGCCTTCACCATTCCGGTGGGAAACCCCGCCTTCCCTTTGCCAGGGGGTGAGGCTGCAGCTGCGATGTCGCCCCGCACCGCGGCGGAATCGGTCCAGCCCTCCGGCGCGTGGGGAGAAGCCTCGGGAAACCTGGACGACGCTCGAACGTCCAGCGGCCGGTGACCCTTCGCGCCGCGGTTGCCTTGAGGCCGATCCCGGAAGCACGATGAACGCCCGATGCCGGAACTTCCGGACGTAGTCGTCTACATCGAGCGATTGAACGCCTTCATCGGTGGCCAACGCCTGGAACGGGTTCGCCTGGCGAGCCCTTTCGTCCTTCGCTCCGCGGATCCGCCCATCCGAGAAGTCGAGGGCAAACGCGTGCTCGGGCTGCGCCGGATCGGCAAGCGAATCGCCATCGAGCTGGAGGGCGATTTGTTTCTCGTGATCCATCTGATGATTGCAGGCCGCCTCCACTGGAAGGAACGCGCGGCGAAGATTCCGGGGCGGGTGGGGCTGGCGGCGTTCGACTTCCCGACGGGGACGCTCGTCTTCACCGAGGCCAGCTCGAAAAAACGAGCCTCGATCCACCTGGTGCGGGGAGAAGCTTCGTTGCGCGAATTCGACCGCGGAGGATTGGAGGTCCTCGACGCGGACCTCCCTGCATTCGAGGCCGCCCTTGCCCGCGAGAACCACACCTTGAAAAGATCGCTGACCGACCCGCGCCTGTTCAGCGGGATCGGCAACGCCTACTCCGATGAGCTGCTGCATCGAGCGCGCCTATCGCCGGTCAAGCTCACCGCCCAGCTCAGCCCCGAGGAAACCGCCCGCTTGTTCGAAGCGACGCGCCACACGCTCACGGAGTGGACGGACCGTTTGCGCAAGGAAACGGGAGAGGGATTTCCGGAGAAAGTGACCGCGTTCCGGGAGGGGATGGCGGTCCATGGCCGCTTCGGAAAACCGTGCCCGGTGTGCGGCTCGCGCATCCAGCGCATCGTCCATGCCGAGAACGAGACGAACTACTGCCCGCGCTGTCAGACCGGCGGCAAGCTCCTTGCCGATCGCGCGCTCTCCCGCCTTTTGAAGAGCGATTGGCCGCGGACGGCGGAAGAGCTCGAGGAGCGACGGCTCGGTTCACCGGAACCCGGCTCGCTCGACGGCGCCAGCCGCACCCGCTGACCGAAAGGTGAGAGCTTCCGGGCCTCCGGAGGTCCTCTCTCGCGGCGAGCGCAGTTTCGGAGTACAAATTCGACCGGGCCAACGGTCGGGCAAGCGGATACTGCGATGGGAGTCGTGAGCAGCCAGACGGTGGAACCGAGTGCCGCGCCGGGGCCGGAATCCGCCTCGATGTCGGCGCCCACCCACGCGGGCCAGACCGGAATCGGACCGCCGCAAACCAGCCGGAGCCAACGGCTGGCTTCGTTCGCCAGTCGGGTCCTGATCTCCTCGATCCTCGCTCTGCCCACGTGGGTTCAACGCGCTCTGGCGCGAACGATCGGTCGGGCAGCGTACGCCCTGGGAATCCGCCGGCGGGTGACGCTGGACAATCTGCGCCATGCATTCCCCGAGCTCGGCGAACCGGAAAGGCGAAAAATCGCCAGAGGTGCCTACCTCAACATGGCCTATGCGGTGATGGAAGGGCTGACCTCGCCGCGACTTTCGGACGAGGGCGTCGCCAAGGCGGTGGTGACCGACAACTGGGCGCCGGTGCAGGCGGCGATCGACGCGGGGAAGGGAATACTCGTCGCCAGCGCGCACTTCGGTGGATGGGAGCTGCTCGGCGAGGTTCTTGCCCGGCGCGGGGTGAGGCTCCATGCGGTGGTCAGGTCCCTGCGCGGAGCGCTGAACGCGCAGATCATCCTCAGCCGGCGAAAGAGCGGGATGCGGCTGATTTCCCCCCGGGGCGCCGTCCTCTCCAGCGTGCGGGCCCTGCGGCGGGGCGACATGGTGGCGATGCTGATCGATCAGGTGCTGCCGGCGGATCGCGGAGTCTTCGTGCCATTTTTCGGACGCCCGGCGTGCACGACTCCAGCGCTGAGCATGGCCGCGGTGAGCTCGGGTGCTCCGGTCTTCGTCTTGATGTCCATCCGGGAGAAGGATCACCTGAGGCTCCTTATCGAGGGCCCGATTCCGGTTCCAAACACCGGCGATCGGAAGGCGGACATCTTCGAGCTCACCGCGACGTTGACCCGGGTGATCGAGGGCTTCATCCGGCGCTACCCCGACCAATGGCTCTGGCTTCACCGGCGCTGGAAGGTCCAGCCGGTCAAATCTTGATCCGGACGCCGAGCCCAAGGTCGAAGGTGGGAGTGGGAATGGCCGGGATCAGCTGATCTCCGACCTGCTGGGCCGAATCGAACCCCAACCTGAACTCACCGCCCCGGTGTCCGTAGTGCACGTCGGCGAAGGCCTCGACGAAAAGGTACGAGAGCA
>WNFC01014841.1_pt1 | contig 10184 bp, 9 predicted proteins | sample 5400541 | NCBI WGS metagenome assembly WNFC01 (sample SAMN13153342, study PRJNA577476) | soil metagenome | isolation source: 120 cm saprolite under Douglas fir tree site 2 hole 2 replicate 1 | place: USA:California | collected 2015-04-18 | reverse complement strand
AGGACTACCTGCGGGCCCTCGGCATCCGCCATATCTACTGCGCGCCCCATCACCCGCAGACCCAGGGCAAGCTGGAGCGCTTTCACGAGACGCTCAAGGCCCGCCTGAACCTGCTCGTCTACACGAGCCCCGGGCGGCTCCAGGCGGCCATGGCCGCCTTCATCGATTTCTACAACCATCGCCGGTACCACGAGGGGCTCGACAACGTGACGCCGGCGGATGTCTACTACGGGCGGCGCGAGGCGATTCTCGCCCGCAGAAAGGAGCGGCAGGCCGCAACCCTCGCACGACGGCGCGCGTACAACCGCGCCCATCCAGGGCAGCTCACTCGGGGTGAATCACCCGCTCAACTGTCGGTTGCTCACGCCCTCGGAGACTCCCAGAGGTGCTGACGACGAACACTCACACGATAGGGTTTTCTGCGCTGATTTCGGGGATATCGAGACTGATAGGGTATAGTTCACGGCTGGCGAATCTTCTGTCGGGACTGTGTTGGATCTTTACCGTGCAGTGCCTCTGGTCCGCATGCGGGGCGATGTCGCATCGTTCGGTCGCTAGGGCCATTGCTCTTGGCCTGCTGCTCTCATCGCCCGCAATGTATGTCGTCGGTGGAACGAGCTTCGCCGAACCTCTTTTTGGGCTGCTGTTGATGCTTTGCATCTGGCAGACTATTTATCGACGCGACGAGGGAGAAGGCGGGTGGTCATTTGGTCTGAGTCTAGCCTTGTGGTGTGTATCGTTGCTGCTCCTAGCACTTGCGAAGAAGGAAGGGGTCTTATTCATAGGCATAATGAGCGTGAGGGATGCGGTGCAGTATTGGCGCGATCGCACGAGAGGCGGGGCTCGCCATATCGCCTGGGCGACCAGCTCCACCGTGGCGCTCGTGGCCGCAATTGGAGTGTTTGGGCTTCTGGAGGCGCTATCTCGGCATTCTGTGGATATCGGAATGCCTGCCTTTGATGTGCATTACATGTCGAGACTGGGTTCACCGTTCCTGAAGGCGGCAATTACACCTAAATTCTTTGGAATCGCTGGGCTCGCCTTTGCTGTGAGTGTAGTGCTTATGCGAAAGTGCAAAGATGGCAACCTCGTGCTCTTCAGCGTCATCGTGACGGGGTATCTCGTGTTGTACGTCGTCCACGCGCGCCACTATTGGTTTGCCCTCGGCCAGGAGGTCCAGCCGATCGAAATGGTGAGGTACCTATACTCATTGACGCCGCTAGTATGCCTAGTCGCGGGGGGAGTTATTTCCAACTGTGTCGCTCGAGCGGGAGAGCACTGGCGACGCGACAAGACTGCGATTATCGAGTGGGCAGCGGTCCTCTTAATAGTCCTGGGAGTAGGTGTTGCGCAAGTGACGGCAGTGGCCACTATGGACGACATCGCTAGCCAGGAAGACTTAGCCTGGCGCGGTTTCCTGAAGACGGTTGCCTCAAGGCAGAACGACGTCTTTGTGTCTTCAAGGATTGTGGCGCTCCAGGCCTACGTTGGTGCGAGTGTAGAGCTTGTCGATGTCGTTGCTCTTGGAGATCCACGGTTGCGCCCCTGGTTGACTCAGCTCAAATCCGAGGGGAGGATCACCCTGCTTGATGACGGCCATTGCGGAAGCGCTATAGCACGTGATCGCTGGCCACAAGGATGCGCCATGGTGAAGTGGCTGGCAGAATAGTTCTCTGGGGTAGACCTGCTAATCTCTCTGAGCTTTTCGATTCCCTGCGATCAAAGCACTGAAGATCCTAAGATGGCGACGATCTCTTATACTCGCGCGTGGAGGAGAGGACTGTATGCCCAACAGAGTTCTGGTCTGGGAGGATTGAGCCATGCAGCTTTTAAGGGGGGATAAGGTGAGATCTAAGAGGCTCTCTAGAGGGCCTGGCTTGACCGCCGAGAGGTTTTTAGGCCCTTGAACAGGTGACACCTCCACCTAGGGGACTCAAGTTTGTCTGAGGGGCTGTGGTTCTACTTCCTGTTCCATGCTGTTCACTGCTGAGGATGAATGGAGTGGCAGGAGCAGTTAGACAGCTGTTAGTCAGATGAATTCTGTATAGACAGGGGAGACAGTTGCAGAGGCCCTTTGGGTTGTTAGCCCAACGGGCAAATCACTCGCAAGCTGATAGAGGAGTTCCGGTTCGGGGCTCCCTTGGCGGGGGCACCAGGGCCTCTGCGGGCTCCCAGGCGTCGTGATTCCTGGGCCAGGGGTTTGGCTCTGGTTGGGGCGGGCCTGGCTTCTCCAAGCGGCCCCACACGGGCCCCCGCTATGCGTCGCCGGAGGCGCCAAGCCTGAACAAAGAAGTCTGGTGGCATTCCTTCCTATTTTCAAACGGGTGGCTATTAAAGAGAATGATTGAGCTGTGGGCTACGTGAGTGCGGCAGGCGTGGGTGGGGCGGGGCCTGGCGGCGCGGGCGCTGGAGCAGGCGCGGTGAGTGAGAATGGCCTGAACGGCGAGGGGATCCGGCACAGTGGCGATGATACGCGCTGGCGGCCACCACAGCGGGGACAGGGCGGACATCGAGATCGACCCGTCAAGCAGCTAACCTAAGCTCCCTACCTGCAGAATGGGGAGCACTCCACAAGTCGCAATGGTTCGGTCCTTGGGCTCCTTGTTACAAGTCGAACATGTACAGGCGCCAAAAAACTAATGAACCGGGGTCACTTGGATTCAGGTTTGTTGCGACAGAAAAAGAATTAAGGCCTGCCTTTGCAGAAGATCCGACGAAGCTGCCATTGGCGGTCTGGATGGTATAGGAACAGTTCCCCTGGTCAAGAATTGTGAACTTTTCCCAGGCTTGCACCTGCGTGGCATCGGTGTGGAACGTACTGTCGGCGGAGACGCCATGCCCTCCTCCGCCAACGGCGGTCACATAGTTGACTCCGTTTGAGGTTCGAAGGGCATACGTCCCATCAGCCTGCCGAATCAAGGTGAATCGTTCCTCATTTAAATTAAAAGGAGGAGATAAGATAGCGCCTGGGGAAGGACCGCCTATGATAGCGCCTTGGGTTTGGCCTCCTCCTCCCGGTGCGGTGAAGGTAAGTGCACCGACATTGTAAAGTCCATAGGTCCATCCTGATCCGAGGTCGCCGCACTTGGTTACAGTGAAATATTCCCACTCCCGGGCTGTTGTGGCATCCGTGTGAAACGCGTCTCTTCCTCCGACGACAGTGACATAGTTCCCATTGCTGGTCTGGATAGTGCTTGTGCCGAGAATATCCCCGTCGAGAATGTGCACCTTTCCGAATGTGAACTTGGCCCAAGATAGGTACTGTCCATAGGGCAGTCCCTTCAGATCGATCGTAATGGCGTCAGAGGTTGCACGTCCGCCTCCGCCAGGGGCCATCACGGAGTATCCGTTAGCCGTCATGATGTATTTGTGCTGCGGGTCCTGTAGATCCCTGTACAGCGTGAAAAGGGCATCTGGGTGGGTGGGGGAGGTCAAGTTTGGGGCGGGTAGGAAGACGAATCCACTGTTGCCGATGCCTCCAACCGCAACGAGGAGGCCTAAACGTGTCCACATTGTGAACTGGCCAGGCAAGGGTATGAGACCCTGAGGGGGTGTAAAGGGAGGCACCCCTCCCTTGGGCCCGGCGCATCCAGCCAACTGTATGAGCAATAAACTCGCCATCCACAGAGTGATTGATTGATGATGTCGCATCTGACACCTCCTGATTCGCAAAGAGGAATCTCTTTTTCCGCTCGGTATCGTCAGTTCCCTTCCTTGACGGTCACCTAGTCTTCCCAACACTCAGCATTACGAGACTATTCAGATTTCTTCTCACCTGCTTGCGCTTTTTTCGCTGCATCTGTAACCGGACTATCCCGCAAGCGTCACGCTTATTGCAACCACACGGGTGGTGTCCCGCTTCCTGTGGAAAATCCACGACGCAGCTTCTGGGTAGTCGAGGTCACTCAATCACCCGATCCGCCCGTAGCAACAGCGACGGCGGAATCGTCAACCCGAGCGCCTTGGCGGTCTTGAGGTTGATGACCAGCTCGAACTTGGTGGGCCGCTCAACCGGCAACTCGCCCGGCTTGGCGCCCTTCAAGATTCTGGCTACATAGTCAGCGCAGTGCCTGTGCATACCTGGCAGGTCGGGCCCGTAGGACATCAGCCCACCTGCCTCCACGTGCGCCCTATAGAGGAACATCGTTGGCAACCTTTGCTTGGTTGCGAGCACTCCGATCGGTGACCGGTTGGCGAGGGTGAGGGGACTCGATAGTGTGACGAGAGCTTGGGCGCGCCCCCTCTTCGCTTCCTCGAAGGCCCCTTCCAAACGCTCGGAGCTTTTCAGCTCCAGCACTTGAACTTGTATCGCCAGCGACCGGCCCACAGCGTTCAGCGCGGAGAGTTGGGATGCGTTGACCGCAGGGTCTCCCAGGACGGCCACGCGCGACAACTTGGGAACGAGCTCTTTGAGGAGCTGTAGCTGCTTCCCGCTCATCTCGGCAAGATCGAGAAACATTCCTGTAATGTTCCCGCCTGGCCTCGAGAGGCTGGTGACCAACCCCGTCATAACCGGATCGCTCTCGAGGTCTATGCCAACGATGGGGATCGCGTGGGTCGCATTCTTGGCAGCCGTCACCGCCTGCGGACCCCTCGCAAAGATGATGTCGACCTGGAGACGGACCAGGTCGGCGGCGAGGCCGGGGAAGAGATCAACCCGGCCGTGCGCGTATCGGTGCTCGAAGGCGATGTTCTGCCCCTCGACGTACCCGAGCTCCCGAAGGCCCTGCTGAAAGGACTCCCAATTGGCCGGCGGGGGCGGCGCAGTGTCCGTCGGGCCGGCAATGGCAAGATTACCTATCCGGTACACCTTCTCCGCCGGCTGCGCCCCGGCGGGGAGCGGTAACGCGAGGAGGCCGCCAGCCAAAGTGCCGAGAAACATCCGCCGGTCCACTATTGGATCACCTCATCCGCCCGCAGCAGCAGCGACTGCGGGATCGTGAGACCCAGGGCCCTGGCGGTCTTGACGTTGATGACCAGTTCGAACTTCGTGGGCTGCTCGACCGGAAGGTCGGCGGGCTTAGCGCCCTTAAGTAGGCGGTCCACGAAGTAGGCGCTGCGGTAGGCCCAGTCGCGCGGGTTCGCGCCATAGGAGAGGAGAAATCCTGATTCCGCGTAGAACGCAATCGCTCCCATCGCTGGAATACGATGACGTAGGGCCAGAGTAGCAAGCTGGGCACGGTGTGGATCGGTAAGCGAAGCTGTAGGTTGGACGTACAGCGCATCTATGCCATCCTTCGCGAGGACTCGTACTGCGCGATCGAAGTCTTGAGCCTGGCTCACTTCGATCGAACGAACGCCGATATCCAGCGACCGCGCCGCTGTTTCGATACGACTCAACTCGCTGCGGTGAAAGGCGATCGGAAGCGACAGCACGCCAACCCGGTGCACGCTGGGAACGAGTTCCTTGAGCAACTGAATTCGCTTGCCCGCAAGCTCCGGCGCGAATGCGCTCAAACCCGTCAGGTTACTGCCTGGCCGCGCGAGACTTGCGACGAACCCCCGCTCGACGGCATCCGTCGCGACCGCCATCACGATCGGGATAGTGCTCGTCGCGCGCCGGGCCGCCTCGATCGCCCCATCCCCGAGCGCCACGATGACATCGACCTTCATGTTGACCATCTCAGCGGCAAACGTCGTTAGGCGATCCGGTTGTTCATCGGCCCAGCGAGGTTCCACCAAGAGGTCCCGACCTAGGTTCCATCCCCGGTCCTCGAGACCCCGCCTGAATGCCTCGAAAGACTTCGGCTCCAATACGGATGGCGCGAGGCGACCGACTCGGTACACCTTCCTCGCCTGCTGAGCCTCGGCGGCGAGCGGCGCGGCGCGTAGGCCGCCCGCCAGAGAGCCAAGGAATGCGCGCCGCGAGATCACTGGATCACTTCGTCGGCACGGAGGAGAAGCGACTGGGGAATCGTAAGGCCCAGCGCCTTGGCGGTCTTGAGGTTGATCGCTAGCTCGAACGTGGTTGCGCGCTCGATGGGCAGGTCGGCCGGATTCGCGCCTTTGAAGATCCGATCGACGTAGCCCGCGGCGCGCCTGGTGAACCCCGATACACTGCCGCCATACGCCATCAGGCCGCCGGCTTCGACATGCTCGCGCCAATCATAGATTGCCGGCAGCCGGTGCTTGGCGGCGAGCTGGATGATCCGCTCGCGGTCGGTGCTGAGAATGACGCTCGCGGTAACCAAGAGCGCGGCGGCCTGGGCGGCCACCATCGTGGCAAAGGCGCGGTCGTAGTCGGCGTCTCGAATCTCGACGACGACCAGCTTGACGCCGAGGGATGGCGCCACACTGCTCGCCCACTGCGCCTGCGTCCGGGACTGGACCTCGCCCGTGGTGAGGACCGCGATCCGCTCGGCGCGCGGGACTACTTCCTTGATCAGTTCCAGCCGCTTGCCAACTATCGAGGGTTCCGCCGCCAGTACCACCCCGGTGATGTTGCCCCCCGGCCTCGCGAAGCTCGCCACAAACCCCAGTTCCACCGGATCGCTGTAGCTGAGCAGCATGACGATCGGAATAGTGTTGGTCGCGTCCTTTGCCGCCTTGACCGCTGGCGGGCTGACAGCGACGAGGGTATCCATCCGGAGTTGCACCAGTTCTCGAGCCAGTCCGGGGAGCCGGTCGAGCTTGCCTTCGGCGAATCGCTGCTCGACAACCAGATTTTTGCCCTCGACGTACCCCATCTCTCGCAGGATCAGGGGCAGAAGGTTCGCCGTTGTCACCGGGGACGAGGGGCGCACGCCAGGGGTGAGCACGCCAAGGCGGTATACCTTGCCCACCTGTTGCGCCTCGAGCATGAGTGGCGCGGTGAGGAGCCCGCCCGAGACCAACGCCATGAAGGTGCGCCGCTCCATCGTCTGGTCACCGTCCGTGCCGGCAGGTTAGTGGGATGCCCTCCCGAGGTCAAGTGGGCACGGCAACAATGCAGGGAGACGGACTCCGCCACGCTTGACTGCCCTAGTCGCCCCGCCTAGACTCCCGCGCACGCTCGTTGTCAAACCCGCTGGACTCGTTCAAGGAGGGTGCCATGAGCTCGAATCCGGTCGCTCGACAGGATCGTGGGTCCGTGCTGGGGAGCGCACTGAAGGTCAGCGCGCGATGGACGGCAGCATGGATGCGCCAGGGCCTCATCGCCTGGTCCATCGGCGCCGTCCTGCTCGGCGCGGCATGGCCGGCCCTCGCCGACGAAGCCGCCCTGACTCGCAATGCGAACCTTCGGCGCGATCCGTCGACGGCGCGACCGCCCATCCGCCGGCTCGCCCCGCCCGACGAAGTCGAGATCATCGACCCGACGCCCACGAACGGCTACTACCATGTGCGCGATGAAGACAACGAGGAAGGCTGGGTGTGGGGTGGCAGCATCCGGATCCTGTCTGACGCTCCCGGACCGACGCCGAGTCCCGCCCCCAGTCCGATCTCTCCAAGCCCTGCGGGTCCCGTCGCCTCAACCATCTCGGCGCAGTGGCAGAAGCCTGCACCCAACCAGACGCACTGCCTCGTCAGTGGTGCGCTCTTTCGCGTGCCGCGTAAGGCTTGGGGAGGGCATGGAACCGAAAAGTATGTTCGGTTTGCGATGTCACCATTTAATTGCTTGGAGCCCCCGACCAGGCGGTAACTGAGCGCAATGGCGTGCAGCCCGTTTGTGACCATCGTCCGCATGCGGACGAGCCGCATCCGATGCGCGAGCAGGGCGCGCAGGTCTCGGGTTGCAGGATCAGGCACCCAGATAGCCGGAAGGCAGTCGTGTTTGAGCAAGTCGAGCAGGTGGAGAGCGTCCCGTCGGTCGGTCTTCGTCTTCCGCACGACCATGGCCCGGATCTTGGCCGCGTCACCAACGAGCAGGGTGTGCCCCAGCTGGCGCATCAAGGCGTGAAACCACAGGGCGTAGCCTGTGCTCTCGACCGCCACGGTGACGGGGCGCGGCAAGGCCGCATAGAACCGCTCGACGTCCTCCCCGTGATGGCCCAGCTCGACTTCCTGCACCTCGCCCGTTTCCGAATCCAGCATCGCCACCTGCTGCTTCCGCGCATGCAAGTCGCAACCCACGAGTCTCATCGCGGTGGCCTCCTCACGATAGGCGCTGTACGACTCCAGCAGCCTAACAGCCGCCGACACGCGTTCTCATGGCATCAAATCCGACCCCCGCAACCAAAAAAGACGAGGGGTTAGCAGCGATTCGGCCTGCTAACCCCTTTCGTTTACCCAGACTTCACCCAGGAATTGGTTGGCTGGCCGCATCCGGACCACCCCCGTCCGTCCAGTCTGGCTTCCGACGGCGAGGCACCGGGCAAGCGGCGGTCATGCGGGCGCTGGGGGTGAGTCGGCAGACCGCGCAGGGGCTTCCGACCACCTCCGAGCCGTTACGGTAAGATTGCCCCGACCCATGTCCGTGCCGACGTTGTGGTCACGAGGCAAGTGTGGGTCCACAGGTGGAACGGCGGGTGAAGCGGGAGAGGGAACTACTTCTTGGCAGGAACGCGCTTCGCTAGCTCTGAGCCTGGTCAGGCCGCCGTTTTTTGAGCCCGGGGAGATCTTGCTGGCGCACGATCCATTTTGCGCCGTGCTTTGACTTGCGGGGGGCTTCGTGCTACTCGGGCCGTGTTCGACCGAGTGCGGTCCACCACGGCATCACTCCCAGCTCGAGAGGAGGCGTCCCATGAAGCCGTTTCGAATCCCCCGGTGGAGCTTTACCAACTGCTGCGGTCACTACTGGAGCCGCAAGCCGCCGGCTGCGCCAGGATCCAGCGGCACCAGCCGGCGCGACTTCTTCAAGACGGCGGCGGCCGGCGCCGCCGGCCTCGCGGCGATGGTGGGCCTCAAGGACTCTGCCCAGGCCCAGGTCCGCGTCTTCCCGCCGCCGCCACCGGCCGTGAGCCCCATCGAGGGGCTGATCGACTTCCACAACCACTGCGCCCCCGACGCCTTCGGCCGCGCCGTCGACGACGACGAGATGGCTCAGCTCTACCTGGCGCGCAAGATCGAGGCGGTGGTGCTGAAGAACCACGTGGCGTTAACGGCGGACCGGGCGTGGCTCGTTCGCAAGCACAATCCCGGGATCAAGGCGTTCGGAGGCGTCACCCTCAACGGTGCCGCGGGCGGAATCAACCCCGAGGCTGCGCAGTGGATGTGGCGGATGCAGGGCGGCTACGGCCGCGTCGTCTGGCTGCCGACCTTCGACGCCGACAACCACGTCAAGCACTTCAAGGACGCGCCGGAGGGGATCAAGGTGGTCGGCTCGGACGGCAAGGCGCTCCCCGCGCTCCGCGAGGTCCTCAAGGTCTGCGCCCAGCAGAAGCTCGTCCTCTGCACCGGCCATGCCTCGCCCACGGAAGTGCTGGCGATCGTCGAGGCCGCGCGTGACATGGGCGTCGACCGCGTCGTGGTCACGCACGCGGAGTTCGAGGTCGTCAACATGACGGTGGAGCAGATGAAGAAGGCGGCGTCGATGGGCGCCAAGATGGAGATCGACGCGATGGGGCCACTCATGGGGCCGAACGCCCATCTGGCGTTCATGCGCCACTGGCGCCAGGTGACTTACAAGGAGTCGGCCGGGCACATCAAGGCTGTGGGCGCCGAGCACTTCATTCTCGGCACCGACCTCGGCCAGACCGGCAACCCGTCGCAGCCCGACGGCTACGCCATGCTCGTCGCCGGCCTCATGGCCGAGGGCATCACGAAGGACCAGATCAAGACCATGGGCCGCGAGGTGCCCGGCAAGCTCCTCATGGGCTGAGGGCCGGACGCAGGCCGGAGGAGTGACGGGCCCATGCCGTGGCGTCTAGGCGGGGAGTTGGGGGGCGTGATGGTCCGCGTTCGTGCGGCCTGTCGGGCGATCTGGCAGCAGGAGCGGCCTGGAGCTCCTGACTCGCACGATAAAGCCACCGGGGCGTCCTAAAAGCAGCCGATGGCCAGCTCGTCGCCGGCGGCGGCAACCCAAACCATTCTCGTCGTCGACGATGACCGGGGGGTCCTCAGCGTGGTTGAGGACATGCTGCAGACCATGGGGTACACGGTCATCGGCACCGGGGATCCGGTCGTGGCTCTTCGTTATGCGCGCATGCCGGGTGCGATCGATCTGCTGCTGACGGACGTGGTGACGCCTCTGATGCGTGGCAGCCAGCTCGCGCAGGAGTTTCGGGTGATTCGTCCCGGGGTCAAGGTGCTCTTCATGTCAGCGCACA
>WNFC01035449.1_pt1 | contig 10185 bp, 10 predicted proteins | sample 5400541 | NCBI WGS metagenome assembly WNFC01 (sample SAMN13153342, study PRJNA577476) | soil metagenome | isolation source: 120 cm saprolite under Douglas fir tree site 2 hole 2 replicate 1 | place: USA:California | collected 2015-04-18 | reverse complement strand
AGGCCTCAACATCTCGGTACGCAATGACGGTTAACATATAGCTAAGCTCAGACAGAAGAGTCAGGAATGACATAGTCAAACAGTTTACCTACTACGTATCAACGTCGCAGAAAGGATGCAGAACGTTACAGACGATCTGTGTCCATCAGGAAAAACCTCCTGCGCTAGCAAGAGATAATGCCGACATAATTACATCATTTACAGGACATCATTGTTTCATTATCGCTCGCTAGCTGGTATTATCGCGGGAGGTCGTACAGTACGGCACCGCAAGAACAGCACGATGGACCCCCTAGAGGTCAAGAACTGATTAGATAGACCATGGTTCGTTCCCCGGCTTGTTTCAAATAGAGGTACTGGGAGAGAAGAGTGGAAGCTAGCAGAAGGGTGGCCACCCGGGTGAAGCATAGTATTGAGTGGAGCTCGGACTCGGCGCACCGGTGACTAGGACAGGATTGTGGGGACTTGCCTGCGCGGAATGGGGAGGTATTCATACGATCCAGGTGAGGCAGTCAAGGAATATGTTCAATTGCCAGTTGGTGATGGTCTTCGACGTTACACTGAGGATACGAGGAACCATGGGACAGGGCATCGTCGTGATCAGGTGTAGAAGCGGAGAATGATGTCGGGGCAGCTAAGGTGTCTTGATGCAATGCGGTGTAAAGATGGCGAATGTGCCGAAGGATGCAGATAGGAATGCTGTGAGGGCTTGTGTCCCTCGCTGCTTGAACGACCTCGTTCCATAGGGCGCAAAAGTCGTGTTGCAGTTCAGGGAGAGTATGACGTATGTCGAATTGAGTGATAGATGGAAAACTCCTCGACGAAATGTATGCGGTATCATGATCGGTCCTGAAAGAGCGAAGGATCATGCGAGTGATGTGGATCAAATTGGCGAGTAAAACGCTATCGCCATGCGCAATGTAGTGTCGAAGATGATCTCCAGATATGCATAATTGGTCCATGGCAAGAGCCGACCAGCGGCCATCGCGTTCTTGAGCACATGCAATGACGCCTGCGACTAGGCATTGTGCATATAGACCGATCTCTGGGTCGGGGTGTTTGCCTACCTTCCCAAGATATTGTCCAATTTCGATAGATTGCAATACTCCGTGCCACAACATGGTGAGAACCCGATGAAGAAAATCACGAACAGCATCCGAAGAGGTGGCAGCGGTGGCATCGAGGCAGATGACGAACCGCCGTGTTTTGACCGATTTGCAGACCGAATATGATGAGAAAGTCCGGTCTAAAAATCCACTCAGTGCATCCACCAACGCCCCAACAGGTAGTACATCATCATGTGGGATGCCCTGAGGAATATTGACCAATCTCGAGTTGAAAAGGCCCAGTATGCTCTCGAGGAATTGGTCCATCTCTTTATCTTCGCCCAGAGCGTAGAATGTCGACCGCAAGATATAGGGGTCGGCTGTCGGTGACCATTCACTGGTGGCAGCTAACTCGGCTAAGTTATCTACACCCACTGAAAGGCGTTTGCGATAATATTTCATCGAACCTCGGAATCGCCCACTGATTTTGTAGAGAACTTTGAAGTAATAATATAGTACCCTGGAGCAGAGTAGCCAGACTAACGAAGACAGCCCCGTATAGTATGGGCTTTCTGGCCGAAAAATTGGCAGCACCGTGATGAATACGTAGGCCACGGTGAAAAGCACGACCGACCAAAGCACAGCATTGAATACAGTTTGATTTGTGTTCCACAGCCAAAGAAGGATGCCAGCGAAGAAGAGGAAGAGGGAAAGATGTTGGAGGATGGACACCACATGAGCCGCCCATGAAAGGTGCCATCGTTCGACGCCACGATGAAAGAACGCACGGATCCGCGCTCGCTCGTGTAGGCTGTACCGTAGCCGGGTAACCTTGAGGTATCGACGTGCCCACTGCTGTACCGAGGTCGCCAGTAAGGCACTTGTAAGACTAACAACCAGGCTCAAGAACCAGAGTGAATTCAAGCAGACGGCGAAAGGAGGTGGCGAGAAAGGCGGTGGACTAGCCACGGTTGAACTGATGAGTACATTAGAGACACTCTGGTTGGCGAGAATTTGATAGATGTTCTTGAGGTAGAATGCGGAGGCGTCCTGGGGGTTTGGTATGAGGTCTTGAATAGACAGGGTAACCAACGCCGCGAGAGCGGCAGAGAATAAACCGGACTTTAGAGTTTTCAAGTTGCTCACTTAACGGCATGCCAACGATCATAGGACTCACGAAGATTAAGATCCCATTAGCATCTTTTTGCAACCGTTTGACCATCTTATTGTCGTCGTCCTCTGTCATCGTTGAATAGACGGAGAGGAGAGGCGCTGAGCTCTCAACATCAACGCTAGAACTACCGAATTCCCCAATGGTTTGAGGCGTTGACAGGTTCGTCGGTTGCGGAGGCTGATTCAGGGAGCCATCTGCTATACATGTGGGTAAGTTTGACGAGCCGGGTTGCGTCTCACGTACTAGTGGGGTTTCCCGCCTCGAGATCAATGGCCTGGCTTGCCGACATTGAAAATGCGTTGGGCGTAAGGAGACCTGTCGGAAGACACAATCAGGTCTTATATACAAAAAAATAGGGCTGTGCATATGGAAAAGGAGATATTGCCCTCATGCGCAACAGTCCATACGTACATACGTGCTAGTGCTTCTTTACGCCCGACAAGCACATGACAAGCTGGGCACCATTATCTGAATTGACGATTTCTAGAAAGCATGTCTTAGGACAATCTTATGACTCGATAGATAACACGATGACATTTTGAGATACGGGAGACAGGAAAGAAACAAGCAAGAGTCAACGGAGTTGAGAGCTACTCCAGTACATACGTCGGGTAGGCGTACAGTAGGGTTGGGTCTGGGTTGAGAGCCCTCTCCCGTAAAGACCTATAGCCTCGCGGCTCAACCAAAAAAAAAAAAGGAAAAAAAAAACGGAGTTGAGAGCTGATACACCACGACCTGAGCAGCTGACAGCCGGTTCTTTCTCACCTCTCTCCTGCATAGACAGCCGTCCGCTCCGTTCATCCTCATATAGCCTCTTCAGGTCCCCGATACGGGAGTGATAAGGTGCAGGGGGGATTTCCCGGGCCCACGCAGCTTCCTTGACAACTCATCGATAATCAGTCCCGTTTGTCTCTTCCCAGTTATGATCACGCCGTGAGCCCCTTCTGATTTTGTGGAACCGTACGTTACAGAGAGGTCCTCCCACACGTAGCTTCGGAGACCAGGATCGTCCTGTTCCAACCCATCCTTCTGATCACGCCCACATTTAGAGGTCGAAGATCAGGACCGAAAGCGAGACCAGAGTCACAAGACGAAGGTGCGGTCATGACAAAGGTGAGATGAGACAATCAAGTTGTTTGCTGCTTTGCTTTGGAAGTGGCCGACAACACTGACTGAGTTGGATGACATCATGACAGGAGACCTCCATCGAAACAAGTGAGTGGATATCCCGGATTCCCGGAGGACCATTATACATAGTGAGGGAACGTGTAGACGGGAAGGAAGAAGAAAGAACCAGGGAGGAGCAAGAGATTGTGGGGACGAACTACGATGATAGTTCATTTCAAGTTCGTAGGTCTTGACATTCGAAGTCCGACACGACGACTCGTGAAACTAAGGATGCCATCAGCAACTTTCTCTCAACTTTCTACTCTTAGTTCACATCTACGAGATTATTGCTAGATCCTCCCTGACCCAGCACCTAATCCGCGCTGATTTCAGATGAAATACAAAGGTAGCGACAAGCGCGCAGTCCAGGGACTGAAGCAAAACAGCAGTCTGGCCAGTTCGGATCGTTAATGTGCGATGGACCAAAGAAAGGATACGCCATAGAGGTACATGGGTCATGACGAGACAAGGGCATGTAACCTGTATATCTCTTTCCGAACCTTGTAATACACCTCGCAAACTGTGCCCTCCAGTTCCACTTGTCCACGTGCTGACTTGCGTACTGCCACAGTCTCGACGTCGCCTCCCTGACAGACGAGCACTCCTTCACCAATCAGTTCCGCCTGTACCCCGACCGCCGCGAGCCTTGCCTTGAGCACAGTAAGTTTCAACTCGCCGATCATTGTCGAATGGGGCAAGCGCTGCGTTGGTCTCGCACCGAGCACCCCGGCCGGGCCGGGCGCCGAGGCGGGGTGACTCGCTGAGAGGGACGCTTGGTGGGTAGGTTCGAGCACTGGCACGTTCGAACTGGAGCTGGTAGTAATTCGTCCCGTGACGAAACCAACCTCGTTGTCCTCGAACTGAAACCCAAATGTGAGCAAGTGCTGGAGACGATAGCACTCGGATGACCTACCCTGGACATCCTCACGGACGCCAACATCTGGTCGCTGAGCGATATTGAATAGCTGTTCGTGTTCTGTCCGATCTGAACCGATTCGCCTTCTGCGGGAGCATAAATATCCTTCGTCATGGAGCGAATACTTGCACAGCTCTCGAGAAAGGCCTCCGTCGCCGCGGGCCCACCGTGTACAATAACCTTCACCAGGCGAGAGCATTCAGTATACCTCTACAAAATTCCCCTCGCGCTCGGCAAAGACTGACCAGTTTCCTGGGGGCAACTTTCGGAATGATCGTCTTGGTCGCCCGACCGTCATTGAGGCCCTCGAGGTCAACGAAGAGCAGGCGACCCTCCTCTTCCTGCCTCTTTCTCTCTTTGGCCTCCTCGTCCTCGGCTTCTTCCTCCATGATCATTCCACGGCGCACCCACATCGCGACGTCGATCACTTCGCCATACTCGTCAACTCTCCGCTTCTTCTCCACATACGGGAACATTCGGAATCTTTGGTTTTCCTTCCCTGCACTTTTGAAGAACGAAACGGCACGGGAGACGTTGCCTTTGAGATAGATGTCAAATGACAACATCTGTCGACCACTCTCGTCTGCGTCCATCCCACGACCCCAGTCCGCGCCGTCAGCTCTTGTAGCTTCTGTGTCGAGCCCAAGAGCGCGTTCCACGTCCTCTTCGTCTGCGGCATCTGAGTCGCTGTCGCTCGAATCTGCGCCTTCATCCGCTTCTAGAAGTTGTTGGTTACGCGCAAGCGCTGCCTGCGCTACGGCCTCTTTCTCGCGCGTGAGTCGCTGTTTTTGTTGGAAGATTTCGAGTTCCACGCCTGCCAGAGGGACCTTTGAGTTTAGCTGTCGAGAAAGTCCATTAAGCATATACATAATAGAGGGTTAATGAAACCGAAGACCTACGCGTAACTCGAGAGAACCATCAAGCATCACATTGCTGCCGAGCTTGCCTTTATCCCACTTGTCCTCGGCACGTTGAGATTTATTCCAGCGCTCAAATAACATGCGTCCAAGCGTTCCTTCCTCGCCACGACCGGTGAGAAGGATGACGTTGCCTGGAACGGCTGCGAAATCCGCAAATAACGATCGTGACGGGCCGTGTGAGAATGACGCAGGAACGGCCAGAATGAGTTTGGGGTCTTTTGAGGAGTACGTCTCCAAAAGCACCTGTGGGTTAGGGAAGAACTCGAGATGCCTGGAAAAAGGGTTGTCATGGCCTCGAACCGGGACGCGTCGCGGGATGAGCTTACTTGAACCGTAAAGCGAACGCGCCGATCGCCTCCTCGTCAGCGTCATCGTCACGTCTACGCTTATTGCTGCGCTTTCCCGAGGTCTCCTCACCGACATCCTCCTTGCTGACCGTACCACCGAGCCACTCCATCATACTTCGCACGAAGGTGAGCATCTCGCGGCCTGTGCGCGAGAGGAGGCATATCGGAAACTTGAGACGCGCAAAGGACCAATGCTGGTCAAGCAATACGAGCAATTCGAGGACGCGCGTGCTCGCGTCACAGGGAAGAAGTAACGAGCACCGTGAAGAAAGAGTCGTAGTGATGGTATCTGGATCACGAGATGAGCGAGGGAAACCGGGGTGGAGAACTCGTATACCTATTAGAGCAGCATCACGATCTTTCCGACGGCTTCCAATGACGTTCGCCCGCTCCGCATCAGTGATAAGTAGGTCGGGTCGTGCTAGCGATTCGAAGACGGTACCCCCGGCACCACTAATGAGCACCGTTCCGTCAAGGTGACGCTCCCGCATATGATTCATGTTTACGGCGTAGACAATTGTTCCAACAGCTGGAGAGCGAATCTTCCATATTGTACCTCCTAGCGTGTGTCCGGCATTGAATGGGGTTATTGTCAAACCTTGACACCGTCCTGCAAAATGTGACTTATCAACTCTGTTGAAGTGTAGTGGGTAGTGCTTCGTCCTTGCCTGATAGATGTGCGGGCTGAGAGTAGCGCAGTGTATTGACGGCGTCAAAGGAATCATGAACCTCTTGAGGTGTTGCGACATACTTCCCTTTTGGTTTTGGTGAGTGACTTTCTGGTTGTGGGCTCTCCGCCGGTTGACTATCTTGTGGAGTGCTCGAGGGATCTTGCATCGACACATCGTCTCCGCTCGTGGGCGTATGTGTAACCCGCTCCTCCGCGCTACCCACGTCCTCTTCGTCGCGAATACCCTCTGTTTCTTCTGTTGCCGCTATGCGGGCCATAGCCTGCACGGGAAGGGTGGAGTATGCGGGAGCTTTGAGACCCCATCTTGAGTGGGCGTAGGGATATAGTCCAGAGTGTGCGAGGTCTCCATGGGAGAGAAGAACGAGGTCGACGGACGGTGCGATCCTACACCGCTGTTAACACGAGTTGAAATCGGGCTGTATACAGTTTGACACGCACTCTCTGAGTTTATCACAATATCGTTCCCAATGAAAATGATTCTCCGTCACATCATCTCCCTCAGTCGAAGAATGGGGCTCTGGACACCAGTCTGGCGAGCCGCAGTCAAGGAGGATGTTAATATCGTCCACTTGGAGGAGGTAGGCCAAAGGGCTGGTGCGTGACGACTTGGCTGCGGCAGACAGCGGCGTGAATGTCAACATTTTAGTGGCTCTTCCGAATGCCTAGAAGTGACCCTCCAAACGCGTACTCGGTATTCAGTTGTCTCAACTGCGCTGCGCTGAATGATCCCTACCCGTGGCTGTGGTGTGGTGATGGTTGAGTCAACCCTAACCTTACTCGGTGGTTTTTCATGCTCCACCCCCTCACTCTTGAGGGACGTCCCTGACATTGTCCTTAGTGATGCCGTTATGCACAGTACAGTACTGTTGGTGGGCATGGTGATGGAGAGCTGAAGTTGCAGTTCACAGTGATTAGCGTGATTGAGCCAGGTGCGTACCATAGTGAGGGTCCCTTGTATGCACCCGGTTCATTCACTCAAATCACTAGTCAAACATATGTTGTCTCACAGTGGCACTGCACTGACTCTGGCAATAATCTGTACAACAGGTGCCTCCGAGTCAGCCACATATCCTGGCTATGGGCTTCCGATCTACTCAACGTGGCATAAAGGAATATTGCAAATATGTAGCATGGCATCTATCCTATCCTTCTCAGCTCACGCGCCCAGTGGCCCATCAGCAAAATGCAGTTTTACTTTTTCATACTTTTTGTCCTTTTTTTTTTCACAAGAAAAGTGAAATTTGAGAATGTAATTTCTACTTGTAAAAAGTCATCGAGTCAACTAGTCATCCCCAGCAGGAAATCAGACGAATGAAATAGAATTGAATCAAATTAATTCGATAGTTTGACTCATTTCGAGCTGATTGTAGAAATTAGACATTTCTTCTATTTTTTCTGAATCGCAAAGAACGTCCGCGAATTGTATTTGAATTATTGATGGTATTCGATACAGTTCTATCGAATTCTATCATCTGATTCTACAAAGACATTTCACAAAACTGATCCTATAAAATCCCATCGAATGATATGCAACATGAGACAAAAGAATCAGATCAAATCCTAGTGAGCGAGAATTAATTCGTTCGTCAGGCCGACCGAGCATGGGGATACACCCGATGAACCACGTCCAGAAAAAGAAAGCGAATCGACTTTCAAGCGTGCGTCGAGCATATTAGAACAGCTACCACGGACGGAACAGGAGTTAGAGGCGCTGCGGGACACCGTCATGACAAGGAGGGGCTACTTATATCTGTCTTTGACATCCTGCGGAAAGTGCCTCGGAGGGTGTCGAACGCACCGCGTTCGTGCGCGCGCGCGCTCATGTTTGTCTTGTCCCCTTACAGTACTTTGTTGATTACCATCTATCTCTGGATCTGCATATTTGGCAGATTTACCACACTCACTAGATCCTTATCTTAGTGCTCTTTACCACATGCTTGCTTAGTAGCCAGACTTATGTTTGTGTTTGAGTACAGTACACACTCATTTTGCGTATGTTTTACTTTAGTTAGTTAGTTTTGTGCCTGAGCGTGGGAACCGCCACAGGCCGACACCGTCTGCGCGTGAGCGCAGGAATACGAACATTGAATCTTTATTAGAACTTCACTTTGGGTTTTCACACCTTCCTACAGAGGGTGCTGATGGCTTTCAGGTACCATTAAAGCTTATGACATGCGATTACTTTGACAAGCCGCTCGGGGGAGGATCCATCTCATGGAGACGGATGTTTTTGCCCAAATGGTCGCCAGATTTCGAGCTGATCATCTTCGCTATTGACTGTTCAGGAACGTTCAGGTTGGGACCCAGTTGCATCCTCGCGGATCCCTTTGAACATCTCATGACACGCACACACTGGCAAGCAGGCATTTTCAGGGGTAGTTTCCGCAAAGTGACGTGGCGTATTCGGGCATTTGTTTCGCGTCCACACGGTGGACCTGCGTTTGTTGACGGCTCTGTCGGATATTCCGCATGTGCGACGACCAACAACGGCCTGACTGGGAAGGCCTGAAATGGTTGTCTTGGACAGCTGGCAATTCAAGCCCAGAAATCAGGATTGTAGGGGAATCCCAGTTTCCTGCCAAGGTTGCACTTGCACGACCTCTATCCTTACCTGGATAACGATCTATTACACTTTGGCCACGCTAATTTCGATCTGTCAGATAGTCGTTCTCGATCCTGGCCTTGAGATATCCTGGTAGTCATCCGAGTCATCTCTAAGTTGTCCCGCGAGGCCCCTCTTTCCCCTTTTGACAGCCTTCGGTAGATTTTTTGTGGTGGACAATCATCGCCGATATTGAGCGGCGTATCCAAAGAAACGTATTCTTTCTGTACAAACAACAATGGTGTTTGATCGAGCGATCGATCCCCTGCCACGACAGCGACTTAACGAACTGGATTCGTCACTTCCCTTGGTTCTGTACGATGTTTTCTATTACAGCATCCAAAGCGCGAACCTGCTTTCCGGTATCCGCCCTGCGCCTGGGTATGCTGCGCCTCATCTAGAATAGAACATCACATGTTGACTCAGTGATTCTGCACGGACAATCGCTCCTAAGTCGGCACGGGCGCCGCCGTGGACTAGAGGGTATGACAGATAGAAGGGTGCGGCAGTGCTTTTACAATGCCTGATCGATGCCTTTTGAACTGATGGCATCCTCGATTGGGTTGATGAGAACACAGTTCGATTGAAAGGCTTGGACTTTCACAGGGCCATCAGCGAGAAACCATACCTATCTTCTGGGCAGGCAGACCCTGACGGAGGTAGTGTGCCGATCCAGAAGCCAATATGAATTCAGCGGTACTACTGAATTCCCATATTCCCTGGGAAAATAGGCGGTACAAAGAGTTTAGGGACATGTGATGGCAGATAGAGGTGTAAACGAATTATAACCTAACAGGAGATATATGCGGAGCAGCGGTGACGTCGAAACTACAATGGATGAGAGAATGCTTTCATTATTGAGCTTCGCAAGAGTTGTCTATCGGTAGAATGCTGTGGAAATCGATATTACCCTCCCAACCAAACAAACCCTCCTCCTGTGTTGAGCAGTCCATAAGTCATAACACAACCAAACACACAAGCGAAATCTCACCTCAAACTGTAAGATCCACTCGTCATCCATTAGTACACGATTCTTTATTTCTTCTTTCGTAGATTCGCAATACGGCAGTTTGGATGTAAAGTCACGAAGGAAGCAGCGCCCAGCGTTTATCCTCGTGGGGGTTTCTACGACCTTAAGGACTGGATTTTCCGAAGAATCCTGAGCAGACAATATAGCGACGCGGCCGGGGCTGAAATCCAATAGAGTTAATGATCCTTGATGCGGGACCGCACAGCGCATGCCCGCCAGCGTTTGTCGATCGCGGAGATCATCGCTGCACTCCCGCCATCGCGTCGATTTGGGGCCCCATTCCAACCAGTGT
>WNFC01010729.1_pt1 | contig 10186 bp, 11 predicted proteins | sample 5400541 | NCBI WGS metagenome assembly WNFC01 (sample SAMN13153342, study PRJNA577476) | soil metagenome | isolation source: 120 cm saprolite under Douglas fir tree site 2 hole 2 replicate 1 | place: USA:California | collected 2015-04-18 | reverse complement strand
TGGGAGGGCGGGATGGCCTTCTACGGCGCGATCTTCCTGATCGTGCCGGTGCTGATCTTTCGAGCCATCAAAGAACGGCTCAATCCCCTGGTGGTGCTTGACGCTGGCGCGCTCTTCGCGGCCTGTGCTCAGCCGATCGGACGCATTGGCAACCTGATCAATGGCGACATCATCGGCTATCCGAGTACGCTACCCTGGTCAACGGTCTACGACAACCCCAACAGTTTTGCCTGTCCGAACAAGAGCACCTGCCACATTCCGGTGCAGCCTGCTGCCGGCTATGAGCTGCTCTTAAACGTTGTCCTGATCGTGCTCCTGATTGTTCTGGCGCGGCGCTCTCGCCGACCTGGCGCGCTCATTGTGACCTACCTCTTTGGCTACGCCATCACACAATTTCTCGTCTTTTTCGCGCGAGCGAACGTGGTGGTGCCCCTGTTCAGCCTGAACTGGGGGCTCAAGCAGGCGCAGTGGACTTCGCTGATCACCTTTCTCGTACTTCTCCCAATCACGTTCCTGGTGCTGCGCTCACGCTACGCCGAGGTCGTGCCGGAAGGCCTGGTTCCTGCTACCTATGGCATCCCTCAAAAGCATACCAGGCAGGCTGAGGAGGGCGAGCGAGCACCGACGGGTTCCGTCAAAGGCGAGCAGGAAGAGCATACCACGGCAAAGTCTTTGGGTACGAGCGCAGAGCTCTCCCCGGATCCGGGCAGAGACGAACAAGAGGCGGAGAAAAGCGAGGCCTCTCAAGGCTCCGGAAGCGGATGACAGTTTTTTCATGCAGCAATGAAGGCAAGCTGATCGAGCCTCACGCTCATGGCGCCCTCTTTGAAAAAGGTCACGCAAGCGTATTCAGAAGATCACCTTTTCGATGTCGAAACGTAAGATTCCTGGAGGAACTATGTTCGGATTCCGTTTCTGGAGTCTCTCCGCGCTGTATACAGCCGGGTCTGCTCTGCTGCTTGGCGTACCAACGCTGCTCGTTCCCAATCACCTGTTTAGCCGGACGGTGCCAACCGGTCCGCAGGACTATGTGATCTGGATCGTTTCAACACTGTTGCTCGGGCCGTTACTGGCGCTCATGACGCTCTATCCCATGCCATCCCCAAAAGCAGCACTGGGAAAACACTCCATGGCAGGTAGTGGACGTGCGTTCGGAGGCGCGGTACTCTCCTTCTTTTCCGTTGGCTGTCCCGTCTGCAATAAAGTGGTCGTCCTGCTGCTTGGCCTGGGAGGCGCAATGACTATTTTCAATCCCCTGCGCCCCTTGCTAGGACTCGCCTCGATTGTCCTACTCGGTGTCACCCTCTTCTTGCGCGTGCGTGTGGTACGTTACGGGTGCAGACTCCCTCCGCAAAAGACGGTTGCCGATGAGGGGTAGTGCTTACGTGACGACTTCCTACCCACGGGATGCGCAACGAGATGCACTTTCGGCTGAAACGTCTTCACAGGCTCGTTCAACGCCCCGACTTTTTTCTGATAAAGGATCAGAAACACCTCTGCCTTATGAGAGGGAGAGAGTCAGGAAGAATGCTCTCAAGCCAGATTACTGATGAGCTAAAACTCGTTGCACATCCCGTGGGTCCTACGGCTCCAAGCCGAGGGCGAATGTCCTGACTCAGCCGTGTCGTCCCACGGCGCCAGTTCGGTTCATACACACCAGCGAGCTGTCGCTCCATGATCAACTGGTGTCTCGTATGGCACGACTGTTCAACGCGGGAGTGTTTTTACCCACGATCCTCCATCGTGGAAACCCACCGAAAAACTCTTGAGTTGTCAGCGTACAAAAGAACTATTGCCTCATTCTTTGGGTCGTACAGAAAAGCGGTCGTGCAAGCGTCTACTCTTTCCGCCTGCGTTCACGCAGTGGCCTTTCGCCGCGATTCGGTAAGCTGTCACCAGCCGCGAAGTAGAGAGCATGAGCAGTATCATATGCATAATACAGAACCATCCTTTATGACTGGAGCTTAGTTTCCTCTTCTTGCACGAATGTAGAGACTGACTTCGTTGTCTATGCTCACACCCGGTTCTTTATTCTCTATGGCGAAGCTACTGCGTGTTAACACCTCACTCATATAGGCCTCTGAATACAGGTTTCTGTAATACACGAGGCCCTCACTATCAGGAGCGGTTTCCGGTAAAAACTCTTCCTTCAGAGCAACATCTTCATCGGGGATGCGAAAAATTAGTCCTAACACCCCTCCAGGTTTTAAGACTCGATGGAATTCTGTTAAGGTCCGAGCTAGCTCTTCTTGCGGAATATGAATGATCGCTCTGCTACACCAGATCGCATCAAAGGAATTGGCCAGAAAGGGCATTTCGTTCATATTCGCATGCACGGTTTCTATCAGCGGATTGGTTTCTTTGACTTTCACCAACATCTCGGCAGAAAGATCGAGGGCAACGACTTTCTGTGCTGATTGTGCGATGACACTTGCTTCTTTCCCTGGTCCTGAACCACTATCTAAGACGACGGCATTGTTCGGAAGTGACCCGAGAAAGTCAGCCAATTGTGTTTTAAATTCCTCAGCTGCGTTATATCTTGCATAGTAATGCTCAACCGTACCATCATAGTCCTCCCGAACGAGTTGATATTTTTGCTGCTTGGAGAGTGCTTTCTTGCTCATAGAGAGTTTGCCTTTGGATATGGGACACCTTTCTTCTCAGATATTTTATACCAAGTTGCATTGCTCTCGTCTCTAGCTGGAAGCTGCACGTCGTCTCCATCGTGCCCGCCATACTGACTCCCGAGAGTGCTCGCGGACAGTGATCGTCTTCCCACAAACAGGAAGTAGTCCAGCAGAAGCAGAAGAGCAGGTATCGCTTCTCAGCACTTCAGCCAGAATGAAAGAGCAGACTCCCTCAAGAGATCTCAACGTGGAGAGCCGCGCTCCCTCTCTCAGAACTGGGTGATCTCTCCTGGTCTACTTCTGTGCAGTCACGAGATGGGCTTGCATGGGGAATATCAGTCCATCAGGGCCCACATAGGGTTGGAGTGCTGTGTTGACCTCGCTGATCAGCACCAAGAGAGCACGCTCATCCATGTCTGCAAGAGGGCTTTCGGGATGCGAAGGGATCATTTCGATCCGAACAAATTGCTCAGGCGACGCAAAGCGCACTGTCCTGGCGGCGGTGAGCAGTTGGACCTTGTGGAACGGTCCCCCAGCCAGAAGAGATCGCACCTCCGAAGCCTCTCCCAGGGCAAAAAAAGAACGTATGACCGAAGCGGCTGCCGTAGCGAGGTGACCCTCGAGCGCCCTCACCAGCGCAGCGTGGCCAGGGCATCGTTCAAGAGACCCCCAGACGCTGAGGACCAATCGTCCCCCAGGCACCAGCACCCGGTGCATCTCACGCAGTGCAGCCGGGCGATCCGAGAAAAACTGCAGACCTTGCTGACACAACAGGGCGTCAAAGGACGCATCCGCAAAGGGCATGGCAATTACACTGCCCTCCTGCCACGCAAGCGAGACGCCTGGGAGCGGCGGGAGCGAGCGGGCAACCGCCAGCCGCTCTGCATCGTTGTCCAGGCCAATGATCTGCCCAGCGGGACCGACGGGCTTCGCCACGAGACGTGCGACGATCCCAGTGCCAGAGGCCACATCCAGCACGCGTTCACCCGGCTGGAGTGCTGCTTGCTCAATGAGGATGGCCGCCCAGGGGGCGAACACAGCCGGAACCAGCCAGCGCTCATAGATCTCTGCTTCGGTTCCACGCAGTTGTCGTTGCTCCTGCTGATCCATGCCGTCCTCCTTCTCGTCCTCGACAGCAAGGAGAGGGGTCTTGTTCATGAAAGAACATGCTGCATGATCCCTCGGGCCATTTTCTTTTACCACAGCAATGGATATCCTCCTTCCTCAGGAAGAAGAGAGCACCCCTGAGTGGCGCGTCTTGGAAGGGTACAAGGCGCACGGCAGGCTTTTCAAGAAACCCAACGATGAGGGCTAGCAACAAAGGGAGAGAGCGGCACATGTTGATGGAATGTGTTCTGGATGAGCATGCTGATCACCTTTCATTTCGCTCTGTCGCCTCCCGGCTTTCCATTCCCTTCTGGGTTGCTCCCATCGGCAAAGGAGAACCTTTCGACATTGACTTCAAGGCTCACTTCCTGCTTGCCATCTTCCGTCGTGTACGGATGCGAGGTGAAATCGCCTTGCACGAACAGCAGTGCACCTTTGGTAACAGACCGCTGAATAGTTTCTGCCTGGTCGCCCCAGGCATAACAGTACAGCCAGATGGTGATGTCCTCCACGCAGCGCTTCGTGTTGACAGCGAGCGAGAACACCGTATGCGGCATGCCATCTTTGGTTACTTTTAGCTCTGGGTCACGTACCACGCTTCCGAAAGCTTGCATCTGAACAAACATGGAATTGCTCCTCTGGGGCAAATGGCTGCGCCCTGGCCTTTCATCGAACGAACCATGCAATGTGGCATCAGTGCCCTTCAAGCTTCAGCCTCCTTCTGACCGTAGTTGCCGCTGGAGGTGGGAGATGCGGTCCGTGAGACGCGTGTGGAGCGCCGTCAGCACTGCCATCTGGTGTTCGACATCTCGGAGTTTGTCTTGATAGAGCCAGAGCAGCTCCTCTTCACAGACCGGCAACGGGTGTGGGAAAGGGGAGGTTGCGGTGCAATCAAGGATCTCTTCGATCTGCTCGGTAGTGAGGCCCAGCCCCAGGTACATCTGGATGGTGTGCACGCGTTCGACGGTCTCCTCATCGAGGTCGCGATAGCCATTCTCCAGCCGGCGAGCGCACAGCAGCCGTTTCTGTTCATAATAGCGCAAGGAGCGGATACTCACTCCTGTGCGGCGGGATACTTCACTAATACGCATAAGCACCTCTCCTTTCCTAAATGTTATCCTCAGTATAAACTATGACATCAGTGTCAGAGTCAAGGGGTCTCATGCTGAATATGAGGAGAGAACCTGGCCTCCTTTGAAACATGAATGCACATTTGCCGTCTAGGGCCTCAAAGGATGGAGGAGGCCCAAAACAAGCCTTCTTGAGTTCCGACTTTTGTCCTGGAAGAGGAACTGTATCCAATGTAGCCATCTTTTCTCACTGCTGTTATGCGTAGCGATCCTGTTCGACATATCCTATTGGAAGCGCCGAGTTCCGACTCAAGTGGTATCGGGCACTCCTATTGGAAGCACCAACTCCTCACCGCATCACTCGTCTCATTCGTTCGGCTCGTCACACCTTTGAACAGCAGTCGTACGAAACGCAAGCCCCACTTTATTCAGTGTCGCGGCCTAGCTGCAGAAGGCGAGTCGATGGGCGTGAAAACAGCACAAGCGATTTGGTCGGAGCGTCCGAGGAGCCAGTTGGAGAGAGCCAGCATCTCGCATCCGGCGTAGCCGCGGAGTGCTGCGAGCACCATGGAAAGGCCGACGAAGAGGAGCACTGCCCAGCTTTTGACGCTCAAGGCGGGCGCATACCACCAGGTGAGGTAGAGGGCGACCGGTAGCGCGACGCTGAGCGCGAAGCTCAGAGGGCTGGTGTCATGGAAAGGCGCTGGGCTGCGGCGAATGCGCCACCAGTGCCAGGCCAGCGTGAGAGCAGGGAAGCCAACGAGGCCGAGTGCCCAGGCGGCGGGCGCGAGATGCACCGACAGTTGGCCATGGATCACGCTGCCGACGAACCAGAGCCCGACCACGGTGCGGGCTGTGGTGCCAATGGGTCCGATGTCCTTGCCATTCCGCTTTTCTCGGTTCTGCTCGGAGCCAGGCGGTGCTTTGACTGGCATACCGCTGACCTGTTGATCTCGGTTCATGATCCCTCCTTCTTAACTGTGTACCGGTTCTTTGGTTGGCAGTAGAGCTGCGAGTCGTCTAGCATCTTTGCCGACCCATCCCACCAGTGCAGATCCACGAGAGGGTCGCCAGGGAAAACCGAGAAAGAAGAGCCCTGGAGTGGAGCCGACTCCCTGGTGCTCTCTGGCGTGACCGCGCTCATCCAGTACTCCTGGCATGCGTATCCAGGAAAAATCCTGACAATAGCCCGTCGCCCAGATCACCGTACGCACCTGGGTCTGACTTCCATCGGCAAACCGAACCACGTTGCCGTGTGCGGAAGTCGCGCGTGGTTTCATCTGGACCTGCCGATCTTTCAGCGCCTGTTTCAGTTCCAGGCCCAACACCGGCTCTGGTTGTGCTTTGAGCCATCTCCCCAACCTGGTGCTGTTATCGACTTCCAGGAGGCGCAGGTGATCCAGGTACCAGAAGAGGCTTTTGCCCAACAGGGTGAGTGGCACAAAGTACAGCGGATGACGAGCAGCCAGAGACACCGGATGCGCATGAGCCAGTTCCGCCGCAATATGCGCGCCGGAATCACCTGCACCCACGACCAGGACGGGACCCGGAGGAACCTCGGACGGGTTGTGGTACGAGGCCGAGTGAAGCTGCTCGACCTGTGGTGAGAGCGTCGAGGCGAAGAGCGGGATACGTGGGTGGTGAAATGGCCCTGTTGCTACGATGACGGTCGCCGCTTGATAGGTGCCTTGTGTGGTTTGAAGCAGGAACGTCTCTTCGTGCTTCTGCATAGCCACGACCCGTGTGTCCATCTGGATGGGAAGCGCAAGGTGGCCGGCATAGGTGTGGAGGTAGTCTGCCATCTCGTCTTTGGTGGGACGACCCTCGGGATCGCCTGGCATTTCCAGGCCGGGCAGCGCGCTGTAGCGTCGAGGCGTGAATAACACCAGGGAGTCATAGCGCTGGCGCCAACTCTCTCCAATACGCTGCCCCGCTTCCAGGAGCAGAAAGGAACGAGGCTTTCGTTTCAGCCAGTACCCCATGGAGAGGCCGGCTTGTCCAGCTCCCACGATGATGATCTCTTCGCGGTGAACATCGCTGCTTCTTCCTTGCAGCTTCGCTTCATCAGTGGCTTTCATTTCTCTCCTCTTGTGTCTGAGGACGGATCGCTGAAAGGCTCAGCATAGGCTGGAGCCCTCCGCTGAGCTGGCGAACCTGCGTGGTCTGAAAGCCGGTTTGAAGAACCGCCTGCTGGGTATCACGATTCCAATGGCAATTGCCCATGCAGCGGGTTGTCACGGGGACCAAAGCATCCTGCACCCATACAGTTATGCTTCCGTGCGCGCGAACGTGTTCGAGGAGTAAGAGGGCCCCTTCCGGCTTGAGCACGCGCCAGATCTCGCGCAGACCGCATTCTGGATCACGCACGGAACAGAAGACGAGTGTCACGACAACGCTGTCGAAATGCGCATCGGGGAACGGGAGGGCCTCGACCGGGGCGCGCGTGAGCGTGATGGGAATGGAAGCAGCAGTCAGGCGGCGCCTGGCCTCGACCAGCATGGCCTCGTCCGGCTCGACCGCCTCCACCCGCACGACGCGGGTGGGATCGTAAAAGGGGAAGTTCTGCCCCCCACCGGCACCTACCTCAAGTACGACCCCGTGTGCCTGCCCGACGGTCTCACGACGCAAAGGATCAAACCCGCGTCGGACGACAGGCCGATCCATCATCCAGTTGTAAAATGCGGCAAAACGCGGGGAGGAGATCTCCTTCATACCAGCGGCAGAGCTAGCATCGTTGCTCATCATATCCTCCCCTCGGGTCGAGAGGAGAGACGCCGCTCTCTCACCTGCACCTGGAAATGGTTCCCTGGGGCAGGGGTGGGATGCTCTTCAATGACCAGGTGATAGTCAGGGGGATCCAACTGCAAGGCGAACGTGGAGAGCAAGGTGGCCATCGTGACCAGCAGTTGCACTTCGGCGATGCCTGCCCCCAGGCAGGTATGGTCCCCCAAGCCAAATGGCGCGTAGGCACCCTGCTTGCGATGCTCCTTACGCGGCGGGCGGAACCGATCAAGATCAAACTGCATGGGGTTGGGATACAACTCCTCCAGGAAATGGGGCACGGTCATCGCCACCTCCACATCAAGGCCCTGTTCCAGACGATAGCCGGCCAGGGTCAACGGTCTGGCGACACGCGCCCGGTGGCTGCCTGCGACCGGATAGCGCCGCAAGGTCTCCATCATCGCCCCGTGCAGATCGGGCATCTGCTTGAGCTGCTCCCAGGAGAGAGGACCACGGCTCCAGGCCGCATCCACCTCTGCTTGCACCCGCTGGAGCGCCTCTGGATGGGCGAGCAGGGCATAGAGCATGAAGCTCAGGGAGTTCGCCACGGTGTCAATGCCTGCCAGCATTGGCCCCAACGCCACATGCTCCAGGATGGCCTGGCGATACGGTTCCGGGTATTGTGCCGTCTCTCGCATGGCCTCATCGATCATATCCGGTGTACCGTTGGGGTGAGGATGCAGCAGGTGCGCTTCATAGGCTGCGCGACCAAACTCGTTCACCCGTTCGACTGCCCGTTGATATGAGGGGGAATCGAAGCGAGCATTGCTCTGGCTGCCAACCCTGAGCGTATTGACGATCGTCGTGTTGAGGTAGATGACAAAGTCATCGAGGTACTCCCCCGGTGAGACACCGAGCAGTAAACGGCCTAACTGTTCCGCCACCAGACGCCGCATGCTCGCATGCACAGCGATGCTCGAGCCAGGCTGCCAGTCCTGCGTCCAGGCACGGGTGATCTCGATCATCTGCGGGATCTGATCCAGGATACGAGCACGCGACCAGTGACGACTGCTCTGCGCTCGCCGTTTGCGGTTAGCCTCGCCATCCCTGGCCTCGGTCATCCCACTGTTGGGCCTTTGGCTGATCATCGCATCGAACTGTTCCCACTGCTCTCCGGTGGTGAAAAACTCATCCTCGTGGCGAGCCATGAAGACGTTGATCTCTGGACCTGCCAGGATGATCCGTGGTTCCTGCCCTGGTTGGGGTAGGCGGAAGACCGGTCCGTAGGTGTGATAGAGCGAAACATGCGGTTGCTCTTGCTGGGTCACACCTGCAAGTTCCACCAGCGGGGGCAAGGGTGCAGCACTTGGACCGCTTTCCCATAGAAGTGTATGTTGCTCGGTCATCTGTTTCCCTTTCCAGTTGAAGTGTATTCCCGGAGGAGATCACTCCAATCCATTCATGACTGATTGGCCTGCATCTCTTCGAGCCAGGTGACGACCCATTGATATTCGTGGCGAACTCGCTGGGTATGAAAGGCCAGGACACGCTGGGCATTGGACATCGAGATGCCCATATCAGGAGCACAGTCCCCCTGGTCGGCCATCTGTTGAAGCTGCTGGAGATACTCCAGACCCGTCTGAAGAAAAGCCAGGCGCTTCTTCAGGATCACCTCTCGTTCCTGCGGTTCGAGAAACTCGAAGAACGCGACGCGTGTAAAAAACTCCGCTTCATTGGCGGCTTGCTCGGGCGGAAAATCGCACAGCGAGGTGTGCAGCAGCTCGATGCCGCGCTCGGTCAGGTGATAGAGATGGCGGTTCGGTTTGCCCTCTTGCTGCACCACCTGCCGCACCACCGCCCCCATCTCCTCAAAGCGTTTGAGGGTGGGGTACAGGATCGTATTATTGAGTGCAATGGTCCCGCCGAACACCTGGTCGATGCCTTTTTTGATCTCGTAGCCGTGTTGTGGCCGTTGGCGCAGCATGGCCAAAATCACGATCTCTGCGTAGATATGTCTATTCATCCTATGTTATTTCTACCTATAGAGAAGAGTACCATAAGGGAGAGGTCGGTGTCAAGTGATGCACGACATGGATTCATCTGACGCGACGCCTCAATCATCTTGAGGCGCAAAGGGGAGTGTGGTATGCATGGAGCAGGATATCATTTAAAAAATTCAGTGCCTCTCCGAATAACCCACCCATTGTCTGTAAGGAGGTCATGTGTTTGAACGTACAATGTGGTTGCGTAAGCTATGAGCCCGATTGCCCTTTGGCCCGAAATCTGCATGATACATAGTAGAGTGAAGCGATGTGGTGGCACTGCGTTGCCTGACAGAATAAGAAGCTGAGCCGACAAAGCCGACCTCATGAGTGTCGATTTGTAACTCCTCCTGTTTGTCGTAAGATTGGAGAAGGTGATTGACCTGGTTGTTGCAGGTGTGTGGTCACCCCAGTTTGTCATTTACAAAAGGAGGGAATTGAGGAATGAAATATGTTCTTTTGTTCTGTGGAACGCGCGAGCAGCAGCAAGCCTGGGAGGAGATGACCGAAGAAGCTCGCAACGCGCAATACGCCCAGGTGGGCCGCTGGTTCGCAGAGCATCGCACCAAGCTCGGCCCCGGTAACCAACTCCAACCCCCTCAGACGGCGACCACGGTGC
>WNFC01023213.1_pt1 | contig 10187 bp, 12 predicted proteins | sample 5400541 | NCBI WGS metagenome assembly WNFC01 (sample SAMN13153342, study PRJNA577476) | soil metagenome | isolation source: 120 cm saprolite under Douglas fir tree site 2 hole 2 replicate 1 | place: USA:California | collected 2015-04-18 | reverse complement strand
GCCCCGATGCTTCCTTCCTGGGCCAGTTCACGAAAACGTGTCAGTGGGAAGATGACATTGATGTCCTTCTGCGCAGCCCGAATATCGTAGGCGACATGCCCAACACACAAACGCTCTTCTGGAGTCTCTGCTGGAATGACGCGCACGGAAGGAATACGCTCCCGCGCTTTGCGCACGTCACGCACTGCCTGTTCATAGGTGAGTTCAGCAGGATAATACGGGTCTTGATCGTCGCGGTAGATCGCCCCTGAGCTAAAGAGCGCGATGGTGGCTTCACGCAGCGGTTTGCGCATTGGTGCGAAAGGCGAATCCGGAAAATCTGGACGGAAAGGCGCAGCGGTTTGGGTGGGGGCGTAGGCTGCTACCTGCCCCCGCTGGACAAATCGAGTGAGTGCGTCTGTATTTCCATCGTCGATAGCATCACCCACCTGCAGTAATAGCCCCTGGAGAAAGCGAGCGAGTTCTTCCTCCGAAAAGTTATGGAGAAACTTGAAGTAGTTGTCGGCACGCTCCGCATGGTAAAGACTGGCGGCAAAGGCCTTGAGCGAGCGTGGCTCTGGTTGAGACAGGTCTGGTCCCCTGGACTGGCTGTCAGCCATGCATGCAATCCTCCTCTTCTCTCATCGCAATAATAAAAGCTGTTATAATGGGGAACGAGTGGATGGAGCGGGTTATTCCCGGCATCGTTTGATTCCTACTCGGTTCCGTCAAAGGGAAAGGGAAAAGCGTTCTATGATTGAACAGCAGGAAATTGAGGAGTACAACTATAGCGTCTTCGAAGGGAAGGAAGACTTTACGGGCTTTCGTACCCTCTTGCAGGTGGGGTCACCAGCGCCGGATTTCCCGGCCACGTTGCTAGAGACGGGAGAGACGGTTAAGCTAAGCGACTACTGGCACAAACAGGATGTAGTGATCGAATTTGGTTCTCACACCTGACCCTATTGTGCGTTGGCGTCGCCAATGCTGGAACCGATGGCGCGGGAGTATAAGCCACAGGGTTTTGAATTTCTCTTCGTGTATACACGGGAGGCCCATCCAGGAGAGCGTTATGGCTCGCACCGCAGTATGGAGCAGAAGCTAGCCCATGCCCAGGCATTCAAGAAGCGTGGTCAGGTGGAACGGCCCATCCTGGTCGATGATCTGCTGGGGACAGGGCACAAGATGTACGGGACACTACCTAATATGACCTATATTATTGGGCGTAGCGGCAGGGTGCTCTTCCGTTCCGATTGGACCGATCCCTCAACCATTGAGCTTGTTTTGAACTATCTACTGAATGTGCGAGCACGCCGACGAGCCGGGGAACGCCTGGCAGGCTTCTATGCAGAATTCATGGGCTATCGCAATGTTGATCCAGTGAAATTTCAGCAAGGACTGGAGGTGGCAGGTCCACAGGCGGTCGAGGATTTTGCCCGCACTATGCAGCGCTGGACGAGCCAGGGGAAGCCACCCAGTCGCCTGGAAGGGTAATGTAGTTGCTCTTCTGGGGTCGCTGGCTCCGGCAGTTCACCCAACTCTGACCAGTCGTTACTCTGCTTGCGAGATGGCCCAGGCGGCATTCACGAGGCCGATATGACTGAACGCCTGCGGGAAGTTGCCCAGCAATTCACCAGTCGCCGGGTCTACCTCCTCGGCAAGCAACCCAACATCATTCACATACGCAACCGCCCGCTCGAAGGTCGCTCTGGCCCGCTCGACTTCGCCAGCCAGCGCGAGCGCGTGGGCCAGCCAGAAGGTGCAGAGCAAGAATGTCCCTTCCGAGCCCTCGAGCCCATCGGGAGCGCGGTAGCGGTAGACCAGGCCATGCGTATCGGTGAGCCGCTCGGCGATCGCATCGATGGTGGCCCGCACCCGAGGGTCGGTGGCGGGCAGGAACCCCACAATTGGCATCATGAGCGCGGAGGCATCCAGGTCATCGGAACCAAACGCCTGCGTGAATGCTCCGGCCTTCTCGCTCCAACCGCGCTCAAGGATAGCTGCGCGGATCCGCTCCCGCGACGCTACCCATCCATCAATCCGGTCAAGCGCATCCAATGTATCGGCGAGTTCGGTGGCGCAGTCGAGTGCCACCCAGCACATGAGCTTTGAGTAGAGGAAATCCCTCGGGCCTCCACGTACCTCCCAGATGCCCTGGTCGGGCTCCTGCCAACGTGCTGCCGCCATATTGGCAACCTCGACCAGGAAGTGGCGTGTGACCTCGTCGAGCTCACCGAGTTGGTTGCGGAGGCGGCGAGCCGCGCTGAGGAGCTCGCCATAGACGTCGAGCTGGCGTTGGTTCCAGGCCTCATTGCCGATGCGCACAGGTCGGCTGTTGCGCCATCCAGTCAGGTGGCTGAGTGTGCGCTCGCTGAGGTCGTGCTCGCCGCCAACTCCGAACATGATCTGGAGCTCAGCGCCCCGCCGGATCTGCGCAGCCACTGCTCCGGCCATCCAGGCGAAGAACCAGTATGCTTCATCGGGACAGGCAGCGACCCAGAGCGCCTCCAGCGTCAGGCTGGCATCACGGACCCAGGTGTAGCGGTAGTCCCAGTTGCGCTCACCCCCGATGGACTCGGGCAGCGAGGTGGTCGGCGCGGCGACGATAGCTCCAGTGGGACGGAACATGAGCGCCTGCAGCACACGGCCACTATGGTGAACGAGATCCCGCCACGGTCCCGCGTATCGCTGATGCATGTCTGACCAGGTGCGCCATCCCACGATGGTGTCGTGAAGGTAATCGGTCATCGCCGCCGGTGTACACACCTGTGGGGCACTCTCCCAGCTAGCCCGATGCTGCAATGCGAAGCCTACTTGCTCACCAGCCTGGAGGGTGAAGCGAGCGCGTGCCATTGAGCCTTCTACGTGTAGCGCTATTGGTGAGGAGAGCACCAGGACATCCGCGCCGCCACGGGCGACTAGACCCCCCTGAATTGATCTCAGGAGGGGGTAAATGAGACCGTATTCGAAGCGGGGCGCGTATTCGATCTCCATATCCACGGTACCGATCTCGCAGGACACTGAACGGAGCAGCACCCCAGGCGAGTTGACACCCAGTTCGTGTCCGCGCTCATTGCGCCCGATCGCCATTGCATCGACCAGCACAGCGACGCCCGTTGGGGTACGGAACGTGGTCTCGAGGGCCATCGTCCCTTCAAGGTAGAGGCGACTCACCTCGGAGGCACCAACCGCATAGATTGACCAGTGTCCCGCTTGCTCGTCCAGCAGCCGGGCAAAAACCGACGGCCCATCGAAGCGGGGAAAGCACAGCCAATCGACGGAGCCTACGCGGCTAACCAGTGCGGCTGAGCGACAGTCTGACAGCAGGGCATAGTCGGCAATTGGCACGTTACTCATGATCTCCCTCCTCGGCTCTTAGCAGTCGTCTCATGCATCTTGTAGCAGTGTTTGCGCTGGCCTTCGGTGTATGTTCAATATGATGCGTAGTATTGCACATGTTATGGCAGCGAAGGTCACGCGTTACCATCATGCGATCTTTCCTTGCTTCAAGGCATCGCCCTGAGCATCGGTATATCCGCATGCTCGATGTGTGGTCTGCCACGATCCTGCTCCCATTATACGAGAGGCTATCGGAACCTGGCAAAATGCCAGGTTATTTCGATGTAAAAAGGCTGGCGATCCTGCATGAATAGTCCTTTCACGTGTCGTAGATACAATACCAGTTACTATTCGCTTTACGAGCGCTTTCCGTAAGCCAATCGATAGGAACTGACATCTTGCCGCAACCGCGCCATAGCTGGAATGCCGATGGCGGGTCCCACGGTCAGGAAAACGATTACCCAAAACCAGCCAATGATGGCTTGCACCATTGGTATGAGATTGCTCGGTATAACCGTAAACTCCATACACATTGTGGGCGGATCAGCTGAGTGACAGGAGTCGAAAACTGGGCGGAATCTGCGATCACTTGAACTCTCCAATGGGTTAAGGGACTCTCGAAAATTAAATTGTCCCAGAGATGATATAGCCTGAGAGATTGTTGATTGTCAGATAACATGGCTTATGGTAACTTTTAGGGCATATCACCTGCTCCCCCTCAGACCATCTTCATTCCGTGGTTGTTGTCAGATCCTCCGAAATCAGGACCGATTCTGACCGTATGAGCCAGTATACTGGGCAAACAACATCATTCTTTGGAGGAAAGACTCATGTCTGGAGCAAACGATTTCGATTTTCTTCTTGGCTCTTGGAATATTCGCAACAGGCGGCGTACGAACCCATACAGCCCCAATCAAGACGGTGTGTGGGAAGAATTTGTGGCCAGCCATACCGGCACAAAATATCTCGAGGGAAAAGTCATCATCGAGCAGTATGAAGGCACGTTTCCCAGTGGGGAGAAAAGGCTAGGGCTCACCATTCGCACCTTTGATCAGCAGAAGCAACAATGGTCGATTCGGTGGCTCGACAATCGCAATCCCCTGGATTTCAGCCCTCTTGTTGGAACATTTCAGGACGGGATTGGCTTATTTTATGAGAATAGTGAAACCCCAAATGGTCAACTGCTGCATGTGCGGTTTACTTGGGATGAGATTACGGCGAATACGGCGCGAGGGCCTCAGGCTTTTTCTTTTGATGGGGGGAAGCATTGGGAGACGAATTGGGTGATGAAGTTCACAAGAGAGCGGTAGCCATCACGGTTGTGGCGAGGCCCTTGGGACCTTGCATTTCAATGAAAGGAGCGAGATGTATGTCAGATACGAGTGCTAATACGCGTGTGGGGTTGGGCGCGAGCGCGAGACAAGCGCAGGTGCAAGCCATGGAAACGTGCTGTCCCGTCATAGAGCTACGTCAATATGTGATGAAACCAGGTCGCCGCGACGATCTCATTGCCTTGTTCGAGGAGCATTTCATTGAGGGGCAAGAAACATACGGCATGCGGATTATCGGCCAGTTCCGCAATCGCAACCAACCTGACCAGTTCGTCTGGATGCGAGGTTTTGCCGACATGGAGGCGCGGCGGAAAGCCTTGGAGGGCTTTTACGGTGGCCCGATCTGGAAAGAGCATCGCACTGTGGCCAACGACACGATGATCGATTCGTCCAATGTTTTGTTGCTCAAACCTGCTCGCGCCGCATCAGGCCTTCGGCTCGATCCGGCCGATCGCCCGACGATGGATGCGAAAGGCCCGGCGGGAGGGGTCATCATCGCGACGATAGACTCTTTCGATGCGCCGGTTGACGCGAAATTTGTCGATTTCTTCGAAACCGACATCGCACCCGCGCTTCGCGGCGCTGGCGCGACGCTTTTGGGACATTTCGTCACCGAGCCGAGCGAAAACACCTTTCCGCAGCTGCCGGTGCGCGAAGGCGAGCACGTCTTCGTCTGGCTCGCCTCGTTCGCCGCCGACGCGGCGTATGCGGCGCATCAAATCGCTTTGACAAAGAGCCAGGCGTGGATCACATCGCTTGTCCCCGCTTTGAAGATTTGGCTGTCAAAGCCGACAGAGGTGTTGGAATTGGCACCGAGCAGGCGTTCGCTCTTGCGCCATCACTCGGCTCAGGAAAGTGCCGACGCCGAGCCGCAGTGACATTGGGTGTAAAACACAACATTCCAAGGGTCTTCCCACGTGATGCGCAACGAGATACAAGCTCGTTCATGGGCAAACTTCACGTGCCTTAGGTCAGTTGACAACGGATCGTGACAGATACTTGACTGCACGTTCAATAACTGGTAAGCTATGGTCATGGAACTGGACACGTCATTTGGCTTGTCCTGAAACACCGACCCGTTCAACTGGAAAAGAGAACCATGCCACGACCAGCTACGTTCCATTCTGATGTAGTGTTAGAGCGAGCCCTGCTCACGTTCTGGACCTATGGCTATGCAGGCACGAGCATTGCCGACTTAGTCGAAAGCACCCAGTTGCTGCGCGGCAGTATTTATCATTCCTTTGGTGATAAGCGATCACTTTACATCCAAACGCTAGAGCGGTATGGGCACATGGCGTTACAACAGGCTACGGCTTTCTGGAGCGAGGCGGAGCCTTCGCTCGGCAATTTCCGTGCGTTCCTGATGGTGATCGTCGATCTGCCCGAAGCCCAGAAGCGACGCGGGAGCATGATCTGCAACTGCATTGTCGAAGTCGTTCCCCATGACCCAGAAATCGCCAAAGTGGTCGAGGGAATGTTGAACGAATTCAAGCGTGTTCTTCAGTCCGTCCTCGAACGTGCCAAGCAAGCTGGCGAATTACGCGCACACGCCAACACCACTGCCCTCTCCCGATACCTGGTGAGTAGCATGCAGGGGTTGTGCGTGACAGCCAAAGCAGGCGCGCCGCGCGAGGAATTGCTCGATATTGTGGAGGTCACGCTCTCGGCATTGCAGTGATCTTTTTTTCTCTCGATACTTGACCGGTCGTTCAACAAGGAGACGTTATGAACCTCATTGACTTGCTCATCGGGCTGACATTAATGAACGCTATGCCTCATTTTATTCTGGGTGTCTGGAAGGGTCGCATGCTGAGCGCATTTGGCTTCGGCGATTACAAAAACATGCTCTATGGAGTCTTGAATTTCGCGCTCTCTCTGGGGTTGTTCGTCTCTAGATACGGGACCGAACAACTCTTCAAAAATGGCATTTATGCTGGGGCGTTGGTAATACTCCTCATCTATTTCCTCACAGCACGATTGTGGTACTCCATCTTTCATCAAAAGCATTTTGAGAAAAACAAACAAGCATGAGAAGTGGGGGCAATACCACCAGTGCTGGAGCCCTCCGAGCTGGATACGACTCCGGGATTGCGAATCGGAGATTTCCCTCACGGAGGAATGTCCCTTTTTCTCCCATCGGTCATGTTGCGAAAAGGGCCGCATGCACCTGTTGTGCAACTGCGTCATCCCACAGCACAGTGATCAGCCGACGGGGCCGACCATTACTCCAGCTGTTCGTGCTGCGCCGTCTCAAACTCTCGTTGCTCACTGGGAACATGCGATTCCGTAGGAGAAAGATCACGCTGGCGCTTGCCTTGAACCTGGCTATACATCGACACAGTAAAGGGCACACAATAGCTGAGGCAGACAGAAAACAATTCACCGGGCGTAAAATGTCCCGTGAGGAGAGCCTGTCCGTGATTGATCACTGCTAGCAGCATGCCAACGACCAGGGCCATTTTCAGCGAGAAGAGCAGCGTGTCACGTTCCAGGCAGTAGGTGATCAAGGAGCGTGGCCTGGTACGAGATGGTGTAGATTCGCTCGATGGCTGTATTGATGAAGGTCTATTCATCTGTGACTGCGACCTCTTCCAATTGAGATTACCTGCCCTCGCGTTCAAGAATGCGCTCAGCGACTTCGCGCAGATCAGCCCCGACCACATCCGGGCGCTCAAAGAGGGGATCGAGCACCATCCCGGGGCGAGTCACAAATGCCGCTGCGCAGCCTGTACGCAAGGCTCCCGCGATATCCCAGGCATGGGCCGCAATCAATCTGATCTCACCGATAGCTACACCCAGGCGCTCCGCCACCATGCGATAGGCTTCGGGTGCTGGCTTCAAGCGCTGGACAGTATCGACCGAGAACAGCTGCTCAAAGTATTCGCTCAGGCCCGCATTGGACATCTGGGCCTGGACCACCTGTTCGGTCGAGTTGGTTAGCGTCGCCAGGCGCAGTCCCGCCTGCCGAAGACGCTCAAGGCCATCTCGCACCTCAGGATGCGGCGGGAGGTGCCGCATCTCGCTTAGAATAGCCATTTTATCTTCCTGCGTCATGGGAACGCCACGGCGCGCGGCAACCATTTCAAGGGCCGCCGCACCAATCGTGCCAAAATCCCTGTACATGCCGGTAATCGTCGTGACAAAAGCGCTTTGCAGCATCTGGGTAAACCAGGCCTGGCGCACACCGGCATCACCGAAGACGCGCGCGAACTGCGGATCCAGTGCATGTAAGTCAAGCAACGTTTCATTGACATCAAAGACACAGATACGCGGCATATGCGTTCCTCCTTTCCCATTGAGTATACCACTCCATTTTTCCTGCTCTCTGAAAGACAAGCAGATGGTCTTTATGCAGCCGCCTTCCTGGCGAGCCTCTCGCGCCCATTCTTTCGCTCTCTCCTAGATATATGCTGACCCGCACTCCACAAAACTCCGCGTCCGGCACGCCAGACCCTTGAATGATGGTGTTTATCCAGCTGAGAGAGGGGGAATAAATGGCAGTCTATTTGATTTTTGCTCTCGACATCACCGATCCAGAGGGCTTTCGGGAGTACGCGGAACGTGTTGGTCCGACCCATGAACACTTTGGGGGAAAACTCCTTGTAGCAGGGAGAACTTGTGCAACTATAGAGGGACATTGGCGCTCAAGCCGGATTGCGGTGCTTGAGTTTGAAAGTGCAGAACAGGCCTGGCGCTGGTACACCTCAGAGGAGTACGCACCGCTCAAACACATCGGTTTCAAGACGGCAAACACCCAGCTCATTTTGGTGGAGGGTGTCTAATTCAGATAGAGAGACCTGTGGAAGAATCTCCTGGAGCAATCACTAGTGGGTCAACTGGCAATGAAGTAGCGGTAGGAGGCTGGAAGTGGTAGACTCTGGGGTGAGGGAAGGAGAAGGACGATGGCACAGCCCCAGAAAGAGCCCTTGCGGGCGTTGAGTGAACAGGAAGAGCGAGAACTGAAGCGATTGGCGAAAGCGACGAGCGAGCGGCTCGATGTGGTGCGCAGAGCGAAAGCCCTGGTCGCGGTGGCCACTGGGAAGCCTTTGACGCAGGCAGCCCATGAGGCAGGATTGAAGAGTGGAGACGGAGTGGGCAAGCTGGTCAAGCGCTTCAATGCGCATGGTCTGGCAGCGCTCTCGATTGCCGCCGGAGCAGGACGCAAGCCGACCTACACGAGCGAACAGCACGCGGGCATCCTCGTTGAAGTGCAGCGGGAGCCCGATCGCAAGGCTAACCAGACAGCGACGTGGTCGCTGATGACCTTGCGCGCGGCTTTGCGTAAGACGGATCTGCCTGAGATCGCCGCCGAAACGATTCGTGAAGTGCTGCACGAGGCAGGCTACAGCTACCAGCGCAACCGTACCTGGGTGCACACTGGTTACGCGCTGCGGGTGCGCAAAAGCGGGACCGTGACCACCTATGACCCCGAGACGCCGGAAAAAAAAGACTGATCGAGCTGGCGTACGAGCAGGCGGAAGCGGCCGGGATCGTGCAGTTGAACGAAGACGAAGCAGGGCCGTATCAAGCCATCCCACAGCCTGGGTCCTCGTGGCAGCCGGAAGGCTACCCGGCTTTGCAGCCACACGAGTACGAGCGGGGAGGGACCGCCAAGCTGCTGACCCTCTTTCGTCCGGCCACCGGCAAGATCCGCGCCAAAGGGGTGGTCTCAGTGACCAATGCGGTCTTGCATCCCTGGCTCAAAGAGCGGCTCTTGGAGGTCTTGGCCGAGATTGAACAAGCCCATCCACGAGAAACGCTCCTTCCTGAAGGAGAGCGTCCTGCATGCGCACGTTGGGAGACGTGGCTGGGCTATCGGCCGCGTAGTTCCGAACCCCCCTTGCGTATCGTGCTGGTGCTGGATAATCTGGCGGGACACCTGTCGTATGACCTGGTGCGCTGGTTCTTTGAGCATGGGGTGATGCCGCTCTACACGCCCGTGGGCGGCTCCTGGCTCAACATGGCCGAGTCGGTGCAGCGCATCATCGTGCGACGAGCCCTGGCTGGGCAGCATCCCCAGACCGCTCAAGAGGTGATCGACTGGCTGGAGCAGACGGTGGAGGGCTGGAACGACGACCCAACGCCGTTTGTCTGGAACGGCAAGCGGCGCCGCAGGCGCGAACGGGCACGCGTACGCCGCCTGGCTGGCTCAGGCGCTGCGCTCGTCAAGGGCTATGCCATTGCCAGTTGACCCACTAGCTGTGCGATGTCCTCTTTTCTATATCCGGCGCGAAACAATTTCCAGATCTTCTTATGGCGACGAACGCGCTCGGCATAGCGGCGCTTGCGTTCCTGTTCGATGTGCCGCGTCGCAGCTGTCTTCGGTGAAGCAAGCGTCTTTCCAGCAAGCTGCTGTGCCGCCTTTTTGAGCACACGCTTATGGTGACCAAAGAACTTCTCTAGGGCTTCGGCGAAATTCTTCTGCAAATGAAATCGGTCGACAACTTGTTTAGCCTGGGGAGCCCCACGAGAGGCTGCTTCGCGGAAGATCTTGCCCCGGTCACGCGAGACCATCTTGACTTCGGCATGCTTTTTGAACCA
>WNFC01016725.1_pt1 | contig 10187 bp, 4 predicted proteins | sample 5400541 | NCBI WGS metagenome assembly WNFC01 (sample SAMN13153342, study PRJNA577476) | soil metagenome | isolation source: 120 cm saprolite under Douglas fir tree site 2 hole 2 replicate 1 | place: USA:California | collected 2015-04-18 | reverse complement strand
ATCACCACGACCTTCGAGGTTGTCGTCTCGCCGGAGGACAACGCCGAAGTCCGCCGCGTATCTGTCGCGAATGCGGGACCCCGGACCCGGGACATCGAGCTCACTTCCTACGCAGAGCTGGTGCTGGCGCCGCCCGCCGCCGACACGACGCACCCGGTTTTTTCCAAACTTTTCGTGCAAACTGAGTATCTCGCCAAGATCGGCACCATCCTGGCGACGCGGCGGCGTCGCTCGCCCGCCGAGCCCGAAATCTGGGTGGCACATCTTGCCGTCGTCGAAGGCGAGGCGGTGGGCGAGCCGGAGATCGAAACCGACCGGGCCCGTTTCCTCGGCCGTGGACGCGAAGTTCGAGCGCCGATCGCCGTAATGGATGGCCGGCCGCTTTCCAATACCGTCGGCACCGTTCTCGATCCCGTCTTCGCGCTTCGCCACCGCGTGCGGGTTCCGCCGGGCAGGACGGTGCGCATCGCCTTCTGGACGGTTGTCGCGTCGTCCCGTAGCGACGTGCTGGATCTGGCCGACAAGCATCACGACGCGACGGCCTTCGACCGCGCGGCCACATTGGCGTGGACCCAGGTGCAAGTGCAGTTGGGTCATCTCGGTGTCGATCGGGATCAGGCGAGTCTCTTTCAGCGTCTCGCAGGCCACGTGCTATACGCCGATCCGTCGATGCGTCCGTCTTCAGACACCATACGCCGCGGTGGCGGCGGGCCGGCGGCACTCTGGGCCCAGGGCATTTCCGGCGACATCCCGATCGTTCTCGCGCGGATCGACAATATCGAAGACGTCGCCATCGTCCGCCAGTTGCTGCGCGCCCATGAATACTGGCGGATGAAGCATCTCGCCGTCGATCTCGTGATCCTGAACGAACGGGCATCCTCCTATATCCAGGACCTTCAGATCGCCCTGGAGACGCTGGTTCGTACGAGCCAGTCCCGACCGCAGATCGGAGCGGACGTCGCGCGTGGCTCCGTGTTCGTGCTGCGTGCAGATCTCATTTCGGTGGAGACACGTGCCCTGCTGCTCTCCATGGCCCGGGCCGTGCTGGTCGGACGACACGGAACGCTATCGGAACAGCTCAACCATCTCCAGGAAGCGGACACGATCGCAGCGCCGCCGCCGAGGCGCGTGCCGCCCGCGGACGTGTCGCAGACCCTTCCGGTGCCGCAGAACCTTGAATTCTTCAACGGGCTCGGCGGATTCGCCGCGGACGGACGGGAGTATGTGACGATGCTCGGTGCCGGGCGGTCGATGCCGGCCCCATGGATCAATGTCGTCGCCAATCCCTCGTTCGGATTTCAAGTCGCGGTCGAGGGCAGCGGCTACACCTGGTCGATCAGCAGTCGCGAGAACCAGCTCACGCCCTGGTCGAACGACCCGGTCACCGATCGGCCGGGCGAGGTCCTCTATCTGCGCGACGAGGAGTCCGGCGAGCTGTGGGGACCGACGGCGCTGCCGATCCGTGACGAGGCCGCGCCCTATACCGCCAAGCACGGCCAGGGCTACAGTCGATTCGAGCACACCGCACACGGTATCGCGCTCGATCTCCTCCAATACGTGCCGCTCGATGATCCGATCAAGATCTCTCGGCTGACGATCCGGAACACGTCGGGCCGATCCCGGCGGCTTTCGGTCACGGCGTATGTCGAGTGGGTGCTCGGCCCGTCCCGCGGCGCGTCAGCACTTTCGGTCGTGACGGAACTCGATCCGGAGACCGGCGCGATGCTTGCCCGCAACCCCTGGAACATGACGTTCGGTTCCCGTGTCGCCTTTGCGGACCTGGGAGGACGACAGACAGCGTGGACCGGCGACCGGCGGGAATTCCTGGGGCGCAATGGCACCCTCGACAACCCGGCCGCGCTTGCGGGAGAAGCACTTCTCTCACAGCGGGTTGGTGCCGGCCTCGATCCCTGCGGCGCTCTGCAAACCTCGTTCGAGCTCAAGCCGGGCGGCACAGTGGAAATCGTCTTCTTCCTCGGCCGGTCCATGGACATCATGCTGAATCGCTGGATGCTCTATCAGACGCTCGCCTGCCGCATGTGGGCGCGATCGGCGTTCTATCAGGCGAGCGGCGCTTACGGTTTCCGCGACCAGCTCCAGGACGGAATGGCGCTCGCCCCGTCGCGACCGGCACTGACGCGCGAGCATCTCCTGCGCGCCGCGGGCCGGCAATTCGTCGAAGGCGATGTCCAGCACTGGTGGTTGCCGCCCTCCGGCCAGGGTGTGCGCACACGCGTTTCAGACGACCGGATATGGCTCGCCCACGCCGCCGCACACTATGTCGAGACGACCGGTGACATCGCGGTGCTGGACGAGCCAATTCAATTTCTCGAAGGCCAGGCGCTGCAGTCCGGCGAGCACGATGCCTACTTCCAGCCCGTGATCGCGGACGAGAGCGCAACACTTTTCGAGCACTGTGCGCGCGGGCTCGATCAGAGCCTCGCTGTCGGCGAACACGACTTGCCGTTGATCGGCACGGGCGACTGGAACGACGGCATGAACCGGGTCGGCGAGATGGGCAAAGGCGAGAGCGTCTGGCTCGGCTGGTTCCTGCACGCGACGCTTGCGGCGTTCACGCCTTTGGCCGAGAGGCGCAATGAGCGCGCGCGCGCCGCGCACTGGAGAGCCCATACGGCGGCGCTGCAGAACGCTCTTGAACAAAATGGTTGGGATGGAGGCTGGTATCGGCGCGGCTATTTCGACGACGGGACGCCATTGGGCTCGTCCATGAGCGGCGAATGCCGGATCGACTCGATTGCGCAATCATGGAGCGTGATCTCCGAAGCGGCTCATCCAGATCGCGCCGCGCGCGCCATGGCGGCGGTGGACGAGCAGCTCATCAATCACGGCGACGGTCTGGCCTTGCTGTTCACGCCGCCCTTCGATCGGACGCCGCTCGATCCCGGATACATCAAGGGCTATCCGCCCGGAATCCGGGAAAACGGCGGCCAATACAACCATGCGGCCACGTGGTCGGTGCATGCCTTTGCCGCCCTCGGCCGGGGAGACAAGTCCGCCGAGCTGTTCTCGCTCATGAATCCGATCAACCGCACGAGCACGCGAGCAGACGTGCAGCGCTACAAGGTCGAGCCCTACGCCGTCGCCGCCGATGTCTATTCGGTCGCTCCGCACGTCGGGCGCGGCGGATGGACCTGGTACACCGGCTCGGCCGGGTGTCTGTACCGAGCTGGCCTCGAAGGGATCCTCGGCTTTCGTCTGCAGGGAGCGTTCCTGCTCCTCGCCCCCTGTATACCCAAGGAGTGGCCGCGGTTCGAGATCGTCTTCAAATATCACTCTGCGCACTACGAGATTGCCGTCGAGAACCCCCGTGGCGTCAGCCGCGGAGTCGCTAGCGCCGAACTGGACGGCAAGACGTTGTCAGACGGCGTGACGCGCGTTCCGCTCGCGGATGACGGTCAAGTCCACAAGGTGCGCGTGATCCTCGGGTAGTTTCTCCGCCTCCTTGAAGCAGGTTTTAAGGATCAAGCTGGTATAGTCAAGTTAGGGGGTAGGGGATTTAATGGGGGATGAACTCATCCCATCCCTCATATCGCGGTCATCGCTTTCCCGCCGAGATGGCCGGCATCTATTGGCCGCTGTAAAGTACCGTGAGACTATGCGTCGCCGATTCACGCAGTGGCGTGAACTCGCCTGCCTGCAGCCGGTGATCTGATCGGAAATACCGCACATCGGTAACAGTATCGCCCACGTGTCGGCTCTTTCTATTCATATGATGTTAAGCTGACAGAACCCTACGCATCGCTCTTTCCCCGGGTGATATCCCGTGCCTGTTTGAGCAAGAGCGTAATAACGCCAGCTGCCCCGATCGCCGTATCTTCCGAATTCATGTCTGCTTCAAGCAAGCAGGCGACAGCGAGTGCTTTCACGATTGCCATGTCCAGTTTATAGGTCAAGCTTTGTGATCGACCGCGATCGGGCAAAGGGATAGGCGGGAAGTGTCGTGAGGCGCTCATCGTCTACGGCGCCGCCGGCCGTGAAGTGGTACAGGCTCTGCCACGCATGGTTCCTCAGCCCGAGAAGCGCGTGCATCTCGTCGTCGAAGAAGCAGCCGATCCCGGTCGCGCGGATGCCGGCGGCCTCGGCCTCGAGGTACAGCGCCTGCCCGAGCATTCCGCATTCCCAATAGAGTCTCCGATAGTGCCAAAGCTCCTTTTCTGCGATCTCGTAATGAGCAAGCATTCCCAGCGCGTAGCAGGAATCGGCGGCGATGTCCTGGTGACAGCAGATGAGCCGTGCAGAGTCGCGCAGGTCATGAGCGATGAGCAGATAAAGCGGCAGTTCCGGCGGGCCGACCTTGTGCCACATCCAGTCGGGCCGAAGCGATGCCTTCAGCGGCGCGAGCGCCTCCGGATTTCTCATCAACACGTAGAGTCCGGGATCGAGTCGGTCCACGCGATGAACCAGGATCGCCGCGTGTACTTCGGCGGCCCAAGGCCAGGCGCACCAGGGCGGCGCACCGGAGCGCGGCAGCGTCGCATCGAACATGGCAAAAAATGCGTCGGCGTCGATACTAGTGGCGCCGTCGAACGCCACCGCGCTGCGTCGTTGCCGGAAGATTTGCGCCGCGGAGAGGTCGCGCACGGGCTCGCCCGCGGTCTCGTGGACTGTTCTCGCCCGGTTCGCGGGCTCATGATCCAGGCGCGGTTTGTCGGTCAGCCGATGCGCCTGTTCGATATCCGGCCACTCGACGTGATCGGAACTCAACCGGTTAGCCTTGCCATGCCAGCGAGACGGAGTGGGGGGGAGTCCTGCCAGCAGCGACTCGTCTGCGGAGATCCACAACAGGCAGTCCGGCGCCTCCGTTTCGGCCGAGGTTTCGTTGCGATCGAGCCCGAGCAGCGCCGCGATCTCCGCGTCGCCTGGCGCGGCGAGCAGGCGCGAGCGCCAGCCTAGCGCGGATGCGGCGTAGCTCACCGCGGCAATGGCATGGCCGCAGTCGTGCTGGCAGTAGCGAAACGCCCGCATGCCGTATTTCCAGGCTTCGCGCCAGGTAATGCTCGCGAGCCCGATCAGAAGGCCGCGAAGCTCGACCGGCTGGTCCCATTCCCCACGGCGCTCGAGCGCGTGATCGCAGCTCACGTAGTGATAGACACCTCTCGCAAGGCCAGGCACACCACCCGTCGCCAAATAGCCTTCGGTGGGATGGAGATTGCCGCTCGAGGGATTGCAGCGCAGCGCCCAGGAGGTTTCGCCGTAGGCCTTCCAGGCGGAGAGGCCCAGCGACAGCTCGAACAGCATCCCAATCGAATCGAGGTCGAAAGCGCGCGATGCAGGCATGCGGCCGCGGCGCAGTCCGCTGTAATGCGTCTTTAGGTCGTCCGCAACAAGCGGCAGCTCGACGTGCACAGCGCCTCCATATCGGCGGAACGGATCCGGCTGATTGGCCCAGTCAAGCCGCCCCGGGCCGGGCGCGTAGCGGTTCAGGCGATGCTTGCTGCGTTCGTGGTAATCGGAGAGCGTGTAGTCGGCCATGGAAGACAATAGAGGCGCGAGCTTATCGCAGGGGCCTCTATGCCCCTGCATGCGGAACACGGACAATAGACATATTGCGCGGAATTCAGTTTCAATGGGTTGCACGCGGAAGGGCGAAGACTTCCATAGATGGGAATATCGCCTTGGAAGGGGATGGTAATCATGGATCCGAATCTGACCCTGGAGGATTTCGATTGGCTACGGGAGATCGAGGCAGCCACCGATGCGACACGGGATCCCCCGCCGATCCCGATGAATATTGCTAGTAAGCTTGGCGCGTTCGGCTTCGTAGAATCGAATGGTCTCGGCGGCTTTACTATTACAGATGACGGACGCGGGGCATTGCTGGAACAAAACATGCGCGACGCCGAAGACCGCTGAAGGCACGGTCAAGCCTAGCGGCTACATTGATCCTGGTGTGGCTTCGGTCAATTCGATCTGCTGTGGGACTCATACTATGTTGAGTTTCTGTATGAAGGGATCGCCATGAAACTGACACTCGTCCTGAGCGATCTTCGCTGGCTCGCCGAGCTTCGCGATCGCCAACTTCTCGGCCGCGGCGGCGTGCAGATCCCGGAGATCGACAAGCGAAAGCTACTCGCCATGGGGTTGATCGAGGAGAAGACGGGCGGTTTGGTCCTTACCCGCAAAGGGCGTAACGCGTTTGCACGACGTGGCTAAGGCGTTTATGACGCGACCTCGTTGGATTTGTTAGGTTGACGGATGGGTGATTTACCGGGTGGACGAACCTGTGCGAGGCGCGGGTGGGCGGACGTTACACGGCGAAAGTGATCGTCGGATTCGCGTTGAAGGAGGGATGCAGATCATGAAAAGAGTGATGGTGCGCTACAAAGTCAAAGCCGATCGAGCGGCCGAGAACGAGAACTACATTTCCAAGGTGTTTGAACAGCTGAAGAACGACAGGCCGTCCGGGCTCCGCTACGCCTCATTCAAACTAAACGATGGGGTGAGTTTCGTTCACATTGTGTCGATTGATGCCCCCGACGGGAGTAATCCCTTGGGTGAACTGTCGGCGTTCAAGGCTTTTACTGCCCAGATAAAGGATCGGTGCGAGGAACCGCCGGTCGCAGTGGATTTGAAGGAGGTAGGATCATATCGTTTCTTCGGCGAGTGAGACCCGTTATTGCGATTCCCTGTTCTTTCCCTGAAGCGCCCCTGTTAGTTCCCTGATACGATCCCTGTTAATTCCCTGCTCGGATTTGCGCCGAAAACAGGGGTGATGGCTGGAGATTGTCTCTGGGCGCGGGTTTCCGAGGAATAGGGCTTAATTCGAACTGGCAAAACACGCGAAATTCCCTGTTATTTTCCCTGTTAGCAGGGGAATTTGCGGCAGAGCAGGGTTCGCGTGTGACTGCGTCCACCGCCAACCAGTCTGCAGATAAATGGCCGATTCTCCGCCAGTCGGAGAGTTGCGCAGTACTCACCGGCCAAGAGCGGACGTTGGCGGAACGTCAACCTCCGCGCCGAGAAATTTTGCCTTCACCTGCGCCGCAGGCAGCGGTTTGCTGAAGAGATAGCCCTGAATCTCGTCGCACTTCAATTGTTTCAAAAGTCGTGACTGTTCCTCGGAATCCACGCCTTCTGCTACGACCTTCAAGTTGAGCGTATGGGCCAGTGAAATGATGGTGGACACAATATTCATGCTATCTGGATCCTTAGCCATGGTGATGATGAACGAGCGGTCGATCTTCAGGGCGTTGACCGGCAGCTTGGCAAGATACCCAAGCGACGAGTAACCGGTCCCGAAGTCATCAATGGCGATACTTACACCGAGGTCCCTTATCGCGCGCAGCTTCTCGATGTTGCCCTCGATGTCGTCCATGATCAGGCTCTCCGTGATTTCTAGGTCCAGGCCGGGAGGTCCGGTTCCGCATGCTCTGATCGCATCACGTACGACGTCCACGAATCCCTTCTGCCTGAGTTGAATGGGCGAAACGTTAACGGCGATCCGCGGTGGCTTCAATCCCTGTTTGGACCACTCTTGATATTGCTTGAGCGCCTCAAGGATGGCCCACCGCCCGGCCTCGAGGATCATGCCTGTTTCCTCTAGCAACGGAATGAACTGCATCGGGGGGACCAGTCCGGTTTCCGGATCATTCCAGCGGATCAGCGCTTCAAGGCCCCTGATAACACCGCTGGCGAGTTCAATCTTGGGCTGATAGTGCAGAACGAACTGCTGTTGGTCCAGAGCGCGCCGCATCTTGTTTTCGAGCAGGAGAATTTCCGCCACCCTCGCGTTCATTTCGCGCTGATAGAACAGGAAATGTTCACCCGATTCCTTCGCCTTCTTCAATGCAGCCTCGGCATTCTTGAACAACGTATCTGCGTCGCTGCCGTCTACCGGAAATACTGCGATGCCCACCGTCATCGAGACCGTTAGCTCCTTCTCATCAATCTTGAATGGTGGACTCAACCCTTCCTTTATCGATTTTTCCAGAAGGTGAACGGTGTCCGCTTCGTCTCCAGCATCAGCCAGAACGCCGGTAAAGCAGTCGGCGGCTATTCGCGCCACGTAGTGCGGATCGGGCCAGAGGTTTTTGAGCCGGGCGGCCAATTCCCGAAGCAGCGCGTCGCCTGCAGGGCGGCCCAGCGATTCATTGATCAATCGAAACCGCTTCACATCGCCCAGAAACAGCGTCACCTTCGTTTTCTTCTGCTCGGCAACGCGCAGCTGATGGCTCAGACGCTCATGGAACAGCGCACGATTGGGCAACCCGGTAAGGACATCGTAATGGGCGAGGTAGGCGAGCTTTTCTTCCTTGCCGATGTGGTCTAGCGCGAATGAAATGTCGCCCGCGAGCTGATTCAACAGGTTCAGTTCCTCCTCATCAAAAAAATGAGGTTCCTTGGCACACAGCGCAAGGGCCGCGGCCACCGCGCCCTCCGCCATCAGGGGCAGCACGATGAGCGAGCGATAGCCGCAGTCGATCACCGCCTGTCTTCGCTTCCCTCCCCCCATGCGCTCGGACCCGATGTCGTTGCTGAAGGCAGTTCTCCTCTCCCCTATCGCGCGGCCCAGCACCCCCTGCCCTTCCGGCACATCGCTTCGCGTCGTAGCCTTGCTGGTGGCAAGGGCGATGTCTTCCGCTCCCAACCCGGCCCATGCGACGGGGGTTACCTCCTGTGTCGCCGGATCGAATGTCCCGATCCACGCCGCCCCGAATTGCCCGTCTTCCACCGCGATGCGGCATGCCTCTTCGAACAGATACGAACGATCCCGCGCTCGAACGATCAATGCATTGATTCCGCTTAACATCGCGTAGACACGATTGAGCCGCTTGATCTTGCCTTCCGCGAATTTGCGGTCGGACGTGGCGCGTTCCTGTTCTTCGCGCAGCCGCTTTTGCTCCAATGCTTGCGCGACTGCTTCCGGCAAGCGCGCAAGGCGGTCTTTCAACAGGTAGTCGGCGGCGCCCCGCTTGATGCAGTCCACCGCCGCTTCGTCCCGCAGCTCACCCGTAACAACGATGAGCGGCACTTCCGCTCGGCGCGCACGTAGAAACTCCAATGCTTCCAGTGCGCCGAATCCAGGTACGGAGTAGTCCGCCAGGACAATGTCGGGCAGATTTTCAACCGCAGAGGCGTAGTCCGACTTGGTCTCCACACGCTGCCAGTCAAGTCGGTATCCCGCGCGGCCCAGAACACGGACCAAGAGCTCGGCATCCGCCACCTGGTCTTCGACAATTAACACACGCAGGGGCGCCGCGGAATCTTTTGGGTGAAAGCGCGCTTCGCTATCGGGCGACAACTTTTCGGGACGTGTGGGTTCCTCGATCTCCTGAAGAGGCCTACGGTCGATCTGTTCCGGCCTTTGCGCACGCGGCCGCAATTCAAGCTCGTCATATGCCTTGTGCAGTCGATCCATCGCACGACCGCGTTCGCCGACTACCGTGACGAGCGTGAGCCCGGTAACTACTGTCATGCAAATGAAAGTCAGCAGCATCAACAGCGATTCATTCACTGATCCCGAACCCAAGAGGTCGGGGTGCGCAACCGTGTACCAAATGGCGACACTGCACACTACCGCGGTTGTCGTGGCGACCTCACGCTGGCCAAAGCGGAAAGCGGCCCAGATGATGAATGGCAGACTCACAAAGGTCAGCGAAAAAGGCGCAAAGTACCTGGAGTCCACGACCAAAATCGCTGTAGCGCTCACAAGCAACAGCAATCCGAAGTAGGCCAGCTCCAGTTTCTTTTGTCGCGGCCAAGCTACGGCGTCGCCGACGCTCCAGCTAAGAATCAGCGGCGTGACGACTATGATCCCTGCGACATCTCCCTGCCACCATGTCCACCAGTTGCTGAGGGTTTCCAGCCACGAGAGCCCATGGCCGAACCCGAGCGGTATCTGGGCCACCGTGGCCGCGATAGCCGGGCTCAAGGCGCACAACACAATGAACTTGACGACATCTTCGCTGCGCTCGAAGTGGCGAGGGATACCTACATGACGTCGGATCAGAGCCCCTCCGACGAGTGCCTCAAGAGTGTTACCGGTGGCAACGAGCGCTGCCGTAATGAACGAACCTTCGACCGTGAGGTTGACCAGCGCGGCACCGATCCAAACTCCCGGCCAGATGCGGCCACCTAGCAATAGTGTTGCGGCGAGCGCGATACCCGATGGCGGCCATACAGGGGTAGCGTATCCGGGTGGGATCGCGAGCCCGAGCGACATCCTG
>WNFC01012287.1_pt1 | contig 10187 bp, 13 predicted proteins | sample 5400541 | NCBI WGS metagenome assembly WNFC01 (sample SAMN13153342, study PRJNA577476) | soil metagenome | isolation source: 120 cm saprolite under Douglas fir tree site 2 hole 2 replicate 1 | place: USA:California | collected 2015-04-18 | reverse complement strand
CAGACTGGACACTGGGCGCCTGGCTCACCCGATGGCACCTTAGGCGCCTCGCGGTCCATGATCTCTCCCCTGGCCAGGGGGCGCGTGGCTTGCCCCAGCAGCGCGCGGCACTGGGCGAGCTTCTCCTGGCGCACCCGGTGCGCCAAGAAGCCGAAGTGCCGCATCCTGTGGAAACCGCGCGGGGGGACGTGGAGCATCAGCCGCCGCAAAAACTCCACGGCATCGAGCGTCAGGGTGCGTAGGCGGTGGCCGCGCTGGTAATCCTTATAGCGGAAGGTCACCTGGCCGTTCTCTAAAGCCACGAGACGGTGGTTGGAGATGGCGACACGGTGGGTATAACGGGCGAGGTAGGTGAGGACGTGCCGTGCATCCTGGAGAGGCTCTTTCGCGTAGACTACCCACTCCTTGGCATGCAGAGCCACGAGGAACCGCTGCCAGGATGGGGGCTCGGCGAGTGCCCGACAGCGCCCCGCCCAGGAGAGCTGCCCCTGGCCATAGAGTTGCTCCAGCCCCGCCAGATACAGCCGTCGAAAACGCCGCGAGAGGACGCGGACGGGCAGGAAGAAGTGCGGCCGACATGGGACCCAACGCGAGCCATCTGAGGCCAGGCCCCCCGCATGCAGGGCAAACCACCCGGCGCCCTGCCCAGAGGCTTGCCCTCGGTGCCCGCTCAGGCCCCGCTGACCTGGACCGTGATGGTGGCGCTGCGGCAGTGGAACCGGGTGCAGGACAGCCTGGCCACCCACCAGGACGACCAGCTCATCATCGAAGGCTACCCGGCCATGCAGGGCGACCAGCACGTCCTGCTGGCGCAGAGCTGTGTCAGCATGCTGCAGCAGCGTGCCCACAAGGAGGCGCAACGACAGCCTACGGAACCGCCCGTGTAACGGCAGCTCGGCACACGCCTTGACCGCTGGATCGGCGCTGGGAGACACTATTCGCATGCGACAGACGCGCTACAACTATACCAAAACGCTCCCCGACGGGCGGGTCATCGCCGTTGAGCGGCTCTTTGGCCACCAGGCCCTGCTCTCGCTGCGCGCCCCCTGGATCCACGTGCAGGATGGCTGGGTCTATGCCAGCCTGGAGACGGCCCTCGCCGCTGCCAGGGCCTGGGACGGGAGAGAAGAGCCGAGTGGGTGGATCAGGCCTCCCACAAGTGGCCGCAGACGGCCTGGTGGCGATCCGGCGCGCGAATATGTCCTCCTCCACTAAGCCACCCCGTGGCACGGCCGGCGCCCTCGCGGACCTCCCGTCCCGCGCCCTCGTGGAGGCCTTGATGTGGCACCCGCAGGTCGGGCTGGCGTTGCAGCCGCAGATCCTCGCCTGGCTCACGGCCACGACGGCCGGCGCGACGACAGCCGAGAGCTGCCAGCAGTTCGGCGGCGCGGCCCGTGATCGCCCGCGCCCTGCGCACCTTAGGCATTGGCCAACAACAAGTTCCCGATTTCATGTGCATTCGGGAACGGCGCGGTAGTTCCACTTGGGCAGGTAATCGTCTTTGACGATTTTCATATTGGCTCATATTGGATTCCGGGGGCTTATACACCTCGTAAAGGACTTAGGAAGCGTAACAAATTACTGTGCTAATACGTATCCTTCTCGTCAATGGCGGACCAAGCTTGTCGAGGGTCGTCATGCTGGCTGGTCGGCTCTGCTTCACAACTTGTTGAATATCAATATAGTTTGTACGCTGTGTCCCAGCGAGAGCCTTACTTGCTCTAGCCCGACTGGAATGAGCACCTTTCCGCCACGGAGTCATAGCACATGAATCTGTGACGCTTCCGATGTCGTTGGCTGGACGGAAACAGATAGAGCAAAGCAAACAGCCCGACAGGTCTCCAGGCCTGTGCCGAGAAGAACAGGAGGGATGAGAATGCCAGACAAACCGAGTTTTCGTGTTGGCGACGCCGTCGTTGTGAAATCCGGCGTGCTCTGCCCTGACAACCCGACGCTTTCCCTGGCGGGATGGCAGGGTTGGGTGACGGAACTCTACCCGGAGGAGGGAACACTCGCATTCACATGGGACAGTCCGACCCTGCGCTCCATCCCGGCGGACTATATCCGTGCATGCGAATTGGAGGGGCTGGGTTGGGAGAGCATGGTGTTGGGGATGGACGAAGTGTTACTCGCCAAGCCGCGTGATACGCCCGAGGAAGCGGCTGCCGTTTACGAAGAGATCATGACCTATCATCGCTGGGACCATCTGGCCGACCTCAATCCTGGAATCAGTGATCTGCTTGGACCGCTGGGGAAAGCCGATGGGCTTACTTATCTGCACGCCTGGAAGGAGCATCTGGAACAGGTACTGCGCTTTCCTTTTGAAGCACGCGTGGAGGAACAGCTCCGCCGAGGTCCTGTCCAGGTCGGTGACATCATGCAGATTCTGGGGATCGCAGACGTCGATGACCTGTACGGCATTCTTGTGAGTGTGCGGCTGGATCGCCGTTCGTATACGCTTCCTCTCTGCGATCTGGAAGCGACAGACCATTCCTCTTCCAACTACCAGCCACTCAACGACTATGTGATCTGGTTTGCCAACCGCTAAACGGATGTAGCGGCCTGGGGCAGCTACGCGGGTGCGGCCCTGATCACGGTACGGGCCACTTGGGCCCCCTTCGGTCTACCCCGCGCTCCGCGCGTGGGGTGGCTGCTGCGCCCTGCTCCGCAGCCAGTGGGGTCGTGCGCCCTCCGTGCGCAGGGGGTCCCGCTGGGCGATGCCCAGCGCGCCAGGCCGCCCTCGCCGCCACGGCCACGGCAGAGCGCTCGTGGTGGCACTTGGTCACACATCGGCCTGGCGTCTGCCCCTCCGGGGCAGCGTGCGCCGCGCCGACGATGGGGTGGCGCTGGCCACGGCCCGTCCGGCGCACGGGAAGGGTCGCTAGGGGGTGGTGTTCAGGCTGTGTCGCCCCATACGGGAAACAGGTGTTTGTCGGATGGCCACAAGAAGACGCTGGTGCGTGGTGGAAATTGCCCGTTAAAGTGTTCGACAAACCCTGTCGGAAACCTCGACTGTGCGGCAAGGTCCAGGGAGGGGATATCCGACACCCCAGTGGTGGCGATACCCAAAGCTTCCGCCGTCCTCTAGGCCCTGCCTGCTGCAACGCCTCTTGGGGTACAATCGCCTCGCCACCATCTAGGCATCTCCGCCTATGCACATTGGGCGTCAACACCGATGCGCCCTGAGGATGGAAGGTTTATCTTTCTCAGACGTTGCATGGCCTCAGATGCTCGCACACCACTGAGTTGATCCTGGCCGAGTCGCACTCTCGACGCAGATACTGATAGCGCATATGGGCCATCTCCGGCACATTGAGGAGGTCTCCGTACGCTTTTTTCTTCGGAGGCTCCCTCTATGAGGGGAGCCATCATGCCCCAACCACAGGAGGATTCGTACATGGACGGCAGGGACACCTTCCGTGAGCGATTCGCCGCACTGGAACAGCAGACCGAGCAATTGAGACAGCAGACCCAAACGTTAGAAGCCCAGACCCACACACTGGCACGTCAGGCCCGCTGGTGGCGGGGCATTGCCTGTGGGTTGGGGCTCCTGGGCTTCGTGAGCCTGCCCCTGCCGTCTGGCACTGCGCAAGAGGAGTCTGCCCACAAGGCTGGGAAGGGGCTTGCCCATCGTCTGGAGGCTGTTGAGCAGAAGCTTGCGCATGTCACGAGCGGCCCTGACGATGTGACCATCACCGGGGCCAACCTGCGCATCGTCAATGGGCTAGGGGCTACGGATACCGTCAATGGGCTGGGGAACTTGATTGTGGGCTACAATGAACCGCGCGGTACGGGTGAGGACAGGCGAACGGGCTCACATAACGTGGTAGTGGGGGAGGAGAATAATTTTATAAGTTTTGGGGGGTTGATAGTCGGTTTTGGGCTTCGACCATCATCGCATTCAAATCCTTCGCGCTGATAAAGTCGTTGGTGAGGACATACAGAATGTCTTTGGTCGTCAGTGATCGGGCTTGTGTCCGATAGTGCTTCTCGAGCTCAATGAAGTACCCCCGCGCCTCGCGCCCACGCGAGGTACGCGACGCCATAGCAATGTGCTTGGCCGCGTCCAGGGTGAAGTGGTATTCCCCCGATGGGTGTCCCCCCTGAAGGTTTTCGCCCTTTTGGGCGAAAACCACATAATCCATATTTTCAACGAGTTCCAGCGATTCTATCTGATCTTTGACCCAGTTCGAGAAGTCTCGTCCTAGGCGCAGCCACTCCCACACCTTCCGCCCGTCCACCGTGGGGATACCCTGCTCCGTACCTATGGCGCCGGTCGAAATGGGGATGATCGCCCGGATATCCCCAGGCTCGTCATCCACTACAGGAAACTCGCGTGGCGGTACTGACTCCGGCTTGGCGTCCTCACTGGCGCGCATCATTTTTTTGCGACAAGCCACATTTGTATCTATTGATATTGCGGGAGTTGGCAGCTTATGGCAGTTTTGCTCGTCCTTGACACCCAAGACTAAGAGTCTCTATAAGGCCCAATGACACTGTAGCTGCGATATCACCTAATAAGCTCTCACTCCTTATTATCTAAGTGGTTGTGAGCGTTTTGCGCACGGTTCTCGTGCATAACCAATTTCCGACTTGAGACAGCACCGGCAACATTTTCCTGGTTTGTGGGCCTCACAAAGCCACTTGTCGGTGATTTTCGCCATATATTGCCCGTGCAGAATAGCAGAACGGAAAAACTGGTGACTCGCGACATCCTTTATTAGGTCTGGTCTCAGCTTCCGTGTTACTGGGCCATGCACAATCCCCATGGATCGGACCTTGGCAGATGGTGACTCAGGAGCATTGGGGAAATGCCGCCTTCAACGTTGCGGAGAGACCATCGTAGTAGCCCCATCCAATACCCCGTGCTTGGCGCACAATGGCTTCGAGGCGAGGTAGAAATCGGTCTATTGTGTCTTGACCACTCTGCTGTAACGTCTTCACCACTTGGGCAAACATGGACTCCAGACTCTCGTAGAACCATGCGTCAATGTCACCAAAATCGACCGTGCACTGAGTACCACACTCGACGTAATACACCATGAGTTCGAGCGTACCAAGAGGATTCTTGGTGGCTTTTTTATACTCACTGATGGCTTTCCGGGCTCGTGCCAGTTGGATAGGCTCATCATACGTGCCATCAGGGTATAGCGACTCCCGGATAAGCGCTTTGTAGGGTTGTAAGGTCTCTTCGGTGCTCAGCACCCGTGCATGGATAAAATCCTTATTCTCGGGGCGTAGCGCATACACATCCCGAATGAGCTGGAGGAGTTCCGGAGCGGATTGTTGTGCTAGGACGGTTTTGACGTCCTGCCACGACGCAGAACGGGTGTGCTTTGTCATACGCGGTCCTTACGGCCATGATCCGTTGCATCGCTTATAACCCAGCACTGACCTGGCGAATGATATCACCCAGCGTATACTCCGTGTGGCCTTGCCAATGCTCAAACGCCACGATTTGCCGCAGTCGCAAGGCGTTTTCTAGAGACGTAATGCCATCTTCGTAGAAATGCACCAGGAATTTCTCGACGTCTGGCAGCGGCTCTTGGGCCTGTTGTTCCATCATCGCGAAGGCCATGGCCATGCGTTGACCAGGGTCTGGGATGGTCTGCAAGGATTCTGCGGCACGAAGCAGCATCGCTTCGCCATTGATCTCGGTGATCGTGTCAGGCGCAAAAAAGCCTTCCAATTCAGGCAGACCACCCGTGGTATACGCGAAGAGCCGATTCACGATGGCCGCATGGGTCACTCGGGCGATGGACCGTTTGAGATAGCGGTCAAAGAACACCACGGCTTTCGTCGCTCGTTCGCATGACCGGACATCAAGGGACATGTCCTCAGCGCTGGTGAAGCGAAACGACCCCAGGACAATCGGACGCATTTTTCTTGGGATCGCTGAGTACGAGGTGTGGAACTTCAGCTTCTTTGCCTCCCCGTGATAGAGCCAGACCCATCGTTGGCTGTCCTGGTCCTCATCCATGCAACGCAGTTTAGAAAAGACTTTCAACACTGCAGCCTGATCATAAACCGTGTAGTACAGTCTGACAGGTTGATGGATTTCTCCGGTCATGGTCATTAGAAGTTGCTTTTCCCCTGCCATACAAACACCCTTTCCGCGTTTCTTTGTTGGCATCCAGAGGCTGCAACGCCATTACATGAGGTCAAAATAGGACTCTTTGCCGAGGTGCTTCACGTACTTTTTGACCAACGTGGCCAACTTCCCCGGCGCCCCAATGTCGATCCAGTCATCAATGGAACCACGGAAACAATAGCGTTGGGCTACAAAGGTTCTGCGCTGTGCGTCCTCCAGGATGAACTGCAACATGGGAGAGTACTGCATCGTGTGGCGTAGGATGGTCATCAGCTGCGTGTCGGCGGATGGGGCAGGGTGCATATCTGTGAACAGATTGGCGAGGGTCTCAATCTCCTGATCGGCGGTATAGATCGCAATGACATTGCCCTTGACGTCAATCTTGTAGTCCTTCACGTCCGCAGAGGTGCGCATGCCTTCCTCAACGACCTGTCGTTCCTCATCGGTAATGAGCTTGGGCGGTATTTTGCGTAAGAAGACCTGGGCGTTGGGATTCTCATAAATCTCAAACCCTTCAGGTATCGTTGTGGCAAGTGTGCCTTCTGGTTTGGTGGAAAAGTAGTACTTCGGCTTTCCCATTTTGGTTGTACCTTGATACAGGTAGTACGTTTTCTCTTTGGCATTGGTGTAGGTGATGGGCATGACGACGATCCTTCTTGCTTCCGCGTCCCATCGCAGGTCCAGGGAGGTGATGGACATTTGACGAGCCCGGACCGTTTGTACTATCGCCAGTTGACGAACCACACCGCGTAGTCATCCAGGAGTTGGTAATTTTTGGTCTTCTTCTTGGTCGCTTCCAAGTCGGCTAGCGGCAAGAGAAATGTCTTCTTATCGGAGACACGCCTCACGTGGACCAGAAGGCCAGAGTCCGGGTCCACGTCGTCGTCGAAGCTCAGGAGGTCATAGGTGTCCATACACGACGGTCTGGTTTTCCGCAATCGCTCGTGTTCTGCCTTGCTGCCCGGTCCAATGACGTAATATTCTTCCCAGTCGAAATCTTCGATGCCTGTAAGCTGACACGGGAACTCCAGATGCTGTTGGAGATAAGCGCGATAGCGTTGTAGGGTCGCTGTACTGACGTCAGGGACATCCTCCGTCTCGAATATGGTGGCAATCCTCTGGTCTTGTTTATCCAGTTTTGGCATGGTGGTGCTCCCGGTCGGTTGGGCTTGAAACCATCCTGCGCTTTCCGATACGTGATGATCATCCATATGGATGTCGATTGCTGATTCGTCGGCATGGTGTGGCACATCTGCTCGTGTACCAGAGAAAGCAACACGCCCTTTCCTACGTCTTACCTTTTGTCTTGCCAAGATGGTCTAACATCCACAAACACGCCAGTTTCGTTGCTCCAAGTTCGTTGAAATAGTGATTGCGTAACTCACTTGATTTAATCGCTGCCAGGTGGCGTGTGTTCATCCCAATCTGCTCGGCAAACGCTTTCTGGGTGATTCCCTTTGCTTTGAGCTGGCTCAGCAAGGTATCCAAGGTCACACTGTCCAAGTACGCCCGAACGTCCGTGAGCTGGCGTACTTCCTTGATCTGTTTGGACTTGATGACCTTAAACTTACTGGGATCAGCCAAGAACGTGATGGCCAAGGCTTCGCAATGGTGACAATGCCCAGATTTACCGATATAACAACTACAGGCAGAGGTGGTACTTTGCTCATCTACCTGAATTGAGACGGTGTAGGTGCCATGGTTCCCAACTACTTTTGCGGTGATTTTTGTGCCACGTCGTTCAGCCGCAGAGAACGCATTGACGTAGCCTTTGGCTTTCTTACTGGGTACCCATGACCAACGGCGTTTGATCGCAGTTTGGAGGAGATCGAGATCAGGATCGGCCATACAGACGCACCTTTGCTTGAGTACACCTACCCATCATTGTCCGATTGAGAGCGACGTACCGCCTCGATATACGCCGTGATCTCTTGCTCGGCAGACTCCGGAGCACCGATGGTCATAATCCGTACCTCACGCCACGGAGACACTACCCCAGGGGCATGCGGCCATGGGAGCAGCTCACTTAACATGTCAGAGATGTCGTCGGCAATCTCCTGGATCGCCACGTCTGGGTCAACGAGCTGCAGATCGAACACGATACAGTCATCATGGGCGACGGCAATGCGATGGAGGCGTAGGGCATTCTGATGTGTGTAGCCCTGGAATCGCTCCATGATCGCACGCTGGACCCAGGCTTCACGCAGGTCCAGGATATCCTCACGCAGGATATAGAGGAGACAGTAGCGCACATCGACAACAATGTCGTCCTCCGACACACCCAAGATGTTGTAGAGATCATCCACCTTTTTTCTTCCCATCCTTGGCTCGCCTCTGCAGCGGCATGTGACACGCGAAGGCTGGTGGTGAGCCGCCACGGGGAGGCAATCGGCTCCCTGCCTGTATGCGTCACTGTCTCCTACTGGGCCAGCCGCTGAAGTTTGTCAAGATAGGCCCCAGGGAACGCGAGTGTCTTCGCCAGTTCCAAAAGTTTGATCACATACGCAGTATTGCGATGTGTGCTCGTGACCTGTAGCAGGTTATAACACAGGGCTGGCACCTGACGTCCATCTCCCAGGATGACCACGACCGCTTCTGGACGATACTCCAGCACACCGGGCTCCGCATACAGCGTGTCAATTTCCACATGTGTCAAACCCGTCACGATGCCGTAGACCCGTGCCTCTGCGTGTGGAACCAACGTCGCCCGATCACGAATTTCGATGTCATAGCCGTCGAGAGAGGCAGCTTGGGGATTGCGTGGATCAAGACCTCGCTGCTGGAGCACGCTCATGTCCATGAACAGGCCATAGAAAAAGACCGCGATGCTTCGCTCTGTCACATCGGTCTCCGCTTTGCGATATTCCATGTAGATGCCTCGACGCGTCTCATGTCCTGTTCTGCCCCGCTTCATCGCAACCATTTGTGCAACGAATAGGCCCGATGGGATCGCGGATGCTCATCAAGGACGGCAAAGACCTCATAGCCCAACTTCTGGTAGAATCCAGGTGCCTGAAAACTGAACGAGCTGAGCACCATATGGTCACAGCCACGGGCACGGGCTTCCTGTTCTGCGGCATGGAGCAGTTTCGTGCCGACGCCTTGACCTCGCAAGTCCTTATGCACCCAGACCGTCTGGATGTAACAACTGCCACACCAGGTCCAACCTTTGAGACCCGCCTGGATGGTCTGCTGGTCATCACGGAGAAAAATGGCCAACCACTGTCCATCATCCACGCCAGTCGGTCAGAGGATGGCTCTCCATCATGCGGCTCCTTTTTGCCTTGTCCCGGTCCCAATGACTGGAGCATGATACGCTGCATACGCGGTGAGGACAAACACACGTCCCCGATACTCATCGACAGGTAGTGCTATCCATGTAAACATCACCCAACACGCGCTTTGCGATATCGATCCCGAGGACGTGCATCTCTTGCTTCATTGGACTCGCCTCCTGTGGCTCAATGGGTTCACGGATCGTGAACTCATTGTGGCTTATTGCAGTCGATCCGCACAGGGGCGGGTCCATTTCATTACGACCACACTGCGGGCACACCGAGTCGTACGCAGGAGACGCAGCGGCGGGGCCATGAGCCCCGTTACCGTGATGACGGTGGGAGCAGGGGCGCGCTCTCCGTGGACCGGGCGTGGAAGGGGCGGCTCTCCCCCTCGCTAAAGAGAAACGAGAGGAGCACGAAGCGCCGGCCCTGGCGCACCTCCGTCACTTCGTGTAGGTGCGAGCAAGCGAACACGAGGGCGCCGCCGGCCTCCGGGCGGTAGAGGTGGGGCCCGTACTCCGGAAACCGCAGGTACCCGCCCTCGTAGCCCGCGTTCAGGTTCAGGCTCAGGGCAAAACGGCGGTGCGCTGTGGCCGGGCTCAGGTTGTCGCGGTGGGCGCGGAAAACGCCTCCCGTGGCGGCGTCATAGCAGGCAATCGTGAAGCCTTCAAAGCGTGTGGCCCGGAAGGCAAAGGCCTTGGCGACCTCGGGCATCACCCGGCGCCCGATCGTGGCGGCAAGATGGCGCACGAGCGGCGCATCCCGCACCGTGTGGTCGCGTCGGCGTTTGCTGGCGGGATTGAGGGTGGCCTCGCGCC
>WNFC01010727.1_pt1 | contig 10187 bp, 9 predicted proteins | sample 5400541 | NCBI WGS metagenome assembly WNFC01 (sample SAMN13153342, study PRJNA577476) | soil metagenome | isolation source: 120 cm saprolite under Douglas fir tree site 2 hole 2 replicate 1 | place: USA:California | collected 2015-04-18 | reverse complement strand
CGACGGGCACCTCTGTGCTCAGCGATTTGTACGCCAAATGGAAGGACAACCCGGTGCAGGTTGACCTGGCCTCGATGTGGAAGGAATTGGGAATCGTAGCGGAGGGAAGAAGTGTTCGCTCCGTCGAAGACGCGCCGCTCGCGGCCGTGCGCCGCGCGATTACCGCTCCCCATGCCTCGACGCAAACCAACTCAAGAGCGGTTTCCCCGTCCGCAGTCTTTGCCGGACGTTCGATTGCCGGTTCCCGCTCCCATTCTTAGTCCACCTTCCCGTTGCAATCTGGAAAACTGCCCTACCAAGCCGTGCTTCGATGCTCCTGCACGCTGCTAGACTAGCCGCATAGGAACTTCGTCCCCGCGCATGAGCCCCCACGAATCGGATCGCCGGCACATTGAGCGCCAGATTGCTTACGCGCGCCCGATTATCGTGCTGCTGGCGCTGATCGCGTTGTTTCAACAGACCTCCAGCAACTTCGCGCGCCGCCCCATCTATTTCTTAATCGCTTACTTCTTTTTGTCCGTGCTGGCGCTGCTCTTCGAGCAGATGCTAAGCGGCTTGACCTGGCATCTACCCCTGGCTTGCGACCTCCTGGCCCTGGGCTTCTTCATGTACCTGAGCCCCACAACCGTTCCGGCGTGGTTTCCGTATCTCTTCGTCTGCTACGCGGCGGGAATTCGCTGGGGATTGCGCGTGGCGTTTCCGCTGGCCAGCGGACTGGCCCTGCTGCTGGTCATGATCACGGCGGTGAAGGGCGAAATCCACTGGATGCGCGTCGTCGCCTGGCTCGGGCTTGTCGGTGCCACGCTGGCCGCGGGCGGCGGCAGCGCCTTTTTAGGGGATCTCAGCCGCAGCTTTGCCGCGCAAAATGAATTATTGGCGCGCGTCAGCTCCACCATGCAGGTGGACCAGGGGCTTTCCGAATCGCTGCGTTTGCTTTTGGACGAGCTGACGCAGGCGTTTCACACCGATGGCGCCATGCTGGTTTATCGCGACTCCGACCTCGAGCGCATTTTTGTCTGGCAGTTGAAATCGGGTGAGAGCGAGCGCCTGATTCCGGAAAACCTGCCGCTGACCCGCGCGGACGGCTTTCTGCTGGACGACCTGGACGCCACGATTTGCTGGAACAGCCTGGCAGGTGCCGGCGCGGGATTCGGCTGGGATCGGCGCGACGGCCGCACATTAAAAACGCTGCCGCGCCTGCCGCTAGCGACACAACAGGTGCTGGCGCTGCGTTCCTTCCTGTCCGTTGCTTTCGATCAGATGGGGCAGCCCGCCGGGCGGCTGTTTTTGTTAAACGGCCGGCGGGCTTTCGCGCGCGAGGACCTGATGTGGTTTGAGCGCGTTGCGCGGCACGTCGGTCCCTCAGTGGAAAATATCTTTTTGCTGCGGCACCTGCGCGCGCGCGCCATCGAGGGAGAGCGCAGCCGCATCTCGCGCGACCTCCACGACGGCATTCTGCAGACGCTGCTGAGCATCGAAATTCAGCTCGACGTGCTGCGCCGCCGCGTGGCCGGGTCGCCAGACCAGGCCGTGGCGGCGTTGACCAACCTGCAGCAAACGGTGAAGAACGAGTCCGCCGAGCTCCGCCACATGGTCACCGACTTGCGCCCCTTACGCGTCCAGAGCGCCGACTTAATCGATTTAATGCGTGGTTATGCCGAGCGCTACCGCAACGAGTCCACCCTCGCGCTCGACGTCCTCATCGATTCCGTCGAGTTACACGCCCCGGACCGCGTCTGCCGCGAGATTTTCCAGATTTACCGTGAAGCACTCAACAACATAAAAAAACATGCGAAGGCTTCCCATGTCGTGGTAAAACTGTCGCAGGACGACAGCCGACTCGTTTTAGTGGTTGACGACAACGGCGAAGGTTTTAGCTTTGCAGGCCGGTTCACTGGGGATGAACTTGATCGCCTGCGGCTGGGTCCCATCTCCATCAAGGAGCGTACGCGTACTGTGGGGGGCGTGTTGACCGTGGAGTCCAACCCAGGCCATGGAGCGCGTCTAACCATCGAGATTCCACTCGGTTGACATGGCCAAGACTAAACAGCAGATTCGTGTCCTCCTTGCGGATGACCACGCGATTTTTCGCGATGGCCTCCGCAAACTCCTCGATGCCGACGAAGACATCACCATCGTTGGCGAAGCGCAGAATGGCGCGGAATGCATCAAGATGCTCGCCAAGCTCAAGCCCGATATCCTGCTGCTCGACTTGCGCATGCCCGATAAAGACGGCTTGGCCGTCCTCGAGGAAGTCAATTTTGACACCCTGCCCACCCGCGTCGTAGTGCTTACCGCCGCGGAAGACGACCGCGACGTGGTTCGCGCCATGCGTTTGGGCGCCCGCGGCGTCGTGCTGAAGCAGTCCGCCACCGACCTGCTGGTGAAGAGCATTCACCGCGTTCACGCCGGCGAAATTTGGCTGGATAATCGCATGACTGCCGAGGTCATGAAGGCTTTTTCCAAGTCCTCCGAATCCGGGCCGCGCCGCGAAAAACCCTTGCTCAGCGACCGCGAAAAGGAAATTGTGCAACTCGTCGCGCAAGGCTTCCGCAACAAGGAAATCGGCGAAAAGCTTTTCATCAGCGAGCAGACCGTAAAAAATCACCTGCACAACATTTTTGACAAGTTGGGCGTTTCCGATCGCCTCGAACTCGCGCTCTACGCCATCCACCACCGCCTGATCGATCAGTCCGCCTGATCTCCTCACCATCTCGCGCTGCACCCGAAACTGCCTTACACTCGACGCTCCCCTCGTTCTTCAACTAGCGAGCCGGGTGCTCCATGGAAGCCGCTGAGACCGCTCCCCACTACAACACTTATTCGCGCTCCGACGTAAATCCCTGGCTGATTGCGGTGGTCGTCTCGCTGGCCGCGTTTATGGAAGTGCTGGACACCAGCATCGCCAACGTGGCGCTGCCGCACATCGCCGGCGACCTCGGCGCCAGTGGCGACGAGAGCACCTGGGTGCTCACCTCCTATCTCGTTTCCAACGCCATCATTCTTCCCATCAGCGGATGGTTCGTGGGCATGCTCGGGCGCAAGCGCTTCTTCATGATTTGCATCGTGGTGTTTACGCTGAGTTCGCTGCTCTGCGGAATCGCCTGGAGCCTGGGATTTCTGCTTCTCGCCCGCGTGATTCAAGGTGCGGGTGGCGGCGGCCTGCAGCCCATGGCGCAAGCCATCCTCGCGGACACCTTTCCGCCCGAGAAGCGCGGCCTCGCGTTTTCGCTCTACGGCGTGACCGCGATTGTTGCCCCGTCGATTGGGCCGACCCTCGGCGGATGGATCACGGACAACTACTCATGGCGATGGATCTTCTATATCAATCTTCCGGTGGGCTTGATCGCCTTGTTTCTGGTGTACCGCTTGATTGAAGATCCCGAGTATCTCAAGGCCCTCAAGGGCAAGTCGCTGCGCGTCGATTACATCGGATTCGCCTTGCTGGCTCTGGGCGTGGGAGCGCTGCAAATCCTGCTGGACAAGGGGCAAGAGGACGACTGGTTTGGCTCCAATTTCATCGTGACCCTCGCCGTCATCGCCGTAACCTGCCTGATCGCCCTGGTCGTCTACGAGTGGTTTCAGAAAGAGCCCATCGTGGACGTCCGCCTTTTCAAAAATGGAAATTTCGCCACCGCTAACACTCTGATGTTCATGGTCGGCGCGATTTCGTTCGCATCCACCGTGCTGATGCCGCAATTCCTGCAAACGCTGATGGGCTATACCGCCGAAAAAGCCGGAATCGTAATGTCCGCCGCCGCTATGGTCCTGCTCATGGAACTGCCGCTCGTCGGCCAACTGACCACCCGGTTTCAAGCGCGCCAGCTGATCGCCTTCGGCTGGCTGGCGCTGACCTGCACCATGTTTCTTTCCACCAAGAGAATCGACCTGCAACTCAGTTTCGGCGCCGCCACTTGGTTGCGCATCCTGCAGTATGTCCCGCTCGGATTCATCTTTATCCCCTCCTCGACGGCGGCCTACGCGGGCATCGCGCCAGAAAAAAATAATGCCGTCGCCGGGCTAGTCAACTTCATGCGCAACATCGGCAGCAGCGTGGGAACGTCCCTGGTCACTACCATCCTTGCGCGCCGTTCCCAGTTTCATCAAGGAAACCTGGTCCAGCAGGCGACCCCGTTGAATCCCAATTTTCAGTCCATGCTCAGCGCCCTCGCGCATCAGTTGGCGCGCGCCGGCATGAGCCTCCCGGACGCGCAGAAGCAAGCCCTCGCCCGCTTCTACGCCAGCTTGCATGCTCAGGCGGCGGCACTCGCCTACATTGACACTTACTTCGTCCTCGCCGTTTGCGCTGCCCTGATGTTCCTCCTGTCCTTCACCCTGCGCAAAAACAACCCCCGCGTAGGCGGCAGCGTCTCCCTTCACTGAAGCGCGCCTCTACCGGACCAGCTCGGCGGGTGGCCCGGCCGGCACGTATAAGGTTTTGGGTGCCCCGCCCTCGGTTTGTGAGGGTGGGTCTTGGGGTTCGCCGTAACCTTCCCTAGACAGGATCGATCGTGATCAAGCCCGCTTCGCCTTTTTCATAAAATAGATAACTGCTCCACGGCCAATCCTGCGGACGCCGTACCAACTTCCGAGTCACCGGATTGCCGTGCATGTAATCGAACTTCTCGCGTCTCTTTCTCTCCGTGTATACGTTGAAATCGTAGAATCGCGCCTGCCAGAACTGTGGAAGACTCTTCTCCGCCTCAAAAAATGGTAAGCGCACTTGGGCTATTCCGTAGCCTGTCTTTTTCTGCCGCATCTTGCGAGAGACACGCTGCTTCAGCATTTGCAGCACAGTCGAAGGTGTCCCTTTCTTTGGCTCGCTGACCAGCAAGTGCACATGCTCCGGCATCACTACATATCCGACCAGCGCGAAGGCGTATTCGCGCCGCACGCGCGCGAGTTCCTTGAGGAAAAGATTCTTGGCGCGTACGGCCCTAAGCAATGGCCGCCGGCCATAGCAACTGAAAGTAATAAAATGCAGATGGCCGCGGCCGTAGTACCGCTTCAATCCTTTCGGCATCGGAGGACCCCAAGAGCCCACCCTCACAAGCCGAGGGTGGGGCACCCTCCCGACTAAACAGCACGGTGAATTTAGAAGATGGTATCCTCCCAATCGGATGTTGCTGTCAACATGGAAACTCAGAAATTATCGACCGGGCCACCCGCCGGAGCACCAGGATGTTAGGGCGTTTCAGACGAAGCGCCCTTTCGCTAGCCTGTTTGATTCAACTGTGCCTTGCTCACGAATTGGCTGCTGACCCGCAAGCATCTACTCGAAAGCCCGTTGAAACAACTATTACCCAGCTTGTTGAGTCGGGCGCAAAATTCAACGGCAAGCTTGTTAGAGTCTCCGCGTTCTTTCACAGCGGGAGACACGTTACCCTGCTCCGTGAGCCAAACTGCGGGCTGCTTGACGGTACTTCTAAGACGCCTCCTCAGGGCGAGCCTCAATGTAACAAGGGAGTCATACCCGTTGAGTCCGACAAGGCAGAAAACGACCCGGGCAACGCAGACCTATACCGGGCTCTGGCACAAAATCCCTTGCTTGGCACTAGGGACAAGCACGTCACTGCAGAATTCACTGGAAAATTCCGTTGTGTCCCCTCTTGCGTCCACCCGAAATGGTTTGAACTCAAATTCGATCGAGTAGAGAATTTGAAAGTCGAAATGAAGGATTTAAAGCCTCATCGTCCGACCGACTGAAATTCCCGAACAGAGGCGGACGTTCTCCGCTTGACTGACCACTTCAAATTCACCGGCAAAGAACGCGATAGCGAAAGCGGACTAGACGATTTCGGTGCAAGGTATTTCGGTTCAAGCCTGGGCCGCTTCCAAACTCCTGATCCGCTGCTGAACAGTGGACGGCCTTGGGACCCGCAAACCTGGAATCGGTACGCCTATGCACGGAACAACCCACTCAACATCGTCGACCCAACCGGACTCTACGACCTGGCGAGCGATTGCAGGGATGACAAGAAGTGCAGGCAGCACGCGGACGACTTGAAGAAGGGGCTCTTAGACCTACAGAAAAAAAATAGGACAAAATGAAAGGTGGCCTCGAAAAACAGAGGCCGGGTGCCCCAGACGTCGGTTTTACGTCTGGGTCTTTGTTTCACTTCCGCCGATAGTCGACGCCCTCTTGCATTCGGCGCGGCTCTACAAGACAAGCGTCGCCGTTCGCTGCTCCTAATAGCCGTTCGCCCCCGAATTTCGACCATTCGCTGCTTTTTACTTTACTTCTGAAGTACCCCCACGCTACCCTTCCCCATGGTCGTCCCCGTCCCGGCCCAAATCTCGAAGCTCCGTCCCCGTCTACCCGCCGCACCGCGCCGTAGCCCCCTGCCGCCGAGCACAACCCAAGTCACGCCACCGCGAGCCATAAGTCACGCCTTTTCATTGGTTTGCCGCCTCTTTGTGCCTCTTTGCCCTCTTTCTCGAGCCGTCGCCCTTTGTTTTCAATCGCTTGCAGCCTCTTTTCCCAAAACACCCGGGGTAGGGGGTACCCTCCGACCTCCCGACCTCTCAACTTTCACGCCTTCCGACATTCAGACTTTCCGACATTCAGGCTACCGCATGAGCCTTCTCCTAGTACCTTCGTACTTCGCAGAATTGAACCGATTTTGTATCCCCAGTCCTATTGTCCCTGTGCCCCCCTCCCGGCTACACTGCAACTTCGCTTCAGGAGGCTCCGCTTTGAACGGGTCCGAACGCCGCACCACGCAGCGCTTTCAAATGCGCCTTCCGCTTACCGTCCGCTGGACGACGGGTGCCGCGGTTGGAGAAACCAGCACCGAATCCCGCGACGTCAGCTCCCGCGGGGTCTACTTCTTCCTGGCCAAGGATGTGAAGGAGGGATCGGCGGTCGAAATCCTCCTCACCCTGCCGAACGAAATCACACTTGCAGGGCCCGTTCGCGTTCGTTGCCTCGGACGCGTTCAGCGCACCGAACCGCGCGACCAGGGCGCCATTGGCGTCGTCGCCGCCATCGAGCGCTACGAATTCCTGCGCGCCGAGGAAGACAAACAATAAATTTTCCCAGGTTCTTGCTCGCTCACTGCGGAGGCGGGCAGGATAAGCCGGGGTTCCTCGGCCCCTCAGCGGAGACCCCGGCTCTTTTTTTTGCGACAATCGCCGATCTTCATTTCATCCAACCTCGAAAAATATCCGCAAGCGCCGAGCATCACAAAAAACCAAGCGCAAACGCAGGGACGGCAACTCCGATTTTCACGAAGCGGCGTCAGGTTACCTCTTCGCGGCCCTGTCCCTCGGAGCAGGAGATTTCCACAGGGTTTTTGCGAGACGATGAAGCTGCTCAGCCGCATCTCCAAATTGCGGAAATTTTAGGCCACGGTCGGGCCCCAGCCCACTAATGAATCCGGCCACAAAGGTCGCGGCGCTACGGCTGCGGCCGTGAAAGCGGCGTTAACGGGGGAGCAATCCGGATGGTATCGAAAGTTAAGCCTACACCTGCGGAAGTTTCGCCGGCGGACGAATCGCGCGGGATTACCCTGCTTGATCTCGCCGAGATTTTGGATCAGCACAAGATTTGGGTGGAGTCGGGCGGCGAATCCGGCAGCAAGGCGGATTTGTGCGGCGTGAACCTGGCGCACGCGGATTTGACCGGAGTCAACCTGCAAGGCGCGTTTTTGAATAAGGCTAATTTTCGCGGCGCTGATCTTTCCCTGGGGAATCTTCGCGGCGCATCGCTGGTGCAAGCCGACCTCCGCGATACCAACCTGCTTGGCACGGAGCTGCGCGGCGCGAACTTGATGGGTGCGACGCTGTATGGCGCGGAAGGTTTGTGGGTAGGTCGCCTCGGCGGGACGAATTTGTTCGACGCCATGCTGCCGGAGGCGGTGGCCACGTTCGATGGCGCAAAGGCCATCGCGCAGGCGACCATGTTTTCGCGCTGGTTCTATTTCCTGATCCTGGCGGCGTGCGCGCTGTGCGCCGTGGTGATTGCCTTCACCACCGACGTGCGCCTGGTGCTAAATTCCTCCGCGATCCCCTTCGCGCGAGTTTCGAACGCCGTGCCCATGAGCGGTTTTTACCTGGGCGCGCCGTTGTTCATCGTCCTCTTGTATTTGCGGTTTCATTTCTTGCTGTTGCGCCTGTGGGGCAACATGGCCGCGCTGCCCGCCGTCTTTATCGACGGAAACACGCCGGAAAAAGACGGTCCGTGGTTTCTCATGGCGCTGGTACGCCGCCATTTTCGCTGGATGCGGGACAGCCGTTCGCCGCAAGCGATTCTCGAGGCGGTGGTCGCTGCCGTTCTGGCCTACTGGGTCGCGCCGGTCACGCTGTTTTTCTTCTGGCTGCGCTACCTGGCGCGACAGGACATGCGCGGAACGTTGCTGCACGTCCTGCTGATCGCGCTCGCGGTGGCTGCGGCGACTTGCCTGCCGACCATTGTTTCGCGGGTTCTGCGGCCGGGTGAGTTGTACCGAAAGTCAAAAGCGATTCTTCCGGTGGTGCTCTCCACGCTGAAAGTGACGCTCTTGAGCGGTTGCCTGCTGGTCCTTCTGTCGTTTGGCGTGATTCGCGGGATGCCCGCGGAGAGCTCCATCGCGCCGGAGATGACCGGCTCCGACATCCGCCGCTGGGCCGCGCAGGGTTTGCAGGCTTTGGGATACCGACCTTATGCCGATGTCACCGAGGCGTCCTTTTCCCCGCTGCCTGCTCATGGTGATTGGTCGGAAGAGGGCATCGCGGCAATTCGCGGCGTGCGGCTGAACCAGATGAACTTGCGGTATGCGCGTGCGTATCACACGTTCTGGGTCAATGCGCGATTATGGCGCGCGAACCTCGAGGGCGCCTATTTGTCGGAAGCCGATCTGCGCGGCGCCAACTTGCGCGAAGCGCGTCTGCACAATGCCGTGCTGGATCGCGTGCAAGCCGGCCGCGCGGTGTTCGTTTCCACGGACGCCCGGTCGATAAATCTTTCCTCCGCGGACTTGCACGGCGCCGACCTTTCGTACGGGATTTTTGAAGGCGCGGTGCTGTCCAACGCCAAGTTGCTCGGCGCCTCGATGTATGCAATCGATCTGCGCGATGCGCAATTGCTGCGCACCGATCTTTCTCGCGCGGACGTCCGCGATGCCAAGCTGGAACGAGCCTTTCTGGCGCTGGCGAATCTGAACGACGCCGATTTCTCGGCAGCGAAACTCGTTGGAGCGAATCTAACCGGCGCGCAGCTCAAGGGCGGCATTTTTCTGGATACCAATTTCAAGAACGCCGATTTGCGCGGCGCGGTGTTGACTGGCGCGGTTGTGCGCGAAGCCAGCTTCGAGGGCGCGAACTTCGAGGGGGCCGACCTGCGCGGCGCGATTGGCTTGAGCGCTGAGCAGCTTTGCTCCGCGCAGCGGTGGCGCGGCGCGCTGCTCGATGCAGACCTACAAGCCGCGGCCCAAGGCCGTTGCGGCGCTTCCCAGCCGGCGTTCACCGGTCCAACCCGACCGTAAATACAATCAGCAGAGCACGATGGGGGGTTGACGTGACGGGGCTAAGCACGTAAACTTGTGCTGCACGTGTTTACGTGCTTCGAGAATATCGATGGCTAAGACAAACATAACATTGAAGATCGACACGCATCTGCTGAAGAAAGTCAAGATTCTCGCTGCGCAGCGAGAGACATCAATCAGTGCATTGATGATCTCTTTGTTGGAAGAGAAACTCGAGAAGGATCTGGATTACGAGCAGGCGAAACAGAGAGCGCTCGCGCGGCTTGAGAAAGGGTATGACCTGGGTTTCCAACCTGTGCGTTCCCGCGACGAGCTGCATGAGCGATAGACTGTTCGTCGATACGAATATTTTGGTGTATGCCTTTGACCGCGCTTCGGGGGCCAAGCACGACACGGCGCGAGGACTTGTGCGCCACCTTTGGGAAACGGGAACGGGCGTGCTGAGCACCCAGGTTTTGCAAGAGTTCGCTGTTTATCTACGCCGGAAGGTGGCACGCTCCCTAAGCGCTAACGAGACGCGGGATATCCTTCAAGAGTACATGGGTTGGATGATCGTCGTGAACACCGCTCAATCTACTTTGCGGGCTCTGGAAATAGAAGAACGATATAAGATTTCCTTTTGGGACGCCTTGGTCATTCACGCGGCCGAGACTGCCGGAGCAGAAATAATCTACACAGAGGATTTGTCGGACGGACAAGCCTATGGCGGTGTCCGTGCAGTTA